>Ga0308157_10000600_pt1 | contig 109473 bp, 117 predicted proteins | sample PhyBR1_FD_201035 | JGI IMG/M metagenome (GOLD analysis project Ga0308157, IMG submission 201035) | Phyllosphere microbial communities from UC Gill Tract Community Farm, Albany, California, United States - DLSLB.R1 | ecosystem: Host-associated > Plants > Phyllosphere > Unclassified | place...
AAGTACCGGAGTCCGGGCGCGCCACACAGCACGCGCGACGACGGGGCAACAGGGACGCCCAGAGCGCAGGAGCACGAGAGCGGCGAGCGGCCACACGTCGGCACAGCAACAGGGCAGGAAAGGGGCGAGGGCACTGTCGGGGGTGATGAGAAGCTGACCGGTGAGGATGAGGTTCGCGGTATCCGCGATGTCCTCGCCCCGGGTGGTGGCGTGTGCCTCGATCAAGAGATAGGCGTCGGCGGGTGCGAGCGCGAGCTGGGCGAGCACGACGCCGGCCGCTTGATGGGTAGCTCGTTGGTGGAACCGGTGTCGGGAGCGGTCGTTGTGGCGGGTAATGACGCGTTGTAGCAGCCATCGGCTGATGGTGCCGGCGAGGACCCTGGCGGCTTCTGCCTGCACCGGGTGCACTTGCAGCGAGCGTTGTGCGTACACGTCGACGGCGCCAAGGAGGAACGGTCCGAACCGGAGGGGCACGGCGAACAATGCTCCGACCCCCGCGTCATTCGCGGCCGGGAGAAACAGGGGCCACCTGTCCGTCGGGTGGTCACGGACGTCCGGCTCGAGAACTGGACGGTTGTTGTGGAGCGCGTCCCAGCAGGGGCCTTCGCCGAGACTGAACTGAAGCTGGTCGATGTGGCATGCGCGGCTGTCGGTGGCCGAGATGGTTTCGTTGCCGGCGAGGTCACCGTACGACGCGACGGAGGCGCCATCACCCGGAACCAGGGTGAGGAACCGGGTTGCAAGCTCCGCCCCGGGCAGGGACGCAGCTGCGGGGACAAGGGTAGATCGTGGTGCATTCATGACGTGCTCTCTGACGCCAACTCACCGGGGCCGGACGGAAACGTCCAGCAACACGCCACGCAACGCGAGCGATGCCCTGACGCTACGTCGCGCACACTCGCCCACGCGCCGTTCATCCCCGATCCGCATACGCGTTACGGCTGGCAGGTTCGCGAACTGTCCCACAGTACAGTCCGACCATGACCAGGTCAGAGGCACATCGAGGTGAGGACCGTTTCGAGCGCCTCTCCAAAGGCCTGAGCAGTGTTCTGAACCCCGACCTCGAGGTCCTCGACGCCATGGACCGCGTGATCACGGCGTGCGTGGAGCTCACCTCAGCAACGGAAGCGGGGATCGTCCTGGCCGATGCGTCCGGGACCCTGCACGTCATCGCTTCGACGAGCGAACGCACGAGCGACGCGGAAGAGGCGCAGCTCGGCACGAACGAGGGCTCCTGCCTGGACTGCTTCCGGACAGGGAAGACGATCGACGTGCCCGACGTCACCACCCACGAGACCGTGTGGCCGACGTTCGCTGAGACGATGCACGAGAGAGGGCTTCGCGGGACATTAGCCGAGCCGATCCGCCTGCGCGATGGGACCATCGGTTCGATGTGTCTGTTCGCCGACCACACCGACGGACACGACGACCGCGACGTGGTTCTGATCCAGCTGCTCGCCGACGCGGCATCCGCCGCGCTCGTGCGGCAACGCGATGCCGGCCGGTTGCGCACCTTCGAGGAACAAATCGACGACGCAATCCAGGCACGAGTACTCGTCGAGCAAGCGAAGGGGGCCTTGGCCTACCGACGCGGCAATGCTCGGCTCCTAGACGCCGCCCTTGGTCAACGCTGACGGCGTTCGTCTTGGAACCGTCCCACTGACTAGTTCTGCTCAGGCACATCCTTGTAGGCAGTGACACGGATCGGTGTTGCAATCAAGCTGCGCACTCGGACGCGGAGATCCTAGACGTGTGACATTGCTTTCAGAACCTCGTACGGATCCACATCGTGAATGAGGAAGCTCGTGACAGGGAGCTCTCCGCCGTGCTGTTCCGCGATGCGCGGGTAGATGATCCCGCCTTCGGGAGCGAGACTTGCGTCGATCGCCAGGACGCGCAGCTCGTGCTCGCCCTCTCCCCCGCCGACGTCAATGCCAACGATCATCCACTCGTCTGCATCAAGTCCAACAAGCTCGTGCAGCGACGCGCCGGTCATGCGTTCGTCGATCTGCACCGAGCCCTGCCAGTCGGGGTATGTGACCTCAGCATCGCCCCAAATGTAATCCGCCATGCAGTGAGGATCGCATAGCTACCCCCGGCCGGCTGCTGTCTCGATAGCCGATGGTGCTTTCAAAGGGTCGTCGCAACTGTTGAACGATGTTCGCTCAGGCTAGCCGCGGACGGCTCGTCGTTCGTGACCGACCCAGAAGCAGATCCCACCGAGTACGAGGCAAGCGACACCTCCGACGGCGGAGAAGCCGGCGATAGTGGGAAGCTCCTTCAGCAGGAAAGCGAAGGCGGTGATGAAGCCGCCGAATGCGAGCACCATCAGGATTGTCCCGGTGTCACGGATGCGCGATCGCCACGAACGGCGCCCTCGACTTGTAACACCGCGATCGTCGTTGCTCTCCCGATTGCCCATGTCGCCAAGGGTAGTTGTGGGCCTCGCTCACCGGATCCGAGTCAAGGCGCAGCTTTGCGTCCGTTCCTCAGACGCACGAACGCATCGGAGGGACTGATTCCGCCGAGGACCTTGCGAGGCCGTGCGTTGAGTTCGGTGGCCACTTCAAGGAGCCGTTCCGGGCTATGAACGCTGAGGTCGGTGGACTTCGGGAAGTACTGCCGGAGCAGGCCGTTGGTGTTCTCGTTCGAGCCGCGCTGCCAGGGCTTGTGCGGGTCGCAGAAGTAGATCGCGAGGTCGGTGGCGAAAGTGATGTCTTTGTGTCGGGCCAGCTCGGTGCCCTGATCCCACGTCAACGACCGACGCAGATGCTCGGGCAGCGCCTGGATCGTGGGGATCATTGCGTCGCGGACTGCATCGGCGCTGTGCCCGTTCGGCAGGTGCAGGAGCATCACGTAGCGGGTGGTGCGTTCGACGAGGGTGCCGATCGCGCTCCTGGCGTTGATCCCGACGATGAGGTCCCCTTCCCAGTGGCCGGGAATGGCACGGTCGTCGGCCTCGGCAGGGCGTTCGCTGATCAGGACCATGTCGCGGATCTTCGACCACGACGCCCTCTGGGGCTCACCGCGGTGCCTGCGGAGGGCGCGGCCGGTGCGGAGGTGTTTGTGCAGGTCAGCGCCCAGGTGCCCGCGGCCCTGCACGAACAGGGACTGGTAGATCGTCTCGTGCGACACGTGCATCTCCGGCCGGCCGGGGAACGTCCTGGCCAGGTCATCACGGATCTGCTCCGGGGACCAGTTCCGCACCAACCGCAGCTCTACCTGCAGGGCAAGCTCGACCCGGTCAAGCTTTCGAGGTTTCGGGCGCCGCGCTCGGACTCGGCACTGCTTCTCCGCCGAGTACGGCCGGTAGTTCCCGCCAGCTGCAGCGTTCCTGATGAGCTCGCGACTGATCGTCGAAGGCGCCCGTCCGAGGGATTTCGCGATCGCGCGCACGCCGGCACCGTTCAGGCGCAGGTCCGCGATCTGTAGCCGCTCGTCCTGACTCAGGTACCTGTCCGAGCGAGGCTTATGGGCGAACGGGTTCCGCCCGCCGGCTGCTTTGACCCATCGGTATCCCTGACGTCGATCCACGCCGACAGCATCACAGGCAGCCGTCCGTCCGAGACCTTGTCTCAATAGCTCCCAGAACCGCGCCTCTCGCGCACGGTGTTCCAGCCTCGATCTCATCTGCAACGCTCCGATTCACGGTGGTGTTGCGACGACCGGCTGAACCCAAGGATCGTCTACCGAGACAGCCTCCTGACCTCTGTACAGCACTTCCGGGGATGACAGTGCGGCCACACCCGCAGAGCGGGTGTGGCCGCACTTGGCACGTTGGAGGTCAGCGGCCGTTGGGCTCGACGTGGTCACGCCAGGTGTGCTCGGGTGCCCAGCCGAGGTCGCGCTTCGCTGCGGCGTTCGAGAGCAACGATCCGAACTCGGCCAGCGTGCCGTTGACGGAGGCGTTCGGGTACCGCTCTGCGATGATCTTGGCGGTGGGGATGGGCATGACGGTGTCGTCGGCGACGATCAGGTACGGGTGGAAGCCGCGCTCGGTCTGGTGCAGGGCCTTCTCGGTGGCGGTTCCGACGTCGCGGCCGTCGATGTAGGACCAGATGTCCCACGCACGGGTGTCGAGGTTGTCGGCGAAGGAGGGGTACTCGTCGTACTCGTCGACGTTCTGCACGTAGGACAGGCGGAGCCCTGTGACGCGCAGCTCGGGGTCGTTGTTGGTGTACTCCTCAGCGAGGTGCTCCATGAACAGCTTCGACAGACCGTAGGCGTTGCGGCCATGGCGGGCGGAGTCGTCGTCCAGTGGGAGGTAGTCGAGGTTGGCGGGGAACGGGACGCCGAGGACGGTCTCGCTGGATGCAAGGACGATGTCTTTCAGGCCGTGGCGGTGGGCCGCCTCGAAGACGTTGTAGCCGGCGATGACGTTGTTCTCGAACGTCTTCGCGTTGCTGTAGAGGCGGGGGTGAGGGACGGCTGCGAGGTGGACGACGACGTCGAAGGCGTTGTCGACGGTGTCGCCGAGGACGTCCCAGCCGACAGAGCCGAGAGCATCGAAGGTCTGGCCGTAGTCGGTGAGGTCGGCGACGATCGAGATGATGTCGGTGCGGGTGGCGGGGGTCTGGTCGATCCCGAAGACCTCGTGCCCGTCCTTGAGGAGCTGGTCGACGACGTGTTGGCCGACTTTGCCGTTGATGCCGGTGACGGCGACGCGCTTCTTCGTGGTGCTCATGGATCAGCCCTCCTGGGACTCGATGGGGCGGGTCAGCTCGGCCTGCTTGGCGGCTTTCTCCGGCTCGGGGATGGTGCGGTTGCTGATGACGATCTGCTTGGTGTCGTCGTCGCCGCCGACGACGTGGTCATCCCCGGCGAGGAGGGCTTCGTAACCCTGCCGGGCGACTTCGGTCTTGTCGTTCTTCTTGAAGTCAGGGCCGAGCTTGGTGTTGTTCATCCCTGCGTGGGCGTGGAAGTCGCTGTCGGTGGCTCCTGGCAGGAGCGCGGTGACGCTGACACCGGTGTCCTTCAGCTCTTCGCGGAGCGACTCGGCGAAGGAGAACCCGAACGCCTTCGAGGGGCCGTACACGGTCTCGAACGGGGTGGGGGTGGTGGCGGAGATCGAGGAGACGATGAGGATGCGGCCGTGACCGTTGGGGACCATGTGCTGCACGACGCGCTTGGCGAGGTGGACGGTGCCCTTAATGTTGATGTCCAGGACGCGGAACTCGTCCTCGAGGGTGTTGTCGACGAACGCGCCGCCGAGGCCGATCCCGACGTTGAGCGCTGCCGCGTCGACGGGGCGGCCGAGGTCTCGGACGAAGGTCCAGAAGCCTTCGACGCCGTCGAAGGTGCTGGCGTCGGCCTGATGCGGATAGGCGTTGACGCCAAGGGCTTCCAAGGTTTCCGCGGCAGTGAAGACGCGGTCGCTGGAACCGGTGAGGGCGACGTCGTAGCCGCCGGTGGCGAACTGCTTCGCGAGCTCGAAGCCGATACCGGATGAGCCGCCCGTGACGAGGGCGAGGGGACGGGTGTCAGTCATGGGATCTGCCTTCCGACGTGATCGTGGTGCGCGTCCGTTCGGTCGTCATTCGGGGGCCGAACGGATGCATGGAACGAGTGGTCCGTGCCGTGAAATGTCGCTCTGGTGTCGGGTAGGTCATCGGTCGGCGCTGCGGCTGACGTGCTCGCGGGCGGCGATGTCGTCACGAACCATGTCGAACTTCTCGAGGATGCCGTCGTAGGCGATGTTCCCGAGAGGCAGACGCTGCGGCGGATTGTCGTCTTGGGCGACGTCCACGATCGCGACGGCGGCCTTCGCGGGGTCGCCGGGCTCCTGGCCGGCACCCCGGCGAGACCCCTGACGATTCGCGCCGGCGGTGCTGGCGTAGTCGGAGATCTCCCGGTCGGGCTTGGTCTCGGCAGCAGAGTTGCCAGCCCAGTCGGTCGCGAAAGGTCCGGGCTCGACCAGCACCACACGGATGCCGAGCGGAGCGACCTCCTGCGCAATGGCTTCCGAGAGGCCCTCGACGGCGAACTTGGACGCGTTGTACCAGGACAGCGCGGGGAACGAGCGAAGGCCTCCGACCGAGGAGACGTTGATGATGGTGCCACTGCGGCGTGCGCGCATGCCGGGCAGGAGCGCCTTCGTGACTGCAGCGAGACCGAACACGTTGATCTCCATCAGGCGACGCTCTTCGGCCTCCTCGCCTTCCTCGAAAGCGGCGAAGTAGCCGATGCCGGCGTTGTTGAACAGGACGTCGATGCCACCGGTGCGCTGCTCCGCTTCCGCCGTGACGGAGCGGATCTGGCCGGCGTCAGCGACGTCGAGCTTCATCGGGATGACGTTGTCTCCGCCCGCGTCGATGATGTCGGAGAGTGCGTCCGTGTTCCGTGCGGTGGCGACGACGGTGTCGCCCCGCCGCAGGGCCTCGAGTGCGACCTCGCGGCCGAATCCGCGCGAAGCGCCAGTGATGAGCCAGGTAGCCATGAAACAGGTGTCCTCTCGATCGGGGCCGGAAGATCTCCGGCGCCCATCCAGGACACCGGGGGCGGGGAAGGTGTGTCAGGGCCGCGGTGTCGTAGGACATGGAGGCCCACCCACCTCCGTGCCGCCGAGAGTGTGTCTCGGGAACAATGAGCACATGGCGAAGAACGAAGCGCTCAGCGAGTTCCTGACGGGCAAGCGGGCCGCCGTCACCCCGGCACAGGTCGGTCTCTCCGCCACGGGTCCTCGACGCGTTCCCGGGCTGCGCCGCGAGGAAATTGCCTTCCTGGCAGGAGTCAGCGTCGATTGGTACATCCGCCTCGAGCAGGGCAGGCAGGTGACGCCTTCGGAGTCGGTGTTGGCGGCGATCGCGAAGATCCTGCTCCTCGACGACGCCGAACACGACTACCTCGTGAACCTCGCCCGGCCCGCGGCCGGGATCACGGGAGGCCCCGCCGAGGCTCCGGTGCGGCCTGGGATCGTGAAGATGTTGCGTTCCTTCGACCGCCAGGCAGCGTTCGTCGTGGGCCCCCGAACCGAGGTCCTCACCGGAAACGACCTGGCTTGGGCGCTCCTGACGGACTTCCCGAGTAGGGAACCCGACGACCGGAATCTGCTGCGCTGGATCCTTCTCGACCCGGATGCCAGAAAGCTCTACGCCGACTGGGCCGTCGTCGCATCAGAGATGGTCGGAGTGCTCCAGCTCGAGGCAAGCTCCTACCCCAACGACCAAGCCATGGCTGCCTTCCTCGGAGAGCTTGCAACCAAGAGCCCGGAGTTTCGAACGTGGTGGAGCATCCCCAACCCACTTGGGCGCACATCGGGCCGCAAGCTGTTCCTGCACCCGGCCGTCGGGGAGATCCTCATCGACTGGGAAGCCTTCGTGGTTCCCGGCCCCGAAGGACAGACGATGTTCGTCAACAGTCCCGCGGACGCAGCCGCAGAAGAATCACTGCACCTGCTTGCCTCATGGTGGGCAACCAAGACCAAGCCGCGCGCAGAGCCACGACCCACTGAGCCGACGACCTTCACGCGACTGTCTCGGTAGCCGATCGCCTACCGAACGAGTCCACTTGCATCCATTGACAAGATCAGGCGGACAATCCGTACCCCTCGGAGTCGTTCCGGTGTCTATTGGGTCATGACGCCGCGCATCCCGAAACTGCCGCTGACAACCACCGTCAACCGCCATGAGCTCCACATCGACTACGTGCCAAGCACCACAGCGCACCGCAGCTGGACCGTCACCGAGCACTTCAGCTCCGTCACCGTCGGTCACCCCTCGCTGCGCTACGAAAACGGCGTGTTCAGCACTGACACCTCAACCGGAGTCGTGTCCGACCCGGACTGGCACGTCGTGCTCGAACATGCCTTCGCTCGCGCCTGACCGATCAGTGAGGCCCGGGGCGAGCTGCTCCGATCAGGTGGCAGCCCGCCCCGCTGACAGCGGGAACCACCCTGCTGCTCCCTCCAGGATGCTCCACAAACAGCCCGGGTACCGTGCCGACGATGACAGCGGCACGATCCCGTCGTCGGAGCATCCGACGCCGGCAACGGCCACCGCGCGGAGCCCGGCGGACGACCTGGTGGGAATGGGCAGGCCTTGGCACCCTGGGCGCCATCGCCATCGCCATCGCCATCGCACTCGGCCTCGGCCTCGGCCTCGGCCTGACCGTCGCAGCACTCATCCTCCGCTGAACCAGGCGACCTCAACTACGTCGCGATAGCCGATCCTCTACCGGCCCCATCGGCCCCCAATCGGCCACGGGCGTTCGCTTCGATCACTCACTTCTGAACGCATCGCAGTCGGTCAGGAGAAGCCCGGCGATGCCAGCGACGTGTGCACGCCTCTGCGGCGCAGTCCAGGGTCGTGCATGACCTTCTCGACTGGAGGCCCCGCCGTCGGCAGAACCATTCCTGGTGTGGAGCATCATCTCGTCGACGCGAGCGGAGTCCGGTGGCATGTCGTCACGGCTGGCGCCGGCCCCGTGGTGGTGCTCGCTGCCGGATTCCCGCAGAGCTGGTGGGCCTGGCGGCACGTCATCCCCCTGCTCGCCCGGCACCACTCGGTCCTCGCGATCGACCTGCCCGGGCAGGGTGACTCCGGTCCGTCCCCGGTGGGCTACGCACCGTGGGATGTGGCCGGCCCCATCGCCGGGCTTCTCGACGCGCTCGGGCTCGCCGAGGTCACGTTCGTCGGTCTCGACGTCGGCGCCTGGGTCGGCTTCGCGCTCGGCTATCGCAGCCCCGATCGGCTCCGCGCACTCGCACTCGTCGACGGCAACATCGCAGGGATCAACCTCAACCTGGACGACGACGACGGTCACGGCGGCTGGCACTTCCTCTTCCAGCGCGTCCCAGAGCTCCCCGAAGCGATGCTGGTCGGCCACGAGCGCCGCGTCATCGAGTGGTTCTCCTCACGCATGACCCGGCACCGCGACGTCGTCATCCACACTCAGGCGGACCTCGACGAGTACGAACGCGCCTACGCGGCCGACGTCCCTGGTCGGGATGCTCGAGTACTACCGGGCCGCCCCACGAACGAGCGTGTCAACACGGCGCTGACGACGCCGATGCCGGTGCCGGTGCCGGTGCTGACGATCAAGGGCGCACGGTCCGGCTCCTCAAAGCTCGCCGAGGGCCTGAGGGACCGCACCGCTCATGCGACCTCGATCGTCCTCACCGACACCGGGCACTACGTCCCCGAGGAGCGACCTGCGGAGGTCGCCGCCGCCATCACCACCCTCGTGAAGTCCGTGGCGGCCACGCCCTGACGCTTCCTACGTCACGAGGCGTTGTTGCGCGTCTTAGACCGTCTCGATAGGCGATGCGTAGCCACGCACGAAGGCCAACCCCACAAACGCAGAACAGCCGGCCACCATGGAGGTGGCCGGCTGTTCTCGTTCACGCCGATACGGCACCATCTTGTCGCGGCCGAGCTCCGCAACTCATCGGTGGCCCATTCAGACCGCGCCTTAGCATGCTCGCCAGACAACACCCACGTGAGTCGACCGAGTTTGCAACGGAACCTAGAACGTCATGCCGGCGCCTGCGTCCGGACAACCTAGTAGGCTCGTCCTGCACAGGATGCAAATATTGGTTGCTCGGCGCGTTTCACGTACCTCAGAATACCCCACTCCGGGTACACCATGCCCAGAGCGACGTATTAGATAAATCAGCGATCAGGACGAGGAGCCATGCCATTGAACACAGCCCATCGAGTTGCTGTAGAGCTGTTCACATACCCCTGACCACCGGCGTACTGGAAACCGAGATAGCACCCTGGTTCAGCATAACTTGTGACCTCATAGGTAATATTGGCAATCAGCTTCACGCTGACAGCGCGATCTGGAGCGTCAACGGCTACGCAGCGCTCGAAAGAACCACGTACCTGCTTGATTTTGATTGCCTTGATCTCCCTAGGGGAATCACCCACCGGTCGGAAGGTGAGTACGACTGAGGGCTTCGTGATCACGGACGGTGACGGAGCAGCCAGGGCCGCCCCGTTCGCAAAACCGCAAGCTCCAGTGACCGCAGCAGCAGAGACCACGGCCAACGCAACGAGGCGATGTCTGATTGATCGTGTGCCAAGCATAATATCTCCCAATCTATTACTTTCTGCGCCCTACCTTTTTGACGCTTCGCTCTCCAGCGGAAACAATCCAATTCGATGAAGTAGGCCACACTCTGCGCGTCTTCCACCCCGCATCCCCCATTTCTGACTGACGAACGCCAGAACTGCACGGAGATGACAATCTAACCCAATGTGCCGTCACTTCAGAGAATAAGGAGCCGGCGGACGCCCAGCGTAAACTGTCCAATGGCTCGACGTGTTACTATTGATGATGCCCCTCGAACCAATATAGAAATTGCCGTCGGGGCAATTCAACTTTGAGAAGCTGTACACATTATAGTCCGTGTCAGGAAGGATCGAATTGGTCACGGGCACCACCTTCCACTGACCCCCCGTACCGGGAACGGAGAACGCATCGAAGTTGTAGCAACGGCCAACATTGCCACCCGGTTCCCTAATCAGGATGGACTTGACGGGGTGTGGATTGTTCCCCCAATAGGTCTGGAATACCATTGGCACGGCCGTACTCATGCTTCCGCGCAAGTCGTAATCTCGAGTCGCTGCCGAGGCCGACCCAGTTCCAGTGCCGACAGTTGTAAGCAAAACAAGCGCAAGGGCAAGAACCGGCAGAAACAGTTTGAATCGGTTGATTGCGTGATACACAGGCAACTCCTTTTTTTCGGCCCCAATGGCCGGGATGTTTCTCGCGGTTTGAAAGAGATCTGGTCAGCTCAAGAGAGCCGCATTGCTAAGAACGTACATATGGACCGAGGCGTGAGAACATGCTGGCTACTTCTGCTGGTAAAGGTGCACGGAAGTGTGCTGCAATTTGCCCGGCTCGAGCCGAATGCCACGCACGACTGCCCGATGCGCCAGCCGATCTCTCACGACAACAATGAATGGGCCGGTTCCTGCTCCCTGAGGAGCGAGCCAATATCCGTACGCAGTTCTGACCAGGGGTTGCAGGTGCGTGGATCGCACGAGTTGCACACTGCTCAGTTCGTTACCGTTGTTGAGGATTTGGAGTGCCATCCACGATGCAGAGGAGCCCTCTTTAACTCGCACTGTCAGACTCGGAACATCGGGATTTCGCACAACGTGGTAGGAGACCTTCACGAGGCCCGCGTTGTAATTATCGATCCGTCGAAAGGCCTTGGAACTGAGATCGATGTGTCCCGGCTCGCAGCCAGGACACTGGTCCACGACGATAACTCGGACCTTCCCTCGTGCACCTCGGACTTCGAGGTACTCACCACAAGCCGCTCCATGCTTGTACTCCGACGGGCTCACAGCGACGTATAGATCGCCTGCAGGAACCTCGGGAAAAGAGCAATTCCCGTTGGCGACATGTTGACCAGGTCGTAATGAGTCGCAATTTTGTGCGCTGGTTGAGGTTGCGTTTGGTTCTCAGCTGATCCATTTGCGATGAGAGACAGGATTATTGCTGCACTCCCCGTGAACGCCGCCCCTGACGAATCGACCACATCACACGCACGTCGATGACCGCTGTTCGACCCAATGATGCACCGTCGCAGAACCGGATCCATTGTCTACTTCGATGCCAAACTCGGTTCCTACCAGGCGCAGCGCGGGGTCCGCGCCTTGGCCAGCGGCCAGCCGCATGAATTGCATCAGATCGAGTTGCCCTCTGAGTGCACTGTTGTCCGATACAAAGGAAACGACTGGCCCGCCGAACGCGCCGTCCCCCTTCCAAACTGACCACACCCGGCCAGCTATGCGCGCTTTTCCCACCGGCGAGCCAGCCGGAGTGGTTCCTTCGTGCTCTCCCCAAATCATGACCTCAAGGGTTGGGTGGGTTTGCCAAGAGAGGTTTGGCGACGTTGACGCCCATAGGTCATATGCAACGTCGTAGCTGCCAACAGCCTTAACTTCATAGCCTACTTTGCTGCGCAGAGCGCATGACGACGGGCTACTGACATGAATCGGCAGAAGACCGTTATGCAGCTTCGGGGTGTCCCAATGCCACCCTCGCACAATGGACGGATAGCCTTTTACGTTCTTTGTGGTCCCAGGCCAGTTCCACTCAAAGAGCGCTCGCTCTTGACGTTTTCGGATGGTTTGCCTGCCTGCTCCGTCGCTGCCCCACATGTTGTTATAGATGTAACTACCGTCGTTATAGACGGGAATCTTCGCGCCCGCGTCACTACTAGCTTGTGCAGTGCCTGCTACGAGGTTGAGAGCTGAGGCGGCAGTGATGATCAGTGCAACGGTTTTCGTAATCAGCATGAATATCTCCAGGTGAGTCCGAACGTCGGCCTTGTCGGACCCGCACGACCGAACGGTCGGTTTTCGCTAGACGATCGTCTAGGCTGGAAAGCTAGACGCCCTGGGCCGACCTTGTCTAGGGGGCATGGCGCGAAAGGGCCCGCCTGTATGAATTCGCAGAACCTGCAACCTCACTCCACGGGGCAACGACTCGTTGGCACGGCTCGTCGCTCGTCGGAGCGGGAGCGCACCCCGTGAAGCGGGTACTGTGACCGAACAAACGCAGTACAGAAGAAAGGCAACGCTCACTCATCATTGACCGGCGTCCCTGCCCTGTTAACGACCTAGCTGTAGTTCCCGGTGAGGTTGTGGATGCGTTCTTGTGGGGTTTCGCCGCCGAGGCCGGTGTGTGGTCGGTGGTGATTGCAGTGATGCAGCCAGTCCGCGTAGGTCGCGGTCCTGGCTGCATCCCTGTCGTAGTGGCGGGCGTACGCTCACTCCGCCGCGAGGGTTCGGTTGAACCGCTCAACCTTCCCGTTCGTCTGGGGTCGGTGGGGACGTGTGAAGCGGTGCTTGGTCTGACCGAGCGCGGCCGCGGAGGCGTGGGAGCGGTAGCAGGCGCCGTTGTCCGTCACCATCGCGTCGACCTGGATGCCGGCGGCTGTGAAGAACATCTTCGCTCGGTCCCAGAACCCGACCGCGGTGTCGCCGAGCTCGTCGTCGTGGATCTCTGAATACGCCAACCGGGAGTAGCCATCGACCGCGTGGTGCAGGAACCGGAACCCGCGACAACCGCGCATCCCGCCGAGCTGCGCGGTCCCGATTCACGCCAGCGGCGCAGTCCTGCGCTGATCTGCGGCCATGGGCCCGCCACCCGCCACCGTCCGGGATCCGGCATTGCTTCTTGGTGTCGACGTGGACCAGCTTGCCAGGACGGGTTCTTTCGTATCGGACCGGTGCCCGCCGGCGCCCCGCCAATCCGGTGGCCTGGTCGATGTTGCGCAGTAACGGCATTCGGAACCGGGCCAGGACCCGCCCGACCGTTGATCGGGCCAGATGCAGATGAAACGCGATCCGGTGCGGCCCCCCACCGCTGTGTCAGACGCAGCGCGATGATCTGCCGCTCGGTCCGCGACGGCAGCCGGCTCGGACTGCTAAGGGACGTGATGACCGGTCCCGCATCGACAACCCGGCCCGATACCGGCGAGCCCATTTCGCTGCGGTCGCGGGTGAGCACTGGAACCGTTCCGCCGCTCGACGGATCGGCCAACTATCCTCGACGATCAGCCGGGCAAGACGTTCCCTGCCAGTCGGGATGAACGGGGCATTAGCGTGAGTCATGAAGACCTCCGGTGCGACGTGGTGTGTAGTAACTCACATCGCCCCGGAGGTCTCCTTCTCACGTCACCCGATCACAACGTCCCGAGGAACTACACCTAGCGCTGGGTAGCTCAGAGGCGCTGAACACCACGCAACGATCGAGCACCGCATCAAACGGCGCGCAGCCAAGACGACGACCAAGGTTCTCCCGGATCGCCAGCAATGCGGCCGTCTTGAGCGCAATGTACCGTCCCAAACCACGGCAATCACTCGCCCGCCCAGGGCGCCAGGCAACGAGGCCGTCTGCATGGCCCCTTTCACCCCGCTGGCCCCCCTCCCCCGTTTGCACGTCCAGCGACGAAGCCACGACACCGACCGCGATGCAACAAGAACACTGAAGCGCCGTTACACAGGGCCCGACTCATGAGTCGACCGACTTGGCGCCTTCAGTTACACCGACGACGCACGACGACACGGTCGGCAGCGCCGGGCACGACCACGACTCGCCGAACCAGACAGAGCCGAGAGCAGCGAACCGTTCAGGGCACGAGATCCCCCGATATGGGTCGAGAAACGGAACCGGAAGGCCAACACGCACCTGAAGCAATCTTCAGAGACGTCGTCCGCAAGTCCGCTATACGATCGTCTGGCGAGCCACGGTAACGACAGAGCTACTTCTTCGTATGCCTCGGAACAGGACGAAAGCGAAAAGGCTTTTGCTTCGCATGTCTCGATGCACGCCTGCGTCTTTGGCGACACCGGGAACATACGTGGACGGCGATACTCACGCGATTGATCGGTTACTGTCAACACTAGACAATTTATGCACCTCCAGCCAAATTAACTGCTCTGAAATACGTCCGGAGCGTTGACAATACCCGCGGGCTCTCCGGCGCCCAGCTCGCCCTTCGGTGACATATCACAATTCATAGGCGGGATTGCGACACGACCAATCCACCATTTCGGCCCGGAACAGATTGAATGCCATGCACAATCCCCTGAAGAGGAACCCGCCGCTTGCACCGAGTATGCGTGGCAAGCGGATAACACTCGCCGTCGCCATTTCACTCGTCGGTGCCATCGTGTTGCCGGTTGCGTGCAGCTCACCCTCCTGGGGTGTTCCCAACGCCCCTCTTCGGGAGACACTGCCGGTGCGTGCCGGCACCGTCCTAACCTTCACGGGGCAGCAGGTCGGTCCGGCATATGTACCTGACAAGTACTGCACGGCTGGGGCAGTCACGCAATGGAACAGTGCACTAGCTCGACTCACCCAGTACGTAGCCGCAATCCGTTATGTGGTCACCGCTGCCCACTGCGCATCACGAGTCGGGCAAACCGTGCAAGTAGCGGGAGAAAGTGTCGGACGCGTCTACTGGATTTCTCATGAATCCGACCTAGCCCTCGTTCGCGTGGAACCGACGCAGATTCGGCGCCTTCAATGCTCCGGGTCCGTGAGCGGTGCTCCACACTGCACAATCGTCTCACACGTCGTGCCCCGGGCAGTCGGACAGATTGTTTTCGGATCAAGCGGTGTTCCAAACTCCGGCGTACTCACCGTAACCGGCTCTAGTATTCCCGCTGATCGCGAGTACTTCTGCATGAGTGGTATCGCCACAGGAACCAACTGCGATCAGATTAACACTACAGTACCCTTCGGCTTGCAGCTACCGCCGCACCAGCAGATAGCGTACTCCACGGGAGTGGTTATCCGAAACGGGGACTCCGGAGCCCCGGTTTTCAGCAGATCGGGAAAGCTGTACGGCATTCTAAGCGCTTCATATAACGACGCCTTCGAACGATACTCGACATACGTTCCCATCGGGCGATTCTTCGACGAGCAACCGGCATACGGCCTGGTACTCGGATGAAGACGGGGCAGCGGCCCGTTCGACACGCAAATTTCTCGGGCAGTTAAAGGACTCGAGGGCCTCGTTACCCGGCCGCAGTCCTCAAACCTATGTGGATGGAACCTTCCATGCTGAAACAAGCTAGAACGAACATTCCCTACAAATCAAAGCGCCGCCCCCGGAGGACAAACAAGGGTCCGAGAAACACTGGTTCAGCTCAGACCAGGCCGGCTGCAATGGTCCGTCTCGGCGCGGCAGCAGTCGTCGGTTCCCTGCTTCTGTTTGGCCTCGAAGTGTCAAACGCTTCTGCCGTCGAACCTACAATCCCACGTAATCCAGATCGTGCCGCCCTACCAATTATCTCCGGAACGAAAGTCGTCGGACCGGAGAGCTATGGGTCTTGCACAGTGGGAGCAGTACTTACACCTTCGAGTTGGTTCTCGAGAATTACACCCTATCAGCAAGCTACTAGATGGATTGTGATTGCGAAGCATTGTGCACCGATGTACGCGAGTATTCACGTAGGAAGCAGAACGGTTGGGAACGTGGTCTGGCAATCCGCAACCTCCGACATCGAGCTCGTCCGAGTGTCGCCACAACCCGAGAATATGCGCGCTGTGTGCGTGGGTTCGAGCCACCCCGAGACCTGCGTGCTGCATCCTCGGTACATGCCACTGGCGAATAATCGAGTCTTCTTTCTTTCTGGTGGACGAGAAAGCCGCATGACCGTAAGCGGCTGGGAAGATGCACCAGATGAACGATTCTGTACCAGCGGGTTTGCAACCGGAGTCAGATGCGAATTCAACAAATTTGAGCTCGGTCCCGGTATGTACGAGGGGCCCTACCAGCACCTGCAGGCAGCAAGTAGCTCCGTCCTCGACAGCGTAGCGCCAGGCGACTCGGGTGGGCCTGTCCTCACCTATAGTCGAAACCTCATTGGGGTCATCTCGAGCGGGTTGAGCGGCCACCTAGCTCGACACTATGGCTTCTACTATACGCCAATGCGGCAAGTTATGACCGAACTTCACTCCTACAGTCTCGGCCCGTCCGAATTTCCGGCGGCTGACGGTGAGTCGAACCCGTTAGTGAAGGCTGACGAATCCGTCGATGCGGGATGGACACTAGCACCCGACGGAACCAACGACTCACAATAGTGAGACACGCCCCGTACGGATGCAAACGACCGATAGCTCCATGTATTTCGGTCCTGCAGTTAGTCAGCAACGGACGCGCGCCGAGCGGTAGCAGCAACTATCGCCACGCCGCGAACTATTCAATCAATTGCCGCCACCCGGTCAACTGAACACCGGGAACATCCGTACCCGTTAATGATTACCGATTGGCCCGATCGAAACACTCCCGTGCACCGTCTGATCAAAGACAGACACCCTGACCCCGTCGCTCAATTTAACTTTTTGAAAGGGAAGCTCTAATGAGTGTCACACATTTCTTCACGCAACGCTCGACCCGTGTGATTAACGTCTTCATTTTGCTTACCGCTACAACAGCGATCGCGTCGTCCGCCATGGTTGGCATGACCCCTACAAGCGCAAACGCGGCAACCGTCCATACCTATTCGGCCGAGACACAGCGGAACCAGCCCAACGGATCGAATGCGACAGGTTCGGCGCCCCAGGACACGACCACGGTGACTCCCGGTTCTGCAACTACAAGTGATCCGACGGGGATTGAAGACAGCAAACGATGGGTCGGTGTGAACAGCCACGGCCCGTGGATCAACCTGTCGATTACCGCGCAGAAGGTCATCCTCGCAATGACATCGGCGGCCGTTACATCGGCGGTTTGTCGTCTGCCTGAAGTCGGTTGGGCTTTGTGTGCCCTTTCCGCTGTAGCCTTTACGGGACTGTTCGAGCTGCTGAAGAATCAGCATATTTGCCCGGACGATAAGCCTGTTTTCAAGTGGTACCTCAGCGATCACCCTTCGTACTGTCATTAACTGTATCAATATGGCCAATAGTCGAGTACACCTCGCGTCGTATCGCGAGGAGGGCCCATGATTCCAAGGAGTATTGAGATGGCATTACCGACCAAACGGCGACAGAGCGTTCACCCTATTTCACGATCGCTTATCGCCGCAGTCACCCTACTCGTCCTTTCATCATTAACAGCGTTCATTGCCCCAGCGACTCCGGCACAGGCAGCTGCGCCCAACCGGCAGGGACTTCCTGTGGTCGCGGGAACGCGAATCGATATGCAGTATGGCGGCGAATGCACCGCGGGACTCGTCCTCAGAAAAAGCGGTATACTCGCGTTCCTGTCGATGAAGGAAAGAGCGACCCGCTACATAATCATCGCTGCCCACTGTGTTAACCGCCCTCAAGAAGGGATTCTTGTCGGCGACACTCTGGTCGGCGAGGTCCTGCAGCGTGACCCGGAATACGACATCGCGATTGCACGGGTTGAGCCGGTGGCGCATCAGCAAACATATTGTAGCCGGACTTCATTTGGCGGCGTTTCCTGTACACGTTCGTACACGTACACCCCGAGAGCGGTCGGGCGTGTGATTCTAGCGGACCCCCGGACTCGCGGAGATGGGTCCATCGCGTTGAATGGCACTGGCTCGCCCGCCGGCGACGAAGCCTTTTGCACCAGCGGTTCTTTCAGCGGAGTTAACTGCGAGTTCCGCACAGCAACATACCCACGGGATTCTAGTTGGTTCACTAAAGGTGTTCCAGAGGTCGCAAGGAACAATACGTTCTCACTCATGAGAGGAGATTCCGGCGGACCAGTGGTGTCGCCCTCAGGCAAGTTCTACGGCATCATCACCGATAGTGGGAGCTACTCCTCGGAACCGAGTCTCCTTGGTCTAATGGGGTATGTCGATGCGGCGAAGGTCCTCCGTTTTGCTAACGGCTACTCTATCGCTCCGGCAAGCTAGGAAAGACCCGGCAACGTGAGAAGCAAAAGGACAGTGCATCAGCACTCTATCGGAGCAAAACTATCGAATAAGTCGCATCGTTTTGACCGTCTACCATTGATCAGTATGGCATTGATTGTCGCTGCGGTTTGCCTTGGAACCGCAGTTGATATCTCCGCCCCAGCGTCGGCTCAATCGGGCTACCGTGTTTGTGGAGTCTATAATTCTGCACAGACGGAAGGCGCCATTGGAACAGGCCTGGTAGCGAAGATATGGAAGGATGATCGAACGGATACGTGTGCCAAAAAAATCGAATGGATGGCGAACAACTACAAGGCGGCTTGGCCCGGCTCTTACGCTGAGCACCACTACGAGATGATCCCATGTGAAGCTTTTGCCACCCGCTCGGGCATTGCAGGTGACCCATGCGATCTCATGGCCACGAACCAAATCTACCGAAACTATTCAACGTTTGATCTAGTGCACCCCCAGTCGACCGGTTCGGTAATATTCTGGCACCGATAGGTCGAAGGTACCGTCACTCGACTCATACAGACAACCATGAGTCGGAGAGGGACCGGCCGCTTCAAGAAGCCGTCGGTCCCTCTTGGGCCTGGGCATCGGCCGGCGATTCTGCCGAATGCCGATCCACATGGTTCTTTCGGCATCAACTCGGTGTTCGTAGAGACCAGACGACCCCTCTCTTCGATGCCGTCAGGCAGGTTACGAGCACATCGCCTAACCCTGAGTGCTCATTCATCGACACGAGCACTTCGCAGTCATGAAGTCGTCTAGTGACACTTTTACTCGATTTCCGCAGTTAGTTCGATCCGCCCCGATTGCCGCCTCCGACATTCTCACATGACAAACAGTCAGCGAGCATGTTGGGCAGGCGCGTCGCGTGATTACTTAGATGGAGTTAAAAATGCTACTGAGTCGTTCGAAGCTGAGTTGCGGTATTACCTTGGGGGTCCTTCTCGTCGGTGTTTTCGGTGGTCTGGTCTCCCCAAGCGGAGCCTCTGAGGCGCATGCTGGAGAACCCGGTAAAGATAAAGTCATTCATTACCGCCCTTCCAGCGCTGAGATCGCGCAGACTGCATCGTACTGGACTCCGGCTCGCATGCAACAAGCACAGTCTGGAAGCTTCGTCGATCCGGACCCGGACGGAGGTGATCCGCCGCGAGTAGCATCCGCTCTTCCGGCGACTGATGACCGGTTGACCACTCGTCATGAGACGAAGCGAATAGTTCCCCGTACTGACCCGACTAAGCCGACTCCTGGTTTCAAGCCGTCCGACCATCTCGGCGTAGTGTTCTTCCGCTCAAGTGGTCGGGACCAGCGATGCACTGGCAATGTCATTGTGTCCGATTCTGGGAATCTTGTAGCTACAGCTGGACGATGTGTATCGGCCCTCAAGGACCAGTTCGTGGATCGACTTGCCTTTGTTCCGGCCTATAACGGGACAGCTCCGCACGGAGTTTGGCCCGCGGTGATCGTCACCGCACGAACTGGGTGGACCCATCAACGCCTCGTCGACGACGACTCAGCGTTCTTCCAAACCGCGATTGCATTGGGACAGAAGGCTCCTCTTTCGGAAACAGTCGGTGCGTCGGGTGTCAGTTTCAAGGGTCAGGAGGATGACGATGAATTCCGCGCAACGGGCTACTCTCTCGACGCTGGTAGTAATCCCAACGTCCCCATTTCGGTTACGAGTACCGCGGAACCTAACCCGTGGATGAACACGGACTACGCTATTGAAGGGCTAGAATGGGACGCTCGCACGGGAGTGAGCGGCGCTCCGTGGGTGTCAACCGACAGCGATCCAGTTGTCGACGTCCAACGAGGAATGACGACGTTTGCTTACCAGCGATTCGTGCACGCGAGTTTCGGCCCGCAGTGGACGGCTGCCATCGAAGATGAATATCGCGCCGCCGCGATTGCCAAGGGCTAGGCGAGTGGCCTCGTGGAAGTGCCGCACTTCGACGGCGTGGTTATTGATTCGAAGTATTCGCAACACGCGCCTGAGCGCATCCAAAATGGCAACCCTCTCATTCAGCCCGTGGTCCTCAGCAGGCTGGACGCGCCGTTCAACCTATGCCGCGGCCGCCACCGCCGCCTTCCTCTGCACACTTCTCACAGGTAGCGTGCCCGTCATAGCAGCTTCCTCCATCGACGGAACGGCTGGCGCTAATTTCAACGCCCCGGCGGGCTTTCCTAAACCGACGCGCAATCTCCCCCGGGCGGTTCAACCGCTCCGGATTCCTGCCGGGACGACGATCGATTTTCATGACGCCGCCATATCAGGTACAACTTCCGGCTCGAGTGAGTACCAGCTCCCCGTGGTGATCGTCGAGCCTGGTGCCACGGTGAAGAATCTAATCGTCGAAGCGCCAGCTGCGGACGGCGTGCATTGCCAGGCGACCTGCACCCTCGACAGCGTTTGGTTTCCAAACGTAGGAGAAGATGCCGGTACGCTAGAAGACGGCTCATCTGCCAATTCCGTGATGACAATTGACGGTGGCGGCGCAAGACATGCTCACGACAAAGTCTTTCAGATTGACGGCGCGGGCAGCGTTATCGTGCGCAACTTTTCCGCCGATGACGTTGGAACACTTATTCGAAGCTGCGGAAATTGTCTGCACCAGTATCCTCGCCACATTGAGGTGATCAATTCGTTAATTAGGGACGGACATTATCATGTTGGCGGGATAAATATCAATTACGGAGACACGGCGAAGTTTGCGAACATCACCGTCATCGGTAATCGACTTCCGCTCTGCCAAGAGTCGCTGGGTAGCAAGGGCGGGAAGGCAACTTTTCTCCCCTACAAAGGTCCGGATAAATATTGTCAGTACGATCCGGCGACAATAATCAATGCGTACTAGGCCCACGTCGCAACGCAGAACGTTCCGTTTGCGCCTTCAAACTGGTTTGCCGCGGTGAATCTATGGCCGCCATTCGCGGCAAGATCCGCTCCACGAACCATAATTGCCCGCGCCCGGGCTCACGCCGTCGACGGACGACACCGCGTACGACGTCGAGCAGATAAGCATGCCCAGCTCGACCCGCGGCCGAGAAAATCACCGTCCGCGCTGTCACCGGTCAACCGTGACTCAAGCGCTCTGTCCGACCGCAGAGGGTCGGCTGGCCGACGGACGTGAGCTCCACCTCGGCACGCTCCAGCGCTTGCGCTCCACCTCTCGAACTCGAAGTTCGTCGGCGACTACTTCCCCACCGCGGGGCAAGTAGGTACAGCCGACCAAGGCTTCGTCATCGAGAACACCGACACCCCGCACCGTTCGCTGAGCAACCGCGATCACATCGAATCCGGCACAGCGGAACAAGCCCTGACACCAGCGCGAACACCTAACAAGCCTCGCCGGGTCCTGCCACGCGTGTGCTGCAGAGCTCGCCCCAGGCCATCGGCCGCTCAAGTCCGCTATGCGTCGCGCCGAGCGTCGGCGGTTGGATTTTCGCGAGGGCGCCAGCGGTTGCGACCGCCGCATCACAGGCGATGGTCATGTCAGCCGTGGGCGCGCGGAACTTCATCCGGCCACGCACCACTGCCTCGTTCGCCGTGTACAGCACGGCTATCGAACCCGGCGACGAGCTACGCCACGGCGTCCTGCAGACCTCCGAGACGAGTCGACGTCGTGCGCGTCGACGCTAGTGGTGAGCTTGCTCGCGGCGCCGGCAATCCGCCCAGGGCGCGGCATGTCCCGCTCCCTTGTTATCAGTTGCGATCTCATGGTTCCGTGTGCTGGGGGTTGAGTTCGAAGGCAGCGTCGAGCGCTCGAGCGTCGCGCCAGAGGGCGGTGATCCGAGAGAGGATGTCGTCAGCGGTGGCGTCCGCGGCGCCGAGCTCGTCGTAGGTCTCCTGCAAGGTGAGTTGCGCGAACCGGGACGGTTGGCGAACTATCGGTCCGACAGCCTCTCGATCCGTCTCGTGTGCGGTGGCGGCGCGTCTGGTGGGGATGATGCTCGTCATCGACCTGCCGGACAAGGTGACCCCGGTGCGGGCCCAGCCGTGGACGTCTAACGGCAACAGCAGCTGCTCTGCCCTGCGCCACTGCCCGCGGATTGGCTGCTCGCAGTCATGCTGGTCGAGGTTGCCCTTGTTGGGATCGAGCAGGCCGATGACGTCGCCTCTGAATCCGGCCCAGACCAGGCCCACGATCCGCAACCACCGGGTCACAGCACACGCCGGACACGCTGCCGGGTCATCGGCGGAGGGGACGACCGTGCCGCGGATCCGCACAATGCTCGTCACTGCGATATCGACCGCCGTGACAGCTTGCGCCTGTTGGCGGGTGAGGTGCAGGACGCCTAGGAGGACGATGAGGAACGCGTCGCGCCGGCCGCGGAGTCCGATCGGGTACCGGTACTTCGGGATCGCGGCGAGCACTGCTCCGACGGGCGCATGGTCGGGGGTTTCTGGTCGCGGCCACACACGGTCTTCGATGACGGGGAGCGGGTCCGCCAGGCCCGCGGCGAGGTGGTGCGCACGGATCGCACGCCGGCGCAGCCGCTGCGTCGACGCACTCCCAGGGAATCGGGTCAGGAACTGCTCGACCGTGGCTAGCACCGCAGGCAACGGCTCCTGCCCGGTGACGCTGCACCACGCGGTGAATCTGCCCCAGTGTGCCTCGAGCAGGATCTCCGTGTCGGGCTGCGGTTCGGGTGGGGTGTGCGGGGTCATAGCCGCATCCGGGTGACGGCGTTGCGGACCAGCGGCGCGTATTCGCGGTCGTAGATCTGCAAGGTCGCGGCGTTGGTGTGGTGAGTCCGGTTCATGATCTCCACGTCCGTCGCGCCGGCGTTGCGGGCTTCGGTGACGAACCCGGCACGGAGGGAATGCCCGGACCAGCCCTCCTCCCCCAGCCCGGCACCCTTTGCGCGGCGGGCGATCGCTTTCCCAACGGTGATGGGGCTGATGCCGACGTTGCGGAACAGACCCCATATCGACACGGCGCGGAAGAACGGCGCCGCCGACGGCAACCGGTCTGGACCGAGCCCATCCGCACAGACATGCACTGCGAGGCTCGCGCCGGTGAGCGCGGCGAACAGGCCCGCTTCGCCGCGGACGTCCTGCGCGGCCATGAGCCGGGAGAGCCGGATGAACGCGCACGGGGCGCAGGTGACCGGGTTCGCGCCCCGCTGCAGCACCTTGATGCGGCCGAGGCCGTCCTGGTCCGTCTTCGACCGTCGCACGCGCGCGTAGACACCCTCCCCGTCGACGAGGCGGAGATCTCCGACGGTCAGTGCGGTGAGTTCGGACTCGCGGAACGCGCCGACGAACCCGAACAGCAGCAGCGCCTGATCGCGTGTGCCGAGGGCGCCGGTCCGCAGGTCGGCGATGTCGATCTGCAGCAGGGTCATCTGCAGCGCCTTCAACGTCATCGGTTTCGCCCGCCGCACTGGCACGGACCGGGTCCGACGGATCCCCTTGAGGACGTCGCGGACGATCGGGGTGGTGCCGGGTGGTATGTGGCCGCGGCGGGCGTGTTCCCAGTCGATCGCGGCGACGTAACGACTGATCGTGCCGGGTGCGTACCGCTGCCGACCATCGGGCAGGAGGGCGTTGGCCTTGTCGGCGAGGAACGCCGCCACCTCCGCCGGGTCGACCGGTGCCGTCCTGATCTGCTCGAGCTCGTGGGGCTCGGCGACCTCGTAGTCGAGGAACCCGGCACGCCACCGGGCGAACTGCCGCAGATCCGACCGGTACGCCCGGATCGTGTTCGGCGACAGGGACGCTTCCGCGAACGCTCGCGGCGACGAACAAGAGACATCCCAGAAACGGTCGTATTTGCACATCCACCAAACGCTCCGTCGAAAGCAATTGCTTCTCACATGTCAGTTGGTCGCTCTATTCTGAGAGGGCCGCTGAGTTGCGGTCGGAAGGAGCCGGTCGCAGATGATCGAGGTCGAGTACATACCGGTAGGCGAGAAGACCGACACCGGAGATGCGATCCTGTGCCACTTCACCGAGCCAGGGACGAGCACGAATCGTGTCGTACTGATCGACGGCGGGTTCGCGGCCACTGCCGCGGCGATCGTCGCCCACGTACAGAAGTACTACGGGACCGATCGAATCGACTTGATGATCTGCACACACCCCGACGAGGACCACATCAACGGGCTCTTTGGAGTCCTGGAACAGCTGCACGTGACGCAGCTCGTGATCCACCGCCCATCCGATTACGGATACGCCTCGGATGACGTGGCCTCCGACAAGGTCGATGACCTCATCCGGCTCGCCAAGGCTGAGGGGACCGCGGTCTCAACCAACTACTTCGCAGGAACCTCGTTCTTCTCCGACGCGATCAGGATCGCAGGCCCCTCCGCGTCCTACTACGAGTCGCTGCTCAGCGAGCAAAAGACGGGGACGTCGGCCGCCAGCAAGGCAAGCGGGCTGTTCCGCTCGGTGTACGAAACCATCAGGAACGCTCTCTCGCCGCGTAGCACTGATCCTGGCGAAGGGACCCTCACGGACAACGGCGGCACCACCGCCCGCAACAACACAAGCATCATCCTTGACCTGCAGGTGGACGCATACCGTGTCCTACTCACTGGCGACGCCGGCGCTCCCGCCCTGACCCGAGCCGCAGACTACCTCGACAGTTCCCTCCGAAACGCCATCGGCCTGCCAACCCTCTTCGACGTTCCCCACCACGGTTCCCGACACAACCTGACAACGGACGTCATGAACCGTCTTGCGGGCCCCGTCGAAGGTGCCACACAGTCGAGAAGCGCCTTCGTCAGCGTCGGCAAGCTGGCCGACGAGTTCCCCCGCCCTGAGGTGGCAAACGCCTTCACGCGTCGCGGCTATTCAGTCTGCGCGACGCGCGGTCAGACCATTCGATGGAGCAGGAACGCCGGATCCCGTCAGGGCTGGACCAGCTTGACACCGCTCACGTGGCTCGAACCAGACGAGTGACGTGGCCGATACGTCCTACGAACGCTCTACCCAGCTCATTCCCGCCACAGCTGTTCTTGCACCGCTGAGCATCCTTGCTGTCGTGGTCTTCCGAACGGACGACGTTGTAAGCGTTACCCGCTCGATCCTTGGAATACTGGTCGCAGCTGGCTTCCATGTCGTCGCGATGCGTCTCGTACGCGACCGCGGCAATCGCATCCAAGGGCGCCTCTGGGATAGTTGGGGCGGAAGCACCACCGTGCAGCGCCTCCGATGGGCCGAGCAGCCCCGGCAACGTGTGGAGCGTCTTCACCGCCGTGTCGCACACATGACTGGCGTCCAGCTTCCCGACGCAAGCGCAGAGGCCGCTAGCACAGTGGATGCCGACGACATCTACAAGGATGCTGTCGCACGTCTTCGCGAAATGACCCGTGATCATGAACGCTTCCCGCGAGTTTGGTCCGAGCTCAAGCAGTACGGCGCCGCCCGCAACATGTACGGAGCGAAGCCCGCAGCGCTCGGCGTTGCTGGCCTAACCGTCCTGCTAAGCGCCGGCATGACCGCTGCGAGTTGGCTGTCGCTCTGGAACGTCAGCTGGGTTATGCCCGTCATCGCCGGCGTGCTCGGCATCATGATCGGCCTCGGGTGGCTGTTCATCGTGACGCCGCAATACGTACGCGTTGCATCGGATCGCTACAGCGACGCGCTCCTCGAAGTGCCCAACGAGCAGGGCGCCGCGCCTCAGTAGCCGTCCAGTAACCACTCGACCGCCCGCGGGACGCAGTGACTCGTGGGAACCTAATGGCGTGCTGATCGCCTACGTCGACGAGTCCTACGACCGGGACTACTACTACATCGGCGCCGCTGTCGCGACGATCACGCAATGGGAAGACCTCAGCCGGCGTCTGCAAGAGATCCGCGATCGCACGGCGATGGAGCACGGCGTTCCAGCCTCGATCGAGTTCCACGCACATGAGCTCATGGGCGGATCCGGCGCCTGGAAATTGTTCCGTGGTCGCCACCGCGAAGCTGCCGGCATCTACATCGCAGCACTCCGTGCCGCTCGCGAAGCTGGTGTCCGGTACATCTTTCGAGGCGTGGACGTTGGCCGACTCAATGCTCGTTACAGCTACCCTCGACCACCACACGCAGTGGTCCTGGGTCACCTCCTTGAACGCATCGACGAGTACACCGTCAAGACCGGTCAGCAGGAACAGACGATCGTCGTCGCTGACGAGATCGGCACTCAGGACGACCATCAGCGGGCGTTCGCTGGCTATCAGGCGTACGGCACCGATGGCTACCGTTCCTCGAAGCTGGAGCACATCTCCGCGCCAATCAACTTCGCGTCCTCTGCTGGATCAGACGGCCTACAGGCCGTGGACCTCGCCGTGTACGTCCATTACCGCCGCGAACGTGTCCTGAACGCTCACCCCGCGGCGAAGCGCACGCTTGCGCGGCAGTGGAAGGAGATCGGTCCTGCTGTCGAACACAGCTGGGAGTGGTGGCCGTGAGAAAGAACGAAGGCCCCGCAAGCGGGGCCTTCGGCTGGCAACGTTCCGGTAACCGGCCCGTCGTGAGACAAGCATATCCCTGTGCGCCTGAAGAGCGCCTCCCCCGCCGCGTTTCGCGGGACGTGTCTCGGAACGAGCCGGTCTGATGCGTGCTCACTACGCACTCCACCAACACAGCGTCTTCGCCGGATGAGTTCTGCTGGCCAAGCGGTCGGAGTCACAGAACCCTGTCTCAGTAGCCGATCGGCTACCGCACACGTGGCGGCGATTCGGGAGCCCGCGAAGATCCGGGGATCTCGGTGTCTCAACAGACCCGCCCGGCGATGTGCCCGGTGACGGTTCCCTCCGTGAGACACGGCGGAGCTTCTGGTGGCACGTGCTCCAGGTCAGGGTTCGAGGGTGTCGGTCTCCGTCGTCAGTGCGGCTGCGAGGTCGGCTTCCGAGGGCAGGGCAGCGCGGACCGTTGGCGGGAGGAGGTCGTAGCTGGCGACACCGATGGGGGTCTGCTGCCCCGCGAGGGAGTACCGGACGACGGCGTCGTTCTTGTCCGCAACCAGCAGCAGCCCGACGGTATCGGCGTGCTGAGGCCGGCGGAGCTTGTCGTCGACGAGCGCGACGTAGAAGCCGAGCTGGCCGAGGTACTCCGGCTTGAACTTCCCCGTCTTGAGCTCGATCACGACGTAGCGGAGCTGCTCGACGTGGAAGAACAGCAGATCGACGTAGAAGTCATCCCCGTCGACGTCGAAGTGCACCTGCCGGCCGACGAACGCGAACCCTTCGCCGAGCTCGCGGAGGGTGTCGATGATCCGGTCAACGAGTGCCTGCTCGAGGTGGCGTTCCTTCGCGTCCCCGTCGAGAGCGAGGAAGTCCAGCACGTACGGGTCCTTCGTGATCTGCTGCGCCAGATCCGACTCCCCCGGCGGCAGCACCTCAGCGAAGTTCGTCGGCGCCGCCTGCAACCGCGTATACGCCTCTGACCGGATCTGGTGCTCGAGCACGTTCCGCGACCACCCGTGCGCTGCCGCCTGGCCGGCGTACCAGTTGCGGAGCTCATGGTCATCGAGCCGGTCGAGGAGCACCGTAATGTGCCCCCACGGCAATTGTCCAACAGCCTGTTGGACAACTGCTTCTGCCGACCACTCCCCCGCGAACCGGCGCATGTAGAACAGGTTCGCCCGGGAGAACCCCTTCATCTCGGGGAACTCCGAACGTAGATCCGTCGCGAGCCGGCCGATGACGTTACTGCCCCACCCTTCATCGCCCTGGCGCTGCAGGATGGTCGCGCCGATCCCCCAGTAGAGGCGAATCAGTTCGGTGTTCACGCGGCGCTGCGCGGTAAAGCGGGCCGCGCGGACCTGCTGCTTCAGCTCGGCAAGAGCAGCGGCATACCCGGATGCGGCTGGCGACGAATCAGACATCACCGCTCAGTCTGCCCGACCGTGCACGGCAATAAGAACGAACAAAGCGTTCTCCGGGATCAGTTATGCCAGGGTGGAGACGATCCCCGAGCGAAAGGCGACCTCCACCATGGCGCAGAAAGTCACCACGCACCTCGTCGACGACCTCACCGGCGACACCATCGAAGACGGCCACGGCCGCACCGTGTCCTTCTCTTTCGACGGCGGCCACTACGAAATCGACCTCACCGACGACAACGCCGACACGCTCCGCGAAGCGTTCTCCGACTACATCGCCGCAGCCCGCAAGGTCAACGGCCGCTCCGGGCGCGCTACTGCCGGCAGCGCGCCGAAGCGTGGGAACTCGGAAGAGCTCGCGAAGATCCGCGAATGGGCCAACGCGAACGGCCATGAGGTCTCCTCCCGCGGCCGCATCAGCCAGACCGTCCGCGACGCATACGACACCGCACACTGACGCCACTCCCCGACACAAACAGCCGGCCACCCCTCAGGTGGCCGGCTGTTCTCTCGTTGACAACGACACGGAAGCTGCGGCCGCGACGAGACTGACCCATGCGACTCCTGCCGCTCCGTCGGGCAAGAGGGGCGGCTCGTCCCTCAGGACGCTGGCTCGACTCCGAAAGCTGAGGGGCTCCGGCGGATGGCGTACAGCAGCCCACGGGCCTTCCACGTCCCCGCTCCGACCTCGATCGCGTACTCCCCCTGGGCATCGATCCGGCTGGCGATCGCCCGGTAGTTCCTCTCCGTCACGCCTTCCCAGAGGATGAGTTTCCCGCAGTCATCGGTGGTTACGACAACCCGCGGATTCGGGCCACCGATCCCGCGGTACGACGAGCCGCGCGTGGTCCCCTCGACCAAAGTGACGTGGCAGCGAAGCGTGAGCCGGTGATCGAGGTCGTACGAGCGCAGGACGGCCGGAGCGACGAAGATGACCACGATTAGGAAGACGAGAACACCCATCCCGCCGACGAAGCGGACAACGCCGCGAACCTGCCTACGGTCCGCGGCCGTCATCGGTGCGTTACGCGAGCGGTCGGCTCGATGGCGGCTCACGCGCGTCCTCTCCTCGGGTGACCCATCCATACTGGCCGACCAGCGGCATCATCGGCTGCCCCTCTCGTCCCCTAAGTGCACGCAGCAGCCAAATCGGGCGACGCCAGCACTCGGACTGCTGGCCGCGTTGAATCCTCCGGGCGTGCGGCGTCAGCGATCAAAAGCGCGGGAACTCGAACGCTAACGCCGCTCCTTCGCGCAGAACAGCCGGCCACTCTCGAATTGGCCGGCTGTTCTCGTTCGCGCCGATACGGCGGCTTTATGTCAAGTCGGGAATGGCATCAGCGTGGTGCCATCGCGAGGAGCGAGCCCGCTTCGTCGAGGGCGGTCACGCGTGAGGATTGCACGCTCCAGAACAGGCCTTGCGCTGTGCTGATCTCCAGCTGACCGTATTGCACGACGGGAAGGGCGGGATTGTTCTTGAAGCGCCGGTCCGGGCCGCCCTTGACGTTGACGTACTGCCAGGTCTCGCCGATCAGCTGCGTGTCTTTCGGCACCTGTCCCGGCTGTTCAACGAAGCGGGTCACTGACCGCCGGACGGTCAGGTGCCGGTAGGCGACGTCCGAGTAGCGCTTGCCGGTGCCCACGAGGAGCCGGTCTGGCAGGAAGTAGAGCGTCTCTTTCCCCGCCCGGACAGTCGGGATGTCGATGTTCGTGGCGAGATACCTCGGCTGCTGAATGCGTGCCTCAGCGGAGACTCGTTGCACGATGGAGCCGACGCCAGCGTTCACCTTGTGTTGGTACGTGGTTTGGACTTGGCCCGACTGGACGGTTCGCCAGAGCTTGGCGCTGCTCGAGGTGGCATCCCATGAGGTGACGAACCGGTCGAACCAACGAGCCGCGTTGTCCTCGAGATCGTAGAAGAGGACGACGTTTTTCCGGAGCCCGTCACGAAGGAACAGCCACCAGCAGCCCGGGATAGCGAGTGCCCAGACGATGAGTCCCCACGGCATGAGCGCTGCCCCGATCACGAAGGCGGCGATGGCCGCGATCCAGCCCCAGCGCGGTCGTCTTGCAGCATCGTTGAGCTGCTGCACGATGTCGTCGCCCCCTGTCGGCCGGAGCTCGAGCGCAGATAAGCCGCTGGTGTCACCCATGGGGACTTCGGCTGGGTTCCACGGCACGGACGCCACTGGCGGTGTCGGGGCACTGGGTCTGCTTCGCGCGGGCTTCGATGAGAGGTACATCGCGCCGCTGGAACCGACCCGTACGTAGTTCCCGCGGGGCCCTGCGCCGATGCGAAGCCCTGGCACCCCCGCGCTGACACCGATACCTGACTTCGACAGGTTGAACCGCAGCGGCCCTGCTTTCACACTCGTACGGAGAGAGATCCCCATGTGCCCCTCCTTCGGGTCCCGCTCATGATGCAGTGCCGAGAGCTCATGATGCGAGTACCCAAGCATGTTCCGATGTCGTTGGCGCACACCTCACCCCCGATCTGGGGGAAAGCGTTGAGCTGAGCAGCCCCGCAGACTTGTGCGGTCCTCATCACCAGGGAGCCGCAATGCCTTCACACCGCCCGAGCAGCCACCGCCCGATCGGCACCAACCACAGGAAGCTCCCCACCGCGACGTGGGTCGGGATCGTCGTCACCTTGGTGCTGGCGCTCATCGCCCTCGCTTCGGGCGGTGTGTGGTCGATGCTGCTGATGACCGCCCTCGTGGTCCTCATTACCGCCGTCTACGGCCTGCTGTTCCGGCGCACCACCTGGCTCAGGCTCCCCCGGAAGCGCTCCGCAGCGGCGCTCGGGGCAGGGCTCGCTTTCGTTGTACTCCTCGGCTCCGGATCAGCCTTCGGCGCCTCGCACCCGTCGACTCCCGCGGCCGATCAGCCGGCGGCGATCGCCGCCTCACCCGTCCCTACCAAGACACCACACGCTGCAGCGGCGACCAACACACCGACACCGACACCGACACCGACACCGACGGTAACGACGAAGCTTGTCACTGAAACCGCCAGAATTCCGTTCGAGTCCACGACCGTCGAGGACGGCACTCTCGCGCAGGGCACGACCACCGTGACGACCGCAGGCGTCCGCGGTGTCCAGACCACGACGTACCGCGTCACGATCACCGACGGTAAAGAGACCGGCCGCCAACAAGTTCGCCAGGAAGTCACCACCCCACCAGTGGCGCAGGTCACAAGCGTCGGCACATACGTCGCACCAGCCCCTGCGCCGGCACCGGCACCGGCCGTGCCCGACGGGGGCGGCGCCACCGCTCTCTGCGTCGACGGGTCTCTCTCGTACGCTGCCCACCACCAAGGCGCATGCTCGCACCATGGCGGCGTCGCCCAGTTCTACAAGTGATTCAAGTATCGACGGAACACGCGCCCACGCCGATCCGCAAAGCGAAGCAGGCAACGGGGTCCCGCCGCCACCATCGGGAGCAGCCGTAGCATTCGGGCCAGCTCACGCTTGTGAGCGCTGAAGGCAAAGGAGCCAATCATGCGAGTTGCCGCGTACCACTCGACGAACGAGTCGGATCCTGACGTCCACCACGTGGACAATGACTGCCCTGTTGGCCGACAGATCCCGTCCTACAACAGGGAGCCTGGAACAAACGGCTGGCGCCGCTGCGAACGCTGCGACTAGCAGCTGCTCTGGGTGCAGGTGACACCTCACCTGCACCCAGGGGCTCTCGCAGACCGGCTCCTGGCGTGACGCACCACGGGAGACCCTCGGCGTTTCGCACGGAGTCGAATAGCGATCTCGACGCAGCGAACTCCGGCCGCTCTAGAGCGTCCGACGACTCAGGACGACAAGCCGATACCGCGCTCTTATGTCAGCTCACCCCCACCGCATCGCCCGATTACGTCGGATGAGAAACCTCATTAAGCAGCTCCCCGCAGGCGTTCGTCACGTACTCCGGCACGGCGTCGAACTCTCGCGGGTTGAGTTGCATCACATACTCGTTCTCAATGTGATACGACTCATTGAGAAACTTTTGAAATGCACTTCCCGTCTTGAGCTGCTCCGGTTCGAGCTCTGCCAGTACACGGAATATCTGGACTTTCTCGTAACCAATGTCGGTCGCTTCAAACCTCGTCTTCAACCCACCGAAATCTCGTAGCTCATCCACAACGTCGTCGTAGGCAAATTCAGGGATGTGCTTCTGAATGCTACTTGTGGCCGAAGCCAGCTCCCCGGGGCTAAGCGGTACTCGTGATGCACTTTCGTCAACCCTACGGTCCGGCACCGTCCGTGCATGTATCAGACTAGAGAGCACCTCGTACTCCATTCCCAAATCTCCGTGTACCTCATAAAGACGCCGCAGATAGATACACTTGATAAGGACGTCTGACGACTTTTCGATATTCGCCGCGCAGATCTGAGAGAACGTCGCAATGTCACTTCTTCCGATGACCTTCTCCGTAACGACGCCTGCGCGAGCACTGAGGAAGTACGCTGCAGGCCTCGCAGCGGCGAACTGATTCCGGGTGGCAGTGCGGACGATATCGATCGCCGGCTCGATGTCATGCGTGAGCAACAAAGTGGTGCGGTCCCGAATGCTGCCCTTACCATGGAAAAGATGGTGCAGGATGGCAAATTTTTTGGATTTGTCGAAACTTGACACCGGATCGTCCAACACAACCAAATCTGGCCGTTCCCTTCGGACATGATGCATGAACAGCACGAGTGCGAACGCATTCTTCTCGCCGTAGCTCAAGTGCGAAGATGCCGAGGGTATATGGCCGGAGGAATCCTTGTGTTCGAGAATCATCTTGTACGAGTCGCTGCTGGGCTCAATCAGGACGCTGTACCGGTAGCCAGCAGAAGCAAGAAAATCGTTGATACCATCCTGATTCGACTTGATCAGCTCCGCGACGCGCTTCTTCTGTTTCCCGATTCGCTCGCGAATGAGGTTGATCTTGCTAGCGACCCCATCAAGCTTTTCGTTGATGGGGTCGATTACGGCCCGCGTCGCAGGCGAGTTCAGGTGTCCGAGCAGGCTGAGGTCGATCTTGAGGGCGCGAAGTCGCTCATCAACGCTCTTTTCCTCCCGGAGCGCATGAAACGACAAGGCTCGCAAGTCCGACAACTTTGTGAGCAGCGTCTGTACCTGCGCTCGTAGGGTGGCTAGGAACTGGCCTTGTTCCAGCGAGAGCTCGTCGACCGTCGAAGTGAGGATCGCATCAAGTAGTTGACGGTCGGTCTCAGTAAAGTAAATCCCAAGCCTATCCACAACGATTCGTAACCCGGCGAGTGCTTTCACAGCGGCTGACTCATACTCAGCAGAGACCTGCTTGGCTGTTTCCTTGTCGACATCGACCGTAGAACAGAACGGGCAGTTGTCCGACATCTCCAAAAACACCTTGCCCTTCGCCTGCCACGAAATCCATCCAGCCGGGTCGCTGCTGTGCAGGAATCCCGTGTACCCCTGAAGCGGGACGGGAATATTTGCGAGCTTGGGGGCCATTCCGAGGGCTTTGAAGCCTCGGCTCGTTTTAGCGATTGCACCGTTCTTCGTAACGCCGAAGGCGTCTCGAAGCTCAGTGAAGGCGGCAATCGCTTCCTCGAGATCGGCCTCGTTTGCGAAGGTATCTTGCAATTCCTCAAATAGTGCGGAGATATCTTCTATGCCTTGCTTGTACTCCTCGGTGTTGATGAAGATCTCGAAACTGTTCTTCAGCACTTCGTCAGGCTGAAAAACAAACTGGGACACATACGACTCATCGAAGACGAGTACCTTCTTGATATCGTCTGCGCCATCAACCCTTGGTTCGGGAGGATTTGCGGCTTCTCGATACTTAAAGGGCAAGAGTTCCGCTAGCGCATCCTCCCCGGCCGCGTTCAACCTCAGCGCTCTAGCAATGGTGCTCTTCCCAATTCCATTGGGACCGTATTTTATGTTTAGGGCCGATCGTTGAAGAGAGAGGCGCGCCTCCGTGATGCTGTTGCAGTCAAGAATGCGAATGTCGTAGTCGTCGCCCGTCGTTGTCCTCCGGGCCGATGGCGGCACTTCGTTGGGTTGCATAAAACCAACTATGACAGAACGTCATGTAACGCGCGACACCAGGCACGGCGACGCGCGCGCCTTCTGCCTAGTGGTTGTGGGGTATACCCCAGCGCTACATGCCCTCACCCGGCCGAAACGCGTGGTTCTAGGGTGCTGTTTCGTACTTCTGCGACAGGAATGTGCGATGGTCTAGGGGTGGTGCAGCATAAGACGCAGATCGTCGCCTACGTCCGGGTGAGCTCGATCGATCAGAATCTCGACCGGCAGCTCGAAACCATCGGCGAGGTCGACCGTGTGTTCGAGGAGAAGATCTCCGGCGGCGCACGCACCGACCGGTTGGCCCTGGCCGACTGCATCGGATACGTCCGTGACGGCGACGTCGTCCGAGTCGCATCCATGGACCGGCTCGCCCGCTCCCTCGGTGATCTACGCGATATCGTCGACGAGATCACCACTAAGGGCGCCTCAGTCGAGTTCGTGAAGGAACAGCAGACCTACAGCCGGGACACCGACGACGCCATCGGCCGGCTCATGCTCAACCTCCTCGGCGCGTTCGCCGAGTTCGAACGCACACTCATCCGCGAACGGCAACGCGAGGGCATCCGTATCGCTAAGGCTGCCGGCAAGTACAAGGGCCGCAACCGCAAGCTCACCGACGACCAGATTGCCGAAGCACGCCGACTCATTAGCACCGGGGTGCCGAAGACCACTGTCGCTCGAGGGCTCGGCATCGATCGCAGCACCCTGTATCGGATGCTCGCGACACCCCTCTCCCCTGTCATCCCGGACACACCCGTCGGCGGCGTCGCTGATGTTAGCGCTTAGCGCCGCTTCACCGGGCTTTTTTAGGCGATCACGACGACGGCTGCGCTAAGGGCCCACATGACCCGGTGATTGATACCGCGGAAGCGGCCGGCTCGCCGCCGGACACCCGCGAAGCGCTTCTCGGCGGCAGTAGCGATACCCACACCCCCAACCTCGGACTCCTTGCTGTCGGACACCTTGTGTCCGTGCGCGGTGCGGTCGGCGGCGTCGGGATCGGCGTTGCTGAGGGCGGCAAGAGCGCTTCGCGCGCGGGCCGCGTCGGCAGGCGTCGATGCGGACCCCCACGCGACGGGCAGCTGCTCACTTCGGTGAGTGGTTCATACGCTCCGTAGCCCCTCGCGGGCACGTCGGTAGATGCCGTCGCATCAGCTGGGTTGGGGCTCGAGTGGTGGTCGGCGGTGCTGCCGATTCCCGAACCTGGCAGCACCGCCGCGGACTCACACTGATGGTGACCCCTGGCCCAGGAGCATGCTCGAACCGGGTTGCGGGAACGCCAACCCCGAACGTGATCAAAAATCGAGTATTTCCGGCAGAGTGCGGTGGCGGGACATGTCAGTGGGGAACGCGAAGCGTTCGGGTCGCTCCGCGTCCCCCCTGAGCGGCCCCAGGCGCATGGAGGCGTGCCGCCCCCTTAGGCATCCGGCACGCAGCCAGGGCTGGCCCCATAGTTGCAACCGACCATTCGGTCAGCGCACTTGGTCAGCCGAGCAACACCGTACCGAGACTCCACATCCACGTCGAAGATCGGTCATAAATTGATCCACATAGCAGCAGACAGGTCGGCGAGGCCGTCGCGGAAATGCGGGGTGCCGGCTCTGATCCAGAGCCGGCACCCCGGTTTGCGTGATCAGACCCGAACTGATCACGCAACTCTTACCTTGCCGGAGTGGTTGAACTCGCGCAAGACGGCTGAAGTGAGGACATCGACAGGGGCGGAACAGCCGCATACTGGTTGTGCTCCGGCTGGTTACCGGGGAAGAGCCGCGCCGTGCTCTCTGATCGCACGGAGGGGTTCGGGCGGTACCCGTGGTCCGCCTATCCGGATCCGGGTGCTGCTTCCCTATCGAGGGTCAGCGACGGGGATGTCCCAGAAGGACGGCTGCTCGTACTGCTCGGACCAGCCGCGGCGCATCCGGGTTGCTGCGCGGTCGAACGCGTCCACGAGGTCAGTGTCCGCCGTCAGCAGCGACTGCAGGCGGAGCCCGTCGTAGAGGGCGAGAAGCTGCTGCGCGCCCCGGATCGGATCCATCGTCGCCGGCTCCCGTCCCTCCCGAACATCCGAAGTGAGTCCGTCACGGATCATCTGCCGGAATCGGCGGTAGGTGGAGCGGTAGTAGTCCGCTCCGTCGACGGTCGCGTCGGCGGCGGTCGCGAGGCTGGCTGCGAGGAGTTCCATCAGCGCCGGCTCCTCCGCGTGCGCTGTCAGGAGTGCGTGCATGAAGGCGACGGTGCCCTTCTCCGCGATCAACGGCGCCAACGGCTCGGAGATCGCCTGGGTCCACCGCTCGACCGTCGCAGCCAGCAACGCGCGATCCGTCGGGAACACCTCGAGCACTTCAGCCACGCTCATCCCCGCGTGCGTCGCGGCGACCTCGAGGCTGAACCGAGTCACTCCCCCGTCGTGCAGGGCGATGATCGCCCCATTGATCGCACGCGTGCGGGGCGCTTCATCCTCGTCCGCGGTCTTGCTGGTCAACGGCGCCAGCGGGTGCCGCCGGAACCAGTCCAGCAGCCCCCGAGCACGCGTCATGCCGAAATCCGGATCCGATGGCTGGCCGGGGGCGAACAAGTCGCTGAACCCAGGAACCTGCTGCATCAGCGGGTCCAGGGGCTGGAACGCCATCGACCAGTCCGGGAATGCCCGCTGCCCGATGGGCTCGTCCAGCAGGACACGCACGTTGGTGTGGCGAGGATCACGGCGAACCTGGTCGAAACGGGCACCCACGACCTCGTCATCGCCCTCGAGGATCCCCAAGCAGTTGTCACCCTTGTGCGCGAGGACCCCGGTCACCCCCAGGGCGGTGTTCTTCTCCCGCCCCACCGCGAGGATCTGTGCGAGTTCGGTGTCCGTGATCGGACGGGTCTGCGTGCTGGTGTAGACGATCGAACGCATCAGTGCTGGTCTCCCTTACCGCCGGAACTCGGTGCACCTTCGAGTGAACCGCCCCATCGAGATGCTCACAACCCCCGACCGACTGGAGACAGACGCATCGCGCTCACGAAGATCGCGCGGACCAGTGTCGATGAAGCAGGTTCGAAGCGATACCGAACAGCCACGGCAGCGGCTCCTGCCGGTCCGGGTCGAACGATCCCCACCGGACGAGTGCGGTGACGAACGTCTCGCCCAGGATGTCCTCGGCGCTCTGCAGGTCAGTTCGGCGCGCGAGGTAGAGCAGGATGCGGCGGCCGTGCTGGTCGAACTGACGACCGAGCTAAGCAGCGGCTTCAGGCGGGGGGTGATGACTAGGCACAGTAGGTATTGCCCGATCCTGCCGGAAGAGTTCCGTTTTCGTCGGTGGCTGCCGCGATAGCTACGGCTCGCATGCCCACTCAAGGCGACGAAGATGTCCCGTTGGCCGATCGGCTACCGGTCGATCCGCGCGAGCCAGTCGCGGACCAGAGCGGCGGTGATCCCGGGTCGCTCGAGGTGCACGTTGTGTCCAGCACCGTCGAGGACGACGAAGCTGCCACGCGGGTAGTGGTCCCGGAGCGCGAGCCCGTCCTCGTACCCGACGACGTCGTCCTGCCGACCAAACAGGTGCAGGGCCGGAGCGGTGAACGGTTCCGGGTGGAGCTCCTCCGGCACCGCGTCCAGTGCGTAGTCGGCGGCGATGCGGTCCATCACAGCAGGGTCGGCGCCACGGAGACCGGGCAGCACGTACCGCTCGAACGCCGTGAACGCGGCGGCGTCCTGGATAACGCTGACCTCCTCGAATGCTTCTCGCGCGTCGCCAGCGGCTTCGAGGACGGACGGTTCGGTGTACAGCACGGTGCGCTTGGGGACGTCACGGTCTGCGTGGGCAGGATGCACGACACCCGCCAAGGTCGCGACGCCGAGCACGTGGTCTCGGCGTTCGTGCGCGACGTGTCGGGCGATCATGCCGCCGAAAGAGTTCCCGATGACGGCGAAGGGCTCGTCCCCGAGGTGGGCGTCGATGTCGACGAGTACCTCGTCGGCCACGTCGACCGCGCTCTTCGCGGTCGCGGTCGCCGCGGCGGCTCCGGCCCACGGCAGGTCGAGGAGCACCAGCCGCCAAGGCAGGTCCTGCACCGCGTCCGCCAGCGGCAGCATGATCCGGTGGTCGACACCAAACCCGTGAAGGGCGACGAGCGGGCGACCAGAACCAAGAACTTGCGCGATCACCCAGCAAGCCTATGAGCTGCCCGTACCGATCGGCTATCGAGACGCAGAAGAGCCTCGGCGCAGGTGCTGCGCCGGGCGGACGACGTTCTGCGCCGCCCACAGGATGCGGAACTCATCGCTCCGGGTAGACAGTTCCCCGACGAGGCCGCTCACGGCCCGGTCGTAGGGGTTCCGGCCGGCCTCGTCGCGGAGCATGGCGACCATGTCGGCTGCGGTGTTGTCCCACTCGGGGTAGAAGCGGTGCGACCGCTGGTCGAGGAAGATGAACCGGCGTGGTTCACCGGCCGTGCCGGCTGCACGTACATCTCGGAGAACAGGGCCCGGCCGAGCTCGTTCGTGGCGAGGATGTCACCGCGTCCGTTGCGGATCACCGCGGGAACGTTGGTGACGTTGTCCAGCCCTGCCGCGATGAGCGCGCCGAGCACGATCTGCGCGCAATACGGCGATGCTGTGGCGGGAGACACAACCGACACCAGCTCGGCTTCGAATCTACGGTGCAAGCCGGATCGGGTCTGCTGCAAGGATAGGTGACATCTGATCTGGCTTGCCCGGTGGGGTGGGCCTGGAAGGATGCACTCGTGCCCGAGCCCTATCCGCAGGAGTTCCGCGACGACGTCGTCCGCGTCGCTCGGAACCGTGAAGCGGGCGTGACGATCGAGCAGATCGCCGCCGACTTCGGTGTCCACCCGATGACGTTGACGAAGTGGATGCGTCGCGCCGCCGTCGACGACGGGGAACGTCCCGGAACCGCCCGTCCTGAGTCGGAGGAGGTCCGTGAGTTGCGGCGGCGGAACCGGCTCCTCGAGCAGGAAGTCGAGGTGCTCCGGCGTGCTGCTGCGTATCTGTCGCAGGCGAACCTGCCGGGAAAAGGCTCTACCCGCTCGTGAGCGAGCTCGCCGCCGACGGGATCCCCGTCGCGGTGACGTGCCGGGTTCTCAAGCTCGCCCGCCAGCCGTACTACCGGTGGCTGGCAGATCCCGTTTCGCAGAGCGAGGTGGTGCGGGCGTATCGGGCGAACGCGCTGTTCGACGCGCACACGGAGGATCCCGAGTTCGGATATCGACTCCTCGTCGACGAGGCCCGCGACGCCGGCGAACCGATGGCCGATCGGACCGCGTGGACGATCACGTCGCAGAACGGCTGGTGGAGCGCGTTCGGCAAGAAGCGCGGCAAGAACGGGAAGAAGCCCGGCCCCGCGGTCCACGACGACCTCTGCACCGTCACCGACGAGCACGGCCGGACCCGGCACATGTTCACTGCCGAGGCGCCGAACCGGCTGTGGTTGACCGACATCACCGAGCACACCACCGGCGAGGGCAAGCTCTACCTCTGCGCGATCAAGGACGTCTACTCCGGCCGGATCGTGGGCTACTCGATCGACTCCCGCATGACATCCAAGCTCGCCGTGACCGCGTTGGAGAACGCGGTCCGGATTCTGGCGACGTAGCCGGCTGCATCCTGCACTCGGATCGGGGCTCGCAATTTCGAAGCCGGAAACTGCGGCAGGCACTGACCCGTCACAACATGGTCGGCTCGATGGGCAGGGTCGCGTCCTGTGGCGACAACGCGGCGATGGAGAGCTTCTTCGCGCTCCTGCAGAAGAACGTCCTCAACCGGCGCTCGTTGGCCACGCGAGAAGACCTGCGCATCGCGATCGTGACCTGGATCGAGCGGACCTACCACCGGCGACGCCGCCAAGCCCGCCTCGGCCGATTGACGCCAATCGAGTTCGAAACCATCATGAGGACCAACGTCGCTCTCGCGGCGTGACTTCAACTGTCACCTATCCGTGCAGCAGACCCCACAAACTCGGATACCCAACCCCGGTCAACCAGCGAAAATTGCGTACATGAGTACATGTACGCAGGTAGCAACCACAGGCCACAGGGACTGACAACTAAACATCACCCAGGGGTGACTCAACCGCCACCCTCAAGTCGGCATACCCTCCAAGTCCGTCGCTACTAGGGGCGCTCGCCGCATCCTGCCGTAGAATCACTCCACAGGACGCCCGGCCAAGGTTCGATCTGACAGTTGTTCCTTTCAGGCCGGGCGTTCCTTGCGTCTACGGACTTGTAGGTTCCGCGGGAACTCGTCACTTGCGACAAGTTCCGCGGACGGAGACCGGATCATAATCGGGTCGACCGAGGACGTATACGGCCGATGCCTGCTCGTCCCCAGCGCTATCATCTGCGGGGCCGTTAACATCACGCTCCGCGACGCGGGAGTCGCTGAGCGAAGTGAGGATCTGGTGGAGCTGCTTCTTCCGACGCCGCTTGCGCTTCTGGAGTTCCTCCCACACTGCTCCGGGGATCTCCCGGTCTCGCCGATGACCTCGACGCTGACACCGGCGGTGTTCTTCGTCAGGTTACGGATGCCGGTGACGAGCTGCTTCGTGTTGTCGTCAATCGGTCAGCCGGCGGGGATCACGGTCAGGAGTGCGGCGTCGCATGCCTTGTCGAGCTAGCCGGGGATGACCGCCTCGACGTGGTCGAGGTTCTCGATGGTGTCTTCAACGCCGCCGAGGTTCGCCTGCAGCTTTCGGCCCCGAGAGAGAGTTGTACCGCTCGGAGGCGGCGACGCCGAGGTTGTGGAGCATGCGGCCGCCGAGGGAACGCCACTTCCCGTCGACGCCCTGCACCTTCGTCTCGACGGCGACGCGGGTGTGTAGGTCAGGATCCCCGGTACGGGAGTCACGGTGCTCGAACGCGGCCAGCAGCAGGCCGTTGGTCTTCATCTGCGCGACGCCGCCGGCACCGGCACGGGTGTACGCGGCCTCCTGCTCGAACCACGTCATCGCACCCTCCCAGGCAGCCTCGTGTGCGGCGTGGACCTCGCGGGCGATGTGCGCCTCGCGGGGGTCGTTTCGGTCGGCCAGCGCCCACAGAACGAACGCGGACTTCACCGGGCTGAACACCCGTCGTAGCCCGCGACGAACCGCCGTGCGGGCGCGCCACGCTCGGTGAGGAAACCCTGCGATCTCGCCAGGTGGTGGTGTCACGGCCGAGCAATGCGCGGAGGTGTACTCAGCCCCGCTGTAGGGCGAAGCCGGGGAACTGGGCTAGCGCTTCGTGCATCGAGACGTAATACATGGCGCGTGGTTCTTGCCTGCCTCTGGCCGACACGATTCCGTACAGGGTTCCGTTTCGGGTCACCACCGGACCTCCGGAGTCCCCCTGCTGGAGCATCCAGCTATAACTCATAGCCTTTTGGTCGTATCCGTTGGTGCGCAGAGTCGCCTCGATCGGTCGCGTGTGGAATCCGCAGAACCAGCCTGAGAAAGAGCCGCTCGCGCAGAAATCCTCATCAGGGGTCGGGGCTCCGGCGCCGAGAACGTTGATGGGGATTGCAAACGGAACGGCGGTTCCTCCGACCAGCACCATCCCGCGTGCACGAGGGGCGTAGTCAGTAACGGTCGTGCAGAAGGGTCCACCGCTGTGGGTCACCGAGCACTGCTGCCGCAAGAAGGGGGCCGGCGGAACGGCGATGAGCGAGACGTCGAAATCGTCAGAAGTCCTAACGACGTGTCCGACAACCGCCCCATTAACGTAGACGGTGCTGCCGACGTCTCCGCAGTGCTTCGCGGTGATGATATAGCGGGTCGCCCGTTGCGCCTGCGTGATGCGTCCGAACAGACTCGATCGGTAGAGAACCGCCCCTGCAGTGCAGGAAGTATTGTCGACGAGCAGCCTCGTTCCGGCAACGATTGGGAGCTGCAGTCGCTCGGAAATCCGGGGCTTCTGGTCGGCAATCGACCCTGAGGCGGGTGGCGTCGCCTGGATAACGGGAAGCTGCTGCGAAGTCGTCGCTGCCAGATCCGATGGGGCGGCGCTCGCGCTATCGGCTGGCGCGAACGCCCCGGCGAACGCAACCCCGATGACAGCGCAGAGAGCGCCTACCTGCAACGAACGATGGGTCATCCTACGGCCTTTGTGAGGAAAGGTCATTACAGACCTCAGTTTCTGTCTTGGAGTTGTCTAGACGATCGTCTAATTGCGGCGATTTTACGGGCACGGGGAGCATAGGCGCACCAACAGCGGAACAAATTGTTCCTGAAGGTACCCCAACGTCCTGGGGAGGGATAATTGTATGGAACAAGTGACTCCGTAAGAGATTGCCATTCGAACGAACGGGAAAAGCGCTATGTCACAGATAATCGCTGAGGAAGGTCGAAGCTCTGTCTGCTCAAGAAGTCACCTTGCCACCAAGTTCGCGTACAATCTGTCGCCGGAATTCGGCAATGAGCGGCCGTCGCTCTCCGCCAGACGCGCCACATAGCAATATCATTGCACAGTAGGTCGCCGCGCTGAGATTGAGCCTGGCGTATAGCCACAAAGTATTACAAAGTCATAGCCCCTGTGGGAGGCACGCGAACGATCGCCGAATTTCCGACGAGCGTTCACACGCCTCAGCATTTCTTTCCCGGGAAAGGATTATCGTGCCGCTATTGATTTAGCGGTAGGTCACCATACGGCAAGCGCGTCAACGTCGATTCTGTCGTGGAAGTGCATTGCATCGCCACCCCTGAGAACGACGGGGAATTCCTGACGATAGCTACCGGGCCTTGCTTCGGCCAAAAATGCTAAAGCGCCAGAAAGCAGCGGTCGTCGGGCGAAGTTCCGCGGTCGTCGATCTTCGCTTCCGGACGTCGGTCGCGACGAACTCCCTCCCGTGCAGAACACGCCAACGAAGCTGGACAGGATGAGGTCGTCCGGGGCGGTGATGGGCCTCGCGCTGGAACTGCGTGATGTCGATCGCGCGCGGTGTGCGCTGCTGAAGCTTCAGCGATGCAGTACGCAGGACCGGCGGTGGGGTCTCACGACGGTCACTCTGCATCGTGTCGCGGACCCGCGAGTGCTTCCCGGGCGGATCGAAGTGACAGCGCTCGTGGTCTCAGTTGGCCGAGGGGAAGTACTGCGCAATCGTCTACGGGGCGCATTGACGCTCCGGTGCTACCTCGGAAGTAGCCTCCGGCGCGAGGAAGCCCGCGATCTCCCCCGGCGTCCTCGGCGCCGTATGCCTGGGCTGTCGGCGGGGTCGTGAATCTCGTCGTCCGTTGATTCCCGTCGCCATCGAGCGCGGGAAGTCCAACATGTGTGGACCCTTAGGGATCTGCTGCAACAGATCCGACTCCCCCGACGCGACGACCGCTACGAAGGTCGTCGGCCCCGCCCGCAGCCGCGTGTGGGGCTCGGAGCGGATCTGTGCTCAAGCATGCTTCGCGCCCACCAATGCCCAGCGGCCCGGCTGGCGTATCAGTCTCGAAGCTCGTGGTCGCCAAGCCGGTCGAGGAGAACGGTGGGGAGCTCATCCGTTGTGCCTGAGTGGGATCGATGTGCCTGCGTGGACCACCGGTACCGGTGTCGGTGGTCCACGCAGGCACCGGTGGAAGCGGAGACCACGGAGATCCCGCCGCCGCGAGATCTCTGCGTCAACCCTTGACGGCCGAACCGGCGATACTCTGGATGAAGAACCGCTGGAACACGAGGAAGACGATCAAGACCGGGAGCACCAGCAGGGTCCCGAAGGCGAACGTCTGTCCCCAGTCGACCGGCGTCTGGCCGGAGAACACGCTCATCTCGAGTGGGAGCGGGCGGGCGGTCGGGTCGGACGTCACGATCGACGGCCAAAGGTACGACCCCCAGGAGCTGAGGAACGTGAGGATGGCCACGGTCGCGAAGACCGGTCTGGCGTTCGGGACGACGACCCGGGCGAACGTGCCAAAGGCCCCGAGACCGTCCAGGCGCGCGGCCTCCTCGATGCTCTTCGGCAGGTTGAGGAAGAACGTGTAGAACAAGAAGATCGAGAACGCGTTCGCCACGAACGGGATCATCTGTACGAACAGGGTGTCGCGCTGGCCGTTCAGCAGGAACAGCAGCGGGACCGCGACGGACTCGAACGGCACGATGATCAGCAGGACGACGATGACGAACACCGCGTTCTTACCGCGCCACTGCAGGCGCGCGAAGGAGTAGCCCGCCATCGAGTTTACGACGAGCCCGCCGAGCACGATGACCAGCGAGATGGCGACGGAGTTGCCCATGAACCGCCAGAAGTACCCCGTCGCATCCGAGTCGAGGGCCTTGAAGACCCCGAGGTAGTTCTGGAGCGACAGGTGGATGGGGAGGAAGCCGGTGAAGCCGTCGAGGACCTCGGAGCTCGGCTTGAAGCTGCCGATCAGCAGGTAGTAGATCGGCGAGAACATGACCGCCGACATCACGATGAGGATGGTGTAGGAGCCGGCCTTCGAGAGTCGCTTGCGGGTGGGTCGGATGGTGCTCAACTTTCGCTCCTCTGGCGCAGGACGGCTCGCTGGACGAGGGTGATGATGACGATGATCAGGAAGAGGACCACCGAGATGGCGGCGGCCTGACCGACGCTGTTCTCGGCGAGGATCGCGTTCGTCGCCTGGTACAGGACAGTGCGCAGGGCGTTCTCGTTCCCCCCGGCGGTGATGATCAGGATGTACACCTGGTCGTAGACCCGGAAGGCGAAGATCGTCGTGAGCAGCACGACGAAGATCAGGGTGTTCCGGACGCCGGGCACGGTGATGTAGCGGAACTGCTGAAAGACGTTCGCTCGGTCGAGTCGTGCGGCCTCGTAGCGTTCCTCGGGGATCTCCTGCAACGCCGCGAGGATGATCACCATCTGGAAGCCGACGCCCTGCCAGACCGACAGGACGATGACGGAGAGCATCGCCGTGTTGCCGGAGCCGAGCCAGTTGTGTGCGCCGACGGTCCCGCCGGTCATGGTCTCGACCGCGCTGTTCAGCAGACCGTCCCCGCTGCGGTCGAGGATGACGCGCCAGATGACGGCGACGAGCGCCATGGGGAAGACGACGGGCATGAAGAAGAACGTGCGGAAGAACTTGATGCCCTTGAGCTGCTGGTTGAGCAGGACGGCGAAGACGAGCGCCAGCCCGGTCTGCACCGGGATGACGACTGCGGCGAAGAATAGGTTGTTGCCGAGAGCGCGGAGGAACTGCGGCGCCTCGACGGGGTCGGTGAAGAGGCGCACGTACTGTGTGGCCCCGAGGAACGTCGGCGGTCGCGGCGACCCGATCTGGACGTTGAAGAACGACAGCCCGATCGCAGCGACGAAGGGCACTGCGATGAACAGGACGATGCCGCTCATCGCTGGGAGAGCCATCAGCGGACCGGCGAAGGCGCCGCTCCGCTGCTTGCGCGACTGTCGGGGATCGCGGCGCTCCCGCGCCTTGGATGGCATCGGCGGGGCATCCGACTGGGGACTGGTCGTGCTGGTCACTGGTGCTCCTGGTCGTCCTGTTCGGGGGCGGTACCGGTGGAGACGTCGGGGAGGCCGACGTCTTCACCGCCGATCACTTGTAGTCGTTGCTGTCGGAGAAGGCCTGGTCGATGGACTGGGCCGCGGCGGTCAGCTGCTCCTTCGCGTCGGCGCCGCCCCAGACCGCGGAGAGCGCACTGGCGAACTTCGAGGTGATGACCGGGTAGCCCGGGCTCACCGGTCGGTAAACCGCGATGCAGGAGTCCGTGATTGCCGTGGCGGGGCAAGACTGCTCGAGCTGTTGGCCCCAGAGGGCGAGGGCGCCACCGGGCTGGTAGTCGGCCTGCTTGTCGAACACAGACTTCGTCGCTGCTGGAGCACCGTTCGCGTCCGTGATCGCCTTGACACTGGTGTCGTTGAGCAGGTAGTCCATGAAGGCACCGGCGGCCTTGCCGTTCTTGGTGGCCGAGCTCATGCCCCAGGTCCAAGACCCGGCGCCGACCTTCTCGCCATTACCGAAGTTCGGCAGCGGAAGGGCGACGAGGTTGCTGCCGACCGCCTTCGAGTAGGCCGGGTAGTTCCAGTGTCCGCTGAGGCTCAGCGCGACGCGGCCGTTCTGGAAGGCGTTGCCGTCAGTGTTCGCATCGACGTAGGGCCTCCAGGACGCGATGTCCTCGAGGGCTTTGACCGAGGCGGCGGAGTTCAGCGCACCGCTGGCCCTGTCACCCTGAACGAGGTTGCCCCCGGCAGACTGGACCATCGGCGAGAAGCCGTACGTGCCCCACTCGGCGTTCAGCGACGCTTCGGTGAGGTCGAGCGCTTTCCCCGAGGAGTTCGCCGCGGCGAGCTTCTTCAGCGCGGCCGAGAACTGTTCCGGCGTCCACGCAGTGGACGGCGATGTCGGGAGAGGAACACCGGCGGCCTTGAGGAGCTTCTTGTTGCCGTAGAGGCCCATCGCCGAGCTGTACTGCGCGAGGCCGTAGAGCTTGCCGTTGTCGGTACCCTCGGCGATCGAGCCGCTCGTGGCGTTGCTGACGGTGGCCTTCGACACGTAGTCGCTGAGCGGAGTGAGCTTGCCGTTGTAGACGTAGCTCGCGAGCGTCGGGCCGTCGATCTCGAGTACATCCGGCAACTTGTTCGTCGGGGTGTTCGTCACGGTGCTGGTGTAGGTGTCGCCGGAGATGAGCTTCAGGGTCGCCTTCACCTTCTTCTGTGACGCGTTGAAGCCCTTGACGGCGTTCTGGATGGCCGCGACCTCGGAGTCCTGGCCCTGGTGGCCCCAGACGACGATGCTCCCGGTCCCGCTGCCAGCAGCACTGCTGGAAACGGAGCCGGAGGAGCAGCCGTTGAGGGCAGCAGCGGTGACCGCGGCGAGGGCGATGACCGTTCCTGTCCGGCGGACGAGGGACGTGGTGTGCATGGTTTTCCTTGGGTGGGATCGGGTGTCGGTCAGCGGCACGGGCGCTCAGGGAGCGGCCGTGCCGCTGCCGGCGGGGCAGGGCTGGGTCTGGGGCTGGATCGCGGGCGTCGCCGGACGGAGGGCCAGCCGACCGTCGACGACGTGGACGTCGGCTGGGTCGTGCAGGAAGCCGGGGAGGGGTTGTCCGGCGCGGCCGTTCGCGAAGGTCATCAGGACGGGTGAGCCGTTCCGACGACGGACAACCCGGCCCGAGTAGCACGTCACGTCGGTCAGCGGCTCGGCGTCCTTCACGTCGAATGGGCCGAAGGGCCCGTCGCTCGGGACCGACCAGGTGCCCGGTGTCTCGTCGGCGCGGGGATTGGCCGTACTGAGGGCGTCAGCGGGACAGGAGAACACCAGGAACCAGGCGCCGTCGACCTGCACGACCTGCGGTACCTCGAGGTGGACGAAGCCCGATCCGGGTGAGGTCAGCGGTGGCTGTACCTCCCAGCGCTCGAGGTCGGTGGACGTCGCGTGTCCGATGACTCCGCGGTCGTCGAGCGGCCCCTCGGTGGAGCGGGCGGTGACGAGCATGTGCCAGAGGCCGCCAGAAGGGTCCTCGTGGACCCATGGGTCGCGCCAGGCCTCTTCCGGGAAGAGTGCACCGTCGATGTCGGGGTCGTTGCCGAGGGTCTCGTACCAGCGCGGGTCGGCGCGCGTCACAGGGCCGGGCAGCTTCTGCCAGGTGACGAGGTCGTCGGACACGGCGACCCCGACCGTCTCGATGTTGGTGTGGACGGGCTCGTCCTCGAGGAACCGTGTGCCGGTGTAGAACATCCGCCAGCGGTCGTCCTGGCCGCGCACGACGCTCCCGGTCCAGGTCGTCGTCCCGTCGAACGCGTCGTCGGGACCGGGGCCGAACGGTCCGTCCAGGATCTCCCAGTCGACGAGGTCGTCGGAGACGGCATGACCGATGCGGGCTGCACGGTGTCGACGGTGCTCGTCGCCGAGTGACCGCGGTGCGTGGAGGAAGAACACGTGGTGGCGGTCGCCGTCGTCGGCGAACCAGAAGTCCCATACCCAGTGGTCGGGGAGCCTCAGCACGGGAGCACCGTTGCCCGGAAGCGGCGTTGGCCGTCGGTCGAGGGAAGGTCGTGCACGGGGTTCCACCACTCCTCATCGAGGGGTTCACCGCCATGGTGAACCGGTTAATCACATATGGTCTACCGGTTCACCGCGGTCTGTCAAGCCCGTATGCTGGAGAGGTGCGAACAATGACGACGAGGTCGAGATGAGCGCCCGTCGAGTGACACTCTCCGACGTCGCCGCTCGCGTCGGGCTGTCGAAGGCAGCCGTCTCGCAGGTGCTCAACTCCCACCCGGCATCGCGCGTCTCCGTCGACGCCGCAGCCCGCATCCGTGCCGCAGCGGGCGAACTCGGATACCGACCGAACCTCACCGCACGGTCACTCACCACCCGCCGATCCGGTGTCATCGGACTCGTCTCCGAGGCCATCACGACCGACCGGTTCGGGTCGGGCATGATCCGCGGAGCCCTCGCCGAGGCGAAACGCCAGGGATACGTCCTCTTCATCACCGAAACCGAGGACCAGCAGGCCGGGATCGTCTCGTCGTTCGGCGTGCTCGTCGACCACCAGGTGGACGGGCTCATCTACGCTTCGATCCGACCACACGCCGTCGAGCTCCCTGAGATCAACGCGGACATTCCCGTCGTCATGCTCAACGCAGTCGCGTCCCGTCCGACTGCCACCGTCCTCGCCGATGAGCACGCCGGCGGCGAGTCGATCGTGCGGCTACTGCTCGACGCCGGCCACACCGAGGACGTCGTCATCATCGGCCGCGATCGGTCCGGACGTCCGGATTGGACCACCCGCGCGATCGAACGGCGCCTCGCCGGGATATCGGCGGCCCTCGCGGCCCACGACGTTGTGCCGATCAGCGAGATCGACATGCCCGAGTGGGATCCCGACCACGGCTACGAAGCCACGCGGGGCCTGCTCGCCAGCGGCCGTCGCCCTGGAGCGGTGATCGCCCTGAACGACCGGCTCGCCTTCGGTGTCTACCGTGCGCTGACCGAAGCGGGACTCCGGGTCTCCGAGGACGTCTCAGTCGTTTCCTTCGACGACGACGACATCGCGTTGTACCTCGAACCGACACTCACCACCGCGGCGCTGCCGTACGAGGAGATGGGGGCCCTGGCGGTCCGCACCCTCCTTGACCCGGACTTGACCGTCGGTGAACAGCTCGTCCCGATGCCGATCCGGGTACGCGGTTCGGTGTCCGCAGTCCCGCAGGCTCTGCAGTCGTTCGACCGGCCACACTGATGCCATTCCGACCGAGGTCCTGAGCGCCGCGCCGCCGCGGCCGCCCGGTCGAACACCCGGGTCCCGGACCGGATCAGCGTCTCCCGATCGGCCTCACGGACCCGACACGTCGGCGTCCCGGTGCCAAATGATCCCGGCCAGGTCATCCACTCCGGACTAGTCGCCGCAGCCGCATACCTGCTACCCACGAGCATCGGTGGCTGGACCACCGCGGCGAGGCGGACCCAGGTGTTCGGAAAGGGACTGGTGAACCTCCACACGACCGTCGTCCCGATGCTCTGCACCGCGCTCGACGTCCCCAGCGCCGATCAGCTCCACATCCACCACAACCTGCGCCTCGACGGAGCCGACCCTCGGTCGGCCGCGAGCCGGGCCGGCCGACTCTCCGCGCTCCTCCAGGCACACGGCGTCTCGGCAGTCCGTTGGTGGCTCGCACGGCTCGGACTCACCCGGCGCGACGCGGATCTCGCCCTGCGGGACCTGCCGCTGCTACGCCGGCGCGAACTCGGGACGCCGCCGCGGGCGCGCCGCGCCAGCGGCTCGGAGGGCTTCGGGCACTTCCTCGAGGCCGACCTGGACGCAGTCGACCTGGCGCGGATCACCCGGTCCGTCCTGGTCGCACGGGCCGACCCTGCGCTACTCGACGCCCTCGCTCCGGAGACTCGGCGGCGTTTCGACGCCGTCGCGACCTGGCTCAGCGGCACGGAGGGCTACGAGTGAGCCTCCGCTACATGGTGGCGCTCGTCCTGCTGGTCGTCGTCCGCGCGGGTGGCTTCAGCTCGATCATCGCCGTGGTCTGGTTCCGCGACGTCTACGAGGCCACCGGTGCCGCGTTGGTGCTCGCCGCGTTCGGCATTGGCACGGTGGTGTTCCCCGCACTGGCGGGTGTGCTCGTCCATGCTCGGACCCTAACTAGGGTGCTGGGGGTGGTGATGACCACGAACGGGCTAGTCATGTTCATCCTCCCGCTCGTCGTGGGCGCGCCCGTCGCAGCCCCGGTGGCTTTAATGTTCCTCGTCGGGGCGACGTCCGGCGCTGCCCGGTCACTGCTCGGGACCGCGATCACGTTCGCGGCGCCCAACGGACAGCGGGCCAGGACGCAGTCCACGATCGCCTGCGGCCGCGAACCTCGGCGCCGCGGCCGCAGCGGGCGTCGCCGGGCTGGTCACCGCCACGACCCAGCAATACGGCGTGCTGTTCGCGATCGAGGGCGTCGTCCTGCTTGCAGCGGCCCCAATCGCACTCATCCTCGGACCAATCGCGGTCCCGGCGCTCGGGTCGTTGCGAGATCTTCGCCTCGAAGACGCCCGACGCCTCGGAGCTGCGCTGACCGTCGGGATCGGCGCCACCGCGCTGATGCAGGGCCTGGGGACCGCGTTCGCCCTCGGGACCCGCCACCCGGAGTCCTACGTGTCAGCCGCTCTACTAAACGGGGCACTCGTCCTCGTCCTGCAGCCCCTTGCCGTACGGCTCCTCCGCGACTCCGCAGCTACGCACTACCTCATGGCGGGGTCGGCAGTCGGTGCCGTAACAGCGATCACGATGGCCGTCACCGACAGCTGGGCCGTCCTCGGCGTGGGTTGGACAATCACCGAGCTGCTGCTCGCTGCGGGCATGATGCCGACGATCCTCAACCGGACCCCGGCCCGCCTCCACACCGCGGCTTTCGGGGTTGTCGGGTCAGCGTGGGGCATCACGGCCGCCGGGGTAACGGCGTTACTCGTCCCGGCAGCCAGCATCGCGGGCTCTGCCGGCGGGTGGGCACTCATCGCTGCAGTTGGGGTCGCCCTCGCACTCGGTGCAGCACCGCGGCCCCGCATCACGGCTTCATTCATCGAAAGGAAACCATGACCATTACCGACCGCGCTCCGGCGACGACCGGCAGTCGCATCGCCAGCAAGCTGCGCCTCTTCACGTCCGAGTCGGTGACCGAGGGGCACCCCGACAAGATCTGCGACCAGATCTCGGACAGCATCCTCGACGCACTGCTCACGGTCGACCCGAACGCGCGCGTCGCCGTCGAGACGATGGTGACCACCGGGCTCGTGCACGTCGCCGGCGAGGTCACGACCTCCGGCTACGTCGAGATCCCCAAGCTCGTCCGTGACGTCATCACCGGCATCGGCTACAACTCGTCGGACGTCTCGTTCGACGGTGCCACCTGCGGTGTCGAGGTCTCGATCGGCGCGCAGTCGCCCGACATCGCGCAGGGTGTGGACGAGTCGCTCGACTCCCGCACCGGTGCGGTCGACCCGCTCGACCGTCAGGGCGCCGGCGACCAGGGCATCATGTTCGGCTTCGCGACGAACGAGACCCCCGAGTACATGCCGGTCGCGATCTGGCTGGCGCACCGGCTGGCCGAGCGCCTGGCCGCGGTCCGGAAGTCGGGCGAGCTGTCGTTCCTGCGTCCGGACGGCAAGACCCAGGTCACCATCGGGTACGACGGTGTCGTGCCGAAGACCGTCGAGACCGTCGTGCTCTCCACGCAGCACTCGCCGAGCGTCACGCTCGACGAGCTCACCGCGGCGATCACCGAGCACGTGATCCGTCCGGTCCTCGACCTGGTCGACCTCGACTCGTCGCACGTCGACGTCATCGTGAACCCGACCGGTCGCTTCGAGATCGGTGGCCCCCAGGGTGACGCCGGGCTCACCGGCCGCAAGGTGATCGTCGACACCTACGGCGGGGCCTCCCGTCACGGTGGCGGCGCGTTCAGCGGCAAGGACCCGTCGAAGGTCGACCGTTCGGCGGCGTACGCGCTGCGCTGGGTCGCCAAGAACGCGGTCGCCGCGGGGCTCGCCGACCGGCTCGAGGTGCAGGTCGCCTACGCGATCGGCCGTGCGAAGCCCGTCGGGCTGTACGTCGAGACCTTCGGCACCGGACACGTCGACGACGCCACGATCGAAGCGGCCATCCGCCAGGTCTTCGACCTGCGTCCGGCCGCGATCATCCGCGACCTCGACCTGCTCCGACCGATCTACGCGCAGACCGCGACCTACGGCCACTTCGGCCGCGAGCTCCCCGGGTTCACGTGGGAGCAGCTCGACCGTGTCGAGGAACTCCGCGCCGCCGCAGGACTTGCCACCATCGGGTCGAGCAATGTCTGAATAAGAAAGGCACGTAGTGCCGATATGACGAGAAGCCGGGGCGCAAGCCCAAAGCAGCGCCGCTCCGAAGAGATTCAACCGGTGCCGTCCATTGATGTCGGGAGAGGAGCACGCCGGCACCGGCCGAAAATTCTCGCGTGCGGCAGTGGCGACGGCTTGCGGCCCGGAACCTCGTCCGTACAATCGCCGAAGGCTTCCCGGGCAAACAACGAACCCCTTGGGGTTCGACAAGCACTGGCCGGCTTGTCGGCTCCCCTCAGACAAGATCAGCCCGCCAAAGGCGGCCCGCTCAGACTAGAACAGACCGCCGCCGGCGGTCCGTTGAGATCCTGCGTGCTCGGGGAGCTCGCCGGCGCGCAGAGACCGGCGAACGTGAAACAGCCCCGGCCCTGCGGAGGGGTGCAGGGCCGGAGCCAGCTACAGCTCGAGCGAATTTGGGGGCTGCTCGAACTGCAGCGCCCAAAGCCACTGGGGGGAATGGCCGGACGCAGACCACCACGGTACGCACGGCTCACGACACCGGCAACCGTGCCGGCTATGACGTCGCTGAGACCTCCATGCGGTGCTTCACAGCCGCCCGCCACACCCACGCAGCGGTCGCGCCTGGCCACTCCCCCACGCGATCACCACCACGTCACACGTTTCGGCGATTGCGTTCGCTTCAATGCGGCAATCGACACCTCGGTGGGTGCCGATCCACGCGCGCACAGGTGCCGCCGGTACGAGGTCGCGCACCGGACCGCCCCGAGCGTCTGCAGGCAACGGCACTGCTTCCTCGGGCACCCACCAGTCGCGCCGGCGTTGAACCCCTTCTGGCCCCCACGCTCACTTGACCGGCGGTGTTGAATCGCGCTGGGCCGCCTTGATTCATCAGTCGCGCCGCGGAGCGTACGCATCTGGAGCTGTTGCACGTAAGGCGCACGGGTCAGGTGCCACACGACGTCTAGTCACTGGCGGCCCGTCGGAGCATCAGTCGGACCCGGGTCCTACTTGAGCTGAACGTTGGGGCGGAACGGGGTGAAGCCGTGCGGCGTCTTGATCGGGACTGCTGCAGCTTTCGTTGACTCGTCCGTTTAGGCCGCGAGTCCGACCTGTGGGTTGATGATTGCTTCGTACTCGATGGGCGTCAACTTCCCGAGGCCCCGCTGTCGACGCTTCCGGTGGTAGGTCCCCTCGATCCAGTGCACGATCGCGACGCGCAGCTGCTCCCTGCTCGCCCACCGGCGCCGGTTCAGGACGTTCTTCTGCAGGAGCGCGAAGAAGGACTCCATCGCCGCGTTGTCGGCGCACGCGCCGACCCGACCCATCGAGCCGAGCAGTCCTGCGTCGCTGAGCGCGCGGACGAATCGCTTGGAACGAAACTGACTGCCCCTATCGGAATGAACCACTGTTCCGATCGGATTCCGTCGAGAGATCGCCCGTCTGCAGCGCCGCGACGGCGAGCGAGGAACGCATCCGAGAGCCGATGGAGTACCCCACGATGCGTCGGGAGCAAGCGTCTTTCACGGCGCAGAGGTACAGCTTGCCCTCGCTCGTGTTGTGTTCGGTGATGTCGGTCAGCCACAGCTTGTCGATGTCCGGCGCTGTGAACGCACGCTGCACCCGGTCGTCGTGCACGGGTGGTCCCGCCTTCCGGTTCAGACCCCGCTTCTTCGCGTGCAGAGACCAGAGTCGCTGCTGTGAGCACAGGCGCCAGACGCGCCGTTCCGACACGAGGTGGCCGGCTGCGGCGAGATCGTCGGCGATGAACCGGTACCCGAACGTCGGGTCGTCCCGGTGCGCGTCGACGGCGGCGTTGGTCAGGTGGGCGTTCACCCAATCGCGTCTACTTACGGGGTCTTTCCGCCAGGCATAGAACGCCTGCTTTGTGAAGCCCAGCACCCGGCAGGTCACCGTGACCGGGATCCGGTCGGCGGCGAGTTCGAGGACCAGCGGGTACATCATTTTGGGAGGTGCGCTTGCGCGAGATACGCGGCCGCTCGGCGCAGGATCTCGTTCTCCTGCTCAAGCAGCCGGTTCCGTTTCCGCAGTTCTCGAAGCTCCGCGTTCTCCACGGTCGTGACGCCGGGCTTGACGCCGTCGTCGACGTCCGCGCGGCGCAACCAGTTCGCCACGGTTCCTTCGGAGATCCCAAAGTCCTTCGCGACCTGCGTCAACGGGATCTCCCCGCGACGAGCGACCGCGACCACGTCGCGTCGGAACTCCTCCGGATAGGGCCTGGGCATGATCGACATCCTTCCAGCGAGGAGCACGTCCTCACAGGTCAGGAGTCAACCGAACCTGCAGCAGTCCCATCCGCCAACAGCAGGGCAGTTGCGATTGGGGGTTGGGCTGAGCTCTGAGGGGTGGCGGGAAGGCGAAGGTGCTCTTGCAGTAACGAATCACGAGAACGACGCGCCGGCGGTGAATCAGTGCGACCACCTGCTGTCGCTGATGCTCGCCGCGGTAGACAGAACGTTCTAACGCGCCTATGGTGGCTTCGCCAGACGGCCGTCTGGCGAAGCTCTGTGCGCTCGTGTACTGCGCGAGCACCCGCTACGAAACTTTGGAGTGATCTGTGCGACTCACGAAGATCCCGGTTGTCCTGCTGGCCCTCGCATCTGCGGTGAGCCTGATTTCCGGGGCTACGGCGGCAAGCAGTTCGCCGAACGCAAAGATCCCGATTTTCGACAAGGACAGTTATCTCTTCAACAACAAGTGGGGCGGAAACTCCGGCCTTCAGACCATTCGCGACCAGAACGGTGAGGGACACCTCGAATGGGCCTGGGGTAACTCGGCCACCAGCGTCCAGGGGTACCCGTCGGTCGTCCGCGGGTGGCACTGGGACACCCCGGGGTTCAAGACCCACACCCTCCCAATCGCCGTTACCAGCCCGAAGGCCTGCTCATTGCGGAGCACGCTGAAGTACAAGCTCAAGGCCTCTGGTGCCTACGACGCCGCCTACGACCTGTGGACTGCCACGGACCGGAACCTGTCCTGGCAAACGAAGCCGTCGCTCGAGGTTATGGTCTGGGGTGAGCACGAGCGTGTGAACCCTGCCGGGTCGCCCACGGGCACGGCTACCATCGGAGGTCACAACTGGACCGTCTGGCGCGGAACCGGACCCTTTGGTGGTCCCGTGGTTTCCTTCGTCGCCGGGTCCGGTGCCCTGCACGGATCGCTCAACCTCATGCAGTTTGTGCGCACCGCCGCCGGACCCGACGCTGATCCGAACCTCCGGTTGATCAGTACGGAGTTCGGCGTCGAAGTGACACAGGGAAGCGGATCCGCGACGGTCCAGAAGTGGACGCAGCAGCGCTCGAGGAGCTGCAAGTGACCCGGGCGACGCGGGTCATCAGCACGGCACTCGGTGCCGCGTTGGTGGCGACCGCAGCGCTCGGCATCGCTCCGGCGCAACGCGACGCCCCGGCGCATGCATCTTCAGTGGCGCCGACGCCTGCCGCAGGGGCCGTCAAAGTGTCGTCCGGATTCGCGACCCACTACGACTTCGGACCGGGCGGCGGCACCACCAACGGCAACTGCTCGTTCCCGGCGCTTCCGCAGGGCGAGCTCTACGTCGCCGTTGGCCCCGACAAGTACCAGCACGGCGCCGGATGCGGGACGTTCCTCGACGTTACGGGGCCGAAAGGCAAGGTCCGTGTGGTCGTGATGGACCAGTGCCACGAGTGCGGCGCCACCCACCTCGACCTCAGCGACTCCGCGTTCCGGAAAATCGGAAACTACAACGCCGGCAAGATCCCGGTGCGGTTCAAGGCAGTCAAGAACCCGGCCGTTCCTCCCATCGCGCTCCATTTCAAGGACGGCTCCTCCGCGTACTGGTTGGCGCTGCAGATCATCAACAACGGCAACGCAATCCGCTCGGTCACGATCAGCAAAAACGGTCGGAGCCAGACATTGACCCGGACCGAGTACGGCTACTGGATCGCCCCCCGGGGAGCCGGCAAGGGACCATACTCAATCAAGATCAGGGACGCGCTCGGGCACAGCGTGACGATCCGGAACGTTCCGCTAAAACCAGGAAAGGTCCAGCAGACGAAGACCCGCCTCTACAACTGAAACAACACCCATGGCGTCCCACTGCACCAAGTGGGGCTGCCGACGGTTTATCTGACTCGTCGGTTTCAACTGCGAGTGCAACCGCGGGCTTCGCTTGTTGCTTGATGGGTGTCAACCTCGGCGGTGGTGTGCTCGGTAAAGTCCGTCGACCACACCCGTTTCAGGTCAGGTGCGGTGAACGTCCGACGGCCCCAGTTGTCATGCGCCGGCGGTCTGGCCTTCCCGGTCACACGGCGTTTCTTGGCCTGTATCGAGCACTATCTCTGGCAGGACGAATATATTATCGCAGCCACTGGTATTCGTACTCTGGCCTTCCCGGCCCGGCGTATCGCACGTCCCTCTCGACTTGACCGGAGGTGATGAGGTACTCCAAGTAGCGTCGCGCTGTCACGCGCGATATACCCGTCGCCGCTGCCACCTCACTCGCGGACGCACCACAAGGCGATCCAATGAGGACGGTTTGGATCAGCTCAAGCGTCTCGCGGGCGATGCCTTTGGTGAGCTCGGCTGGCATCGCCGGTCGAAGGGCGCTCAGACGCTTGTCGATGTCCGCCTGGGTCAGTGACCGACGGTCCTCGAAACCGCTGCGGAAGTCGCGGTACGTGGTGAGCCGTTCCGCGAACGTGCGGTAGCTAAAGGGCTTGACGAGGTACTGAACGATCCCGAGCGCGATCGCGTTCCTCACACCACGTGCGTCGTGCGCTGCTGTTACCGCGATCACGTCGACTGCGGACCCGGCGGCCCGCAGCTCACGGACGAGTTCGAGGCCGTGGGCATCGGGCAGGTTGAAGTCCAGCAAGACGAGGTCTGGCCGTTCGGCAGCGACGGCGGCCAGCATGGCACGGCCGTTAGCCGCCGAACCGACGACCGTGAAGCCCTCGAGGCGGCTCACGTACGCGGCGTGCGCTTCCGCGGTGAGCGGTTCGTCCTCGACGATGAGGACACGGACGTCGCCGGTCACACCGTCCCCCGACCCGGTGCCAGATCGACCGTGAATGTGCTGCCCTCGGGTCCGGTCGTGACGGTGATGTCGCCGCCGTTCCGCGCGACGATGGAGCGGACGAGGTCGAGTCCGACTCCCCGCCCCTCCGGGCCCGACGGCTTCGTCGACCAGCCCCGCTCGTAGGCGACGTCGACGTCCGGGATGCCAGCACCGTTGTCTCGAACAACGAAGTGGGTGTGCCCGCCGGTGGCGGTCACGACCACGTCGACGGACGGATCGCGGCCGACCCCGTCTCCCGTGACCGCGTCGACGGCGTTGTCGATGAGGTTGCCGACGACGGTGATGACGTCGCCGGCCGGGACTGGCACCGGACCTCGGAGGCCGGATGTGTCGATCGTGAGCGTGACGCCGCGCTCGTGTGCTTGGGCTCGTTTGCCGTTCAGGACGGCGATGATCACCTCGGCGGTGACGGCCCCGCTGTCGTCGGCTGCACCACGTTCGCCGACGCCCGCGTGCCGGTCGATCTCGTCCGAGGCGAGCCGGATCGCCTGGTCCACATGCCCGAGCTCCATGAGCGCGACTACCGTGTGCAGGCGGTTGGCGAACTCGTGGGTCTGTGATCGCAATGCATCGGTGAGCGTCCGTGTGGCCGCGAGTTCGCCGGACAGGTGCTGGAGTTCGGTCTGGTCGCGGATCGTCGCTACCGTGCCGAGGGGCTTCGCCGATGCCCGCGAGAACGCGATCTCCTGGTTGACGACGAGCGCCCGGTCGGCACTCACGTACGTCTCGTCCACGGCTCGGTCGCCCGACGCGAACAGTGCCCGCAGCTCGTCCGACACGTCGAGCTCCTCTAGCGGGATCGGCTCCTGGCGTTCGGTCGGTGCGGGGAGGTTCAGCAGTTCCGCGGCTCGGTCGTTGTGCAGCACGACCGACGCCGACCGGTCGATGACGACGAGCCCCTCATGGATGGAGTGCAGCACGCCCTCGTAGGAGACGAACACCCGTGCGAGCTCCTCGGGACCGCGCCCAGCGGTGACGCGGTCGAGGTAGCGGCTGAGCAACCACGAGAACAGCGCCGACACCGTGACGATCGACAGGGCCAGCGCGATGACCGACGCGAGCCGGGGCAGCAACGCGCTCGATAGGTTCGCGACCGTCACGCCCGCTGCCACCAGGCCGACGACCCTGCCTTCACCGTCTTCGATGGGGGTCACGGCGCGCACCGAAGGTCCGAGCGTGCCGGCGAAGGTCTCCGTGAACGTCCTGCCCTGCAGTGCCGGCGCGATCGTCCCGCGGAACGGCTGCCCGATCTCGGAGCGGTCCGGGTGGGTCCACCGCGTCCGATCCGGCGCCATGATGGTGATGAAGTCGATGTGCGTGCGGCGCATCAGATCGAGGGCGTACGGCTCGAGCCGTCTCGCAGGATCACTGCTCGTCGCCTGTTCGCGCACGTAGGGGTTCCGGGCGATCGAGACCGCGACGTCGCGGGAGCGCGCAGCGGCGTCGGCCTCGAGGTCGGCGCGGGCCGACACCCAGCTCCAGGCGCTGCCCACGGCGACGCCGGCGACGACGAACAACAGCTGCAGGGCGAAGAGTCGCCTGGCGATGCTCCACCGTCTCGGCGCCACGGTCCAGCCCTCCTCGCTTCGTCGCGTGCGCACCATTGTCCGGCACACGTGCCGTGTCCGCCGTCTTCCGTGAACGCTATGAACGCAAGTCGCCATCCTGCCCTGTTCCACGCGACAGTGGGGCCCGTTCCCCTCGAGAACGAGCCCGACCGGAGCGACGACGCCTCGGTCCTGACGACAAGGAAGTCTCATGGCATCGACACGTTCCTCCACCGCGCGAGCCGCCGGGCGCCGCCGCCTGGATCGTTCGCACTGGCTCTACATCGCCGTCATCGCGGCGGTGGCCGCCGGCATCGTCGTCGGACTGACGGCGCCGACCTTCGCGGTCGGTCTCAAGCCGATCGGCGACGGGTTCATCGCGCTCATTAAGATGATGATCGCCCCGGTGATCTTCTGCACGATCGTGCTGGGCGTCGGGTCCATCGCGAAGGCGGCGACGGTCGGCAAGGTCGGTGGACTGGCACTCGGCTACTTCATCGCGATGTCGACGTTCGCGCTGGCGATCGGGTTGGTCGTCGGCAACCTGATCCACCCCGGGGACCACCTCGACATGTCGAAGGCTACGTACGAGCTGCCCGCCGGCTCGAGCGAGGACGCGTCGACGACGTCCGGGTTCCTGCTCGGAATCATACCCGCGACGCTCGTGTCGTCGCTGACGAGCGGCAGCATTCTGCAGACGCTGTTCGTCTCGCTGCTCGTCGGATTCGCGCTCCAGGCGATGGGTGAGAAGGGTGCGCCGATCTTGACCGGGATCCGGCACCTCCAGGCGCTCGTGTTCCGCATCCTCGCGATGGTGATGTGGGCCGCTCCGATCGGTGCATTCGGGGCGATCGCGGCCGTCGTCGGTGCGACCGGCGTTTCGGCACTCGTCGCCCTCGGCACGCTCATGGGCGCCTTCTACATCACCTGCATCGTGTTCGTCGTCGGGGTCCTCGGCGTCATGCTGCGTTTCGCCGCCGGGGTGAACATCTTCCGGCTCATGAAGTACCTGGGCCGCGAGTACCTGCTGATCGTGTCGACGTCCTCGAGCGAGGTGAGCCTGCCGCGCCTCATCGCGAAGATGGAGCACCTCGGCGTTTCGAAGCCCGTGGTCGGTGTCACGGTGCCGACCGGCTACTCGTTCAACCTCGACGGCACCGCGATCTACCTGACGATGTCTTCGCTGTTCATCGCCAACGCCCTCGGCACGCCGCTGAACATCCCCGAGCAGATCTCGCTCCTGGTGTTCATGATCATCGCATCGAAGGGTGCAGCCGGTGTGACCGGTGCCGGCCTGGCGACCCTCGCCGGTGGCCTGCAGGCGCACCGCCCCGACCTCGTCAACGGCGTCGGCCTGATCGTGGGCATCGACCGCTTCATGTCCGAGGCCCGGGCGCTAACGAACTTCACCGGCAACGCGGTCGCGACCGTGCTCGTCGGCACGTGGACCCGGCAGATCGATAAAGTCCAAGTCGACCGCGTGCTCTCCGGTGCGTCGCCGTTCGACGAGCGCACGATGTCCGCCGACGACCACGGCATGAGCCGCCCCTCGGTCGCGCAGGAGGAACGCATCTCGACCGAGGCCGTCCGCACCATCGTCAATCCCGAAGGTTCGACGGCCCCGGCCGAGCGCCGCTGACCCCTCCCCGACCACCCGCTGCAAGGAGATCGCCGATGATCACCAACCCCAACCACACGACGCCAGCGCCCGCCACCGTCCCCGGCTCGCCGCGGGTCGCCCTGGAGGCGTGGGTCGCTGAGGTCGCGTCCCTCACCCGCCCCGACACCATCGTCTGGTGCGACGGTTCACCTGACGAGACCGCACGGCTCACACAGATGTTGGTCGACGAGGGCAAGCTCATCGCACTCGACCCGGAACGACGGCCCAACAGCTATCTCGCGCGCTCCGCGCCCTCGGATGTCGCCCGCGTCGAGGGTCGCACGTTCACCTGCTCACGCACGCCAGAGGATGCCGGGCCGACGAACCTGTGGCGCGACCCGACGACGATGCGCTCCGAGCTGCGTGAGCTGTTCGCTGGGAGCATGCGGGGTCGGACGATGTACGTCGTGCCGTTCTCGATGGGCCCGGTTGACGGGCCGATCTCGCAGCTCGGCGTGGAGATCACCGATTCGGCGTACGTCGTCCTAAGCATGGGCAAGACGACACGGCTCGGGCCCGACGTCCTCCGGTCGATCTCTGCGGGGACCCCGTGGGTGGCCACCGTGCACAGCGTCGGGCACCCCCTGCGCGGCCACGACGGTGCACTGCGGGACGACGTCGCCTGGCCGTGCAACGAGACGAAGTACATCGTGCAGTTCCCGGAGACACGCGAGGTCTGGTCCTACGGTTCCGGCTACGGCGGCAACGCCCTGCTCGCGAAGAAGTGCTTCGCGCTGCGCATCGCCTCGGTCATAGGACGTGACGAGGGATGGCTCGCCGAGCACATGCTGCTCATCCGCCTGAACTCCCCCGAGGGGCGGTCGTTCCACATCGCCGCAGCGTTCCCGTCGGCGTGCGGGAAGACCAACCTCGCGATGCTCCAGCCCACTTTGCCCGGATGGTCAGTAGACACAATCGGCGACGACATCGCCTGGCTCCGGCCAGGTCCCGACGGACGGCTGCACGCCATCAACCCGGAGGCCGGCCTCTTCGGCGTTGCGCCCGGAACCGGGACCGGCACGAACCCGGTCGCGGTCCAGACGATCGCGGCGGACACGATCTTCACCAACGTCGCACTGACCGATGACGGCGACGTCTGGTGGGAAGGACTCACCCCAGAGCCGCCCGCTCACCTGGTCGACTGGACCGGAGCGGACTGGACACCGGAGCGAGGGACCCCGGCAGCACACCCGAACGCCCGCTTCACCGTCGGGCTGGGCCGTTGCCCGTCGCTCGCGGACGACTGGGAGCAGAGCGTCCCGATCGACGCCGTCGTGTTCGGGGGCCGGCGCTCGACGAACGTCCCGCTCGTGGCCCAGGCGTCGACGTGGTCCGAGGGCGTGTTCATGGGCGCGACCATGTCGTCCGAGCAGACCGCCGCCGCCGAGGGCGCGATCGGGGAACTCCGCCGCGACCCGTTCGCGATGCTGCCGTTCTGCGGGTACGACATGGCGAGGCACTGGGCGCACTGGCTCGAGATCGGCGACCAGCTCGGAAGCAACGCCCCGGCCGTGTTCCAGGTGAACTGGTTCCGGAAGGGCGACGACGGCCGTTACCTGTGGCCGGGCTTCGGTGAGAACGCCCGTGTGCTCGAGTGGATCGCACGACGCATCGAGGGGCGCGTCCCCGCCATTGAGACGCCGATCGGCCTGGTCCCCGACGTCGACGACCTCGACGTGCAGGGGCTCGCGCTGCCGCCCGCGCAGCTCAACGCACTGTTCGCTGTCGACCCGGCATCCTGGCTTGCCGAGTGCGACCTCACCGAGGAGTTCCTCGCAACGTTCGACGAACGAACGCCCCCGGTGTTCACTGCGATCCTCGACGAGCGCCGCGCATCGCTCCGAACCGCGGCCTCCACGCGGCAGGCCGTCTGATGCGCACCGAGGCGGACCAGGACCATCAGGCCAACGCACAGACCCTGCCCACACGACACCAGGCCGAGACCCGCGACCGCATGCAGCGTGACTGGGCCGACAAGCTTGCCGCGGCCGAAGCGATGGTGCCGCTCATCGGTCGGCTCTACCGACGCGACGACATCGCGCCCTCCGTGCACGGCCGGCCCCTCGTCGGACAGTCCCCCATCGGGATCCTCAAGGCGCACCGGTCGACGCGCCGAGTGGACGACGCGGAACTGTCCGTCGAGGAAACTCAGGCGATCCTCACCGAACTCGACACCATGTCGCTGTCGTCCGCGTCCGTGGACATCGCCGCCCTGGCCGCGCGGTACCGGACCGACCGGCTCGGCGTCACACTGCGTGAATTCCTCGACGACGAGCTCTTCCTTGCCCGCGGCAACACGAGCCCCGACGCCGGGCGCGACGTGCCGCGCGATGTCGTTCTCTACGGCTTCGGTCGCATCGGACGCATGCTTGCCAGGATCCTGCTCGAACGTGCCAGCTCCCACGCCCCACTCGCCCTTCGCGCGGTGGTCGTCCGTGGTCGCGGCCCCGACGACCTGACCAAACGTGCCAGCCTGCTGCGACGGGACTCGATCCACGGTCCCTTCGCCGGCACGATCTCGGTCGACGAGCAACACGACACGATCACTGCGAACGGCACGCTGATCCAGTTCATCTCGTCGGATGCCCCCGCCACGGTCGACTACAGGGCGTACGGCATCGACGACGCCATCGTCGTCGACACCACCGGGCGGTGGCGCGACGCCGAGGGACTTGGACAGCATTTGCTCGCCCCGGGAACATCCCGCGTCCTGCTCACCGCGCCCGGCAAGGGCGACGTAAAGAACATCGTGCACGGGATCAACCACCACGACATCGGCGAGGATCCCGTCATCAGTGCCGCGTCCTGCACCACGAACGCGATCGTCCCGGTGCTCAGGGCTGTGTCGAGCGCGTTCGGCATTGTGCACGGGCACGTCGAGACGGTGCACTCCTCCACGAACGATCAGAACCTCGTGGACAACTACCACCCCGCCGATCGCCGCGGTCGCGCCGCGGGGCTCAACATGGTCATCACCGCGACCGGGGCCGCCCGCGCGGCGGAAAAAGCCCTCCCGGAACTAGGTGGCAGACTCACGGGCAACGCGGTCCGGGTTCCCACGCCCAACGTTTCACTGGCGGTCCTGCACCTCACGCTCGACGGTCCGGTGACGCGCGACGAGGTCAACGAGCTCCTCCGCGACGCCTCGCTCACCTCGCCGCTCCGGCGGCAGATCGACTACGTCGAATCTCCGGAGATCGTCTCCACCGACATCCTCGGCAGCCACCGCGCCGGTGTCGTCGATGGGCTGGCGACGATCGCAGACGGTTCCGAACACGTGGTCCTGTACGTCTGGTACGACAACGAGTCCGGCTACAGCCGCCAGGTTTACCGGATCCTGCAAGAGATGACCGGCGGCCGCCGGATGATGTTGCCATCCGCGCAGCTTGCAGGCTTCAGGCACGGTCACGGTCACGGTCACGGTCACGGTCACGGTCACCCTATTCGAACGTGAATCGATACGTCCAGACCGTCCAACGAATCACACAACCTGGGGAATCACAATCCCTCAACGCGCAGAGAATCGACCTCCCCACCAACCTCCACGACCTCGACCTCGACTCCGAAGACGGAGAGCCCGAGCTTGTCCTCGCGGGATTCTCACATCCAAATATCTATAGATGAATTAGCCTCCGCGAAACCGAAGTGTGGCAGCGTCTGCGGTACGACGTATGTACAGCCCTCTTGCCCATGGCCGTTCGCTGGCGCCGGTGGTCACGGCCCGATCAATACGAGGGTCCGAAATTGGTTCCTCAGCGACAGTTACCTACCTAAACCTCAGGGTTGAGATTTTTTAGCGCCGACGCCCACTCAGACGACCAGAGCACCGCCCTAGACCGCGCTGCCGACGGCCTGGACCGCACTGGGTACGACGTCGTGCAGACGAACACGCTGAGCTCGACCGCGGCCGGAAACATCATCGTCCGCGCCGTAGCCCGGTCGACGGAGAGCCAGCCGCACGAAGCACCCGGACCGAACTGCGACGCCGCCCTGGCAGCGTACGTGCAGTCGATCTCCGCGGGTGATGAGCCTAGCGAGATGTACCAGCTCGGTTCATCGGGGCCGAGTGCGGTGCTTTCGCCTTGGCGTTCGAGTGCGTCGCTGAGCTTGTTGTAGGTGACATCGTAGTCGCTGACGACCTCAAGTGAGACCGTGGTGCCGTCGGCAAGCTGGATCAGGGTGTCGGGTTGCCGTGGGGCTGTGCCGTCGTCGGAGCGTTCGACCTGCACGTCGAGGTGCTCAGCGACGATCCGGCGGGAGAGGCGTTCGAGGAGACGTAGGGCGTCCATGCGGGTTCTGCTCTCTCTAGCGGCGAGTGTTGAGCGACTGGCGTCTTAGACGAGCTCGAGCGTGCTGGTGAGCTCGCCGACCGAGACGCGGAACACACGGGCGATCGTCTCCAGCTCCGCCGGCTTCCATCGTGTCTGACCGCGCAAGCGGTATCGAAGCGCCGGCACCTCGAGACCGAGAAGGCCCGCCAGCGCCCGGACGTCGCTCACTGGCGCGTCGGGAGCACTCAGAAGTCCTCTGATGCGGTCACCGGCCGTTCGGCCCGTTGAGACGCGCTCGGAGGCGTCCTCGACGCGGGGCGGGTGGCCGGCCCGGCCGCGAGCGCGCTCCTGCTTCCGCTTCCGGTAGACGTCAACGTGTTCCTTGAGGAAGAGCGGCGAGCGCTCCGTTTCGGGGTTGACGCGTGTGGGGAAGTCGCTGTCGCGCACGGCGTAGGCGCGGACGGTTTCGATCGAGACGTGGAGGGCCTCGGCGATGTCGGCGTAGTTGACCAGGTTCGACACGGCGGCTCCTCTCGTTAGTACGAATGTACCCGGGAGTGGCTCGACGTCGTATGCGGGTTGCGCGTCGCGCGGGCTATCGGCAGAGGCGGAACGTGCCGTGGGTAGTCAGGTGGTTGGGGGGACTTCGGCGTTGGTGGGGTGCCAGAGCACGGTGACGGGGAGTTCGAGGCGGTTCCATGGTGCGAAGGTTCGCTCGTCGCCGAAGGTCGTGCCGATGCCGGTTTCGTGACGGCATGCGATGGTGCCGGCGGCGGAGCGGACGACGACTCCGGCCGGAAGCTGTTCCAGCTCCTCCTCGGAGTTGATCGTCTGCGGTGTGGGCGGGGTGTCCGGGTCGGAGACGCGCACCTCGCCGATCATGTCGCTGTAGTCGGCGCGGAGGTGGCCGCCGAAGTGCTGCTGCGTGTACTCGGCGACGGTGTGGATCGCGAGGTCTGTCGCGTCCTCCTTGCGGCGCGGAACGCTGTGCCGGCGCTGTCCGGTTCTCCGATCCAGATCTTCGGCGTCAGTTGGCTGGCTTCGAGTGCGAACTTCATGCGGTGTCTCCCTTGCGTCGGCGGTTGGGTGCTGTGTGAGTGCTCGAGGCGGCGGTGTGCTGGGTGTCCGTGCGCGTTCCGGAGGCGGCTCCCGGGTCATCCTTGGGGAGGGTCTTGCCGAAGTGGTCGTCAAGCTCGCATCGGTGGGGTGATTGACGGTAGCGATGGCGTGCGGTTCACGCGTTGTCATTGACGAGGTCGTCAATGTAGATTTCGCTGTGATCGTGGGTGAAGACGCGGGTGTGGCGCACCGTGTAGCCGCGCTTGGCCCAGCTGTTGAGGTCTTCGAGCCGTTGGCCGAGCTTGCGGGTGCGGGAGTAGTCGTTGCTGGCGGAGTTGTCATGTGGGACGACGGTGTGGATGGACTCGTAGTGCTTGCTCACTCGGGTGTTCTTTCGTGCTTCACGAGGCGCAGACGTGCCACTGGTCGCGGGGGAAGTCTCGAAGCTGCCCGTCGACGTCGACGGTGAGGGTCGTCCGGTCACGGCGCCGGTATCGGCCTTGGACGAGGTCATAGCCCCAACCGTCTGCGCCGTGCCACCAGCGCACGAGTTCGATCGTGTGGCCGCGTCTAAGGGTGACCGGTTCGAACTCGACGATCGGTTCGACCTCGGCGGCCGGGTGGCTGTCAGCGACGGTGCTCATGCGGCTCCTCGCGGTGTGGTGAGCGACGGGACGGTGACGTCAGCGAGTTCCGCGAGGGCGGGCTCCGCGTCAGCGTGGGGGCGTCCAGCACGAGCCGCCAGCGTTCCAGCAGGTCGGTGCGACCTCGGGCCACGATTCGCGTTCGAACCACACCACGGTGTGCACGCCATGCGCTGCCGTCCGGGCGAGTACGTCGTCGGCAGCGCTGAAGAGCGTCCGGTCGAGGTTGAGGCTGACGCGGAGGCACAGGTTGCATCCGGGGGGGGTGCCGTCGGCTGCTGCGACGGCGTAGTTCGACCACGTGAACACGTACAGCGCCTGCAAGCGGCCGTCGGGGTGGATGCGGGTGGTGAGCAGTCCCGCCGGGCACGGGCCGGGGCCCAGGGAACCCGAGGGGGGCCGAAGGAGTCGCGGTCGTAGCCGCGGGCGGTCGCTGCGTGCAGTTTGCGGACTGCGGCGGTGTTGATGGCGCTGCCGTCGACGAGGCCGGCGTCCTGCAGTTGGTCGGTGACGGTGGGGGCGGCGCTGACGGAGAGGCTGCCGGCGGGTGCGTGGCCGGGGGCATAGTGAACGCCGGCGACGAGGGCGACGGCGATGCCGACGGCTGCGAGACCGCTCCAGAGGTTCCGGCGGCGGCTCACGAGCGCGCTCCTGCCCGCTCGGCTGCCCAGGCGGCGACGTCGCCCCACTGGGGTCGGCGGGACGGGCAGTGGATGTCGGAGTTGTGCAGCGCAGCGGCACGCTCGGCCGCCTCGTAGCTGGTGGCGTCCTCCCTGGTGGGGTTCCACTTGCAGCTGGTGCAGCGGGCGACCCACAGGCTGCCGATGGGCACGACGGTGCCGATCGGTGTGGTGTCGACGAGCTGGCCGTACTCGAGCACGTTCTCGTCGGCGAACTCCGCCGGTGTCGGGCTGGCGAGGTCCGGGTAGTGGTTGGCGGGTGCGTCCTCGAGGAGGGCCGCGTACGCCTCTGCGAACTGATCGGCGAGTGCGGTGTCGGCGCCGTGGCTGGTGGCCCAGAAGATCGCGCGACGGTAGTGGGAGACGAAGTGGGTCATGGCGTTCACGCGGTCCTCTGCTGCTTGGAGGGGCGCCCGGTGACGTTTCTGGGGAGACCGAGCTTGGTCGTGCGGATGCGGAAGGCGGTGTGCTCGCTGCAGCGGAGTGCGTTGGCGATCTCGGGGTCGTTGAACCCGTCTCCGTGGAGTCGGCGCACCTCGTCGTCGACGCGCTCGAGGATGGCGACCACGCGGGTCGGGGCTTCCGCCGGCTCGTCTTCGGGGACAGCCGGGGCGGGGATCCGGATCGGTGCCGGCGGCGCCGGGCGGACCGGCGCGGGGGTGGGGGTGTCGATCGCGGCGGCGCCGGCGATGTTGAGGATGTGCACGGCGGTGGCGCGCAGGAGTGCGGCGACGGTGGTGCCGTTCGCGGTGGCGTAGGCGTCGAGCGCCATCCAGTGGGTGCGCGGGAGATCGGTGCGGACGGGGACGTCGAAGCCGAAGTCCACGTCGTCGGGGTGGTTCATGCGATGGCCTCCTGTCGGTTCCGGCGCTGCCGGCGGGTCTTGCTGCGGTAGGCGAGCATCTGCATCGAGTCGCCACCGGTCAGGCTGCTGGCGGTGCGATGCACGGTCGGCCCGACCGGGGTGCGACGCGGCGCGTGGATGGCCTTGTCGATGAGGGTTTCGATCAGCACGTTCGGCGCGGCGGGGGTTCGCAGCTGCCGACCCATGACTGTCAGCTGGACGAGGGTCGCGGCGCGCACGTGGATCTCGATCGGCACCAGGTCGGTGGGTTCGATCTGCATGGTGACTCCCTTCGTTGCCTCTACCTGGTAGGGGTGCTGCGAACGGGCGGGACCGGGACAAATCCGTCTTCGGCGCCGGCGAGGGCGTCGCGGTCGAACCGGAGGACCCACACGACACGGATGAGCTCGTGCATCGAGAGGGAGTGCCCCTGCTCGCGCAGGACTGCGGCGACGGCTGCCGGGACGGCAGGGGTGGCCGGGGCGGTGGCGTGCACGCGTCGAGCCCAGTCGATCGGGGCGGCCATCGGGATGACGAAGTCCGGGTGGGCCGAGGTGGTGCGGGTCCGCCCGTCGCTGTAGCGGATCTCCAGACGCGGCCACAGCTCGGCGGGCGTCACCGAGACGACGACGCCGGTGTAGTCGAGCACGGTCGCGCCGCGCTCGTTCATGTACATGCCGGCGACTCGTTGGCCCGGCTCGAATCCTATCCTCATGTCAACCACGTTAAGTAACCGGGTTGACATTGTCAACCCAGTTATGTAACTCGGTTGTTAGTTTGGCGTGTCACCTGGTTGGGCAACCCAGTGCGCCTAGAGTGCTGGCATGACTTCCCAGGACGAGGCCCGCGACCAGCTGCAGCAGGTCGCCGCCGACATCGAGCGGCTCCGGAGCGAGCTCGATGACGCGATCTCCCAGCGGTACGACATCGTCGAGGCCGCTCGAGCGGCGGGGATCACGTGGCGAGAGGCCGCAACGATCCTCAAGATGACCGAGACCGGCCTGATGAAGACGCAGGGCGCGACGAAGAAGGCTCGCGCCAAGAGCTGACACGATCGCGGGACGCGAGAGGGGGCCGCTGCCGAAGTGCAGCGACCCCCTCTCACATGCCGAGTCAGGCGGCGTGGCGCGTGAGGACTTCCGTGATGCGGTCGGCGAGCTCCCGCACCTGCTTGTGGTCGATGCCCTTGACCTCACCCTGAACGTCGAGCGCCGTCGGTCGGCCCGGGAACCGGAGAATGGCGCGGAAGTCGTCGATGCCAGGCATCACGAAGTAGTCGATGCGACCGGCGGTCGCAGCGCCGTCGAGGGCGCTCCAGGCGTCGCGCATGTCTTCGCTCTTGGACGTCAAGTTGCCGCTGGTGACTTGGGCGAAACGAGCGCCACCCGCGGGGAAGGCGTCGGCGATCACATCGCAGGCCTCCTCGAGCGCGCTGCGCAACGCGTCCGGGGTCTTGAACTGCTGCTGGATCTTGATCGTCTGCGTCACCGTCGCCATAGCAAGATTCTCCTAGGCACCACCGACAGGTGCCGCGTTCGCTGCGCTCGCAGGCGACGAGGCGGCACCACCGATCGAGTTCATGGCGCGAGGCTGCGCGAGTTGCTCAGCTGGCACGATGCCGTCATGGAACTCGACGCGCTGTACGCGCTGCCCCCGGCGGACCAACGGACGTTCCTGCTGGGGCGACTGGCCACGGAGACGACCCGCATGGACATCGCGCTGCGGTTCCTCAACGCATCCCTGGACGGCAGGACTGAGAGCGATTCGTTCCGATACGCACTGGACCGCTTCCAGGTGAACGTCGACGAGTGCGAGGTGAAGGTGGCCGCCACCGGTCGGCTGTCGGACGACGAGCGCCCGCTCATCCGGGCAACTCTCGACGCCGCTCGCGCCGTCTACAGGCGCCGCAACCGTTTCGTGCACGACCTGCTTCGAGAAGATCTCTTCTCGAAGGACTGGGAGCTCATGCGGCTGAACCGGACGGGAGAGGAGTTCACCACGACGAACGCCGGCGACATGATCGCGCTGGTCTGTAACCTCGTCAGCGTGACCTACCGGCTCCGCGGGGCGGCGATCTACGCCTTGCAGGGCGGGTGGGCGGCGATGGCGTTCGGCACTGTCGTGGGGCAGTGGGACGGCACCGCGGACATCTCCCGCTGAAGCGCGCGGTCGTGCCGCGCATCGCGTTGGCTCAGTTCACGACGACCGGCACGTAGACGTCGACAGCTCGCGCACCTGCGTGGCCGGCTTCGGACAGTTCGTCGATGATGGCCGCGCGGACTGTGACGGGGTCAAGGCCGCCGTGCCCGGATCCAATCAGCGGCAGCAGCATGCTGCTGAACCCGGCAGCTGCCGTGGCATCGACGGCGTTCCGCGCGGCGGTTCGCACGCTGCACTCGGATGCTCGCCATGCGGCGTTGATGCCGGCGACATGAACGATCGCCGCAGCTCCGTCCCACTGCCCGCTGCCTGTCAGGACCGCTTCGCCGAGCACGAGGAGACGCCGCTGGGCCAGCTCTTTCCAGGGTTCCGGACCCGTCCGGGTGAGCAGCGCTCCAGAGATCCCGCCTGGCTGCATCAGCCAGCGGGGGACGAAGTTACGGTTCCAGGGGTTCACGAACACGTCGGTGCCGGCGTCGAAGACGTCGCCGCTGTAGTCGTGCAGTACTGCGGTTCCGACGTTCACGCGTTCGGTCATGCGAGGGCACCTCCCTCCTGCCGCTCCATGACCGTTGTGGCGGGGCCGGCGATGATGAGCGTCTCGAGTGGCGTCTCTCGCAGATCCTGCAGCGCGCGTGGGTGGTCGCGGAGCTCGAGGGGGTGAGGCCGTCGGTCAGCAGACCGTCGCGAGCGCCTGCGAGAGCCTTGCGACGAACAGCTCCGTCGGTACTTCCAGGCTGAGGCGCAGCATCGTGCGTGCGGCGTTGCGCACGAGGTTCCCGTCTGTCGAGTACGGGGTCGCCCAGATCAGTTTCTGCAGCGGAGCGAGCTGGGCGAAGCAGATGTGGTCGTAGCCGTTTCCGTCCGGTCTGATGCCCAAGCGGGGAGTGTCCGCAGCGCGTTCCTCAGCGGTCCAATCGGTAGGAGCAAGGTGCTCTGAGCCGGGGCCGGGCATCTCCACCCAGGCGAGGCCGGCGCCGGCCTGGAGGACGTTCATGCCCCCGGCGGCGTACCAGCGCACCAAGTGCGCGGGGATGTGTGCGTGGATCATCTCGAACCCGAGGTGAGCCATCGCGCCGATCACCTCGGTGACGAGTGCGGAGCCGATGCCGTGGCCTTGGAAGCCGTCCCGCACGGCCACCTGAGGGAGCGCGGCCATGCAATTGCTGGAGAAGGGGCTCTCTCTGCGCGGTGTCCACGGCTGCCCGAACGCATACCCGACGACCTCGTCGTTGTGTGTGGCGACGAACCATGCGCTCCGGTCGGCGGGTGCTTCGCGGATCACGGTTGCGAGGCGGAGCGTGTCGAGGTTCGAGACGCCGGTGGTGCGCACGTAGTCGGGGAAGTACTCGCGTTGCAGTGCCAGGCATCCTGCGGCGTCTGCGGGTGTGGCCGGGCGGATGGTCACGGAGGAAAGGTCGGCTGCAGCGTCGTTTCCGGGGGGGGCATGGTCGTCTCGCTCTCGCTGGTTCGGTCGCGGTCTTCGGGCGTCTCGGCGCCGCTGTTGGGGTCGATCACTGAAGGACGCCTGCGGCCTGCTGCAGGGCGATCGTCGTGGCCAGGATGACGAGCGTGGCGATCGCGATCGCTGGACCGTGTGCTCGAGGCCGCTTGCCGTGGCCGGCGGCGGTGAGGACAGCGCGCCAGAGGCCGGCGAGGAGCACGGCGATCGGGACCACGTACAGGGCGAGGGGGCCGGCGTAGATCGCCGGGATGATGGTCATGGCTGCGGCGAACTTGGCGTCGCCGAAGCCGAACATGCCGGCGAGGCCGAGGGCGACGTAGATGCCGAAGACCACCGCGGCGGTGATGGCTGGCCAGAGCACCCGCCAGGGGTCGGCGGTGGCGTACGCGATCGAGATCGTCTGCACCGCGGCGCCGGAGGCGATCGGGGCCACCCATCGGTTCGGCAGCTTCCGGGATCGGAGGTCGATCGTGATGGGCGCGGCCGCGGCGCCGGCGAGGAGCGCGGTGAGGAGCCAGGCGTACGCGGCGGTGCCGGCGATGGGGTGCGCTGCCAGGGCGAGTAGCGCGCTGCCGGCGGCGGCCGCGATGCTCGCCGTCAGGGTCGTCGAGATCCGGACGGGACGGGTGGCCGGCGCCGCGTCGGTCATCGGGTCGCGGCGTCGACGAGTTCGGCGGTCTCCTCGTCGAGTTCGTAGTCCGGGTCGCTGCCGCCCACGCGGGCGTACATCTCGTCGACGATGCGGTTGATCTCGGCTGCGTCTCGGTCCTGCATGGCGGCGCGGAGCTCGGTGCGCCAGCCGGCCTCGTTGAGGGGTTCGACGGCCTTGGCGACGTTGGCGGCGTAGCGGGCTTGGTTGACGTCGCGGATCTCGAGGGCGCGGCGGGCGAGCTCGTCGGCTGCGTCCATGACCGCGGCGATCATCTCCTCCTGGCGGACGGAGATCCATGCCCACCATCCGCGACGGGTGCTGATGCCGGCGAACGGGGTGCCGCGCACGAGCTTGATCGCTGCGACGAGGTCCTCGTTGGTGGTCTGGGTGAGGTCGTCGCCGATGAGGCTGCGGAAGTCGTCCCAGTCGGATCGGATGGCGGGGTGGAGTTGGTAGCCCTCCTGGCTCTTGTTCTCGGGGAACAGCGGCGTGCCGGTGGGGTCGGCGCCGAGGGCCTGGCGCACCAGGCGGACCAGCTTGCGCTGGCTGTCCTTCGCGTTGACGGTGTCGGGCCAGAACGCCTGCTGGAGCATCGTGCCGTTCACGGGTGCGGTGAGGTTGAGGTAGCTCAGCAGTTCCGCGCCGCGGCCGGGCAGCCGGTCGGGGGCGGCCAGGTGCAGCACGTCGACGGCGCCGAGCATCCGCACGTACGGGGCGGGCCAGTCGGGCGCGGTGACCTCATCGGCAGCCACTGGGACAGATTCGACGTCGGCTGGGACATCTGCGGGCGCGATCGCGACATCCGGCGCCGGTTCGGTGACATCCTCGACCGCCGGAACAGCATCCTCAGCCTCATCGTGCGCATTCGCCTCGGGGACGCGCTCAGCGGCCGTCTGCGCGCTCAGGGAGTCGTCCGGGTGTGCTGCTGCAGCCGGCGCTTCATTGACCGTGAGAGCGGCCTCCGCAGCAGACGCAGGGGCTTCCTCGTCGGCGGGTGCGGTGATGGTGCTGACCGGGGCGGTTGCGGGGGCGGCGACGCAGTCCTGCTCCGTTGTGGCGAAGAGCTCCTGGACGAGTTCGAGCTCGCGGCCCTGGAGGACCTGCGGCGTGAACGGCAGCGGCGGCATGACCTCGCCGGGCGAGACCAGCTCCGCGCTGGTCGCGGAGGAGATCCGGACGATGGACCCGGTGCCGACAGTCTCGCCGTTGGCGATGGTTGCGATCCCGAGACGCGGCACACGCTCGACGAGCTGCTGCAGCTCGCGCTGCACCGCCTCGTCGGGCAGCTGGCCGAGGACCACCACGTGGGGCGCCCAGGACTCAGCATCGGTAGCGTGGGCGCGGGCACTGTGGACGCCGTCGACGCCGTAGCTGTTGAACGACGCCTCGCGGCCCTCCAGGCTCGTCCGGAGGTTCCGGACCAGGGCAACGGTGTCCTCGACGTGCTGCACCCGGAACCGGTCGAGGTCGCGGGCGAGACCGTGCGGCATGCCGACCAGCGTGACTTCGATCTGCTCGGACCACGGGTTCTCGGCGAGCTCGACAGCGATGGCGTTGAGCACACCACGGGCGGTGTCCTCGTCACCGATGACGTTGAGGGAGCCAACCTGCTCGAGGTCGAGCATGAGCACTCCCCCGTGGTCGTCAACGCCGATCGTCGCGAGCGCGGGATACGGGGACACGGACTCTCGTGCCGGCGGGGTCGCCGTACCGGGCAGGACGACCCAGGCGGTGCGGTCCTCGGATGCGGCGACGAAGGGAGCGGGGAGGTCGGCGGGCTCACTGAGGTAGAGCGCGATCTCCTGTTCCTCGAGTCGGAGCGCGAACAGCTCCGGCAGCACGGTGCCAGTGTCCTCGGCCCAGATCTGCAGGCTGCGGAGCGCATTGTCGATGTCCTGCAGACCGAGCGGGTTCTCGATCATCCGCAGCTCGAGCTCGAGGTTCGCAGCCTCGGGTTCCGGCATCGCGATGCGGGTGCCGGGACGGCGCTTGCGGCGCTGCTTGAGCCGCCGGGCGCCGAGCGCGCTGAGCAGGCCCGCCGCGAGCACGCTGGCGATGCCGCCGGCGGTTGCCAGCGGGATCGTCACGTCATCGTCGTCGAATGCGGAGGACGAGCCCGCGTGGTCGGCGGCACTCGAGGGGCTGTCGACGGTCTGCCCGGCGACGGGTGGTGCGCTCGCCGCGGCGGAGGCCGGGGCGAGCGCGGTGGGTGCCGCGCTCGCGGATGCAGATGGGGTGGGCGTCGTCGGGGCAGCCTCGTTCGCTGCGGTCGTGGAGCCGCCGGCGTCGGTGGCCGCATGAGTGCTCGAGGAGCTGCTTGTCGACGGTGTCGGCGCGGGGGCGGCGGGCTTCGGTGCGGCTGCCGGCGTCTGGATGACGGTGATGTTCGGGACGGTGAGGTTCCACCCTGGGCGGAGGAGGTTCGGGTTGGTCAGGTGCTGCCCATCAGGCTGCACGGTGGCGGTCGAGGCGTTGAAGATGTCGAGATCGCGGGTGCCGTCGCCGTAGTAGTGCTCGGCGATGTTCCAGAGGTTGTCGCCGGGCGCGACGGTGTGATGCACGGTCTTGGTCGTGACGGTTGCGGCGGCGGGCTTGGCGGTCTCGGCAGCCGGCGGCGCGCGTGGAGCTGCTGGTGCGGCGGCCGGCGCTTCGACCGGCTGCGCGGCGACGGTATGCGTCGGCGCGGGAGCGGCGTTCGCGATTTGGGCGGTGCCGATCATCGTGCCGCCGGCGAACATGACGAGCACGGCGGCGATGAGGGCGGCGGCGACGTGCTGCTGGCCGCGGAAGATCGGGAGGCGCTTCTTGGTCGGACGACCGGTGATCGTGGCGCCGAGCTCGATGAGGAACGGGACGGCGAAGAGTGCCCAGGCGATCCAGCCGGCGCTGGGCAGCAGCTTGGTGAGGAGGATCGTGTTGCCGTAGTCCGGGGTGAGCGTGACGATGCTGTGCAGCTCGGTGCCGGTGAGGAGCGGGTTGCCTGCCGCGACGACGAGCACGATCGGGACGCCCACGAGGACGGCGACGATCGCGACGAGTGCGCCGAGACCGGTGATGAACCTACGCATGGTGCTGCCTTTCTGTCCCCCGTACGGGTGGCATCAGTGTAGGAAATGGGCGGTTCGACACACCGGGACCGGCCCGAAACGGCGGGAGCGCGGACTTTTCGTTGCCGGATCCGGCGAGATCGCTGCCGCGAGGGTGCGTCGACATCGGTTCAGCGCGCCCGGGAGAACCATCGCCGGGCTTGCTTCGTCGGCGCATGCTGCAACGCGTACGCGTAGGCGTCGTGCCACTTCGCAGCCGTGCTGCGTTTCCGGACGTCTCTGCCGATCACCGCTACCCCGACCATGCAGATGAGCAGGAAGAGGACGATGACAACGCTCGCTCCGAGATCGCGTGTACTCAAAACGTTGAACCCCGATAGGAGCACCGCGATCGCGGAGAAGATGAAGCTCAGCGACGGGATCAGCCGGTCGTGTCCGCGAGCTTGCTCCCGGAGAACCAGCATCACCTCGAACTGCGTTTCGCTGCCCGCAGCGAGAAACCGGTTCGCGTCGGATGCCTGCACCTCGTGCTTGACGCCGGTGGGCAAGAACGCCTCAATCGTCGAATCGTCGGACCACTTCCACTGCTTGCTCATCCGCCGTACGTCCCGCCGTCGGGCACAGTGTTCACGCTTTGGAGCTCGCCGACGCGAACCGTCGTGGAGCTCTGCGTGTCACGTACTGCGATGGTGCCGTTGGTCCCGCCACCGGTCCAGTTCACCGTCCAGTGGCTTGTCGCCGTGACGGGGAACGTGCCGCCCTTGGAGGTGTAGGTGTAGCGGAAACCGCAGGTCGGCGAGTCGGTGGCGACCTGGTTGCCCATCGTGGCCTGGTTGAACGCTGTGCCGGCCCCGCAGTTGACGGTCTGGCCGTCGCCGCTGGACCACGTGACGCCGGAGACGGACGCGGTTGCGGTGACGGTGACGCCGCCGAGGGTTGCGGTCTTGGAGTACGGCCCGTACGTCAGGGGTTGGGGGTTCTCGACCCAGAGCCAGACGGGGATGCCGACCCAGGTGCGGCGGTAGGGCGCGGTGCCGGCAGGGTCGTCGGTGTGGGTCTTGCTGGCCGGAGCCATGCCGATGTCGACGCCCTTGAGCTGGAAGGTCTTCACCAGTGCTGCGGCGGCCTGGGCCGGGGTATACCGGTTGATGCCGGCCGGTGGGGTGTTGGACCAGAACGTCCCGCCGAAGCAGTCACGGCCAGCATCGTCGAGGCCCGGGCAGGTGCAGGTGTACCAGGCTCCCGAAGCGGCGGACTCGCCGCCCGGCGCGGCCGGCTGCGGGTTGCTCAGCTTGACGTAGCCGGTGCAGTTGTCGTTGTTCGACCACGAGCCGTCACTGCTCGAGCAAGGAACGTCCTTGCCGTCGTAGGAGCACTTCTTGGGCCCGGGAGTGAACTTCCCCGGAGACGCATCGCCATCCCCGCTGTTACCGGGTGCAGGCTCAGTCGTCCCACCCCCGCCGCCTCCCCCGGTACCGGGAATGGTCACTCCGACGCTGCAGGTCGGATTGAGGATGTCGCCCGAGCAACCGCCGCTGCCACTGCTATCGGCGAACGCCGGCGTCGCCGTCAAGATCGAAACCACCATGCCGAGCGCGGCGAGGAGCCCTAACGCCCTACCCCGCCTCAGCATTGCGGGGCTCCCTGACCACTGATGGACTTCGTTTCCGCCACTTCCCAGGCCTTGTCCTCCGGTATGTACTGCGTCTTAAGCTGCACCGGGAATCGGACCGTCTTGGACTTCGGCACGACCGTGCCGTCAGCCTTCTTCGACACCTGGTCCGAGGTATCGAAGCACCCCACGACATAGACGGTGCCGTTTGGAATCTGCGTTCCGTCGTGATCGATGAGCGCCCCGTATGAGGACGCCTCTGCGTCGGCAGCCCACTTTGGCGCACCGTAAACCTTGAACTTCTGTTCGCGGATCTGCTTGGCAATCGTGTGCACGGAGTCGCGGGCGGTGCTGATGGCGAACTTGTCGATGCGCTCGGGGTCCGCACCCCCATCGTGCTGGATCTCGTACTGGACGGCGATGAAGTCCTTCACCGCTGCAGACGCACCCTTCCAGGCAGCGTTCTCGTCCTTGGGCGCTTCGACCGAACCCGGCTTGCTGATCGGTGCGTATGGAGTCCGGGTCGGGGTGGGCGTGGTGGTCTTGCTCGAGCTCGCGGTCGGGTCCGCTGCGGGGGTGCTGGTGCAGCCGGCGAGGAAGACGAGCGCACCGAGCGCGGCCGCGGCAACGGGGGCGAGCCTTGGGTTGATGGTCATGTCGTGTTCCTGTTCGTTAGTGGTCGACGAGGCGAGCGGACGCGGTGGCGTGGACGGGCATTGGGCCAACACCGAAACCGCCGAGGATCTTCGGCGAATAGGTCTGCTCAACGGTGACGTACACCTGGTTGTTGATGATGCTGGCGCTGCCGCGGACGCCGACGGCGCTGATGTAGTTCTCCGCCGCGGTGACGGCGGCGTCGGGACTGAGGTTGAAAGCATCCCCGTTGACGGAGTTGCCGGTGGCGGCGTTGGTACCAGCGCGGGCGGCACCTTGCGCGATCGTGAGGGCTTGCTGCAAGGTCTGCGTCTTCCCGTCGCCGTCGACGACGGATCCGGCGACGATCATCATGGCGATGCAGAGGATCACCATCATCGGGATGAACTTCATCTCGTCACCGCTCTCGGTAGGGGTCGACGGGGCTTGATGCGGTCTTCGTGATCGTCATCGAGCCTGGGATGAACGGGACGGAGAGGTCCGCGGTGTTGATGCGGCAGGTGATCGTCGCGGTGACGGTCCCGGTCTGACCAAGGCTGGTGCTGAGTCCGTTGCCGCCGATCGTGACGTCGAGCGAGGCGCAGTGGGCGTTGTCGCCGAGGGCGAGCTGCGCGGCCTCTGTGGCATGGGCGACGGCGTCAGTGCCTCTCGACATCGACGCGTCACGCGCTGCGGCGAAGGCAGCGGACTGGACGCTGTTGTCGGTGAGCCCGTACCGGCCGAGGAAGATCCCGAACGCGACGATCGGGACCATCGCGCCGATGATGATGATCGTCACCGGCGGCAGGTCTTCGACGTCGCCGCGTTCGTCGCGCAGGATGCGTCGGATGGTCCTCATCATGGTGCTGGCACCCATCGCTCGACGGGTCCGGTAATGGTCCGGTGCACGGGCGGCAGCTGCACGCCGGGGATCATCGACACGGCCTGGCCGGTGACATCCACGGTGACCGTGTCACCGTTGCGGTTGACGTCGACGCCGCTGCCCTGCAGGAACCCACCGGACTGTTGGAGCACCTGACGTGCTGAGTAATGCCCGGCGCCGCTGGTGGATTCGTAGGCCCGAGCGTCGTTGTACGCAGCTACGGCCGCGTTCTGGGCGACGTTGGTAGCCTGGTACCAGAGCGCGAATTGCAGGGCCGCGAAGAGCACCAGGAAGATCGTGGGCGCGATGATCGCCGACGACGCGAAGCCACGTTCGTCGCTCCGCAGCCGTCGGGCGATCGCGATGATGCGCTGCATGGTCTCTCCCTTCCTGGTTACTCGTGTGGGTTCTGCGTTGGATCAACCCGGGAGCTTGCCGATGTAGCCGTTCACCCAGGCCGTGACGAGCGCGATGATCGAGAGCGCGAGAACAGCGCCGCCGACCATCCAGATGGCCTTCCACGGGCTGTCCTCGACGCCCGCCTCGGGGGTGGCGGTGAGCTTCCTCATGCGGTCGTTGAGCAGGCTCTGGAGCAGGACGATGCGCCGCAGGACGGCGGTACGGAGACGGTTCATGGTGGGTTCCTTTCGGTGTGCTGGGTCAGGAGGTGGTCGTGATGAGCTGGAGGACGGCGGGAGCCATCGTGATCAGGAGGATGGGGAACAGCGACACCGCGACAGGCCACCCCATGCTCGAGGTGACGCGCTCGGCGGCGTCCTTGTCGTCGGCTGCGACCTGTGCCCGGAGCTTGTTGCAGGCGGCGCGGAGTTGGCTTCGCAGGCCGACTCGCGCCTCGGCGAGTCGCATCATGCGGGCCATCTCGACCAGCGCGGGGACGTCGACGTCGTTGCCGAGTCGGGCCAGGGCGTCCCACTTCGACACTCGGCTGAGCTCGGCGACCTGGTACTCCCGACGAATGCGCTTGAACACCCAAGAGTCCGAGACGCTGGCGGCGGACTTGAGCGCGTTGTCGGCGTTGACCTCGCCCAAGAGCGCGACCGCCACGAGCTCGAGGTAGATGGTGACGAACCTCGTGAACTCACGCTGTGCTGCTCGGGCTTGGGCTCGCACGGCGGCGTCCGGGTAGGTCCACATGACGGCTGCGGTGACGGGTGAGAGCAGCAGCGGGAGCGCGAAGAACCTGTGGAACAGGATCTGGTAGAGCAGCGGGATCACCAGGGGTGCGACGAATCCGAAGATGGCGAACTGGAGCTTGTCACCGTAGAAGCGGGCGACGGACCGGTCGAGGAGGTCGAGCTGCTTCGTCGGCGCGGTCAGCCCGGGCACGTTCGGGAGGTGCTGGTGGAGCCAGCCCCCGGCCCGTTCAAACGCGGCTGCCTTCTTCGGGTCGCCGGTTGGGACGGTGTTGACGTCGCCGAGCCGGGCGAGGGCGTCGTCGACGCGGATCACTCGGGGCGCTCGGGTGAGGAGCACCATCGCGAGGCCGGTCCCGACGATCGCGCCGGGGACGAACGCGAGGAGTGCGGGGTTCATCGACGCCCCTCCGATTCGGTGAGGATGATGCGGGGTTCCGGGCGGGTGCGGGTGAGGGACTTGGCCCAGACCAGCAACGCAACGAACCCAGCCAGGATGATCGCCAAAATGACCTGCCCCAGGGGCGTCCGGTACATCGAGATCTGCTGGGTGTGGGAGAACAGCACGATGCCGACGAGCACAGCACCGATGATGAGTGTCATCGTGCGCATGGTGCGTCGGGGCTTGTCACGTTCGTTGTAGATCTCGATTCGCATGGTGGTCTGCACCGCGAGGTTGTCGGCGACGCCCTCGAGCGCCTTCGCGAGACCGCCGGAGCTGAACTCGGCGGCCTGGATGAGGTAGATGGTGACTTCGTCGACCCAGGGGCTGTCGAGCTCGTCGGCGAACGCACGCAGTGCTGCCGAGCTGGACCAAGAGCCGTTCATGCGTGCTGCGAGCCGGTCGACCGGGACGCGGATGATGGCGGGCGTGGAGGCGCGGGTGACGTCGATGACCTCGCGGAGCGTGAACTCACCGGTCTCAGCGGTCGAGGCCAACGAACGTGTCCACGATTCGAGCGCGGAGAGGAGATCCCGTTCCCGGGTGTCCTGCTTACCGAGGAGCAGCGGCAGACCGACGACCGCGGCGGGGACCACGACCACCAGCAGGATGATCCCCGAGATCGCGGACGTGATGACGCCAGCGACCAGGCCGACGACGATGAGGTTCTTGGTTCGCCGCGACACCGCCTTCCAACGCTGCGCGAGCGTGGGTCCGGTCGGCTTCTTCGCGACCGGCTTCGGCGGAGCGGGCTGGAAGGCGCGGACGAGCAGGATGATGCCGGCGACGACCGCTGCGCCGGCGAGTGCTGCGAGGAGCGCCATCATTCCTCCCAGAGAATCTCGGGGTTGAGCCCGTTGCGGCGGAAGGTCTGCTCGAGCTCCGGCGAGGGGCGGTGCTTCTCGTAGGTCTCCCGGTCGTAGTTCCATTTGATCAGCGGGGACGCGATCGGGGTCTGGCCGTCGTCGCTCCCCGGACGCGGGATGACCTCGGCGATCTCGGAGACGATGCGGCGGCGGGTGCCGTCGCCGTTCGGGATGGTGTCGAGGTACACGACGATCTGGATCGTGCGCAGGATCTGTCGCAACGGGACGATGTCGCTGCTGAGGCTCTGCTCGCTCATGAGCACGTCCGCGAAGCGGTGAAGGGCGTCGTTGGCGTTGCGGGCGTGGATGGTGGAGAGCGAGCCCTTGCCGGCGAGCATCGCCTTGATCGCGACCGGCCCTTCTGGGCCACGGATCTCGCCGAAGAGGATGCGCTGGGCGGAGACGCGCAGCGCCTGGAGGAACGCGTCCTCAAGGCTGTAGGGGACGGCGAGGTCGCCGGTGCCCACGGCGGACGGCAGGTACTGCAGGTCGGTGACCTGCCGGTGCCGCTCGGGGTTCTTGCCGAGGTAGAGCTCGCGCTCGGTCTCGATCGTCGCGATCTTCTCGTCGGGGTCGACGGCGGACATCAGCGCGCGGAGGAAGGTCGTCTTGCCGGCTGCCGGGTACCCAGCGACGAGGATGCACTGGTTCGCTGCGACGGCTGCGCTGAGGATGCCGGCGCCGGGCTTGGGCAGTGACCCGAGCCGCACCATGCCGGGCAGGTCGATGTCGACGAGGTTGTGCTTGCGGAAGGTCAGATCGGGGGCGGTGGTGATCGCCGGGCCGGTCCCCGAGAACCGGACGCCGCCGATGTCGAGGTCGATGTGCCCATTGGGGCGAGCGAACACGCGTCCACGGGCGGCGGCGAGATCCGCGACCATGCGCAGCAGATCGTCGTTGTTCTCCGCCATCGGCCGGCGGCGCTCACGGCGGCCGTCAGTCTTGGTGACCATGACGTTGTCGTAGCCGACGACGGTGATGTCCTCAACGTCGGGCTCGCGCAGGTACTGCTGGAACCGGCCGTACCGGAACGCGCTGTCGAACATGGCCTGGACGTGCCGTTCGATGCGGCCGCTGTCCCAGCCACGGTCCGGTCCGCGGTTGATGACTTCGTACTGCACGTGCCGCTCGGTGCGGCGGCGCATCTCAGCGAGGGCGTCTTCCTCGAACTCCGTCTCCGGGCCGGCGGACGCGATCGCGACGTCGAACTCGGCGCGGGATCGGGTGACCGAGTCGAGGAGGTTGAGCTCCTTGATGTGCTCGTCGACGAGCCGCCAGTCGACGTCGGTGGGGTGCTCGTCGTGGACCTCGACGACCTCGACGCGGGCGCGGTCGCGGCGCGGCACCGGAGCGGTCGTCTCGGCAGGGAGTTCGGGCTGTTCCGGAGACGCTGGAACGGGGTCGACCAGGTGCAGGCGCGCACCGTTCGCGGCGGCGAATAGGTGCGCGCGACCGTCGGCTCGGGCCGTAGTGGGTTCGTCAGGGCTGCCGGGTGCGAGGTTGGTGTCAGCAGCGAGGTCGGCCAGGAAGGGCCGCTCGCTGATGCTGATCTGCGGGGTGCTGTCGTCGGCCATCAGCCCACCACCTTCCGGTCGAGATCTGCAGTTGTCTGTGCGTCGAGTTCGGCGACGGCGCGGCGGACCGCCTGACGGTAGGCGTTCCGCTGCGGCTTGGCATCAGGCCGGCCGAGCGAGAACACGGCGGCGCCGTCAGGGTCCCAGGGCAGCTCAGCGAGCACCGGGAGGACATTGCGACCGAAGTCGCCAGCGGGGATCGCTTCGTAGCGGGACTCGGTCAGGACGAGTCGGTACTTCTCCGCGCGGCCCACGCCCTGCAGGCGCTCGGCGAAGTCCGGCAGCTCGGCTCGGCGGTAGATGCGGTTGAGGTCGACCATCGTGCTCTCGGAGAAGATCGTGACGCGGTCCGCGCCGTCGAGCAGCGGCAGCCGGATGTCCTCGTGTGCGATGCGGCCGAGGTCCACGATCACGTCGATATTGGCTTCGCTGATGGCGCGGAAGAGGTTCGGGAACCGTGCCCACATGCGGCGGACACCATCGACGATGCTGAGCTTGTGGAAGCCTGGGACGACCCACATCCGATGCCCGTTGGGCAGCGTGGGGATCGGTTGCGGCAGGGCGGGAAGGTCGTGGACGGCGATCGACAGGCCGCGCTCGGGAGTGATGAGGTCCTGCCAGGTGAGCACGTTCCGGGAGTAGGCGACTGCGACCTTGTCGAGGCCGCCGGCGCTGGGGTGCAGATTCGAGCGGAAGAAGCCCGTCATCGCCGAGGTCGCGTTGGCGGTTTCAGCTTCGAAGACGACGACCGGGCGGGGCCAATGCACCGCGAATGCGAACGCTGCGGTGGTGACGCCGGGTGAACCGGCGAGGGAGGCGAATGCGTGGACGGCCATGTCAGTCCTCCGCTGCGGCGAGATAGACGGCGACCTGTCCGGCCGCGGCGCGGCTGGTGACGTCGGCGGCGTTCCGGGCGTTGATGTAGACGTCGACGACGGTGGTTCCAGACGCCTGGCTCGTACGTGAGGCAGACACGGTGCCCTGGACGGGCGCGGAGTTGCTCCTCGCGGCGGCGGCCCCGTCGGTTGCGGCGATCGGGACGATCTCTATGCGGTCCCCGGCGACCAGCTGCTGCGACGGCAGCTGTGCTGGCTTGAGGGAGAGCCCGACGAGGGCCTGCCCGTCAGGAACCGGGAGCGCGGATGCGACGGCGGAACGGGTGAGCAGACTGCCCTTTGGCAGGTCGACGGTGGCCACCTTGCCGATGAGGCTGCTGGAGTCCGCGGCTGCGACGCCGTCGGTGCGCTGGCCCGCGGCGACGTCGATGGTCGTCAGGTCGTCCTTGGTGATGGTGTCGCCGCGGTCGATGCTCTTCGCGATGACGAACACCTGCTGGGTGTGCAAGGACGTCGAGTAGATGAAGACGCTGGCGACACCGCCGACGATGATGAGCGCGGCCGCGCCGGCCGCGTACACCCATGAGCGGCGGGTGCGCACGGGTGCGATTGCGCCGGCTTCACCCCGAACGGGGAGATCTCCGGCGGTTCCGGTCGCTGTAACCACGTGTCTGTCCTTCCGACGACTGCCTCTACCTATAGGAGGTGCATTCGGGAGGTGTAACCGGGACAAATCCGCCTGAACCGCGCCCCCGAGGTACCCCACGGCACCCGAAATTGCTGGGTGCAACGGTCAGTCTAGCTCGTGCAACAAAATGTGCAATAGCCGGAGGGGGCGGGGTGCTGAGAGCTTCAGTGGGTTCCGCGGATGCGGCTGCGGTACTCATCGAGTGCTGCGTCGAACGCCGATGCGTTGACGTACCAGCGCAGCGGTGGGGTCCCACCCTTCGGACCGTGCTGAAAGTCGGGGTCCGGACGCGGGTCGAGGATGTGCGCTTCGACCAGCGGGCGAATGTGCGCGTTGACGTTGCTGCGGCTGATACCGAGTTCCCGCATCAGGCCAGCCGCGGTGCAAAAGCCGTCTCGGAACGCGATCGCGAGGATGCGTGCGCGCATCTCGGAGAAGCCGATGGCCCGCGCGGCGGCGGTGCGCTCGTCGGCGCGCGCGTCGTGGTTCGGGGCCATGGGGTTATTGTTCCGCATCCGGCGGCGTTGCCCAGGAGTGAGCCGGTTCCCGCGCCCCTTTCGTCCGCGGCGGCGGCCTGCACTCACCACGTTCCGTCGCCGATCGCGTTGACGCGCCAAAAGGTGGGGCCGGTGCCGCCGATGGTGAACTGGTAGCTCTTCGCATGGGTGAGCTTGCGGCCCCAGTCGGGCGAGTGGATGAGTCCGCCTTTGCCGTCGTAGATCCCGATATGGTGCCCGACCCACGCGACCAGATCGCCGGCCTGCGCCTTCGATGCTGGGATCTGGTGCGCCTGAGCGAGCTGGCCAGAAACGACGGTGCTGGGGAGATCGACGTCGAGCACCTGGTGGTACATGTAGTACACGAATCCGGTGCAGCACCAGCCGGCCGTGGGGCTGCCGGCGGAACCGCATGCACCTGAGTACGGCACCTTGCCGACGTACTGCTCGGCGTACGCGACCATGTCGGCGCCGGTCTTGCCGTTCGGTGAGGACCAGGACGCGTTCTCTGTGTCGCTGCCTTTCCCGCCGCTGCCGCCGCCGTTGCTGCCGCCGCCGCTCGAACAGCCGCCACCGTTGCTGATGGTCTGGGAGGCGGTGTCGGCGGTGACGTTGACGCCTCGCTCGGTCATGAGGGACGCAGCCGAGCTCTCCCACTTCGCGTACGCCTTCGGGAACCCGGAGATCTGGACCGCTTGGGCGGCGTCGTTGAGGCTGAGATCCTGCCAGTTCGCGACGTCGAGCAGGCCCTTCGGGGTGCCTCGGTTGGGGCCGAGGGGGCCGCCGTAGAACGCCTTCGCTTCGTAGGTAGGGTCCTGCCGCTCCTCGAGCGAGCCCCAGTTGGCGCGCTGCTGGAAGATCCCGACGGAGTCCCGGTCGCCATGGTCGAGGTTGCGCAGACCGGACTCCTGCAGCGCCGTCATCAGAGCGACCTGGACACCCCGGGAGGGCACGTTGAGGCCACGGCCGACGGCGATGATCGTGCCAGCGTTGGCTCGCTGTTCGCGGGTGAAGCTCAGCGTCTTGCCGTTGCCGGCGTCGACGGTGGTGGTGTCGGAGGCGGTGGTGTCGGAGGCGGTGGTGCCGGATGCGGTGCGCCCGCCCCCGCCGAGTGGGGAGCAATTCAGCGCCGCCGGGGAGCCGGAGAGCAGCTGCATCGATGACAGGAACACTCCGGCGATGCCAACGACCGGGATGAGGATTACCACGACGCAACCGGCGATGATCGCGATGACCGTCTTGTTGCTCATGGTGTGGGTCCTGCCTGCTGGGCGGCGGCCCGCTCAAGGGCGGCGCGTACCGGGGACGGGGAGACTCGACGCGGTGGCTTCGGCATCTGAGTGACGCGGTAGACGCCGGCGCTGTTGGGTCGGCGCGGTTCGACGCGGCCGGTTCCGTCGGTACCGACGACGATGCGTCGTCCGAACGGGGTGGCCGGCGCTCCGGCAACTCCAGTGGGCTTGCCAGCCGGGGTGCCGGACGGGAGGGACGGACGGGTCGGGCCGGAGCCGACCTTCCGGTTGAGCACGTTGCGGTTCAGGGCGGGGAGCGCGTGCTGCTGCAGCACCTTCTTGCCGGCGAGCGAGGCGGTCTTCATGACGACTGCCGAGGTGCCGCCGGACGCTCCCGCTGCGGCAACCTTCCCGACGGTCAGAGCGGCCTTGGCGACGGCGGGGAGGGCTCCGGCGGGACGGGCACCGGGTCGGCAATCGGGTCGGCGGGTGCTGGGTGTCGACGTGAGGTGGCCGGCGTCCACCGGCTCGGGCTCCGGGGACTGTCCGACGGCGGGCTTCGGCTTCGGGGAGCGACGTTTCCAGGCGTCGTAGGCGTAGCGGGGCACCTGGCGGAGGGTCTCTGAGGTGAGCGGTGACATCTGCGAGCCTTCGCCACCGAGGCCGAGCTTGGCGAGCCGGTCGGCGAGCTCGTGGCCGGTCTTCCGCGAGTGGACGAAGAACCAGATAAGGCTGATGACGAAGGCGATGACGACGAAGTTGATGATTCCGGTTTGCGCGACGATCGTCAGGCCTGCCTTGGAGGCAAAGCCCATGACGCTGGTGAGAATGCGGAGGTACCCGGCGAGAATCACGGCGATGCCGCCGACGAAAAGGGCTCCCACCCACATGCCGATGAACGACCGCCACAACATCTGTCGGGCGGTGCCCGGCGCGATCGCGAGGTTGACGGCGATGCCGGTCTTGATGGCCTTCCACAGCGTCCACATCACGCTGAGGAGGTACGCGAACGCTAGCCCCGCTGCGAGCCCGAACAGCGCGCCGGACCCGGAGGCGATCGTGACCGCAGTGATCACCTGGCCGATGCTGGTATGGGTGACGTAGTCCTTCGCAGCCTCGTCGCACTTGCCGACCGCGTCGCGGACGCTCGTCGACGAGGTGTCGTAGGGACTCTGCTTCTTCATCTGTTGAGTGAAGGTGGTGTCGCAGTCGCCGCTGAGCGCGTGACCGAACGCAATCTCTTGCGCGGGGGCGCGCACGAACACATCGATCAGGCCACCTGACAAGGAGTCGGAGACGAGGTCCGCGGCCTGCTTCTTGTCCGGCTCACCGGTTGGGGCGGTGTTGTCCGGTGAGAGCACGCTGGCGGAGAGGTTGGCGCCGTTTGCCTCGGACCAGGCGAGCGCGCCGTGGTCTCCGGTGATGGTCTCGACTGGGTTGGCGAGGACGCCGACGGCCAGCGCGGCGCAGAGCACGGAGACGGCGATGTCAGCGGAGCCCTGTGCGACCTTCCCGCGCATGATGAGGATGCCGCCGACGAGCCCTGCGGCGGAGAGTGCGAGGGCGGGCCAGGTGAGGTCGCCGAGGGTTGCGTGCAGGACTGTGGCGATGTCGTTGAGGGGGGTAGCGATCCAGTCGATCCACGTGAACGCGAGGAGGAACTGCAGCAGCCAGAGCACCCACAGGAATGTGGTGAGGTGCGTGCTCCAGACGCTGTCGATCAGCCCGGAGATCCAGATCTGCTGCGGGTGCCAGACGTCGCCTCGGTTGAGCGGGAGGACGGCGTAGTTCACGAGGGGCACGCCGTTGGAGTCCTTCGCGGTGAGCGGCGGAAGGAAGGGCAGCGTGTTGCTGGCGTTCTGGGATGCGCCGTCGGCGTACGCAGCTGGCATGGCGATCGCTGCTGAGACAGCCCACACGGCGAACAGCATGAGGAACGAGGTCCAGCGCGGGTGACGGCGCACCCACCGCCAGGTCTGACGGGCGGCGTAGCGGAGGGTGCGGTGGGCCGCAGCGGCGTGGGCGATCACGACGTCACCGCCAGCTCCAGCGATGCCGCTTCGGGCGTGGAGAGCACCGCGGTCCGGCGCTCGGGCCGGCGGGGCAGGATCACCCGCACCTTGCCCATGCGGGGGCGGGTGTCGCGGTAGAGCGCCTCGCCTCTGCGGTCGTCGGGCACCTTCCCGGACGCGTCGCGCGGGGAGAGCTCCTCGGTGACCATCCGGACGAGTTCGGGGTCGCTAGCGATCGCTTTGTGGAACCACTCCAGGTTCGCTCGAGCGAGGTCTTCGTCGGTCTGACGGAACTGGAAGCGGTTCTTGATGAAGCCGCGGCCGCTGCCGAGCGAGACGGCGTCCTGGCTCGCGACGAGCACGGGAGCCTTGTTGCGGCGGCCTTCTCGGTACCAGAGGTCCATTTCCTGGTCACCCTCGGGCGAGTTGGTGATGTGGTGTGCCTCGTCCGTTGCGAAGAGGGTGAGCTCGGTCTTGCTCGCGAAGCAGATCCGGCGGCTGAGGGAGGTGATCATCGCGTACATGGCGCGGCCGAACAGCTTCTCCAGTGGCACCCGGTCGAAGAGGTGCTTGTTGGCGAGTTCGCTCTCGGTGGGCAGCGCGACGCCGTGGGTGAGGAACATGATGGCTCGTTTGCCGAGATCCAGCGGCGGCATGGAGTCGTCGAACAGGACCCGGCCCATCTGCTTGCCGGCGTAGAGCTTCATGCGCTTGGCGATGGTGCGGGCGCTCTCGTCGTCCTTGCCGAGCAGCTCGAGGTGCGCGTGCACCTGCCGCATCGAGGTGAGGTTGTTCTTCTCGGCGTAGTCGGGGTCGAGAACGGACGCGATCGTGGCGCCCTCGTCGGACTGTGCCGAGTAGCCGAGCAGTGCCGAGAGCAGCGTCTGCACGGTGGCGCTGCCCTCGCGAACGCCCAGCAGGCGCAGCGGGTCGAGCGACACCTCCGGTTCGGTCAGGTCGACCAGGACGGTGTGCTCGGGGTCGAGTGACGCGGCGAAGAGCGCGTACTCCCGTTCCTCGGTGCGGTCGATCGCGAGGATCTTGCCGCCCCGGTCGTGGGTAGCGCCGAGGACCAGCTTGATGAACGTGCTCTTTCCTGCGCCGGGCTCACCGACGCAGCCGATCGACGCGGCCGAGTCGGCGAGGATCTGCCCCTCCAGGTCGAGGAGCACCGGCCGGCCCATGCCGCCGGTGATGTTCTCGGCGATGAGGATGCCCTTGTCGTCACCGAGGTCGGTCGACAGCAAAGGTGCGAGCGCGCCGAAGTGCGCACCAGGGGCGATCTCCGTGAACTCCCGGACCTGCCGGGTGGTCGGGGTACCCGGCTGCATCCCCCACCAGAGCGCCTCCTGCGCGCCGAGCGGGATGTCGAAGATGAAGTCGATCCGCTTGAAGTCGCGGCGGAGGAACTCGGCACGGTCGCGGGCTTCCTCCGGCGTGGGCGCACCGACGGCGAGGATCATCGAAGCCTGCACCTCGACCTCCTTGTCCGACCGGTTGAGCTCCTGGTGGTACGCCTGCAGGTCCGACGCGATGAGGTCGAGTGCGCCACCGGAACCGGTGATCGCCGCGGTGCCCTCCTGCTGGTCCATCTGGTCGTCGAGGTTCGCTTCGGCGCGCTTGTTGCGGTGCAGCGCGGTGCCTGCGGAGACGACGTTGAGTCGAATGGCCCAGTCGGCGTCGACGCCGAGCTCGTCGATGCGGCCGATGTAGTCGACAGCGGGCACTTCCCAGCCACCCTTCGGGGTGCCGGCCAGTGCCATCAACACCTGGTACGAGGTGGTGTCCTCGCGGGGGTTCTGCACCTTGAGGAAGCGGCGCTTGAGCGGGTCGAACTTCGCGAGCTTGTTCGGCAGCTCGGTCTGACCGCCCTCGTCGAGGATGGGGTTCGGGAACACCGCCGGCGGGACGAAGCCGCTGCCGGCGCCGTTGCCGTAGCGCTCGGCGACGCCGCCGAGGCTCCGGCCGGACGCGACCGGAGCTGGCTGGTCGACCGCAAGTCCTCGGCTCTGCGCGTGCACAGCGATCCACACCTGCTCCGCCACGCTCGCTCGGTGCGGTTCGAACGCCACCGGGATCTGCTCTTCGATGTGACCGGCAGCCTGGAGGGCCGCCTCGATCTCCGCCGGCGACGGCGGTCGCTGCGGCATGGACAGGGTGTCGCGGGTGCTGGTCTCAAAACTGCGCCATGCCTGGGCGCTGCGCTGCTTGATGCCGGCGAACCGGAGCGGGACGCAGAGCCAGAACTCGCGCCGGCCGAGTGGGCGCTCCTCGAGGTAGTCCAGGGTCAGGAGTGCCTCCTGCGCCCAGAGCGGGTGCTGCTCGACCGCGACGCCAGCGAGCATGCTGTTGACCACGATCTCCGGGTCGAGGTCGGCGGTGAAGCCGAGCAGCAGTGACTCACCGAGGATCGACTGGAAGAGATCCTGGTGGCGCAGCCGGGACAGCTGGTACGTCTCGGTGTTGCCGAGGCCCTTGGGGAGCCCGTTGAGCCGCCAGGTCGCCCACACCGTTCCCGAGCGCGTCCACATCAGGTGCTGGGTCATCGCGACCGCGGGCAGGCGCAGCGCCATCAGCGCACCTCCCCGTTCTGGGTTGTTTCGAGGTCGACGTAGACGGGTGTGGGGTTGAGGTCGAGAGGCGTGCCACGCAGCGCCGCGTAGCCGCCGCATGGTGCCGGCTGAACGGTGAACAGCGGAAGGTCGCGGGGGGCGTGCCGGTAGACGACCTTCACGCTGGTGCCTTTTCCCAGTCCGATCTCACCGAGCGAGTCCGGCGTCTGTGACCGAGTCGTGTGGTTCGTGGTCATGAGTGCGTTTCCTTCCGGGCCTGCTCGAGCAGGCGCTCGACGCCGGTCGCGTAGCGGCGGCGGCGGATCGGGATGACGTTGTCGGGGAACTGCTGCTCAGGTTCCGGCGCAGGAACTTCGGCCGGGGCCGGGGCCGGGGCCGGGGCCGGGGCCGGGGCCGGGGCCGGGGCGATCGTGCGCTGTCTGACGGTCCGAGCAGGTGCCTCGGCGGGGGCGGTCAGAGCGGCGGCCGTGACCGGTTCGTCGTCCCACTGCATGAGGACGACGCCCTCGACTTGTTGGGGTCGGGGAAGCCGGATCAGTGCGCCCTTGTACCGGCCAGATGCGGGCACGGTGAACGCTCCGTACGCGTCCTGCACCAGGTCGGGCAGTTTCCGGTTGCTCTGCGGGATCTTCCCGGCGGCCCATGTAGCGCCGGCCGAGAAGGCGAGGAGGAATCCGAGCTGCAGGAGCGGCGTCAACCCGGTGAGGGGACCCCAGAGCGGCTTGGAGTTCCACCCCACGACGAGCACGACGCTGCCGATGCCCATCTGCGTGAGCGTGTAGGGGCCGCCGGGGATCTTCCAACCGTTGAGCTTGCCGAGCAGGATCGGGACTCGGCGGACGCGGGTGAAGAACCGGACGACGGTCCGGTGCTCCTGGTCCGCGGTGCTCATCAGCTATTGCCGCCGGTGAGCTGCTGGTTGGTCTGGTCGGCTGCCCAGGACATTCCGCCGTGGACGGCGAACAGGACGAACGCGCCGACCGCGATCGATCCGAGGACGGCGGCGAAGCTCCAGCCCGCCTTGTGCGAGCGCATGAGCAGCATGATCGTGACGGCCAGACCCGCCACGGTGCTGATCAGGGTCTGGATCTGGTCGCCCTGGCTGTTGAGCGTCGGGATCAGGCCGCTGGCGAGCACGTGCGTGTCCGCGGAGCTTGCTGCGACGGAGATCCGCGCGGAGGCGTTGATGAGGGGGGTGTGGACCGCGGAGATCACGGTGGGCAGAACAGACATGTCAGTTTCCCTTCGAAGGTGTGCTGGTGGGGTGCGAGGTCGGCTCGGTGGAGCCGGTCAGGGCGGGTGGGGCGCCGATCACGGCGACCTCCCACCGGTCCGCGCGGGCGCGGAGGGTGAGTGTGTAGGTCGACGTGGAGGTCTGCTCGAGCGAGGTCGAGGCGGTGAGTGTGACGTAGACCTGGACGGTGGCGCCGTCGGCCGGGTGCTCGTCGGGTTGAGCCACTCCTTCGATGGACCCGACCGTCAGGTCGCTGAACGGTGCCGGTTTGATCGGCGGGATCGACGTCGACGGCGCCGTGTACGGCTCCGTCTCGCCCTGGCCGGTGAGGTAAGCGGCGAAGAACGCGGTCACGGTCTTGCCTGCGGATGAGCTCGAGGCGATCGACTGGCCGTACGCAGTCGACGGAGCGTCGGTGCTGTGCTGCGGACCGGTGACCTGAGCAGGCAGGCCGATCGCGGCGAGCTTGTCGCGGGTCGAGGAGACGACCACCTGGTAGTAGCGGCGGGGCCACTGGTCGCCCTTCGCAGCGTCGACCGTGCTGTCCTTCACGTTCGCCGCGACGACGACCTGGATGAGGTTGGCGGCGTCGTCGGTGGTGACGGACGCGATGGCGATGTCCCGGTAAGCGAACCCGTTCTTGGGCAGCTGCGGCACGTTGACCGTCGTGTAGTCCTCCAGTGCAGCCGAGTCGTCCTGCGAGGCGCTGAGCCACGCGCCGACGTACCCCTCGGCGAACGAGCCGGCGGACTGCTGCAGCGGTGAGGCCTGCGTGGTGTGTTCCGTCTGCGGGGCGGCGGCGCTCGAGCTGCTGGCGTGCAGTCCGACGACGAGTGCGGCCGGGCCACATGCGATGAGCGCGACGACGAGGATGGTGGCGCCCTTGGAGCCGAGGTGGGACCCGTTGGTCCACTTCGCTGCCTGCGCCGGAGCGGCCGGTGCCGTGTCGGTCGACATCGCGTCGGGCGACGTCGGATCGGTCGGCGCCGTGTCGGTCTTCTTCGTGAAGAACCGCATCAGGCACTCCGCGCCTTGAGGTACTGGCTCGTCCCCACGGCGCGCTGGTACTCCGGCGACTGCAGGTACCGCAGCGCCCGCGATCGGGTCTCCGGGCTGAACGGCTTCTCGTGCAGGTCGAGGGCGACGTCCTGCGCCTGGTCGTAGGTGGAGAGCACGCGGGCGTGCTGGTTCAGCTCATCGAGCAACCCGTCGGGCAGCTGCGGCGCTGCGTCGTCGTGCGTGGGCATCGCACGGTCCCTTCGTCGATGGCGAGACCGGAAATGGCCTCTCACCTGTAAGGGGGTGCCCCCGATCGGGCCGACCGGGACAAATTCGTCAAGGAAATTTCTGGCCGCCCGCTCCTCCGCCGATCCGCACAGCCATGCGGGTCGGAGAGGGACCAGCCGCGAACCGCTACCGCGACCGTTCCGGCGAGCAACTGGTACCCCCGGCAGTACCTCCCGCGTGAGGACCGTCGTTCGAGACCACTTCGTCTCACCTCGGGGGTTCTCATGGGCACCATCACCAACCGCGCGTTCTCGCTCGACAACAAGCTGCGCCGTGAGTGGGAAGACGAGATCTCGGGCCGTGTACACGCCTTCGGCAGCTTCGGGATCATGACCGCCGCCGCGATGCTCGAGCAGGCTCGCCGCGTCGTCGACGAAGACCGCGACGAGCTTCTGCACGAACTGCTCTGCCTCGCCCACCACGGCGACCAGACCGCCGAGCGAGTCCTCCTGCAGCTCCTGATCCCGGCAGCGCGCAACATGGCGCACCGCGTGCACGCCCTCGACGAGCTCAGCCGGAACGACCGCGTCGACATCGCCATCGGCGCAGCATGGGAGAGCATCCGCCGGTACAAGCTGCACCTGCGCGCCCGAGTCATGGCGAACCTCACGATGGGCACACTCAGCGTCATCGCACCGAAGCCGTCCGCCAACGACCGCCTCGTCGCCGGCGTCACCACCTGCGTCACCGACGAAGTCCTCGAGCACGTCGCCGGCGCCTGGACCAAACCCGAACCCTCCCCCGAGTCCGAGCTCGCGAACCTACTCACCTGGGCCGTCGACACCCACGTCGTCACCACCGACGAGGTCGCGCTGCTCGACCGCGCCTACCTGGGCGAGGAGAGCCACACCGCGATCGCGACCGACCTCGGCATCACGAGCGAAGGCGTCCGCAAACGGCTCGCACGCGTCCGGAACCGGATCGGTGTCGCCGCCCGCACCGCGTACGCCGCCTGAGCGAGGACCCCACCATGCGCAAGCCCCTCGCCATCACTGCAGCCCTGCTCGCCGCGATCCTGATCGCCGTCATCGTCATCGTCATCGTCATCGTGCGGCAGCCATCCGCCGAGCAGACCACCGCCACACCCACCACCGCGGCATCCGCGACCACCGAAGACGATGACCAGCAGCTGCAGCAGCTGCTCAACACGCGTCTCAGCACCATCGGCGCGCAACTCTCCGTCAACCTCCCCGCCACCCTCACGATCGACACCGCGAACGGCGACACCGTCTACGCCCGCGTCACCATGCACGAGCTCACCAAGCTGCCGGCCCACCAGTCCGCCGCCATCCTCAAGGAACGCAGCGCTCTGGCCGGCTACGACACCGTGTGGACGATGCCGGTGTCGATGACCGTGCTCGGCATCGTCGACGACGCCGGGACGGCGACGCGCGCGACCGCGGACGTCTCCGCCTCGGACCTCAGCCCGTTCACGATCGCGACCCACCCCGGTTCGGACCCGCTGCCGACGTCGAACACGCTCTCCTCCCCCGGCTGCTCGGGGCTCGACGGGCACACCGCCATCGCTGTCGGCCACACGGTCACCTGGTGTGTGCACGGGTTCAGCGATGCGGCGACGTCGGCGCCGACCGGTGGGCAGTACGAGACCGTCAGCGGCACGTACGCGACTCCGATCACGTGGGCGTCGCGGAAGTACGCCGCGCCCGAGATCCCCTGACTTCGAACCAATTTGTCCCGGTCCCGTCCGGCGAGGTCACCCCTTTACCAGTGAGAGCCGCTGGCTCCTGGCGAAGGGATCACTCATGCAGAACAGCAACAACTCCGACGACAGCTTCGTGGCGTGGATGGTTGGTCTCGGAGCGCTCGTCCTCTTCGGCCCCGGCATCCTCGCGTCCACGGTTCCCAAGGTGCAGGCCTGGCTCATCGGCAAGCACATCCTCGTCACCAAGGGCGTCATCATCCCGATCGGCAGCGGTGCCGGTCTCGACCTGATCCGCATCGTGATCGGCGTCGGTGCGCTCATCCTCATCGGGACCCTCGCGGCGTTCATCATCCGCGCCTACGTTCGCGCCCGCGTCCGCGCTCGCCTTCGCCGTCTCGCGGCCTCTCAGGGGGTCCGCGCATGAGCCGCACCGCCGGCATCGACATGCTCCCGCGGCGGCACGGTTGGCTCGGTACCTCCGTGGTGATCGCCGCGCTCGCCCTCGTCAGCGGGGGCATCGCAGCGGCCATGTCCGCCACGGGATACGCCGTGGGCATTGGGATCGGGGCGGTACTGGCGATCGCCGGCACCGTCGCGTTGCACATCAGGACGGCCCGCCGAACCGCGCTGGTCGACCTGTTCCTCGTCAGCGTCGCCCCGGTACTCGGCTGGCCAGAACCGGACCGGACCCGGGTGCGCGCTGCTACCTGGAAGGGCTCATGGGTCGGCACGCCCCGGAAGCTCCGCCTGTCCTACAACACCGCCTCCGCAGTCGACAGCAGCACCCTGGAGCTCATCAGCGAGCTCCGTCGGCGTGCGGCCGCCCGGTTCGGTGTTAGCTACCGCGTCGCGAAGCACCACGAGCGCCGTGGCCTGGTCTGGCTGGTCGAGCACGACTCGGCCACCGACCGTGAGGCGGACGAGAAGGTCGAGCGGGTCCGGACCCAGATGGCGAAGACGTTCGGCTCGGACGCGCAGGTCACGACGAAGACCGACGAGACCGGTGACCCGAAGGAGATCACCGTCAAGTTCGAGGTGTCCCCGCGACTGACTCGGGAGGGCGTCCGCACCCACATCGAGAGCGCCACCAGTGCCGTGCTCGCCGGCCGGTGGCGGGCGTTCTGGGATCTCCAACGCGACTTCGTCCGCTTCGAGCTGCGGCCCAAGCTGGAGTCGCTGATCCCGAACCCGTCCGTCGCCCCCGACAACGTGGACCCAAAGGCCGGCTACGACCAGATGGCCGTCCCGATCGGGAAGGACGAAGACGGCGAAGTCATCGTCTGGAAGCCGAAGGACCAGGCCCACGGGATGGTCACCGGTGAGACCGGCAAGGGCAAGACCGTCGTGATCCTCGGCATCGTCATGTACCTCGCCGCACACGGCTGGCGGATCTGGGGCATCGACGGCAAGCGCATCGAGCTGCTCGGTCTGCGCGAGTACCCCAACGTCGAACTCATCGCCGGCCGCATCGACCACCAGGCCCGCGTTGTGCACGCGGTCTACGAGCTGATGCAGGAACGGATGGAGGCATACGAGAGCCGCCGCGTGCGCCTGAACGACTTCGAGCCGGTCCTGTTCGTCGTCGACGAGTTCAAGACCTTCCGCAACGCCCTCCTCGCCTGGTACCGCTCCGGGTTCGTGAAGCCCAAGGGAGCCGCCAGTACCCCGGCCACCCTCACCGAGTTCTCCGACATCGTCAGCCTCGGCCGCAAGCTCCGCATCCACCTCCTGATCGGCCTGCAGCGCCCCGACGCGGAGTTCCTCACCGGTGACATGCGCGACAACTTCGGCTTCCGCGTCAGCCTCGGCAAGCTCTCCCCCGAGGGCGCGAAGATGATGTGGCAGTCGTTCGTCACCGGAACCACCGTGCCCGTGAACGCCAAGGGCCGCGGCATGGCCCGCAACAAGGCCGGTACCCCCGTCGAGCTGCAGACCTACTGGACTCCGGACCCGGAACAGACCGACCCGGAGCAGCCCTCCGAGTGGGCGTTCGAGACCGACCTCCAGCTCGTCGAGAACCTCCGGCCGCGGGTGAACCTATGGGACACCAAGCGGATCATCGACCCGGACGACTCCCCCGAGTTCGACGACCACGGCAAGGTCATCAAGAACGGCGCCGACTTCATCGACTACATGGAGGCGCGGATCGCGAAGGCGACGATCGCCGACGCGATGCCGGTCCGGAAGATGGCCGGCGTCTACGAGACCCCCGCGGCCAAGGAGCTCGAGCAGATCCAGATCGAGGCCGAGGAACCCGACGAGCAGCTCCAGCCGTTCGAGGGCTACACCGAGCCCAGCACCTCGAGCGTGGAAGAGCTCCTCGACAGCAGCGGGTACCTCCAGACTGAGGGCGCCCTCGTCGAGGTCGAGGACGGCGTCTGGGGCGTCCTCGAGTTCGCCGGCTACGACGACGCCGAGGACGGCTACGTCGAGCTGTCCTACCGCGACTACGAGTCCGGCGAGCCCGGCACGATCTCCCTGCCCGGCGACGACCGCATCGACATGCGCCTCCCCCAGGACGTCGCGTGAGCCGACACGCCGCGTGCGATGAGCCGCAGCGAAGCGTACATGTACGTCTAGCCTTGCCTCATGTCCAAGCCCCGGAAGCGTCGCAAGGCGATTCTCAACCCGGTCCGTTCGAGCTGGCTCATCGAGCAGGACTCGAAGGACCGGGTCACGAGTATCGCGGAGCGAGTCGGCGTTGCCGACTCCGCGTTCGTGGACGAGATGATCTCGCACTTGGAGCTGGACTCCCGGGGCGTGCCCGTGTGGTGGCCGTACCCGGTCTCGGTCGACGACGGGGAGCTGCCTATCGACGAGGCCTAAACCAAAAGGCCCCCCGCCGAAGCGAGGGGCCCACGTTTTTGGCTCTGAACCTGCCCAGTTTGCCGACTTACAGGTTCCGAGTTCGTTCCTTCGAAGCACCGGTTGATCGCCGGACCTTCGTCGTACCCGCCGGAATGGAGGTCCCGGGGGTGATCCCATCGTAAGCCCTACAAGTACGTTTAGCCACGACTCGCCGCCGGAAGTTCGGAAGTCTGTAACTTCCCAACTCCCGGGGTCCGGTACTTCGGTACCCCCCGCTGCCCCGGACCTACGCGGGTCGTCTGCTGATGTACCCGCAACCGTCGCACCCACCGTTCACTCGGATCGGGTCGCCTGGCGATTCCTCGACGATGCCCGCGGGCATCGTCGACGGGTCGCGCTCAAGGCACCGAAGTCGTGGGGTACCGACTGGACTGAGCGCGCCCGCGTGGGCCGACGCTCGTCAACGCTGCCCGCGCCCGAGGGTGCGTACGCGGCGCTGCCGGCATGGTCGTCCCGCCGGCAGTACCTCGCTGCAGCCGCTGCGGCAGTCGACTCCGAACGGGGTCGTGCGCTGCGGAAGGCGTGGGTGCGCAAGTGGGTGGCCGACGAGCCGTTCTGGGCGATCGTGCACGCGCTGGCGTCGTTCGGTGACAACGCCACGGGGCGCGGGGTGACCGCGTCACGGCAGACGATCGCGATGAAGGCCGGCCTGCTCGACGACGTCGACGTGTCGACCGATGCTGGCCGTCGCCGGGTGCAGGCGGCGATGAAGCGTGTGCAGCAGGTGACCGCGATCCTCGCCGAGCTGGGCCTCTACGCAATCGTGCGGGTCGGTCGGCCGCTGTCGACTCGTGAGCAGGCGATGTTCCGTGCTCGTGGGCTTTACCAGAAGGCTGTGGGCAACGAAGCGGCACTGATCGTGCCGGGGCACCTGGCCGCTGCAGCGGCGACTCGTCGACCTGGTCGCGGGGGCGGCACCTTCCACCTACATCCCGAAACCTCAACTAGAAGCTCTTTTCCCGTTACAGAGATACCCAACAAGCCGCGTTCGCGGCGGACAGCCGCTGCGCGACCGGGACAGCAGGGATCTCCCACACGGCCGAAGAGCACACGAGCGCCGATGCGCCCGCTGAGTGAGCGCCCGCCGGCGTTCCGGCGGCTCGTCGCGGCCCTGGACGCCGCTACGGTGCGCCCGGACGGCTCCGTGGTCGGTCGGTTCACGCAGGGACGCTCCGTGCTGGGCCTGGTGCGCATCCTCGACGACTTCGGCATCGACGCCTCGTACACCGTCGACGAGCTGCTGGAACGAGTCCTGCGGTGGGAACCTCACTACCGGTTCCGTGACGGCCTCGGGTGGCTCCGGGCTCGGCTCGCTCGTGCGTTCCGCCGTCCGACATCGAACGGGTCGGTACCCCCCACTCCCCCGGAGTTCAACGGGCAGCGCGACCTCGAGCAGCTCTGGGCCACCGATGAGACGTTCCGCGACGGGTGGGTCCGGCTGCAGGCCCTCCACGCCGCCGAGGACGCTGCGAGTACTCCCCCGACCGGCGCAACCACACCGGTCGCTGGCGATGTCGACGACGCGACGCCGGCCGACGCTGTGGCCCGACGCCGTCGCTCGTCGGCCGTGCCGGAGTGGCAGCGCGAGCTCGAGGCGGCCCAGGCCCGCGTCGACGCCGCTGACGAGGACGAGCTCGCCGCCGCCATCACCGCAGCCCGCTCCGCCGGCACCCCGAGCTCCCGGCATCACCGGTCGCTGCCGTACGTGCCCACCGGCATCACCGGCACCCGCTGAGCGAGCCGCCGGGCGGCACTGCCCGACGTTGGCTGAGCGAGCGGTGCAACGCGCAGCAGCCTGGATGCCGGACATCGGAAGTGCCGGAGATCCGAAGGTGGGGAGTTCCAGACGCCCGGAGTTCGGAGGCCCGGAACTGCCAGAGAGCCGAAGTCACAGACCACCGAAGTGCCGATCTCTGGCAGTACGGAACTGCCGGAGAACCGAAGTACCAGACCCCGGAAGTCTGTAAGTTCCGGAGGTACTGAGTCGAGACGGGGGTAGGGGTTGGCCGGCCCTTAGCCCTGGGGGGGGCACGGCCCGGCCAATCCTATCCACGGTGAAGAGTCAGGGAAGAGCACCCCGGCCAAATCCGTTCAGATCGCCACCGTCGCCTCGAGGCATCCATGAGCGTCGTGCCGCTCGTGTCCGGCTACCTCCAGGCGCCCCATTGCGGGTCCCACCGGCCGGCTGCGATGGCGCCGGTGAGGACCGGGCCCACCATCCGGTTCGTCAGGGCCACGGCGTCCTGCCAGGTGATGCGGAGATCCGGAGCTTTCTTCGCCACCGTCGCGAAGGTGCGCTGGATCGAGTCCGACGCGTCGACCTGGACGAACGGGTCGAGCCCGCGAGTGGTGATCTGCACCTCGAGGGCGTCACGCAGCAGCCCGGCGTCGCACGGCAGGTTCTGCGCGATGAGCGCCAGGTCAACGAGATCCTTCGCCCGGGACGAACGGCCGTCACCGCCGTGGCTGCGTTCCATCATCGCGGCGACCTTGTCAGCGATCTGCTGCTCGATCGCGACCATCACGTACTCGGGCGCCGGCACTGCACGACCCAGGGGCACACGGAACCCCGGATCAGCGCGAACCGTCGCCGCTCCGGCGCGGTCGTGGATGGCGAGGTCGAGCTTGACGCTCTGACGTGTCCCCACAGCCTCGTAGGTGAGTTTCACCATCGTCACGTTCGGCTGGTCGGCGCTCCCCGGTCCGGCGGAACGCGCGACCCGGACGAACCGGAGTCGATCGCCGATGTCGCGGTCTAGGAGTTCGTCGAGCGCCTTGACCGCATCGTCGATGCTGACCGCGGCAGTCTCGAGGTCGATGTCGACTGTGGCGCGGGCACGGGGGATGAACGCAAGCATCCGCGTCCCGCCCTTGAGCACGAACCGTTCATCGCCGTCGAACACCCGGGACAGAAGCCGGTCGAACAGCAGCAGCTGTCGCAGCGTCACGACCGGCATGCCGACAGCTGCAGCACCGCTCTTCGCCGCGGCTCCGATGGCCTGCCAGGTGGCCTCGGGAGTCGCGTAGTCCTCTGACTTGGTCACTCGTTGCCCTTGTCCTCGTCGTGGGTGGTGTCGGCGAGATCATCAGTGGCCGCGGGCAGAGCCTCCACCGGTCCTTGAATCTGCTCGGTGAGCTTGGCGCTGCGCTCCGCGAGATCCCGGAGCATCGCCTGCGTGGCGGGCGTGAGGCCGATGTTCGGCAGCGAGTTTTCGGTGAGCTTGGCGCTGCGCTCCGCGAGATCCCGGAGCATCGCCTGCGTGGCGGGCGTGAGGCCGATGTTCGGCAGCGAGTTTTCGGTGAGCTTGGCGCTGCGCTCCGCGAGATCCCGGAGCATCGCCTGCGTGGCGGGCGTGAGGCCGATCTTGGGCAGCACCGAATCGGGAAGCGTCACCAGCGGAGGTTGCAGTGCCGGCATCTGTCGCATCCGCTTGTCCATGTACTCCCGGGTAGGTCTGAGCATCTCGGCGATCTCGGCGCCCATGCGGCCGTAGACCGGAGCGAGAAGCGTCTGCAGTTGCTCGCCGAACACCGCGCTGATGCGCTCCGTGAGGTCGGTGCTCTCCACGATGTCTCTCAGGCGTGCCGCATCGACGCCGGCGAGGCTGCGCAGCGCCACGTACAGCTCGCGGCCGTCGTCGTAGCCGAGTCGCTTCGCGTGGGCGCCGAGGTGGTCGATGAGGGCCGGGACGTCGAGGTCGTTGTCGGCGCGCTCGGCGTCTCTGAGGGCATCGGCGACGAGGGACAGGTCGCCCTCGTTGAGGAGGTCGGCGATCGTGCGCTCACGAGTGGTGACGGGGAGGCCGTCGAGGATCGTCACGTCGGACGCCGGGAGGCTGCGGCGGCTGTAGCGGACATCGTCGTGCGTGCTCTGGCGGCGCTTGCTGGTGTACAGCAGGTACGGGGCGGGGTAGAGGTCGCCGATCTCGTGACTCCAGGCTGCGGCTGCGCCACCGACGACGACATCCGGCGTGGCCAGCCGGTCGCGGGCGAGGGTCGCGGGATCGCTGGCGAGCCACGCCGCGCGGATGTCCTCCAGACGCTCCGCGGGGGTACCGGGCAGCCGGTAGACGCCCGGCCTGACCCGCAGAAGCGTCCCGGCCTGCACGCGGCGGACCAGCGTGCTCCGCGCGATGCCCGCAGCGTTCGCCTGCGCCGCGGTGAGCATGCCCCACTGAGCAGCGGCAAGGCTCGCCAGTCGACGCTCCGCGGTGATAGACATGCTGCAATTATACGCGTCAACGCAACAAAATAAGTCTTATGCGCGGGAATCTTGTTGCGAGTACCCCCGGTACCCCCGGTATCCCGAGCGCTGCCGGGGCCTCAAGCACCTGCGACGGGTAAGTGGAGCCGCGGGGCCGCGCCGGGTCCCAGTACCCCGGATGCATGAACGGCCCGTACGCGATCCCCCATCGCCGTACGGACCGTTCTCTGCGTCGGTCGTCAGTAGTTCGGGCGCCACCCGGACTGTGTGCGCCGCTGTCGGCCGCGGGCCTTCTGCCGGTCGTACTCCTGCGTCTTGCTCTTGCCGTAGACCGTCATCGTGATCCCGGTGATCGGCTGCTCTGAGACGTCGAGGTTGGTGTACCGCTTGCCGTTCTCGTCACGGAGCCAGGACAGGGCGTCCCCGCCGTGCTCGTTGATGCGCTTGAGCATCGTCGAGGCGTTGTACTCCTTGACCTCCATCACCCGCCCGTTGGCGTAGGTGACGCGGGCCTTGATCATCTGCTGGGTGTCGCGGGCCTGACCGCGGGCGGCGCCCCGGACACGCTGCAGGATCTCCGTGTTCGCCTGCTGGCGGCCCTTCGCGGTGCGGCCCTTCGGGATCTGCAGGTCATGCTGGCGGCCACCACCGCCGAGGTACGTCGTCGTCCGCAGTCGGCCACCCTGCCGGTCCTGGGTGTACCGGCCACCGGTGTCCTGGGGCACCACGGTGGCCTCTGCGGCGCCGGCCTTGTTGCGGACGCGGACGAGCTGCCCGGAACGGCCACGGCGACGTGGCGGGATCGTGTTGGTCTGCCCGGTGCGGGCGAGCTCGAGCAGTGATGCGCGGTAGACCGAGCCGCTGGTCTCCCCGTTGAGCACCTTGCGGATCATGCGTGGCGATCGCTGCAGCTCGCCGGCGATCTCCGCCACGCTGAGGCCGCGACCGCGGAGCTCCTGCACGAGCTCCTGCGCGGTGCTGTCCCGCCGCGACGTCGCGTCGCTCATGACGGCACGTCCTCGGCCGCGACGTCGGCACCGTTCGCCCACGCCGCGGCGGGGCCGGCAGCGTCGGCACGCCTCGCTAGCGCGTCACGGGAGTTGCGGGTCTCCGGCGTGAGGAATGAGCCCGAGAGCATGCCCTGCAGTCGCAGGCGTCCCGTCTTCCCGTCATCGCCGCCGCCGTGCTCGGTCGGGAGGCTCCACGAGGGGACCTCGGTCGTGTAGATCGCGTCACCGTTGATGCCGATGAGTGTGTGGCCAGGGACCGCGAGAGCTCCTGCGGTCTTGAGCCCGAGCCCGGATGCGCTGGAGAGCACCGCAGCGCGGCCTCGGCCCCAGATCTGCGCGGAGAACTCGGGGTGGAAGAACATCCGCGCCCGCTCGCTGACGGTGCTGGGGATCTGGTACAGGAACAGCTTCCCCTGCCGGACCATCGTCGATTGGTACTCCGCCGGCACATCGAACGCGCTCTCCGCGACCCGGGTTTGCGCACGTCCCGCGGAGTTGAAGTTACCGACGGTCTGCAGCAGGATCGCGCGCAGCGCCCCGGCGAGAGCGCGACGCAGCAGCGGCGGGAGATCTGGGTTGCCCTGCACACGGTCGCGTGCGCGCTTGATCCGCTCGTAGAACGTGTCCAGGGGGCGGGCGCGGGTGAACTGGATCGCTTCGAGGGGTTCGACGAGCCATCCCGCGTTCAGCGCAACGAACACCTCGGCCGCATCGGCCCAGGTCTCCCCCGTCGCGCCGGGACGGTTCGGGTAGTACCAGCCGTCCTCGACCTTGCGGTGCTGCATGCCGAGTAGCCCGACGTGGTTCCAGTCGTTGGGCACCGTGAAGCGGACGAAGAACCGTGCGCGAGCGTAGGGGTCGTTCTCGAGGAGGTCGTATGCAGCGGAGCGCTTTAAACGAAGGCCCGGGCCGATACCAAGCTCGCGGCCGAGAGAGGCATACATGAACCGGCCGTCGACGTGGGCAAAGGTCTGGATCTTCTTCGTCTTCTTCGGATCGATCAGCGGCACGCAGTCGTCATGCTGGCTCATGCTCGGCCCGGCGACCATGTGGTCGTAGTGGTGCTGCCCCGCGCTCCCGCGGATCTCCTCCGCCATGTCCGGGGACACCGGGATCGGGTTGACGTTCTTCGGGAGCGACCACGCCCAGAGGTTCGTGCCCGTCGCCGCCGGCGAGAGCATCAGCCGTGCACGGTCGTCGACGCCGGCGACGATCTCCTCGAGCGTGTTCCACGCCATGCGGGCCTGCGCCGGCGTGAGCGGAACGTCGCCGAACCACTCCTCCACGGTGCGGACCTCGATCTTCTGGCCCGTGACCGCATGCTCGAACCGGCCCGTGGGCGGTCCGCCGGCAACCCAGTGGGAGCCGGGAATCCAGTTGGGGGTCTGCACGAACAGCCAGTGCCGGATACCGGGCGCTGGCTCCGGGCGCTTGCCGGTGAGCATGATCCGCTCGGCGCCGAAGCTGGCCGCGGTGTCGAGCAAGTCCGTGAGGTTGGGGTTCTTCCGGTTACCGCCGACCTTCGGCCGGACCGTGGTGCCTTCTCGGGTGACGCCCTGGCCGGTGGTGTGGTCGAGCCAGATCGTGGGGACCTCTTTCGGGGTCCAACCGCGGGGACGGAAGCTGTTGTCCATCGCGCATTCCTTCCAGAGTTCCAGAGCTACAGAGGTCCGGACTTACAGACTTACAGAGTCAGTCGGTGAGGCCGAGGGAGGCGCGGAGCTCAGCCTCAGTGGAGCCCTGCAGCTCGTCGGCGCGCGACATCAGCAGGTCGACGGCGACGCGGATCAGCGTGTTGTCGGTGATGCGCGGTCCCGGAGCCAGGCGTGTGCGCTGCAGCCGGCGGGCGTAGCGAGACAGGTCCTCGAGCTGCTCGTCCCGGAACCGGCACTCCTTGCGAGTGAGCTCCTCGAACAGCGCGGTTGCCGCGGCCGGCTTCTCAGCCGCCGGCTCGGGTGTCTCAGGCGTGGTCGCGGCGGTGGCAGGAGCGTCCGTCGGGGCCGTATCCGCCGCCGGTTGCGGTTCGGTTGTTTCGTCGGCTGCCGAGCTGTCCAGCAGTGCGGTGAGCTTCTTCCGAGGCATCAGTGGTCCTCCTGCACGGTTCGGGGTGACATGGCGCGGATTGAGAGGAGCTCCATTGCGATGCGGCGGAAGTCCTCGCTGGCCTTGAGGTCGTTGCGGGACGCTCGGTACTGCGTCACGACCAACCCGTCGATCGGAGCCTTGGAGTGCGACTTGTATCGGCGGACCGCGTTCTGGAACCGGCGCAGGCCGATCTGGTCGACGAGCTCCTGGATGTCTTCGAGATCCTGGGGTGTTCTCGGGTCGTACTTGTTGATCAGCACCCGGTAGTCCAGGCCGCGCGGGACGATGAGTGTCTCGATGGTCTTGCGCAGCGGATCGATCGAGAGCGCCTCGGCCTCGGTCGGAGCGATGACGAAGTCGGCCTCGTCCAGAACGGGCGTGAGGATGTGGGTCGACTCGAGCGAGCCCGGGGTGTCGACGATGATGACGTCGTACGGGAGTTCCCGCAGCCGGGCGAGGTTGTTGGGGTCGAGGTCCGCGGCGAAGTCGAAGGGCAGGTTGTCCCCGGCTCGCTCGGCCCAGAACGTGACCGAGCCCTGAGGGTCGATGTCGACGACGAGGACTCGGCATGTCTCGGACAGCACTGCGGCGAGTCCCATCGTGGTCGTGGTCTTGCCGACGCCGCCCTTCTGCATCGCGATCGCGACGATCCAGGGCGCCGTTGGTGTTGCCGCAGCGGCAGCTTTCCGTGGAGTTGGCATGGTGCGTCCTTCCGGTTTCGATCTGACGTTGACGAATGTACTACACCCGGAGTTCGGAAGCAACAGAGTTACGAAGTTCGGAAGATACAGAGTCTGTAAGTTGCGTTAGGAACGTGCTACTTTGGACGCATGAGACAGGAGCAGCTGATCGCGGTGGCGTTGACGATCGCCCGCGAGGCGCACGCTGGGCAGGTCGACAAGGCCGGCCGCGCCTACATCGAGCACCCTGTCCGCGTCGCCAAGAGAGTCCGCCGGCGGAACCCAGATGCCTCGGCGGGTGTGGTCGCGGCAGCGCTCCTGCATGACGTCCTCGAGGACACCGAGCTCACCCGAGCGGATCTCCTCGATCGCGGCATCCCCGTCGACGTCGTCGATGACGTCGACGCCGTCACCAAGCGCGCGGGGGAGTCACCCGAGGAGTACTTCGCCCGCGTGCGTGCTCGAGCCGGTGCCCGAGCGGTCAAGGGCGCCGACATCGAAGACAACACCGACCCCGAACGTCTCGCGCAGCTCGACGAGCCCACACGCCGACGACTGCTGGCGAAGTACGAACGCTCCCAGCAGCTGCTCGAGGGGGAGTAACCCCGTGTGTCAGTCCTGCGCGGAGGGAGGCCGGCGCTGCCGGGACCGGCGACGCCTCCAGCAGCTCACCACAGCCGATCTCGCGCCCGAACAGGTGAAACCGCTCCCCGTGGTCGACTGGGCAGGCAACGCGGCAGACGACGGCGCAGAGGCCGTCTGGCGGGACTACGCGCCGGCGATCGCCACCGAGACGATCGCCGTGCTCGCCGAGACCCGTGCCGCCGAGCAGCACACCACCACTGACGTCGTCGACGCGATCCCTGCCGGCGCCCGGCCGCACGGGCTCGAGTTCCGGGTGAAGAGCCCCGCCTCGCTCGCCCGGAAGATCCGCAGCCGCGCGGCCGTCACGGCAGCTGCGCAGAGTGCTGGTGGCCTGGTGGGAGTCTCGGACAAGCTGACCGATTTGCTCCGCTACACCGCCGTCACCCCGCGGCACGATGACCTCGCCGGCACCGCGGCCACCACGATCGCCGCCCTCGAGGCGCGCGGGTACGCCGTGGTGTCCGCTGAGCACTCCTACGTCGCCGGCAACGCGTACAAGGGCATCCACGTCCTCGTGCAGCACGGCGACGAGCGCCCCGTCGAGATCCAGTTCCACTCCGAGCTCAGCCAGGCCGTCAAGGACGAGAACCACGTCGACTACGAGCTCGAGCGCGACCGCACACACCCCTACGCCGAACGAGCGGCAGCCCACCAACGCATGCTCGACCGCTCGAGCGAGATCCCGACACCGGCCGGCCTCAACCGGCTCACCAGCATCGGGGGCCGTCCGCTGACGGAGAAGACCTACCCGAATCCGTACTCCGTGGCGCACAATGAAGCAGAGGAGACGAACCGATGACCCAGTTCTACGTAGTCCGCGACAGCGACGAGAACCTGGTGTGGATCGCCGCCCATGAGACGGCCGGCGAGCACCGGATCTTTGTCTACCTGCCCAACACCGGCACCTGGCAGCACAGCACTGCCGTCGAGGACGACTTCTACGCCTCAGATCGCACAGCCACCTACATGCCGATCAGCGCCGATCAGGCCGCCCGGCAGCTTCCGAACCTGCAGAAGGTCAGCGCCAAGACCGCCGGGTGGCTGCTCGAGGACCTCACCTCGAGCGCCACTGCCACCGGCGCCGAGCTCGGACTCCCGATCGTCACCGCCGCACGCCCCACGACAGAGGCGCAGGTTATCGAGATCCTCGTCATCAACGACGGCCGCACCTGGACCGTTGTCTACAACGGCCCGAGCAACGGGGCTGCTCGCACGTTCGCCAGCGAACTGCGCAACGGCAAGAAGAACCGAATCAACCGCATCGGTCGGTTCGACGCCCGCGTCGTCCGGGAGACCGTCGTGGAAGCCCGCCGCATCGTGGAGAAGGCCAGCGCATAGCTGTCAGCTCAGAGCTTGGCGATCTGCCAGGACTGGTCGACGTCGAGTCGGATCTCCACACGGTTGTCGAAGTCGCGTGGCCAATCCCTCCCGTGGGCAAGCACGAGGAACCGATCGCCAGCGTGGATATTAGCGAGCTTGTCCGCCGAATATGCGGCCACGACCAGTTCACGCTCGTCACCACGGCCGCGCCACCGGACCTTCACATTCGTGCGTGACGTGACACGGTGCTTTGCGCCGTTCACTGTCGAGAGCGGCTCTTGTTCAGCCTCAAAGATCATCGCCACAGGCGAAATTTGCGTCTGGTAGGTGACTTCCGAAAGACGACGGTAGTAACGGCGAAGAGCGGCCTCATCTGATACCTCGAAGCAGAAGTCACGCCAGAAGACGAGGTCGACCTCACCCTTCCCGTTTCTGTACTCGATGCGGAGCTGGTTCGCGAAGGCCTCGTCGTCATCGAACTGCCGCATGAACTTGACGATCCGCACGGCGCTGGCGAACGTCGCAGCCCATGACGGAGCGTTCGTGCGCTTCCGCACCGTGTCTGTGGTGCGTTCCACGGCACGCTCGACGGGTTCCCCGGGCAGCCGGAGGAAGTACTTTTTGTCACGGGCGTCGATCTCGACTCTTTCTGTCGCCCGGACACCCTCCATGAGCGTGCGGAAGTTCAGCGGACAGTCGACAGCGTGTGTCTGCTTCCGGGAGAGACGCAAGTGCGCGGGGATCTCTGTCCCCTTCTGATTGACAGAAGCGGTGACCCAGGACAGCGGCACCGGGCAGTAGAGGCATGTCAGGTCGCCCCGGGCAGGGCGATCTACTATGTCGCCCGGTTTCACCGGACGAGACTGCCTGTCGACTCCCGCGCCCTCCCACAGGCGAGCTTCCTGGTACTTCGCCACCTTTTTAGCCATCGGTGAGCCTCCCCGTTCAATACCTGATGAGACTCTACGAGAGACTTCTGTCAGTGCAAGGCGGTCCGGAGACCGGGGGTGGGTGTTCCGAGGAGACACCCACCCCCAAGGCGGGCAATGGTGGTATAGTCAAAGCGCCAACTTAGTTACACCACCAACGCCCTGGGTTAGTCATCTGGGGCGTTTTTGGCGTCTCAACCATGCCCACGCGACGCACGACCAAATAATTATCTGGACAGCGTCATGTGCTGCTATCAATAGTGTTAGGTAGTCCATTTTTACCACCTCCTTCCGTAATACTATTCTAGCATATATCAGAGATATTCCCTAGATATCGGCAAAGTTAATTGACATTCTTGAGGAAATTGTTTTCGGATCGAGGCAGTGCGTAAAAATGCCGAAGACTCCGCATGGCGGAATCTTCGGCATTCGGTTGTAGTAGCCGATATCTCGTTATTCGGTCAGGCTGATGCTGTCCTCGTCGATCTGATAGTCGCCCTTGTACGTCGGGTCCACATAGCGTTCATCCCCGCGGCGAAGGAGAGCGCTATCGGGATCCTTTGGCGTCATGTATACGTTCCACCGGCCAGTGTCATAGCCTTCTTCCCCGGCGGCGAAGTCGGTAGGACGCCCAGGGTCGCCAGGCTTGTCGTAATGCACTGATTTTTTATAGAGCGTGACCCATTCGCCAGCGTTGAGAACACGCCAATCCCCCAGATAATTAACCATCTGTGAACCGTATTGCCTCTCCACTCCCACGTGCAAGGTCGGCGCGGATGTTTCACCCATGCCGAACCGGTTGGTCCGGTTCGGCCCGTCGCTGCTCAGCGGTGCGCTCCGTCCTCAGCGCCCGTGCGGCGTCTCTCCCTCGCGTCTGCCGTTCCATCCCGCGTCACCTGCGCCCCGGTCCCGCCCCTTTCCTGCCCTGTTGCTGTGCCGACGTGTGGCCGCTCGCCGCTCTCGTGCTCCTGCGCTCTGGGCGTCCCTGTTGCCCCGTCGTCGCGCGTGCTGTGTGGCGCGCCCGGACTCCGGTACTT
>Ga0308157_10000601_pt1 | contig 109410 bp, 120 predicted proteins | sample PhyBR1_FD_201035 | JGI IMG/M metagenome (GOLD analysis project Ga0308157, IMG submission 201035) | Phyllosphere microbial communities from UC Gill Tract Community Farm, Albany, California, United States - DLSLB.R1 | ecosystem: Host-associated > Plants > Phyllosphere > Unclassified | place...
AACGAAATATTAATCAAAGCATTCATTACCGACATTCTGCCTTTTATTTCATCTAAACTTCTCGTATTTGGATCCTCCAAAACAGGAAGCCATGAATTGAATCTATAGTTTTTATTGGCTATAATTTCATAATCGGCGAAACCAAAAGTATAAAAAAAACTTGCTATGCACGCCAACATCTCATTGGAAAAATTACATAAATTTAAATGCTGTTTAAAGAGTTTTTAAACACTCTTAAAAAAGAAAAAAAAGCACTCATTTGAGTGCTTTTTTTTAACTTTACTACTATGAAACTACGAGGCAGAATTAGCGAAGAAGTAAAGATCAATGATAAGTCAGTCATTGTGCAGTTTCATGGCGATAAAGAAGACCAATATTTTGAAGTACACTGTATTTTTAGCCCTTTTTATCACGAAATGAAAAAGTGGGATACATGGGACTTTGTGCTAAAAATTAAAAGCGAAATCTTTGTAGACCCCAAAACAGGACAGAAATCTTACTTCACTCATCTAATCTGCAAGAGAGCCGAAAATCGTTTAGGAGTAGGTGAAGTTGCTAATCTAAATGACGGTAAATCATGATGTCCTCATAACTTGCGTTGTATGTTAATGAGGTGTTAACCGTAACCGTCTTACCGCCATCGAAAGGACTTCTACAATAGCCACGGGTTTGCATCCACTCGCAAAGCTCTATGATTTGGCTTTTGTTACTTGTAAAATAGAAGTATGATGTATCTTCAATGGTCTTGAGCACATTCAAATAATCAGATAATTTCCAGTAATCAGGACGGCTGTAAGTTGTGCAATCGGTAGATAGGTATGGCGGATCAACTAAAAACACAACATTAGGATGATTCCGGTATTCAGCGAACAAATCCCTGTAATCTTTTTTCACCCGATCTACACCTTCAAGATAGCCATCAACACGATAGTTTGATAGTCTTACTTTATTATAAAACTTTTCTTTCTTCAGCTGCTCAAAACTGGTCACATAATTCATTGAAAAGAGCAAACTTGATGAGATGGTTACCCAATCAATAAAACCTTTTTCTTTTGAGATTCTACCAACTATCTCCGAATGTAAATCATCTGACAAACGCTCCTTTCTTGCTTCAGATTTCGCGCAGATAACACGTATATCTGAAAGCAAGGCATTTGTCTTATCTACGTTTTCCAAACGATGAGAATAACCATCAAAATCGTTATACACGACTTTCGCATCCGGATAATACTCTTTGACGGTATGGCTTAGTAATCCTGAACCACCAAATAAATCTACATAAACAGCATCAGCCGGAAACTCGTTTAAAGCCTCTTTAAACGGTTTTAAAAATCTTCTTTTTTGTCCTTGAAAAGGCAAGGGAGCCTGTACATAATTGTACTTCATAATTTTAAATTTATTATTGTTTTTACTATATTTGCACCTCCTACAGTATTGAACAACAAAGCCAGCCAAAGAAGATTTTTCGTCCTCCATGGCTGGCTTTGTTGCTATTAAAATACTGTAGGAAGTTTTTAATGTGGAGGACGTTTTTTAATTCCTGTCCTCCGTTGGAATATTGAGTTTAAATTATTATAGTATTCTGCGTATCATTTTTAATCAAATCACCATCTGAGTCTCTGTGGACTTCTATCCACGTTTTTTGACCTATTCCAGTGGCTAAAGAACCTCCATCAAAACGAACAATTAAATTAAGTGCTGAAGTATTCAGTATCTTAATGGTCATACCCTGATCTAAGCCATCAATATAAAGTTCTCCATTAGGATTACCTTTAATAACAATATTGGTTACCATTGGTGATCCGTAATTGGAAAAATCATACGTAACGTCTGATGCTAAATTCGTTGTTCTTGTTAAAAAATTAGTCCTAACAGCATCTATGGCTATTTCTCTCGATTGACCGAACGGTATTGCTTCATCATCGTAGTTTGCACTTGGTACTTTTGGCGAAACGGTAAAGGTTTTCTGACCAGTTACATCTTGCGGGCTATGAAGTGTAATAAAATGAGTTGAACACCAACTTTCTGTTGCATATCCTGCATTAGAAATATTATTAAGTATCGCAGCATTATTTACGTCCACATAATCTTCTAATTGTGCTAAATTAATTGCGTGAAAAGCTAAAGTTCCGTAAGGTATTAACGGACTTTGATTAAAAGTAATTGTATTACTGAAGGTCTGTGTACCTGCTAAAGTAGCATAACTTCCCAACTGAGTATTTAAAGAGGTTTGTGTTACATAACTTGCTAATTGAGAAGTAACCCAATCTCTATAGGCTACTATTTTCCAACTGCTCCAAGTTGTTCCGTTATACCTGTCTCTCACGTAAGTTAATCCAGAACCATCAATAAAATTCCATTCTTGTCTTATCCAATCATTAGAATATCTTTTTACGGTTAATGATGCTATTGCTGAAGCTTGCAATATTGGCTGGTTTAACCATTGATAACCATAGTATACTCCCTCTAATGTTTGATTATTACAATCAATAACATTAGTAGTTGTAAGTTGTCTGGGAAACGCTGAATTTGCTATTTGGGCTCCTATCTGTGTAGTAGTGGCATAACCTGCTAAAGCATGATTTCCCCAACCAAATGCTGTAGACCATTGAGTAGAGTTTCCATTATTTGCTGTAGTAATTTGACCTGTACTATCTATTTTCAAAATCTCATTTAAGCTTACTACACCTCCATTAGTTCCTGCACTAAGTCCAAAATTGAATGAAAAACCTTTATGATTATTAGCAGTAAATCCCCAAGAATGTAAATTACCTCTAGGCTGAATGAAATTTGTTCCATCCCATTGCAAGTTATGTCCTATCCATGCGCCATATCCTGATAATAAATTAGCTACAGCTGTATGAAAAACAGATGAACCAACACTAGTTTGAGTTCCTAATAATATATTATGGCTATCGGTATATTGGGAGGTGTTATTTCCATTAAATAATACCTGATTTGTACCTACTGCATCACCTTGAGGTCTCAATATTATTGAACCATTAGAAGTTTCTCCTGATAAAATTAAAGCACTACCTGCACTACCTGTTCTTATTTTATTAACTCCTAATCTCTGAATAATAAGTTCTCCAGAAGTTGAATTGATGTTTCCAGCCACTCCTAACCCATTAACTGTCCAATTACCTGATGTTGTTTTATCTCCAGATAATCCAGTTTGGTTAGTGTTGGAGGTTATAAATGAGTTACCCCCATTAATACTATCAGTCATTAATCTCCAAGGAGTCCATAAACCACCGGTATACGACCTTTTATATGTTAGAACAGTTCCATAAGTTGTATATTCCTGAATAACACCTGTAGAAACTGATCTATATACGTTTAATGCCCCAGCAGTAGTGGTAGGATAATTTCTCGCTACAGTTGCATTAGCATCAGCTAATTGATAATAAAACCCGGGTAACACTACAGTATTTAAATCAGATGAAGCTAAATATATTGGCGTTTTTGGTGCATCTCCCAAAGTGTCTCTAACAATCTGTGTATTTGCTACTGTCTGTTGTAGAGTATGCGCTGAATTATCAGGATTTACAGATATTGTATATAAATCAGGATTATGCAATACTTCTGATGCTCCATTTGCTAGAACATCAGTAATTACCGTTTTGTTGTATGTACCAAAATTAGTTACAAAATTTACTTTTATATGTAGATTTGAATCATCCTCTTTGTAAAACTCTATATTAGAAATCTTAGAACTATCGCCGTGCACCCAAGTAATTGAAGGACCAAACCAGTTGTTTTGAAACTTATACATTGAAACCCTAAAAGATATTGTTTGCCCTATATAACCGAACATAGTCACAGTAAAAGAGCCCATCATATTTGATGAATTAGGCGTAGTAAGTTTTACACCCAAGCTTGTTACTGTAGTAGTATTTTGTAATGCAAAACTTTTTACAAGTACTGATGAATTTCCATTTCTGAAAACTGTTGCATCTACACTACCTACATTACTTATATTTTTAGCATTTAAATTCACATTAGTTAATGCTCCTGTATAAGTTAAATACTTTGAATCTGCTTGAGTAGTTGTAGGATAAGTATTATTATCGACTGAGCCGTCAGCTTTTAAAAATTGTGCTGCTGTTCCGCCAACGACTCTAAAGCCTTTGGCGGATGAATAATAAGCATAGTTTACGTCCATATTAATCTAAATTATTTACAACAACAGAAATAGGGTTTGGCGGCACTACGTCGAATTCGATTGCCAAGCTAACTAAATCAATAGGTTTGATTCGCCCATGAACCTTGTACAGTGTTACCGTATCTCGCATAACTACTTCAACGTTTAAACTATTTAAATTGTGAGTAATTGTTGCGGTACCTGATATGTTTGTTGAATATTTTTTGACCTTATTTGTTCCCGCTGTTACACGTCCTTTTGCATCAACTGTTACCTCATCGTAAGTTCCGGCTGTTACACCTGTAGCGGATAAAGTCAACGCTGATGAAACGTTTGCTGATCCATCAAATGCAACCACCCAACTACCGTCACCTGTTGCAGAAAGCGTTCTTGATGTTGTTAATTTAGCTGCTGATCCGGTTGTATTGATTGAGGCGGTTCCCGTCAGTAATGTTGCCGGAACTGCCGTGATTGGTATTGTAATGTTAGCGGTTCCGTCAATAGTCTGAGTTGTTGCTGTTACGCCTGACAACGTGATTGTTCTTGCTGTAGCCCATTTTGTTGCAGAAAGAACGGCTTTAGCAGCATCTGCTGTATTATCCGCATTACCTAATCCTACATCTGCTTTTGTAATATTTACGATACCCGTTTGACCATTTACCGAATCAACCGCTCCGGAAGTGATATAAACAAAAGTAGTTCCCGACCATCTGTAAGTTTTGTTGGTGTCAAGAGCAACATATATTTTGCCTGTTTCCTTTTGCGATGCAGGCAAAGCATTTAGAGCAGCTAAAGTTGCAGCCTCTACAATATCATCGACATAGGACGGTAACTGAGAAGCGGGAACCTGTCCTGATGCATCCAAAGTTGCAACACCATTAGCCTGACCTTTTTGAGCCAACGGAATATAATTTGCCAAATCTGCCGAAGTTGGCATATTTCCAAGATATACCGTTAAACCGTTTGCTGTTTGCGAAACACCCGTCACAACGTTACCTGTTCCGGAATTGGTAATAGGTAAAGAGAACGAAGTTCCGGTTAATGTCAAACCATTACCAGCACTGTATGTCGTATCTGTAGATGCTAATGTGATTGTGCTTCCTGTCTGACTGATCGCCATGTTTGCACCTGCTGCCAAAGTAATGTCGCCCGAAACCAAAGTTCCTGAAGCTCCGCCTTTAATTCTTGTTACCGTGTCGGTCGTTGTGAACGATCTATTTAATGATAAATCCTGCGTAACGCCATTAATCGTTAAAGTTCTTGTTGTAGGAACATAGTTTGCAGGTGTAAAGTTTCCGTCATGCCAAAATGAGTTCAAACTTTTAGTTGAACCACCAGCCGTGATAACGTCATTGTCAGTTTTGCCTAAAACTCTATAACCGACTGAAACATAATATGCATATTTAATATCCATTTTCTATAATTTATTAGATTTTACTTACTGTGACTTTAATACCGTTTACTGGCTGATCATCAAAGGTGATCTCAATTGAGTTTTCATTTAAAATACGAACACGAATCGGCATTTTGTACAGTGTTACAGCATCATAAGCTTCACACACAAAATCGTATGTATTTAGGTTGTGATTAAGTACTGCATTTCCTGTGATTCCTTCTCGATACCGTCCGTAGTTTGAGACAACAGATTCTATCATAGTTGTTTTTTCGTAAAGAAGATCATTTAACTGGTTTTGCAGGTTTACGCCCCAACCCGGATAATTTCCCGTTAATGTTATTCGATCATCGGTTGTATTGCCTACAGAAACCTGTTGTAGTAGTTCAATATCTTCTCGATTTTTTTTGATGTAGTCTACAATTTCCTGAAGTTCATCAAGGTCTAAATCATTTGACACAAGCGTTTGCCTTATATCTTCAATAACCTGATAACTACCATCTACCTGCTGTCTCAGTAAATCAAGCATGGTAAGAACCTGATCTTTACTGTAAACGTTCCCTTCAGCAACTACAGCTCCGTTTTCGTCCAAAGAATCTACAACCGCAATACTCGCAATTCCTAAAGCATCTTTCCAACTGATCACGTCAGCAGGCAATAAATTACTTCCGTCTTTTTTTGCCAGTTGTATAATTTTGGTGTTTACATCGTCTTTAAATGATGTAAAACCACTTTCCGTAACCGTATTCTCAAAAGCGGCTGCCAGTCCTTCTACCTCGTTAAAGGGAATGTTGTTTTCTTTATGTCTAAATGAAGAAAATGTCATTCTAAATTGATCCTGTGTTGGAGTGTCGCCAGTTTCAAACCAGCCGAAAATCTCTATTAATGATGCCATGTTATTGGAAGTTTGGTTCTATAAATAATACAATTTCGTGAGGTGGGAGAATTTTAAAAGCTTCATCATTTCCGATCTGCTCAGAGTCTAAAGTTTTCCAGTTCCATTGGTTTCCGCCTCCGTCAAAACCGCCTAATCCTTGATTACCGCCGTACGGTTGAACGATAGACGTTCTAACTTTAAACTTTGGAAGATTGTTTTTTGTCAACATGACGTTTTTTGCACCGCCTGAATTTCCTAAACTGTTAAAATCAGGATCAAATTCGTTATAACCAAAAACAGTTTTACCGCTTAAATCCGTGCATTCTTTCCATTGTGCCGGGATTTCATTTCGTGGTCGTCTGAAGACAAAAGCAATGCTACCGTTTTCGATTGGAGCGGTTTTGAGTTCCAATTTTGCTACTCTTTTTTCTAGTGCGATCGTAACAGCTTTGTCCGTTTTATTGTCAAGTGCGATTTGCATTTCCTTTAATGTCTGAAGCTTTTTAAAATTTGCCCAGGAAAAAAGATTGGGAGCAACTGCATTTCCAAACCTCACCGTTCTTTTTTTAATCAAAACTTTGTTCGTTTGATCTTGGAAAGTTTTTAAAATCTTCTCTTCATGGATGAAAACGTTAGTGTCGATTAATCCGCCTTCAAACGGAAGCACTTCATTGTTGATTGCAACAACACCCGGATTAACCGTTGTAGTTGATCCTGCAACCAAATCACCACCTGCGATAATGGTCATGTGTCCTGCTAATGAACCAACAGCATCGTAAAGCTTGATTGCTTCCATGATGTTTTGCATTAAGTCATTTGTGAGCGGAACACCGCCTGTTTGCATAAATTCTATATTGAACTTCATTTTAAATTATTTGTATTGTATAATTTTTGCTTTGCAACATATAATATTCGATTTCTGCTTTCAGCTGAATTTGGTTAATGCCGGTATTTGGTATTTTTACGATAAAATCAAATTCAGAATACAGTTCTGCTTCAGTGTATATGTAAATTGGATTTGAATCATCAAAAAGCCATTTTGTTTTACTTTTATATTGATCATCTTCAGCTTCAGTATAGAGATAAGTACCATCAAACAAAACAGCCTTTACAATTTCAATCCTACGATCAAGCGGGTCGAAAACATCATTGAGCCTTTTTTGCATTGAGAACTTTTGACAGGTTGTTTTTAGACGAATTAAATTCTGCTTACGTGCTTTTAAAAATTCATTATACAAAGCTTCAAGCGGAATGATCAGCACCAGGACAAATGCAATCCAAAAAGAATTTCGCATTTTAGTAGGTAACTGTTCTATTGCAAGCTTTCGAAAATTGATATTAAAGACTTCATCCTTCATTATGAGATATAGGTTAAGCTGTTAAAATCTTCTATTTCAAAACGCCCGGATGCTGGAACAACCGACATATTTACCGGCTGATACAAGCCATACCCGTTTAATGCAGGATCAATCCATTTTGTTTCGATCTGCAATGTTTGTAAATCTTCTACACCATCTACCGCCAATATTGAAGCCTCAAGCCTCTGCACACTTAATTCTCCGTTGAATGGGAGATTCTTCAGGAAATTTTCAATTGCGATTTGTACGGGATATGTTGCTGTTAAGATTGACATTCCTGATGCGTTCAAAACCAAAGGGTCAACTTTAATTTTAAAGGTGAATCTTAAGATGTCAGGATTATAATTTAAAACCGTCACATGGTCGCCTGCCGGAGAAATTTCTTCAATGTATTTTACAAATGCAACCATCACATCGTTAGGGAAAATTGTGTTTAAATCTTCAGGTGCAATCTTAACGACTATCTTTGATCTGCCGTTATCAATCACTCGGCTACAAGCCGCATACTTGATAATTTTAGAATTATTAATCTGCTCTTCCGTTGCTATGACCTCAGAACCGTTATCTGTGTAAGTTGTTTTAAACTGATCGGTTTCGTCTACTAAATCAAAACCATATTGAAACCGTAAAGCTTCAGAACGATAACGTCTGAGATTGAAAACTTTTTGATTTGCGATCAGATCTCGAATTTCCTGCAGATGTAAAATTGCTGCTAAAGAAAAGTTGTAAAACACCCAGGCTACAACTTTGAATATCCCTAACCAAACTGACGTTTTAGATGTGCTATCTAATCCGTTTAGGTCTGAATTTTTAGCTTTTTCGGCTTGTAATTGTGCTAATATTGCGTCGTAACTTTCATTCATAATTAATCTACTTTAAAGTTTGATCCAACTTTCATGATTCCAATTCCCCTCTTTTCAATAACTTTTTGATCTCTTAAAGCCGTAGATGGCTGAAGTTGTTTTGAAGCATAATAATTAAGTACATCGACATCAATTTCCATTTCTTCCGGAATAATTAAAGAGCTTCCGGCAATAGGACTTTCAGAGATAGCCATCCCATTTGCAGCAGCTATACTAAATGCATTAAAAACACTGCCGGTATGTTGTATTGCAACATCCTGGAATGATTGATTATGTAGTACTGTTATTGTCGCCATCTCTTAATTCTCTTACCGATTTTACTGCATTTTTGACTTTGATAAATATTGCCCGGACTTTCTGTTCAATGTCAAATCCTGCCTTTGGTAAGTTTTCAAAGAATATTGAATACAATTCAATGCTACAGGATATCGCAATTGTTATTAATGTGATTGTGACCTTATGGTCTGAATAGCTCGATCCGATTGGCTTTAATTTAAATGTCCACTCTAAACCATAGGCAGAAAGAATAAAAAAGAAGTAAGTAACACTCTTCACTACTGATAATCTCAGTCTTCTGGATGAAAATCCATACTTCCAAAAGTTTGATTGTGCTTTTGAATCCTTCCATAAAATCCACGATGCCAAAACACCGGTGATAAAATCAAGAGTCATAAAAAAAAGCAACAGGAAAATTCCTAACTGATAACTTGAAAATGTTACAAGTCCAACTGCAGGAACAGCAACCGCAGGTTTCTTAACTGCAGTCAATACTGCAAATGCTGTTTTCTTATAGGTTAATAATTCTTTCATATGTCAATTTTCAAATTTTCAAAACCTCCGGAAAGGTCTATATTAGGATTATAGCCATCGTACTCAAGCTGTATTTTTAAATCACGTTTAAACGATGCCTGATTGATGTTTTTTTTCACATGAAGTATTGCGGCAAAGCCTAACATCGGATCATCTTTGTACTCTCCTGGATGACTCATCGTAATATCTTCAACATGCTGAGTATCGGACGGGCTTATGACAAAATCACCGTTTTTAAGCACCGGCATATAATTTTCGTCAACTTCAATATCGTATCTCATAGCTATGTAATTTTCCCGGTTCCTGTAAATGCCCCTTGGTTGGAAGCTCCCGTAATTGCAACATCTCCACTTTTTAAATACTCTTTAATTGCTGCTAAAAGCTTTTGTGCATACTCTACTTTTGCAGAAGCTCTATTGGTTTTAGTCTCCATTTCTGTTTGGAGATTAACAACCTTGTCTATAAATTGCGCATCGTTTAAAGGCATTATTTAAATAGTTTTTCAGTATCATTTTTCAATTCAGTAAACTTTAATTTGTTTGGATCTGAAAATTGACCCGGACCCGAAGGCGTTGTGATAATTGCGTTTTTCAGTTGATCAAGAGTCTCGGTTAAGATTTTCTTCAGGTCGCTTTGATCGTTTTTAAAATCGAATTTCCCTGCTGACATTTCAAACCTGGCTCCGCCAATGGTTATGATCACTTTTTCTACCTCAGTATATTTTACAATTGCAGTTTCGGCACTCTGATTCTCTACTACAAGACAAAGGACTTGAGAACCGATAACCGGAATTATTAAAAACATATCATCAAAACTTTGATCGATCGCATTTAATCTGACATCGAAAAGAGGCGGTAAACCATCCCTTTCGACTGTGCAAGTCATTCCGGTTATTTCGGTTACAATTCCCAATGAAGAGTATCCCATTATTGGCTGACCTTTGGAGGCTATGGCACTTACAGCCTGAATAAAGCTTTCCACGGTATTAAACTTGAAAGAAATATTAATACTCCTCCTATAAATAGCCAGGTCATAATCTTACCAAAATGCATATATACCTGTTCCCATTTTGTAAGCTCTATTGGAGTCGGAACCTCTTTAATAACTGGATAAGGAACCGGCTTATTTTTAACTGAACCGCTGTGTTGTTTCTCGTAGGTTTCTTTCCATTTCAGGAAAAGATTTTGAGCCTCGGTTTTAACGTTAATGCTCAACTTTCCATCCTGAAGCTTGATGTCTGCTTTAATGTTTTTAGAATTTTTTTGTTCAGGATCTCGAATAACCGGCTTATTATTTACACACTCAATGTAAGCGTTGTAATAAAGGCTGTCAGGCTTACTAACTAAAACTGTGTCTTTTATTGTTACAGTCACCAATTTGTCGACAAAAACACTATCCTTTTCTGTTACGATTACGGGTTGTGGTTGTGGTTGTGGAATTTTTACTCTTGCGTTGCATGCGAGGAGTGATAGTGATGTGACCATAAGTAGGACGATTGTATTCTTCATTGCTTTTGATTTTAAATGATATTTTGTTTTGTCTTTTTATCCCGTCAGATTCATCTATTGTGGTTGTAACGCCATCGATGAAATACTGACCATCTCTGTAACCCGTAGGATAATTCGGGTCTTTTACTTTTGCTGAATCACCGACTTCAGTCCTGGGCAAAGCCCAACCGTCAATACTTCCTTCATAACCATCAAAAACAATTGAGTTATATTTTTTTTCAGCCCATTGTTTTAGTTCTTCCTGGTTTAAATTGAGCGGTGCGTGTAGTGAAATTTCACTTTCTCCAACATCGCCAAACTCGTACGTGACCTTTTTGTTTGCGCTGCCTTTTTGCATTGAGACAGCTTTTATAAACTTTTTTCGGCTCGCTGCTGTTTTGTATTTTAAATCTGTGCTTTCCCGGATGTTTCTGCCAAATGTGAACTCATGAACTGTTTGCGGACTAAAATCGACTGTCAGACCTGCGTAAAGCTTTTTACCTTTGAAAAAACAGCGAACACCGTACTTTTCTTTCAGGTCTTGAATAACCTTGTAAGGATTCGCCCTCTCAATCATATATTTACCGATTGGCATATCCAACGCTTCAACTTCGTAACCAGGAGCTATAAATTTTAAAAGTTCCTTGAGGTTTGTAGATTTAAATGTGTGATTGATTAAAGGTTTTTTCTTAATCATATACATTTCATCTTCACACTCGATAACGATCGGAATTTCTGCGCCGACATTGGAAATATAACCTGAGAACTCTGTATAAAGTTCCCCGTCATAACCTGCCTCTATGACTATTGAATCACCTACTTTTAGATGCTCGAGCAGATTCTTTCTTTCAATTGAAAAACGCTTGTCATTTACAATTGCATTTTTAAATTCTCTCGGCAGTTCCAGTACTGCAGTATCAGAAAATTTCTCAATTGTGCTTTCGATTTTAATCGACTTTACAACATTGAATTGTATTCTTTCTGCAATGGTGATCCGTAAGTCTATACTAAAATATAAGTGTCTACTCATTGGGAGTTAAAAGTGTATACGTTACTTCTTTGATGCTCGAAGCCTGCAAACTGAATTGAATTGTGTCTTGAAATCCTTCTATAGGAGTTATGGAGACATCTTTTAAATAAATACTTTTAATATTCTTGTCATCAAATTGATCACCTATAACTGTAAGAACACCATTCTGCTCAAAAATTTCGTTCAATTGCTGTATTTTACTTTTTGGGTATGAGCGATTTTCAACATCAATCAAAACTCCTTTAATATCGACATTCCAAGGTTTTGTTCCCCATCGTTCAACAACAACTCCGTCACCGCCACTTATTGGAGTTTCAATAAGATTTTTCTCTCTACTAAAGTTAATCATCAATGGTGGAGCGTAAATTGTTCCATTTCCATCACCTTCAAGCATTGCAGAAAACTTAAAAGGAAACTCTTCGTTTCCAACTTTATATTTAAGTATTACATCTTCAAAAGCAGGATCTAAGTCGTCGTAAACATCAACGCTGTATTTATTTTCATCTCTTGAAATTACTGCCGTATTAATTGCGTTACTTACCGCTACGATTCCAAAAGCAGCTGCATAACGTGCGGCTAAATTGATTACTACTGATTCGCCGATTGTCATAAATCCTTCTTTTTAACACCTAAAATTCCCTGATCTGCGAGCCATCCGATCTGAGCCCATTTACTTGCCCAAAGATCATCGTCCAATTGTTCCGGGAAAGGGATATGAAGGAAGTGGCTTATTAGCGCATCCGCCTTCATAACCAAATCACTTTCCTGATTGTAGCTTAGACCGCAGCTTTCTAAACTTTCCCAAACTTTCCCTGTCTGATCGGAATCAATTCAGTTAACAATCCGGCAGCGGCATAGAAAAGACCATCTTCAGCCATCACACGCTCTTTATCCGTAACTACGCAATTTCGCACTAAAATGTCCTGTCCTTTTTTTGGATCGGAGTTCATAAATTTCATTGATTGCCCAACAACGGCACGGTCAGGAACTATTACCAAAACTTCGATTTCTTCGGTTGCCTCATCATTCAGTGGCAAAATCACCGATCTTAATTTATCACCATGTTTTTCTTTCATGGATTTTTTTACTTCTTCCGATACTGGAATAAATGCTTCGTTAGCTGTTTTTTCTGTTTTTGACATTTTAAATTATTTTTAAACGGTTTTTAAATAGGTTAAGGAAAGACGTTAAGCTTTACGCTCAGGGCAAACAATTCGTATTGTTTCTCAAGTCCCATATCGCCGGTAACTTCACGCCCGTCTGATTTGAATTTTGAAATGATTTTATCGACTACGATTAAGTTATATTCATTTACAAATTCTACTGTGATAGTGAAAGGCTTGATTTTTAAAATATCACCACCGGAGGCAGTTTCTAATGGCGTGACATCACCCATCATTAACGTCCAGGAACATGAAGGAGTTTTTTTGCCCCACGACCATGATGTCGCATCGATTCCCATTGTATGATTTAACTGGTGATCCTGTTCATTACCGTAAGTGAGCGATTTCACTTCAATAGGCACACCGTTAATCTGAACTTTTACGTCGGCAGAGTCATACGCTTTGCCATTTCTGATAATTTCCGCCATTTTTAAATTTTAGATTTAAGGTTAACAGTTCCGTTAATTTCGCCGACATTGCCCTTTGGCACTACTTTAAATCCTACATTAAGGGTTTTTGCAACAACTAAATCGCTTTCACGATCAACGGTTGTTTTACCGTAAGAGATTTCGGAAGCTCTTTGCATATCAGCAAACTTTCTATCTCCTAAATCTTCCAAGGCGACAACTGATCCCGGAGAAAGTTTTCCGGTAGTTTCATTTAAGAGGTAAGATTTCTTTACTTCGGGTAAGTAAGCGGTTCTAAGCATTCGTCTAACTTTCTTCGCCGTTCTGCCGTAAGCTACCGTATGCTCGTTGATATTATTATCATCGTCGATGACAATCGGTGCGCAAACGTGATCGTTATTCAATCGAACACCCGCCATTCCTACGTAAGTAATTCCGAAAACGTAACCTTTATTTTCCAGCGTTTGTAACTGGGGATACATATCCTTATCGTCAATCTTCTTATGATTGGAAAGTCCTGGATTAACTAAAAGCTTTTTTGCTTCGTGTGTAAGGTTTTTTGTCTCATTTTCGCCGATATTTTGATCTACAGTACATGAAGCGCAGACACCTAAAACAGTTCCGATATTAGCGTATTTTTGAGCATGTCCGGTCTTTTTTTCTGCGACATCCCAATCCTGACCATTTACCAAGGTCACACCTTCTGCAGATAAATTTTCTAAATCACGTAAGTCGGCAGAACTTGCACTATTACCACCCCAAGCATAACACTCAAGAAACACTGATACTGGCATGTGATTTTCTTCTGACCATTCTTCAAGCAGCTTTGCAACTGCAATCGCATTGTAAACATCATCAGGCATACCGTTAAGCATTACATTTGTCACTGTAGGAAGTAAATTAACCCCAATTGCGATTTGCTTAATTTTACCCTTTGCATAAATCATTAGTGTTTTTGCAGGATCAGCGCAAAGATCAACGAGCTTATCTGTTTGGTCTTCCAGGATTAGATATAATTCTGTTCCTTCCGGAGCCAATCTGTAAAATTCTGAAAGATGTTCATAAACGTGAACATTGTTTGTTGAATCATAATCTTTAGTAATTCCCAAAGATTCTACATCCTGAAGGTTGTAAACTACTTTTGGAGTCGATAAATCAAGATTTGCAGGCTTAACACCTGATAAGACGATTCCGCTTATAGCGTCATCGCTTGCGAGACGGTTAGTCCCGACTTTGCCTTTTCTGATGGATGCTCCGTCTAAATTTGACATATCTTAAAATTATTTAGTTGTACCTTTTTTATCTGCCTTTGCAGCTTGAGGTGTGATTGAATCAATCTTACCCTCTCTATTGCCTTCTTTATCTTTTGGAAGACTGTTATTAGCGTAACTTTTGTTTGTAAACCATTCACCTGAAGGATTTAAAAACAATTCCTTTACTTCTGGATTTTTAGCGAAAAAATCCTGTGCGTACTTTTTTTGCTCTTCTGTCATAATGTTGATTATTGATTGTTCCCAGGAGTGGAATCGAACCACTCCAAAAAACCGTTTGGGATTTATTCCGGATTATCTGATACAATAGCACCGAAGCCGTGCTCCTGACGCTTATCAGCTAAACCATAACAGTGAAGTCTTACTTCCGCTGTTGGGTCTGCGCCTCTTGTATCTGTTTTCATCTCTTTAGCAAGAGTCGTAACACTATTAATATGGTAAACTGTATTCGGAGCGTAAAAGAAAACAGAAGACGATTGATCACCCGCTTCAGCAGTTGCACCTAAAGACTTTAATTTTCCTGCAGCATTATATTTTGGTGTTTCAGTATTCTCGAACATCTGAAGATTAAAAAAGCGTTTTAATTCCCCTGTGTTTTTGTCTATTTCCAAGTCTCTATAATTGCTTGTTTCCCCTCTGTCATAAACTAAATCTGATTTATGTAGATCATCGAGAATCAAATAATACTGATCTTTAGCAGTCAAATTAAGCTTAACCAATTCTTCAAAAAGGAAGCGATTTAAATCTGCATAAGTCAATCTTTTACGACCATTAAAAGAAGTTCCGGTCGTTCTGATAACAGGCATTTTTGCTGCAACGTTTTCTTTAGGAGCCAATTTATTGAGAGCGTAACGTCTCACACCAATTTTGAATGAGTTTGTGTGTTCTACTCTAATCGCTGCTTCCTTATCATAAGCCATAGCTCTTAACTCAGCATCGGTGTATGATGTAGGAGTTGTATCCAACTTATCCCAATAAACCATCCCTTTCTTACCTGTCATTGCTAAAGGGGTAAAGTCTTCTGTTGCGTTAACAACGAAACCAACATTATTGATTAATTTGTTAAACTTTATACCATCTGCATCAATTGCACCTGGGTTTGCTCTTTTCAGAACTCCAATGAAAGCATCATTATAATTTTGGAAGTCTTCCAAAAGTTGTGGGTCAACAAAAGTGTTTAACCAATTGCCATCTACTAAATCTGCCATTATTTTTTATATTTAGCGTTAAATAAATTGTTGAATTTCTCTTTGTCGGTAGATGCCAGCGCTTCCAATCCTTTTGGATCTTCTTTTTGCCACTGATCAAAAGACCATGCATCACGCCCAGGAATCGATGCTCCTGCCGTACCTGTTTGAATCAAAGCCCCAATTCCCGGAGCAACAGGTTTAGCAACATTTTTTAAAACCATTTCCAAGGCTTCAACTCCTGAGGTCGCACCAATTGTCTCATAAGTTTTCTTTTCATCTGGAGTAAAAGGTTTACTCGGATTTTCAGCTGCAGTAATCATATTGGTGATTCTTGAATCCTCATGAGATTTCAATTTTGCCTCAGCATCAGTCGCTTTCTTTTCTGCGCCTGTAATTTTCTCCTGAACAGCTGCCAAAACTGCGCTGTCAGAACTGTTAGCATCAAGCCCAGCAAGAGCCAATGCAGTAATAAGTAACTGTTTCATATTGTCGTTAAAATTATTGTTAGGGATTTCGTAATTATTAAAAGCGCTTACCGCTGCTGTAGGGATCGACGTTAGTAAAGCCGCAAACATGTTATAAACTTCTGTTTCGCCAACATCTTCAGGATCGAAAGCAGGATAAACCGTCTCAACTGATGCCGGAAGGATTTCCGAAACTAAACCTAATGCCAAAGCTTCTTTTGCGCTTAACCATGTGTCTTTGCTGATCCATGTTTTTACTTCTGCTTTTGATTTTCCAGTTCTCAGCATAAGTTTATCTTCAAAGTTTTCTTCCATTAACCGGAGAAGCTTTGCGTTTGACTCATGGTCTTGAGCGTTACCATAGGAGCCACTATGGGGTGCGTGAATCATCACGTATCCGTTATTTACAATTTTTACTTTCCTGGAGGATAGTATGAAAATCGCACCCATAGAAGCGGCTAACCCATCTATAATAATAGTAATGTCTGCTGGTGATCGTTCTACAGCATTACACATAAGATTTCCGGCAAAGACAGAACCGCCATAAGTGTGTAATCTGATTGTAATTTCAGAGTACTGACTTTCTAATCTTGATAGATAATAAACGAAGTCCTGACCATCATAATCCCATATGGTTCCGTACATCGTTAAAACATTGTCTTGAATTCCGAATATCATGTGTTGCTTGAATTTTCAGCAAACTTAAAACAGGATCACAACCATTTTTCAAAGACCCGCAACGGTTGCCACTTTTTAAAAAATGTGCCTTTTACATTTGGATTTTTGCGGAAAAAGTACATGTCAAAAAGAGTAAACAATGAGCCTGTAAGAGCTATTGCCGAAAGGATGTTTATCGAAGACGGACTCACGGCAAAAGCAATCGCTGATGCAGTTGGTGTGACAGAACAAACTATCGGTAGGTGGCGAAAAGGGATTCAGGGCGATATCTCCTGGGACGATAAAAGGAAGCAATATTTATCTGCGCCAAACAATATTAAAAAAGTTTTAATGTCAGAACTCAGTGATCTTGCTGAGGGTAAACAATCGAAGCTTGATGTTAAGGCTATCACAGAAGTAAGAAAAGCTATGGAATTACTATCCGATTCCATTTCGGCTCATGTGGTAATGGCAGTTCTTAAAGAGTTTGATTCCTGGATGGCATCGCAAGACCCGGATATCGCAATAAGTTTCCTTGAATGGCATAAGCTGTTTTTACTGCACAAAGTACAACAGGAACAATGAGTAATTTTAAACTAACCAAAGCCTTTGAAAAAATGCTCCTCGAATATGACGAGCATTGTAAAGGCATTCACAGAACTACTGGTTCCGGGCTTGATCCAAATCAATCACCAACAGACAGAAGAAAGGAACGTTTGGAATGGGAGAAAGATTATATCGTTTGGTTTGAGAAAATGTTCCCACATTATGCAAAAGTAAAATGCGCCTGGTATCACAGAAAACTTGCAAACCTTATTATTAATAATGAAGTCTGCGATGTACTTGCCGAAATTTACCGTTCCGGAGCTAAATCCGTTCATATTGATTTAGGTATTCCAATGTATTTGTATGTGACAGGACAATTAAAATTCATGCTTTTGTTCGGTCAAACAGACAAAAAAGCAAAGAAATTAATTTCCGATATCCAGGCTGAATTTGCAAACAATCAAACTTTCATTCACTATTACGGTAAGAAATTTAAATTCGGCGATTGGTCTGAAGGAGATTTTACAACAACTGACGGCGCAAAGTTTATGACCTCTACTCCTGGGCAATCACCAAGAGGTTTGAGGGAAGGTAACGCCCGTCCAGACTATATCGTTTTTGATGATGTTGATACAAGACAAAGAGTTAACAACGATGATTTGTCTAAAAAACTTTTCGATTTCGCCTGGGAAGATGCAAAAGGAACTTTTGACGAGGGCTCTAAATACCGTCGTTTTGTTGTAGCAAATAATAATTTCCACAAAAACTGTCTAATCAATTTACTGAAAGAAGAGTTTAAATTGATTAATTCAAGGCTAAAAGAAGCCGGTTTAAAATCAAAGTTTTTTGTTTTAACTGTAGCAGCTGTAAAAGATTTAACCACTTTTGAACCAAACTGGCCGGAAAAGACATCTGCAGCTTATTGGCAAGAGAAATACCTTTCAACTCCCTACCGATCTTTTATGCGTGAATATATGCACGTTCACATTATCGAAGGTACGATTTTCAAAAACGAACAAATCCAATATAAAGCAAGATTACAGTATCGCTCGTATGAAGCTTTAATGTTTTATGGAGATTTATCTTACAAGGAAGCAGGAGATTTTAAGGCAATGATCTTTGCCGGGAAAATAGGAAGAGAATTTCACGTATTAAAAGCCTATGTCCGACAAACAACAAGATACAATGTTGCAAAGTGGCTTTATGAATTTGTAAAAGATCAAAACCTTTTAAAACTCAATATCCAATATCTCATTGAAGGTCTATTTGCCCAGGATGAATTTGTAAATGATTTTGATACGGTTGGAGATGAAGAAGGCTGGTACGTTCCGGTTGTTGCCGACAAAAAAAACAAAGAAGGAAAATTCGACCGTATCGAAAGCATGTCCGGTTATTTTGAAAGAGGTAATGTCTGGTTTAATGAAGCTGAAAAAGGCTCAACTGACTTTCACGAAACAATTAACCAATTATTAGCATTTGCGAAAGGTTCCGGAGCGCATGACGATGCTCCCGATGCTTTGCAAAGTGCAATAAGCAAATTGAACGTTGCAGCACTCACAAACAAGACCCCTCTCAAGACAACAAGTCGAAAAGACGTAATAAATAAACAAAAAAACAGATACTAATGGCATTCATCACAGAAGACGATTATCCGGTTTTAGTCCGGTCGGAAATAAAAGACATTCTCCTGGAGAATTATTCAGATACAAAATTGAGATCCGCTGAACAAATGGCGATTGCCCAAGTTAAAAATTATTTGTCCGGGAAATATGACACTGCCAAAATTTTTAATGCGGAAAACGAAGCGAGAAACAGCCACATAGTAATGATAACTATGGATTGTGCCCTGTATCACCTTTACACCGGAGCAAATAGAAAAGCAATGCCAGATATCAGATCACAGAGATATCAGGACGCAATCGATTGGTTGAAATTGGTTGCCAATGGTGATGCTACTGCAGATCTTCCAGGAAAGACAAATGAAAGCGGAGAACAGATCTCAGGGATAAAATTCAGCTCGAGACACACATTAAGTGACAACCGTTGGTAGATACAGTGTTTAAATACCCTTTAAATTCAATTTTAAGACAATCAAAATAAAAACTAATGAATATATTAGGATTTAACTTTTCAATGAAAAAGAACGCCGTTTCTGCGAAAACGGAAGCCCCGAAAGGTTCAGGCAAGAAAAACCCTTCGATCGTAAAGATCGTAGACGCTTTTAAAGACAATTCAAGGAAGGATATTGCAAAGTGGAGATCGGCTTTAGTTGCTGCTTCAAATATCGACGATCCTAAATTCAATCAATACCACGACCTTCTTGATGATCTTATGACAGACGGTCACCTTCAGTCGCAAATTCAAATGCGTAAGCTTTCGACTTTAAACACAGATTATCGTGTCATTAACAGGAAGACGAGTGTTGAAAACGAAGAAGTAGGTTTTATTCTTCAGCAGCAATGGTTTTACAAATTCCTTGATTTATGCCTTGACAGCATATTGCGAGGCGCTACGGTGACTGAGTTCCGGAGCTTTGAAAACGAAAAAATCGACATTGGATTGATTCCAAGACGTAATGTTGTGCCCACTCGTGGCAAAATCTTTCCGGATATCACAAAGCCGGACTTTATCAATTATTTAGATGAAGGTTTTAAACCTTGGCTAATCCAGTTAGGTGAAAGCGATAGTTTAGGAATCCTTAACAACATCATTCCAAATTTGATTTGGAAACGGAACGTTATGCAGTCCTGGGCTGAATTTTGCGAAAAGTTCGGATTGCCTCTTATAACCGCCACAACGAATACTACCGATGCTGCGGTAATTGATAACGTTCATGAAATGTTGCTAAGTCTTGGTGAGGCGTCAGTTGGAACATTCCCTCCTGGAACAGATATTAAGTTTCAGGAAGCAAACAGAACAGATGCCTTTCAGGTTTATAGCCAATTTATGCAGGCGAACGCCAACGATATCAGTAAAATGATCGTAGGTTCTACCATGCTCAGTGATCAGGGAACAAACAGATCACAAACTGAAGTACATGAAAGATCCTTAGACAATAGAATCTCCCAGGCTGACAAACGAATGATTCAATTTATCATTAACGATCAGCTTTTCCCTTTATTGAGGCTTCAAGGCTACAACATTTCTGAAGAAGAGATTTTCGAGTTTAAAACTGCTGAACAGGAAATTGATTTGCCACAACTCTGGAACATAACGAGCGGTCTTTTAACAAGCGGTTATGAAGTCGAGCAGGACTGGATCTCGAAAACTTTTAACATCCCGTTGGGAGCAAAAAAAAAAATCAGCCAATCAAATAACATAGCTGCAGGTTATTTCCCGGAAAACAAACCAGTTGATCGATACAGCGATTTTACGTGTACATGTGGAAAACATAATCAGCCTGTTGATTCTTTAAAGAAGGAAATTATAAAGGCTCTTGTCAAGAAATTGGTAAGGGCTGTTTTTGATAAAAAGAACATTGTTGGAGCGAAAGGTGAATTGATTGCTGCGGAGGCGATCCAAATGGTTGGAGGATTAAGAGACAATTTTAAAACTTTTAATCCCTATACCGGACAGGATTGGTTGGTTGTGCAAATGATGGAATACAACCTCTTTGAGTTTGCGGCATCGAAGACTGAGGCAAGATATGCCACAATGATGGATTTGCTTGTTGACAAAGAAAAAGGCATCCGAGGATATCCGGAATTTGAAAGGCTTTGTCTTGAAAAAACAGCAGATTTAAACACACGATATCTCGAAACCGAATATAATCTCAGCGTTGCAGTCGGTCAAAACTCAGCTGCTTTCGTTCGTTTTATGGCAGAAAAAGACACCGTAACGAACCTGGTTCAATATCAAACAATCGGTGATGAAGCGGTAAGAGAAGCGCACGCAATTTTGAACGGAAAGATTTTCGATCTCAACGATCCTGAAGCAATGAAGCTCACGCCACCAAACGGATTCGGTTGTCGTTGTGAATGGCTTCAATATATCGGATCAGGAAAAGCAATCTCCGGAGAAAGAGGTCTTGAAATGATGTACTCAAGGGATGCAAAATTTAAAAATTCTCAATTTGAAATTAACCGTGGTGACCTAAAGCAGGTTTTCACCCAAAAACAATTTTACGGTGACAACAAAGGTTTAAATAGCGAAATCGGCAAGATGACTTATGATCAGTACGGTTTAAAAAAGCATAGTGAATTTAAAGGCGATTTAAAGCCTATTCAACTCGATAAGACCATCTCCGGAAAGAACGCCAAGGAACTTTTCAGAAAAGAGAAAGATACTGACTATATGGGTTTCTCAGACTACATGCAAAGAAAATTAATACTTCAGGAATCAACCTTCAGCAAGTTTACTAAAGACAAATATCTCACAGATGATGAACTGAGACACCAGTTATTTCCACATGTAAAAGACATCCTGAATCAACCGGATGAAGTTTGGTTAAATGACCGTAAAGAAGGAAAATTTAATTCTCACTATATCAAATTTTACGGTGATAAAGCGGTGATCGTAAATGTACACCTCAATAATCAAATGGAAGGTTTAGAGATTCAGGACTGGTACGATATGAAAGGTGAAGACGCAAAAGAAAGATTTGGAATTAAAATAAAATAAATGGCAACAACAAAATTAATGATGCTTGTCGATCTCAGCGCAAAGCTGTTTAACAATGGACTTCAAAGGATGCAAAGCCGTTGGGGAAAAACTGTTGACGGCATGCGATCCAAGTGGAAAACGATGGTCGATGAAATACCAGGCTTAAACGGAGCTTTGGATAAACTTAAAAATCCGGCAATGCTATTTGCCGGAATGTTCACGGCTGCCATTGGGTTCCTTGGCACTGCTACAAAAATGGCGAATGATTGGGAGGTCAAAATGGCGGAGATTAACGTCACCGCCGGACTTTCAAAAAAAGAACTCCGGGGGCTGTCGGATCAGCTCCTCGATATTGGAGCCAGGAATGCAACACCGCTCGATGAAGTCCCCAAGGCATTCGGGAGGATCATCAGTGCCGGACTTGATGTAAAACAGTCGTTAGATGCATTAGAACCAACGATGCGAGCTGCTAAAGCAGGTTTTACAGACATCGAGACCGTAGCCGGTGCAGGTATTGCGACTATGATGTCTTCAGGAAAAGACATCAACAAAGTGTATGATGTACTATTTGAGACTGTTAAGGAAGGTAATGCGGAATTTAAGGACATTGCCAAATACCTTCCTAAAGTTATACCGCTTGCAAGATCCATCGGTTACGAATTGGAATCAACCGCCGGTGCATACGCATCATTGACAACGAAGCTTAGTGCTGAGCAATCTTCAACCGCTTTAGAAGGAGTTATGAGAACATTATCTAACTCCGATATCGCTATGGGGAAATTAGATAAAAAAACGGGTAAGTATGTAAGCGGTTTCCGTTCTTTAGGAATTAACATTTTCACGTCTACCGGAAAGATTAGACCACTAATTGATATTGTAACTGCACTTAACAAACAGATGGATGGATTGACAGACGAGCAGAAGGTCAAAAAGTTGAGTAAATTAGGTTTTGACCAATCGACCGCTTTAGGTTTTGGAACATTAATGCAGGATATTGAAGGACTAAAAAAAGCAACTTTGGCAACTTCTGACGCACAGGGCTCTTTAGATCAGGCTTATATTGATTCATTAACCCCAATGGAACAGTATGATATCGCTCAGAATAAAATAAAAGCTGTAATGATCAAATTAGGTCAGGAGGCATTGCCTTATGTAACTGCAGCTTTAGAAAAAACAGCTCCATTATTTGATTGGATTTATAAAAATTCAGATGTTTTAATTCCTTCATTCTTAACGCTTGTAGGCGTTTTAGGATTCTTGACAGTCGCTACATGGGCATGGAATACTGCATTAGCATTCAACCCAGTGACGTGGATCATCTTAGGTATTTCGGCGTTGATTGCTTTGATTGTAGCGTGTATTATAAAGTTTGATGACTGGGGACAAAGCGTACTAATGATGTTGGGTCCGATAGGTTGGCTAATTGATATAATTATGCTTTTGTATAATCACTGGGACAGCATTAAAAAGGCATTTAATGACGGCGGTATAATTGGAGGGATAAAAAGAATTAATGAAGTTTTAATGGACTTCTTATTAAAACCACTTGAAGATCTTCTCGGCATGATGGGTAAATTACCTGGAGCTTTGGGCGCATTCGCAAATATTGCTAAGGACGAAGTACATAAGTTCAGAGAAAAGATGGATTTAACGGATACCAAGGAGGAGAAAGATGCAAAACTACGAGCCAATGGATTAGCCATTATGAAAGAATATGCAGATCAATACGACAAATCTAAAAATCAGAAAAAGCCTTTCGATCCGACTTCACTTTATGGAACTGAAGGAGGTGCTTTTACAGATGAATCGGCAGCTGCAGAAGAAAAGAAAAAAAAGAAACTTAGAGACGGAGTTAACAAAGTTTCCGGCGATGCTAAACAGGTGAAAAATATAAAAATAACTATTGATGCACTTCATAAAGGCGATATCAAAATGGACGGGAAAGCAACCTCCGGCATGTCATGGCAGCAGATGGAAGATTTCTTTAATGAAATGATGATGAGAATAGTTAGAAACGCAGAAACTTCATAATATGGCAGACAATAGCACAGTAGAGTTTAGAGGCGATTTCCTTAATCGTCTCAGACAGGTAAATAAAACGGCATTCCTTAACCGATCGATGTCGAAAGTAGCAATTTTAGCGGTGAATTTTTCCAAAGAAAGATTTGTTCAAAAGAATTGGTTAAGCAATAGGCGTGAACCGTGGCAAGGAAGAAAAAGACCTGCAAGAGGCTCAATTCTTGTGAAGTCCGGAAGACTTAAAAGAAGTATCCGGAAATTGGCTCAGGGCAACTATTACGTTTACATCGGAACCGATGTTCCGTATGCTCCGGTACATAACGATGGTGGAACTATCAATAAAACGGTGACGGTCAGAGCTCACACCAGGAAGAAAGAAGCACGAAGAACAAGAGATAGCCGTGGACGTTATGAACAACGTGGAGCTGCCACAAATCACCAAGTGAAAAGCCACAGAAGGAGGATGAACGTTACAATGCCTAAACGACAGTTCTTAGGTGACTCAGCAATATTAAACCGCAGGATTGAAAGATTTTTATCTGCAGAATTGAATAATGAAATAAACAGATCTCAAAATGAAAACGTTCTATAGCAAATTAGTAGAGATTTTCAGCAAAGAAGAAACTAAAGATCTTTACAGAACTAAAGGGATTGACTGTCCTAAATTTATTGATTTATACGCAGGACAGGACTTAGATCCGGACAGTTTTGATGTTTACCCGTGTCCGGCTATTTTTGTCAGCTGGAGTATTGATCACCGTCAAAAACCTGCACAGGCAAATGTAACTTTTAGAATGTGTTATGAGCAGATGAGAGATACAAGCAGCTTAGGAAAAAATACTGCAGAAGCTTTAAAGTTCATAGACTTTATTGAGATCACAGACGAAATTCTTGAGAAGTTTGAAACTGAACACACCGGAAAACTTAATGCTGCCACTGAAGAACTGAATTTAGAACCAATTGTTGTAGATCAGTTTGTTTTAACCTACAACTGCAGCTACACAAAAAAAGCCCGTGAAAAACTCACAGGCTCAATTGAAGATCTTAAAATCAAAAGCGGTCTTTATAGCCAAGTTTTTGATTAAATTTCTGTATTATCAATATACCATTTGCCACGTTTTTCGTAAACTCGCAAATGGTATTTTTTTAGGTCTGTATAACCGTTTAAACGGCGTTTAAAAAACCTATCAATTCTGCTTTTTATATCTGCAGAGATTTGACGGTCTTCAAATGTTAATCCATAGGCTCCCTTTGTCACCACAATCAATCCTGAATGATCAGTATTTTCGTAAGGCTTATCTGGACGACTTTTAAAAACTTCACCTTTGCCCCTGGAGGGATTTACCTGTGCAGAAAAGTTTACTGCAAATAATAATGCGCTTATAAAAACAGCGTTAAAGCTCCATTTTCCAGACATCTTTGTCAAATTTTTGTATTGAACCTTTTTCTAACATTTTTAAGCCTTTCTTTTTTAAACTTTCTTTGTCTGCAGCAGGATCAGAATATTTTTTCCAAATAGGAAATATTCTATCATAATTAGCATAAACAGTGAAAACACTACATATATTATTCTTGCATCCATACTCGACAAAAATTATATCATTTTTATCTTCAGGATTAACAAATTTTAGGTTGTTTTCGTCCCAATCCTGACGATTTACTTCTTCTTGAAACTTAATCCCGGTATCAGATATTATTTGACTGACAACTTTACGAAACTGCAAAGAATCAAGTTTATGAAATTGGCTCTGCGCAAAGGAAAGAACAGGAAGCAATAAAGCAAGGAGAAATATTTTTTTCACTTAATTAGGTTTTAATGCATTGTAAAATTATTGAAAAATTCGTTCAGCAAAGCTAAACAAAATTATTTCTTTTCCCTTTATTAAAACCCTGTACTAACATTTTCTTTCTCGTTTCACAGGGTATACATTTTCTTTCTTCAAAATCCCTACCAATAAAATAACCAAGCATAAAAAAATCAGATGCGTTCAATTCTTTACCATCTTTTCTTTCAAAAACAATCGTAGTTGAATCATTTCCTTGTATTAAATACTCTATATTACACAACGCTTTTAAACCTTCTCCTACTGCTGTTTCGTCCAAAGATTGAGTAATTAAATCAATCATACTATTCTGTGAATTTATTCTAACTGTTTTCATATCTTTTTTTTGTAAAATTAGGAAGTACAAGCATTAAAAAAATACGGTTTTCCGTAAGCATAAAAAAAGGTGCAAATCTTTCGACTTGCACCTCCGCCATTTTAAATTAAAACTTTTAAAAATTTAAAACACCAGTTACAATTAATAGGATTAAAAAACTGCAAAACCATATAATAAAACCTGAAACTTTTGTTACTTTATCGCTTGCCTTTAATAAAAGACAGTCGTTTATGAAATCTTTCATGCTGCTAATTTAAATGTTTATAAAATTCTGTCCTTACGGGAAACCGTTTTGAAATTAATTAAATTAATTTTTGATGTAATTCATTCTTAAAAATCTCAAGCTTATTTTGCTCGTAATTACCAAAAGCAGTTTTGTTTTGAGTCACTACCAAATCTAAAAGTAATTTTGCTAAATGAAATTTGAGCTGACAGGAAATATTTTTTCCGTTCCGGTTTAATGAATAAGTAAAACAACGTTTGGTTATCACCTCAAAAAGTTCCAATGTCATTGATTGATTTACTTTTTCCTCTAAAGTGCGTGCGAAAATGCTTCGTTTCAATACCAAAATTGATTGTAGTAAAAATAATGTTTCAGGGTCGATTTTTAAAGTGATTTTCATTTCTTTTAAAGTATTACATAGTTTTCTTTATCTCGCTTTTTTGTGGCTAAAACTTGCCATTTAAAGCCTTTCTTTTCAAAGTGAGGCATGTCTTTGAATGTTGCCCAGTTACCGCCCCAGTTCCATCCGTTGGCTTTGAATATTGCTACGCATTCCTGCCAATCGGCAATTTGATCACCATCCCAGTCTGCGAACGTGTCCCAACTTGCTGTTTTCCCGTCGATAATTAAAACGATATCAACGGCAAAGCCGTAATTATGGATACTTTGACCGCCTTTTGCTTGTGTGACTTTTTTCCCTGGCTTAGTTCTACCAATCGCAAACAAATCGTCTTGTTCTTTAAAGGTTCTTAAACCTTGAGAAATTCTTACTGCTGCTCTGCCGGTTAAAGCTTTGTCGATTTGTTGAATGATCTTTGTCATTTCTGCTCTTACACTTGGGTGTAATTTTGAGATTCTTTCTTTAGTTACTTTGTCCATAATATTTAAAAATTAAAGGTTAATTGATTTCCATTGCTGTTTTCCTTCTCCTGTAATTTTTTTAATTCTCTCTTTGCAGGAACTCCTAAATAGGTTCCGTACGTCCTGATCGAAATGTGGTAATTAGGCTCTATGAACTGAAAGTATATCTCTTTATAGGTCAAACCATGACGGAACTTTTGCTCCGTAGTGATCTCCTGAATCTTGATAATTTTCGTGAAATAGTTTTTTTTGTTAAAAGCCATACAGGATTTGAGTTATATTTGCAATTGCGTTTACAAAATGGCTCGTGACCTGTATGGTTATGGGCTTTTTTTTTAATTGCTCGAAGGCATTGGAAGCTTATTTTTATGATACCATTCCTTAGCGCCTGGGATTTTTGCCGCTTTTTGATACTTTGATTTTAAACTTTTAAACTGTTTTATCAGTCCGTCAAATTCGTCTGCAGTATATTTATTAAGTGGCTTTTTTAGAACGCTTAGTTTATTCATAAACTCATTAAAAGGCTTCCAATCCTGCGGATCATACAAACCGATATACTGAGCATCTTTCAAAACAATAGAACGCAAACCTTTCAATCGAGACTCGTTATATTCCTTGATCAAAAGTTGTTTTTCAGTTGGTTGCTGAGGGAAAAACATATAATAAAATCTTTCCAACTCTTCCGGCTCAAGCTCGTCGATGCTCCCGGTTCTGTAGTTAGTGTGCAACCATACCGACTGCTCTAAAGATTGCTGCGCAAATTTTTGCTGCAGCTGCTTTTTCATAATTGAATTTGTAATCATTTTTAATCTTTTTTTTGTGTTTAAATAGCATTTAAATTATTCTCATTTTAATTTTTTATGACAGTCTGGGCATTTATCCCATAAAACCATTTTTAAATCGAATTCGCTCCCACAGTGGGGGCAAATAGTCCACACCTCGTGGTTGTAATATTTATCTATTATATAAGTCATTTTAAAATTCTAATGTACTTTGATATGGAACATCCAAATCGTAATATTTTCTTAAAGCTTGTCCTAATTTTTCTTTAATAATTAGACGTTCCTTTTCGCTAACATGGTTTTCATCGGCTAAAAAATTATTATGCAACACCGCTTTCCAATCTCCTTTCCAAGGTTTTTCATCTATAAAAGAATTGTATGTTGTATAAACTCGATTACTGTATACAGAATCTTCTTTTTCTTCTATTGTTTGAGATCGTATGTAAACTATATGCATCCATCTTGAAACTTTTTTATCTCTTTCTTCAGCTATTCCAGGAGTGCAATTTTCAAACATTACAACAATTGACTTTTTTTTAAAAATCTTGTTAAGTTTTGCAACTCCGTAGTAAACACGGAGATGCTTCTTCTTTTTAATCTTCCATATTTCTGCTATTTCCTCTGCAGTAAGAGGATCATTTAACCTTTTCATTGCTAAAATATTGTTCCCAGGAGCGGAATCGAACCGCTCAAAAAACCGTTTGGGAGTTACTCTTCTTCCTGAGATTCTAATTCTTTCTCAGCAATTTCTAAGATTCTTTCAGCTTCTTTGATAATTGCGTTACAGGCTTCAATCGTGTCGTCTGCATCAAGTCCTTCGCAATAGTTTTCAACTAAACTTTCTGCGTCAAATTCATTTCTTGTCATAGATATTCTTTTTTTAAAGTTTGTTCCCAGGAGCGGAATCGAACCACTCCAAAAAACCGTTTGGGATTTATAAGTACTTCTTTTTCAATCTTTTCATTTTGTCGTTAAAATCATTGTTGGAAGTTCTTCCTACACGTCTTTGATCTTTACCTTCCTTGATCAATTTATCTTCTAAAACCTGAAGTAGATTTATGTTTTCTTTAGAAATCCTTCTATCGTACAACTTCAAACTATCGTTAAACGCATATTTTCCTTCCTGTAAGACAGTTCCTAAAAGCCAAGCTTCATCCTTTGTTAATTTCATGCTGTCGAATTAAATTAATGGTCGAAAAGAATTGCAGCATTGCTTTCAAAGTCAATATCTACAGTATCATATAATTTGCCTAATAGATCACCTAACGCGCATTCAAAACCGATTGCCTGAAACTCGATTATTTCCGTTACATTTCCTATCTTTCTTTCTCCTGAACCGGAGTATTCAACTCCAGTATCTAATCTATCTAACTCTACTTTAATTTTTTCAAATCCTGCTAGTTTCAGGATCATGGCTAAAATTGCTGTTTTTGACATTTTTTTTATTTTTGATGATTAATTTCTTCACTTTCTATATTTTGAAGATTTTCAACTTCAACATTTTCTTTGAAAATTTTGTTTAAAAAGTCCATTTCCTCCTGAAAAACAAAAGGTGACCTAAGTTTCATAAATCGGTGCCATTTATCATCTACAAAAGCATACCTGTGAAGCTCTAAATATGAAAAATCCCTTTGTCTACTATGAAACTGCTCCATTGCTTTATACGAGGCAAATTCTTTTGATTTTTTGTCCATTCCGTCTAAATACTCCAACTTGAAAGCAGTAGCATTGTCAATGTTTATTCGCTTTTTGAATTTCTTCATTGTTAAAATTTCTTTGTTCCCAGGAGCGGAATCGAACCACTCCAAAAAACCGTTTGGGATGTCTTATCTTCTGAAGGCTGCGGCGCAAAGACAAACGCCGAAAAAGAATCCAACTATGAACGCTATTACAAGCAACACTGCGATTTCGTCCATTACTCAGTTTGTTTATTTTCTTCACTTTCAAGCGGAAATAAATCTTCAATTATAGTTCCTTCAGGAAAGTCGACTGAAGTAATAGAAAGCGGTATATAAACTTTCTTACCTTGTGGATCAGTAGTGTAAGCTTCAATGAAAAACGCTGATCTGACAGGCTTGTAAGCATCCTGGATGATCTTAACTGCATCACTGAATTTTTCATCGTTTAATTCCACTGCAAGCTGTCTCAATTCCAAAACTCTTGATGATTTCAAGTTTCCTTTGGCATCTTTTTTCAAAAGTTTATTGATAACAGAGACCAATTTTGCGGAATTTTCGTCCTTAGCCATACTTTCAACAACTTCTTTAATTTTGTCGATTCCGGCATTAACTGTATCGTCCCATCCATCGATTACTCTAAAACCGTATGAGATACCATTTCCTTGATCGTCAGTAAAAGAATGAGACTGTTGCCCCTGTTTTACTTGATAAGCGTCTTGTTTTAAGTCCAAAAGTGTCCTCAGCCCTTCAAAAATGGTGACTTTAATAATTGACAAATCCTGAGATAAACCTAAAAGGATTCCCACTAAACTTGGAACTGCTGTATTAACCAATTCTTTGTATGCTTTTCTGTCCTGGTCTTTTTGATTTTCTTTTTCCTGAAGCGTGCTTTTTAAATCTTCCGGAGATGCCTGGCTCAATAATTCTTTGATTTGCTCAGGGCTTAGTGCTTTGATGTCTATTGTTGTCATAATTTTATTTGTTTTTTTTCAATTGCTGCTTGTAATGCATTTAATCTTTGTTCTCGGTTGCGAAGTGTTGGAGTTTCTTTAGCTATTGAAATTTGCCATTTTACAATTCCTACTCTCCGTCTTAATTCTACCAAATCAACTTTTGAGAAATCCTTCATTCAATTTTGATTTTTTTGCTTTTTTATATTTTCATTTTCAATCTCCTGGATTGCCTCTCGTCTTCCTTTGGTGTATTCAGCCAATAAAGCTTGTTCCATGATAGTTACAGCTTTTATATATGCTTTATTGGTAGCTGACAAAGTAGGTTTATCTCCTACCGATTGAAGTGCTGTGAAAACTTCATCTAAAACTTTTGAAGCACTCATTTAAGCGGCTTTTAAACGTCTTTTAAAAGAGTAGTTTTTCAATTCCCAAACCTTACCATCATTGGTCTCTGCCACCTTTTCGAAATAATCAGGGATTCGGTTTTTAAATTCTCTGATATCGGTCTGTTTCATAATCTTTGAAACAACTCCTTGAGGATTTTTTTGGGATTCCGGGGTATAAAAATTGTTCTTTTTGAAAAAGCCTAAGCCTTTGAGTTTTTCCTGGTCACTTTCTAAAGCGATAACTTCCCACTCCTGGTTTTCCATTATTTTAGCTTTTGTAAAGTATGAGTAGCTTTGAACCACAGCAAAGCAAACTCCTGATTCTATTAATTGTGCAATCATGTTTAATATGTATTTTGAATTTTAATTTTTTCTCTGATAACCGTTCTTTTTAGCCTTCTCAAGTCGTCCACAACCTTTACATTTTGAACTTGACCTGCAGAAACCTGAATTTCTTTAAAGACCGGTTTTAATTCGTCAAATATTCTTTTGTGAGTTTGAGAATCGGTTATTCCATTAGCGGTGCATATTTTTTTTACACAATCGATTGTCGCACCGATAAGATTGATGTAAGCACGCCCAAAACGGCTTTCTAACTCATCAAAACCTAATTTTTTCAGCTTTACGCCTCTGGTAATTCTTTGTTCAAGATCAGGAGTTCCGGATGCGATCACGCTCATTTCATCTTCGTTTTCATTGTATAAATGAATAAACCAACGAAGTGCTGAATCTTTTAATTTACTGGCTTCATCCACGATTAAAAGCGGTTTGGTTTTTGACCTTTTTCTGAAAAATTCCACTACTTTCATCCCTAATGCGTCAATGTGCATATAAGATTTACCTATGTCGATACCAAGCATTGTACACAATTCAGTCAAAAATTCACGCTTTGCCCATTCACGACAACGGATATAGAAAACACCTGTATCTGTATTTGTTTGAGCGTATGATTTTAGAGGTGTGCTTTTACCTATTCCTGCTTTATCAGTGATGATCATAAACAGATTGTAAGCTTTTGCATCATTACATATTTTAGTAACTTTTTTATAGTTAATTGTCTCAGCTATTTGCCATTCTGTATCATTATAGCCTAAAGCCTTTCCAACTTTCAGCCACATTTCATCTTTAATCAAATCCCAATTGTTATTTCGCATTTGAGAAATTGTTGCTGGTGAAACATCGGCTTTTGTAGCTACCTGTCCGTAGCTACCAAGCCTTTCTTTTTCTGTATCTATTGCAAGAAGTATTGCAGATTTTTGTAAATTTGTCATAATTAGTAATTAAAAGACGTGTTATTTAATATTGCGTTTTCTAAAGATTCAGGAGATATGCCGTCTCCTGAAGCTTTTTTAAGAGGTACGCTTTGAATTTCGTTATAGTTATCCTCGTAAAGATTTATCGCTGTTTTATCAGTGTATATTCCCATCATTGCTGAATCTTCACCAATCATTGAAGCCAATTCATTTTCTTTCAGTTCTTCAATAGCTTTTCTTCTTGCATTTGCTTTTCCAACACCTGACAGGTCTTTATTTTTGCCTTTTCCTTGTACTTTGGCAAAGAACTCAGCTTCGCACAAAGATTTTAGAAGATTGCCACTTTGCTCCCATAAGAATACAACTGATAAGTCATTTAAATCGTAGGTTATCACAACCTCTTTATTGAAATAGTTCGAAATTACATCGTAGTAAGCTGGGCTAATCATGTAATCAAACTCGACTCCAACAATTTTAGTGGAAAACTGACCGTCATGTCTGAGTGTGAGCTTTTTCTTTAATCCAAATAACATTGAAATTGTAGCTTCTGAAACATCCGTTACGTGAGGTTTTTCGCTGTATTCATGCAATTCGGCAGGGCTTTGATGCACTTTTTTATGCTTTGTAGAGTATTTCGAAAAAGGTGTAATTCTATACTTCTCAACATGGGTTGAAGCTTCGTCGATATTTTTCTGCATATCCCAACCTTCTTTCTTCGCTTCTTTTTTAATTCGTTTCAGGTATTCAGCTGATCTATGAGCGTATTTTGCTCTTGATTGAATACCTTCACCATAGAAATATTTGGAATCCATCATGAAAACCGACTGTAAGGTTTTAAACCATCTTTCAATTTTCGCTTTGTCATTAGCTTTATGGCTTAGAACCATATTAACACCTAACGATTCCATCCTTTCAAATAAGTCAATCATTTGCGGAGTGTTATGTCCCGGAAACCTATCTGTTACCCATTCGTATGGTAAATAACCTGCATTTTGAACCGCCATTTTCATTGCTTCCCAATACACTAAATGGTTTTCAGAGTAATCGAATGAATAACCTAAAACATCGCCTGAATGAACATCACGAACTGCAACAATGTTCAAGAATCTTTCTTTTCCATCTTCTGCAGTATGAGAAATCATGTTGATACGAGTTGCATCCATTTCCCAACAATCTCCTGCGTAAAGAGCATTTTCAAAAGGGATATAACCTTTATGGATATGCGATTTTCTGCTACTTGCACCAAAACGTTTTAAACCTGTTAAAAACTGAGTTTTTGGCTGCTCTAAAATAGTTTGACGAAACCAAGACCTTGAAGGAACTTTTTTCACTGTCATTTCACACAAGTCTTGAATTTTTCTTATGATAAAATCATCCGAATAATTCTGAGGCATAGACCTCATTTGCATCACCCAACTAAACACTTCAGGATCGTTGTAAATTTCGGCGTTATTATTACCCATTCGTGGCAAATGGATGATGTCAACAATCGCTTTATCGGTAGTTTCAAGAATGGTTATCTTTTCTTTTAACTTCAAGTAATTGTGCGGTATGTACTGTAAATCTAAATCTGATAAAATTGGACTTAAGTCCTTATACAGTTTATTTGCCGTTCCGGTATAATCCTCTCTTGTATCCAGTATGAAATCTAAAACCGCACACGCTTTAGATAATGCTATTCTTTGCGCTTCGTTATTAACATCAGAATAGAACTCAGAATATTGTTTTGAAGCGATTTTTAAATGCTGTTTAAACCTTGTTTCTAAGCCTGTAGATTCTTTAGATTTACACGCTGTTTTAAATTGATCGAGTAAGGCAGTAGAATCGCCAAACATCGATCTGTAATTTTTGGGAGCCTTGTTAGGAATGTTGCTAAGGCAATAATAAAATTGACCAGATACTTTGCCCCATCTCCAAGACTTTCCAGAATCCGGCATGAAATCTTTTGCTTTCGCAAGATCACATGCACGAACTGTTTTCTTATAAACTGAACGAATCTTCCACAGATAACTTTCTGTCAAACCACACACCTCCATAAGAAGGCGCTCTGAAAGCCAAAGGCTTTCGTTCCCGCCGGAGTGTCTGATTAAAATGTCTGTAGATGTTAAATTCATAATTTTATTTAAAAAGGGGCTTATAACACCGCCCCAAGCGGCTTTCTATTAAGGAATAAAAAGATTCAAAAACCCTGTTTCACTACGAATTAAAAGGCTCGTTAAAAACAGCTAAACATAACCTTGTTCCCAAGAGTGGAATCGAACCACTCCAAAAAACCGTTTGGGATTTTTTTATTTTATTAAACTTTTTTAAAGGTTCTTCCTATTTTAAAAGTTCCGAACAATAACCATTCTTGAATAATTATTTTATCGACAAATATTGTATTTACTGAAGTTTTATACTTTAGTATTTTTTGTGCTAATTTTTGAAGTGTTTTCATAAATATTATTGTTTAGTTAATTTTTTAATTTCATTCAGAACCTGCAATCCTTTTCCTCGGATTGGCGTTCGTTCTCCTCGTGCAATTTGTCCTATATAAAACTCGCCAACCCCGAATTTTTCAGCTAATTGCTGATAGGGAGTTTTAAGTTTTACGGGTTTCCGTAGCTTAAATGTTGTCGTTTCCATATCTTTGCTAATAATTATTTAGCAAATATAAACACTTTTATTTATAATAAACAAATTTATTTATAGTGAATGGAGATTTTATAAGAAAAAAAATAGAAATAGCTGGTTTTCAGCTATCTGAAGTTGCAAGAAACATGAATATTTCGCAGCAAGACCTCCAAAGCAAGCTTAAAAGTAAGGATATTAAAGTATCTTTTATGGAAAATGTCGCCAAGGCAATAAACAAATCTGTTTACTATTTTTTTGATTCCAAAGATGAAAAAAACCTTACCGTTGAAAACAGTAAGGAAAACGGTAAGGAAAATGGTAAGAATTCAAATGTAAAAGAAACCTTACCGTTTGAAAATGATTTATCTTTTCAATCAGGGGATAATGGAGACTTTAACAGAATCATGCAGAAAATTAAATTTGCTGAAAAAGTGAGCATCAGTGACCACGGCGCACCCTTTTATGATCTCCCCGTTAGCGCTGGTATGGTTGAAGAATTGTTGGAAGCTTCTGAACTGCCTTCAGGGTTCATTAGTATGCCTGGTGTTAATTGTGACGCTTATTTTCCAATTACTGGCTGCTCGTTTAAAGATTATATTGAAGCAGGAGATATTATAGGGGTTAATTTTCTGAACAATTGGGAAATATTAGATCCTGATTGTATCTATTTGATTGTGACAAACGATCAAAGAATGCTTAAACGCCTTGTAAAGCATCCTACTGACACGACTTTGCTTATTTGTGTTTCGCCAAATTATCGAGAATTTACAATCGATAAGTTTACGATAAGATACATTATGAAGGTTACATTCAGAGGAAAACCAATCTAACTAATTAACAAAAAAATACTATAAACATGGCTAAAATTAACATCACCGGTATTTACGGCTTTTGATAATGAAGATTTAATTAACATGAAATTGCTATGAATTTAGCTGTTTTCATTGATTCGGCTTTTACTTTTGGTTTTGCCGTTAAAGATTTGATTGTTAAATTCTCTTACTTTAACTTTTTGTTCTTCAGTCATTATTTCGGAATTAAGAGTTGAAATTATCTTTAAACAATAAGATCTCTAAAGATAGATTTATAATTGTGATTTTCAGTTTTGCTAACTTACGAAAAGTTCAATTTAAAAAGAGCATTCAGATGCTAGTCATTTACCAGTTTAGAAAACAAAATGTAATAATCATTGGATTTGATCAACGATTATTTTTTTCTAAAATCAACTACTTTTCTAAATTTAATTCCATTTGAATATTGCAGCGTTTGTAAGGCGTTTGATGGCCTACAATCTTTTCAAAACCCATTTTATGATATAAATTAATTGCCGGTTCCAGAATGGTATTGCTTTCTAAATATATTTTTGAGGCTCCTAATTGCTTAGCTGAATCTATAATGGTCTGTCCTAAAAGCCAACCTAGGTTTTTACCTTGAGCTTTTGGAGAAACTGCCATTTTTGCCATTTCAAAATCATAATTTTGGTCGGTCATTTTTATTAAAGCACAAACTCCTAAAGGCTCGTCCTTATAAAGAGCGACAAATATTTTTCCGCCCTTATCCAGAATATATTCTTTGGGATTGTCTAGTGCTTTATAGTCGGCTTCCTCCATTTCAAAAAAAGTAGAAATCCATTCTTCATTCAAAGCTTTGAAAGCTGATTGATATTTGGGCTCATATTCTACAATTGTAACATGCTTGCTTTCACGCAGTTTCTTTTGGTCTTTTACTCTTTTTAGTAAAGATTTTTGTTCCAGTAAAAACTCCCATTCTGCTAATGCTTCCCAGAGATTGTTAGTCGCTTGGTTGATGATTTCATCAATTGCAACATCAATATCGGCACATTGTTCTTCAATCATTTTCTTTGCTAAAGAAGTTCCTTCGGCTGTAAGACCAACAACGTTTCTTCGTTTGTCATTGGAGTTAAGTTTGTCTTTAACTAAGCCTGCTTTAGTCATTTCTTTGATGATTTTTGTAACAGACGGTTGCGAATGTCCGATTTCTTTAGCGATTTCGGTAATGGTTTTTTCTTCTGTTTCAGAGAGAACAAAGAAAACAGGAAACCATTTTGGAGAAAACCCTGCAATATTATACAGTTCATAAATCTGAGCTGCATCTTCAGTAACTTTGCTGGTCAGCAATCTTAATCTGCTTCCTAGAGCCATTTTTCCGGTACGGTTGAATATATCCATAATTAATTACATAACTGATTATGCAAAATTATATAAATGATTTTGAATAGCAAAATTTCTATTTCACTTAAAATGAATTTAAATTGAAATATTATTTTAAAGTTTGAATTTCTTAACTTTATCAAATGAAAGAGAAGTTAATCAGAGTAATTTCAGAATTTAATAATGAATTGAAGCTTCAAGGATTTAAGGCATTTCAAATTGAAAGTGACAGTAACGAAACACGTACCTACAGTAGAAAAGAGTTCTATAAAATCTGCCTTACGACAGGGAAAAGTAAGATTCATTATTCCGATAAAACTTTTGAACAGGAAGGGACGATTCTCTTTTTTGGTAATCCGCATATCCCTTATTCCTGGGAAACCATTTCTACAACTTATGTAGGTTATACCATTCTTTTTTCCGCCGAATTTTTTAAAAATTCAGAACGTTCAGAGAGTTTACAACAATCGTCTTTTTTTAAAATTGGCGGAACTCCTGTTTTAAAAATTACATCTGAGCAAAGAGATTTTCTCAATACGATTTTCCAGAAAATGATTGCCGAACAGGAAAGTGACTACCTCTATAAAGATGAACTGATCAGAAATTATATCAGTCTTATCATTCACGAATCTCTAAAGATGGAACCTTCTGAAAATTATGAGCAAAACAAGAATGCGTCTTCGAGATTAACTTCTGTTTTTCTGGAATTGTTGGAACGACAATTCCCAATTGAAACGACCGCAAACCCTCTTCAGCTAAAAACGGCACAACATTATGCGCAACATTTGAATGTACACATTAATTATCTCAACCGTGCTGTAAAAGAGGTTACTGGAAAATCAACAACGGCTCATATCACAGAGCGTCTTATCACAGAAGCAAAAGCACTTTTACTACACACAGATTGGAGTATTTCAGAAATCGCTTATGCTCTAGGATTTGAATATCCTACTTACTTCAATAATTTTTTTAAAAAACAAACTGGAACTAATCCCAAATCATTTCGACTGACCGAGGTTTGAAATTCTTAGTTTTTGGTTTGATAATCTTTAACGGCTTATTCGTATGTCGTGATACCTTTGTATTCTATTATCAAATCAAATTAAGATGCCAAATTCAAACAATAATTCAACTTCTATTCATCCTCAACTAGATATTTTTGAGAGATTATTGGCTGGAGAAACAATCCTGCCCAACGATCCACAAATGCACAGATTGAGAGATGAATCTTTCGCAATCAAAAAACTACTCATAGAAATGAACAACTCCTCAGATCCTGAAGAGATTACAAAAATATTGAGTGAAATTTTAGATCAGAAAATTCAAAATATCGCTGTGTTTACACCTATTTATATCAATTACGGAAAGCATATCAATATTGGTAAAAATGTATTCATCAATTTCGACTGTACATTTCTTGCCTTAGGTGGAATAACGATTGAAGACGATGTGTTGATAGGCCCGAAAGTTAGCCTTATCACGGAAAACCATCCATTAAATCCAAAATTAAGAAATGGACTAATAGGCAAAGCGATTCATATTAAAAAAAATGCATGGATTGGTGCAAATGCAACCATTTTACCGGGCGTTACAATTGGCGAAAATTCTGTAGTTGCAGCCGGAGCAGTTGTTTCAAAAAATGTACCTGACGATACAATTGTCGGTGGAATTCCTGCAAAGATTATTAAAAAAATAGAGAATGAAAATATTTAAATTTAATCATAAAATACTGTTTTTATGCGTTTTTGTCTTAATAATAGTAACCTCATGTAACAACAAAAATCAAGAAAAAATGAATCAAGAAAATACAACAGGTCTTTTCCCGAAAGGAGACCAATTACCAAACGAATGGTTTACCGGAAATGCTTTTTTATCACCTTTGGTAGCCAAAGATAAAAACAATGAATTTTCTGCAGGAGCAGTAACTTTTGAAATTGATGCAAGAACCAATTGGCATACCCATCCTAAAGGTCAGGTTCTGATTGTAACAGAAGGTTCTGGTTTTTATCAGGAAAAAGGAAATCCTGCACAAATCATCAAAAAAGGTGATGTTGTGAATATCCCTGAAAATGTTGAACATTGGCACGGTGCGTCAGCTAAAACGTCGATGACGCATATTGCCATTACCAACTTTAAAGAAGATGTACAGGTAACCTGGCTGAAGCCCGTTACAGATGAAGAATTTAATCAAATCAATAACGAACAGTAAAAATGAAGAGACTCACATTAATGTTTGCAGCAATATTGTCTTTAAGCCAATTTACAGCGCAAAGCAAACAAAAATCATTTGATAAAAACTCAAAGAAAATGAATACAACAGAACATTATACATTCAAACTCAGTGATAATGTAACCCGCAAAACAGTAACCTTCAAAAACCGATACGGAATTACCTTATCCGGAGATCTATATCTACCTAAAAATGCAGGAAACGAAAAATTATCAGCATTGGTAATCGGCGGTCCGTTTGGTGCGGTAAAACAACAATCTTCAGGATTATACGCCAATGAAATGGCAAAAAGAGGTTTTGCCGTGATTGCTTTTGATCCGTCTTATACCGGTGAAAGTGGTGGTGAACCAAGAAATTTGGCATCACCTGAAATCAATACAGAAGATTTTAGTGCAGCAGTTGATTTTATAGGTCTTCAAAAAAATGTAGACAGAAATAAAATAGGAATCATTGGGATTTGTGGCTTTGGAGGCTTTGCACTGAATGCAACGGCGGTAGATAAAAGAGTAAAAGCTGTTGCCACAACAAGTTTGTATGATATGACAAGAGTAATGTCAAAAGGATATAACGATTCTGTAATACCGGAACAGCGTGCCAAGACTTTGGAAGACCTGAGCCAACAACGTTGGAAAGATGCCGAAAACGGAAACCCAGCCAAAGGTTCCAGAAATTTACCCGAAACGTTGAAAGGTGACGAGCCGCAATTTGTAAAAGAATATTTTGATTATTACCGAACGCCTCGTGGTTTTCATGCCAATTCACTGAATTCTAATGGAGCTTGGTTGATGACCAATCCGCTTTCGTTTATGAATATGCCGATCTTAACGTATGTGAAAGAGATTTCGCCAAGACCTATGCTTTTGATTGCGGGCGAAAATGCCCATTCACGATATTTCAGTGAAGATATTTACAAATCTGCAGCAGAGCCGAAAGAACTCATGATTATCCCAAACGCAGTTCATGTTGATTTGTATGATAAAGTAGATGTTATTCCTTTTGATAAGCTGGAAAATTTCTTTAAAACAAATCTGAAATAACTAATTTTTCTAAAAAATTCTAAAAGGTTTATTTGCAATTGATATGCATATAAACCTTTTTTATTTATAGTTTGTTTAAACTAATTTGAGATTTAACCACAAAAGGAACAAAAGACAATCATAAAGCTATTATTAGATAATCAAAGTTTTCAAAAGAATAAAATCAAAAAGTTTTGTGTACTTTTCTTTATACTCATTAACTTTAAATAGAAATACTTAAATCTTTTGCCTCTTTTACGGTTAAATAAAAATTTTAAACACGTTTAATTATAATCTGTTTGAAGTTTCATTAACACTACTTTCTTTATAACTCGATTTTTCAAGCCTGCCAAAATTGTATTTTACAGCAACCGAAATTGTAGGCGTGTTTCCGTAAAAATTACCGGTAGAAATAATTTTATCATACGTCATGTTTTGAATATAATTTATCTGCTTAAAAATATCATTATATCTGAACGTAAAATCAAAATCTGATACAGATTTGGTGATTCCGAAATTAACGGCACAAACTGCATTGTTTTCGTATAAACCTTCTGTACGTTTGCTGATGTAAGAACCGTCCATTAATAAAGAAAAGCTTTTAGTGATTTTTAAAGTATTATTGGTATAAATATAAAGGTATGGAGTCGATTTTTTAATTAATGCTAAACTGTCTTCTGTTTTACCATAATTAACCGACATACTGTTTTGTGACGACCAAATTTTCCATTCAAAAGGAACGTCTACACCGAGACTTGCGCCAATTTCTTTGTCAAAATTGATGAGTGTAAATCTTGAAATATTTTTTTCATCATCATACACCAAAGTATAACCCATCGGATTTTTGCTTGTGTAAACCGATGCGTTAACAGACCATTTTTTTAAACTTGTATTAAAAGACAACGTATTCGTGTAAGTAGGTATTAAATTGGGGTTTCCTACATATTCTATGTATGGACTTCCGTATAATCCTCCGGAAGACAGATTGCCGTAACCAGGTCTTGAGATTGTTTTTCTGAAGTTTAATGTAAAAACATGGTCTTTATCTTGCTGAAAAGAAATTTCTGCATTGGGAAACCAGTCAATAGCATTTCGGGATAGAGTAGTGTCTTTTAAAATATTGTCAAAACCTTTGGCTGAAGTGGTCTCCATCCGAATTCCTGCTTTAAAGTTCCATTTGTTTTTTTCAGTACTTAGATTGACGTATGATCCGGTATTACTTTCTTTGAAGAAATAATTAAAAAATTCGGGAGCTTTTACAGCAGCAAAATCGGTGATGTTATCAGTAGTTGTTTCAGCTTTTGTGAAACTTGTTCCAAGTTCTAATTTGTAATTTTCATTCAGCTTTTTTTCAAAATCTATTCTTCCGGAATAAACATCACCTGCATATAATTGTCTTCGGAATTGGCTGAATTCATATCCCGAATCATCAATATTATTGAGAAACTCATAATCTACATTGCGGCTTTCTCTGGTGTATTGAAATCCTGTAAAAATATTGGCATCCCAATCTGCCAACTTCTTATTATAATTAAAAATAGAATTAATAGAAGCTCTCTTGTTATCCTGATGATTTAAGGTCAATATATTGGAAGAAATTCCGTTTTCAATATATTTTGTATTGGTATTGTTATCTCCTTTATCCGGGCGAAAATTACTGTTAAAAGTCAAAGTAAGATAATCTCCGTCATCATTTAATTCCTGATACAAACTTGCTCCGAAAATAGTTTGCGGACGATTGGTAATAGAAACGATGGTGTAATCTGAGGAAATATTTTTGCTTGGAACTGCATAATTATAACCGTTACTTTCCCAATGTTGAACAGCATTGAATGCAGCATTTATTTTCCATTCTGTTTTATTTTTTTTCTGCTGAAAATTGGCATTAAAATAATTGCTGAATCTTTTTTGAAAGGTGGCCGTTTCGGATAAAGCTAACTTAGAACCATCTCTTTTGCTCTTTTTTAAATTGATTTTGATGACCGCTTTACCTTCAGATTCATACTTTACAGATGGATTTCTGATGATTTCAACAGATTTTATATCTTCCACCGAAATTCCAGACAACGTAGAAAAATCGACCCGTTGATTATCAACATACAATAAAGGACTTCCTTTACCCACTACAGAAACACCTTCATCATTGGCGTCGAGCGTTACAAAAGGTAATTTTGTTAGCAATTCTGAAGATGTAGCCACTTTATTTAAAGGTGAATCTGTAATATCTAACGTTATATTTCCGTTTTCTACACTGAATTTTTTCTTCTCACCAATGATTGTAACAGCTTCAATTTCTTTTATTTTCGGCTGATAAATTATATTAAAATTTATATTGCGATTCAGTAAGAATGGTTTTTCTTTTTGCTCTGTTTCGCCGGAAGAAATCTGAAGATAATAGGTATTTGATATCAAATCAGTAAACTCAAATTTTGAATCTTTTGTAACAGTAGTTTTAATGAGCTGATTTTCGTTATCATACAGATAAACATCAACCGGTGTATTCCAATTGTTGTTATTGCTATTTACAATTGTACCACTGATATTGAATTTTTGCTGCGCAGAAACAATTACAAAATTAAAAATGAATAATAAGAAGATTTGGTATTTGGTCATTAGAGTAGGCTTATATTTTTATAAACAATCGGGATGATAAAAATATTACATCTGATTATAATTACTGCGGCATTATAACAAATACCCGAGAATTATCTATTCCTGAGAAAACTAGTGCCACAAGGCATTCTAAATATTTTCAATGGCTCGATTTTAGATGATAATCAATTATTATTATAGAATTTGTACGTATAACACCAAAATGATTCAGTCATGCATAGGTTTAAAAAAATATTATTGAAAATTCTGAAATGGACCGGAATTTCCATTGCTTCCATTCTTTTTCTCATGTTTATCATTCCGATTTTATTTCCCGGGCAGGTTTCTGAGCAGGTAAAACTTTTTGCCAATAAGCATCTTGCTGGTAAATTGGATTACAGAAAAACACATCTTACTTTTTTCAGACATTTCCCGTCATTGACGGTTTCAGTCGACGATTTTTTGCTGAAAGGTTCAAAGCCTTTTCAAAATGATACTTTGCTTGCTGCAAAAGAAGTAGCTGTTGGTATTAATCTTAAAAATTTAATTTTTGACGGCGAAGTAAAAATTGATGAAATCTATGTTACAGACGCTTATGCCAATGTTTTCGTCAATACAAAAGGTGAAGCCAATTATAATGTTTACGTTTCAAAACCTTCAGAAAAACCAAAAGATACAACGAGTACTGGAGCTTCAATAAAGCTTGATTTAATTAAATTAAGAAACTGGAACATTAAATATAACGATCATGCTGCAAGAGTTTTGGTTGATGCAAAAGGTTTAAATTATACCGGAAAAGGAGGATTGAGTGAAGATATTTTTGATCTTGAAACGGATCTGGATATTGATAAATTAGACTTTAGTTTAAACAGAATTTATTACGCCAAACAAAAAACTGTACATGCAGATTTAATTACCAGGATTAATACCAATGCGTTAACGTTTGTACTTAGAAAAAATGAGTTGAGAATTAATGACTTGCCTTTAAAATTTACGGGTTTTGTAAGTATTTTAAAAGACGGTTATAATCTTGACATCAATGCAGCGTCCGAAAAAACAACGATTCGTGATATGATTTCTGTGCTTCCGCCTCAATATTTAGATTGGGCAAAAGATACTAAAATTGAAGGTGACAGTGATTTCTTTTTTAGTCTGAAAGGAAGATTCAGTGAGCAAAAAAATCAAAAACCCAGATTAAAAGCAAAGTTGATGGTAAAAGATGGCTTTGTATCCAACGGAAAAGCTCCGGTTCCGATGAATAATTTTAATATGGATCTCAATGTAGACTTGCCCGATTTAAATACAGAAGAATTAGGACTTAATTTGAAAAATCTAAGCTTCGATCTTGGTCCGAATAATAACTTTAAAGCGGTCGTAAAAACAAAAGGTTTAGACGAAATGCAGATCAATGCGAATGTAAAAGGTGCGGTCAATTTACAGACTTTGACTCAGGCTTTAGGGTTAAAAGATATTGATGCGAGAGGTTTGATGGACACCAATATCAAAGCAAACGGAATTTTTAGTTTAGATAAAAAATTATTTCCAAAAACCAACGGTTATCTTAATCTTAAAAACGGTTGGCTGAAAACAAAATACTATCCAAATCCCATTCAGAATATCAATATTGTTGCAAATATTATCAATACCGACGGAACTTTCAAAAGCTTAGGGGTAAAGCTAGACCCGTTTAAATTTGATTTTGAAGGAAACCCTGTATTTGTGAATGCAGATCTGCAGAATTTTGAAGACGTTCTGTATAAAGTGCGTGCAAAAGGAACTTTAAATGTTGGACGGATTTATAAAGTTTTTGCCAAAAAAGGCTTGGATGTAAGCGGATTGATTATGGCTGATTTGTCCTTGAACGGTCGACAAAGTTATGCAACAACCGGTCAGTACAGCAGATTAGACAATCGGGGGAATTTAATTTTAAAAAATATAAAAGCCACTACGGAATATCTTCCGAAATCATTTTACATCAAGGAAGGAAACTTTGAATTTGAGAATGAAAAAATGTGGTTCAGGAAGTTTTTTGCGAATTACGGAAAGTCAGATTTTGCTTTAAATGGCTATCTATTAAATACCATTAATTATTTTATTGAAAGAAAAGGCACGCTTCACGGGAAGTTTAAGCTAAAATCACGATACATTCTCATTGATGAATTTATGGCGCTGAAAGATGGTGATAATTCAAAAAAATCAATAGAAGTAGATTATGCAAAAGTGGAAAATCCGAAAAGCAGCGGCGTCGTGATTATACCAAAAAATCTTGATGTTTCATTGGAAGCAGATGCTAAAAATGTTGAGTTTAAAGGGCTGAACCTTAATAATCTTTTTGGCTTGGCCTCGATTAACAAAGGTGAAGTTTTTCTTAAAAACACCTCATTTGACGTGGTAGGAAGCAGGATGAAAATTGATGCCCGTTATCAGGATGAGTCACCATTGACAGCCAATTATGATGTTGCTCTGAACGTTTTAGATTTCGATGTTCAACGAGCCTACAATGAAATTGATATGGTGCGTGAAATGGCAACTGCAGCCAAAAATGTGAAGGGAATCGTCTCTTTGGATTATAAATTAAAAGGAGATTTTGATAAAAATATGAAACCTATTTATCCGTCTTTAGAAGGTGGAGGAGTGGTCAATCTTCGTGATGTAGCAGTGAAAAACCTTAAAATGCTTTCTGCAGTCGGTGATAATATTGGCGCAAAAGCGTTCAATGATCCTGATATGAAAGGAGTAAATATTGAAACGCACATCAAAAATAATCTGATTCACGTTGATAAATTTACATTTAAAGTTTCTATTTTGAGACCTACCATCAGCGGAACAACCAGTTTTAACGGATTGCTTGATTTGAGAGTTCGTGTCGGGATTCTTCCGGGAGGATTGATTGGTTTCCCGATTGTTGTTACCGGAACTCATGAAAAACCAAAAGTGAAAATCTTCAGTAAAACCGGACAGGGAATTGTTGACGCTTTGTACAATCAAAAGTCAAACAAAGTAATTCGTGAAGAAAGACGTGCCGAGAAAAAGACAAAAAGACAGCAGCGAAAAGAAAAAGCAGCTCAGGAACAGAAAGCTAAAAATGCTGAAAAACAAATTAATACAGATTTAAAAGGAAAATAAAAATAATCGTTTATTTCAACAAAAAGAGGAATTGCTACAATTAGAAATTCCTCTTTTTGTTTTAATTTTTCAAAGTTGACTTCATTAATCTTTATTCATGAGATTATTCATTCTATTCTTTTGCATTCAGAATGATAGTTGCGTAATCAAATCAATCATCAATTCCTTTTCCATCGAGAATATTTTGGTAATATTTTTCAATTCTGGTTTCGCGCGTTTTGGATTGTTTAGCCTGATTAAAATAGAATAAATATCCTTTTTGTCTTCCCGGACTTAAAGCATAAAATGATTCGTTTAAAGTTTTGTCTTCATCTAAAGCCCGTTGAAATTCTTCAGGAACCGGATATTCGGAAACCTTTTTTAATTCTACTTTTTGACCTGATTGTTCGATTTTTACAGCTTCCTGAATGTATTTTTTGATAATCGCTCGTTGTTTTTCTACTTCCTCAATATTTCTGAATCTGATCTGTCTTGCTGACTGTACATTTTCAGTCTGCTGAATTAAAATATTTTGAGGATCTTTCATCAATACACCTTTATGAAAGAGCAACGCACAATATTCTTTAAAACCATGAATAAGCACCACGTTTTTTTCGTCTAATGTGTAGCAAGGATGCATCCATTTGTAATCTTCTTCAAGAGAATCATTTTCGGTGATGATTTCCCGCAACAAATAAAATTCTTCCTTCCATTTCTTTGCTTTTTCGAAAAATTGTTCAGCTTGTAGATTCATTTAATTGTTTTTTGAGATTATTCTTCTGTCTGAAGGTCTGAAGTACCAAGATAAAACGGTTACTAGTAATAAGATCAAAGCAGGAATAGCTTCTGTAAAAGATTGTCCTACTGCGAAATGAGAAATTGCTGCACCCGACATTGCAAAGAAAAAACCTGCATACGCCCATTCTTTCAGCAAAGGAAATTTGGGAATAAGAATGGCAATTACACCTAAGATTTTCCAGACTCCTAAAATGGATAAGACATATAAAGGATAATGTAATTTGGTGATTATCTCGTTGTAACCGCCTATCTGAAGCGTTTGTTGTATTCCTCCTGCCAGCATTCCGACAGAAAGAAAAACAGTGATAACCCAATAAATGATTTTGTTTCGTTTGTCCATTTTGCAGGTTATTTTAATTGGTGAAAATATTTTGAAGTCTATCGTGCGCCATGCTCAAACCTTTTGCGAAAGGCATTTTTAAAAGCTGGTTTCTGTATTCTACCGATTTGAATATCTGCTGAATTGTCAGCTTACTTTTATCATTTCCAATTTCTTCAAACGTCAGAAACTCTAATTGCACCGGAAATGGACTGTTTTCCATTTCGAAAGTTCGGGTGATCTTTTCGTTCTGAATAAATTCAAGAATGACTCCGTTTGCAGAAAATACAACCTGTCCATCATTAGAAGTTTCAAATTTCCAGCTTCCGTGTTTGTGATTTTCAAGTTTTATTACTTTAGTATTCATCCATTGTTCAACGATTTCAGCATCTTCGTATGCTTTAAAAAGTAACTCTAAAGACAAGTCAAATTCTCTAGTAATGAAAAGTTCTTGCATGTTTTCTTCTGCTTTAATTTTTGTTTTAAGTTCCATATTAGTCTTTGTTTTTGTAGTTTTTCATGATAGATTCCAGCGTGTTGAAACGCTCGTCCCACATTTTCCGGAAAGGTTCGATAAAGTCTGCTATTTCCTTCATCTTTTGAGGATTAAGATGATAGATTATTTCTCTGCCGTTTTGCTCAGAAGTCAAAAGTTCGCATTCCGTCAAAATTTGAATATGTTTTGAAACAGTTGGTCGCGCAGTATCAAAATTTGAAGCAATAGCTCCGGCCGTCATCGATTGTGCGGCTACTAAAGCGAGAATTGATCTTCTTGTAGGATCTGCAATTGCCTGAAAAACATCACGTCTTAAATTCATTATGAAGTCATTTGACTACAAATTTAAATGTAGTTATTTAACTACGCAAGTGTTTTTTGAAAAAATAATAATTAGAAAAAAGAACAGCCTTTTTATAGCTTATTCAGAAATGAAATTTAACCGCATTTTTTTCAAAACTTTAATGGCAGAAAATGTCTCTAAAATTTCATCAAAACCAATCTCAGTAGGGTCTGAAAAATAATTCTGATGCAATTTAAACGGGCTCAAAGAAGCTTTATATTTAAATTATAAGCTACCTGTTGTGCATTTAGGAATTAAACAATAAAAGATTGTTCATTTGGTTCAAAAACCGTATATTTATTTGACTACCAATCATTTAAATATATGAACAATCTTATTCAAAACTACAAAATTATTTTAGAAGAATTGATAAATACTTGCAGTCATATTAAGACTAAACCTCAGATCAGAGTTCCAAAACTTTCTGATTTAGAACTTGTAGCTTTAAATATTACAGCAGAATATATGTCGATAAACTCTGAATTACAACTGTTTAGATACATTTCAAAAACAGAATTAGAACAAAAAATAGAAAGAAGCGTTTATAACAGAAGAAAGCGAAAATTGTTTTTCTACTTAGAAGAAATACGCAGAGTTTTGAGTGCAAAGTTTTCTGATTTTACAAACGTTTTTATTGTTGATTCAACACCATTGGAGATATGTAAAATAAGTAGGGCAAATCGCAGTGGAATTTGTTCCACAGAAAATATTCGTCCGGAATTTGGATATTGTGCTGCACAAAAAACACGATATTTCGGCTATAAATTACATGCTGTCTGCGACAAAAACGGTGTTTTTCATTCCTTCGATTTTTCTCCGGCAAACGTTCATGACATAAATTATCTGAAGGATATAAAAGAAAACTTCAAAAACTGTTTACTGATAGGCGACAGAGGATATATTAGCGAAAAATTAAGGGTTGATCTGTTCAATTACTCAAACATTAAACTTTCTGTTCCAATGAGAAAAAATCAACATGAATTTGTATCGTTTTCGAAAGTAAAATCTAAAATTAGAAAACGGATTGAAACAGCTATATCACAACTGAGCGGACAATTTTTACTACACATCAATTTAGCAAAAACTTTTGAAGGGTTGGCAACCAGAATTACCTCTAAAATCACTTCTTTTACAATGATACAATATCTTAATTTCTTTATATTTAAAAGAAGTTTAAACAAAATAAAAATTAATTTATCCTAAATGCACAACAGGTTATAAGCTTTTAAATTAGATACTTACCTAGTTTAATTGATGTAAAACAATATATTCCCAAGCATTCATATTCAGTATCATATTATCTAAAACTTTCTGCTCTTTTCCGGTAAATAAGTTGGTATAAATTCCCTGATCAAACGATGTGTCGCATTGCACAATTATCGGGTTATTACTTAGATTAATAATCGTTAAAACTCTGTCGCCATCCTTTTCTCTTACAAAAGATATTACTTGATCCAGACGGTCATTCATAATTCTTACCATTTCCCCTCCATGACGACCGTTCCAGAGTGCTTTATTTTTGTGTTTCAGTTCAAAAAGTACAGTATACAAAGTTTCAATTTCATGAGTTTTCCAGTCAATCGGGTCTTTTTCAAAAAATTCCAAAGATCGGTCAAGTCCTGCTTCCTGTCCGCTGTAAACCAACGGAATCCCATCCATCATTACCGTAAAAACGATTACCGCTTTAAGGGTTTCCCCAAAATTACTGTATTGGTTTCCTTCCCAGGAATTTTTGTCATGATTGTCGACAAAATTCATACGGATCGCTTCTTTAGGAAAAAAAGAAACATGCTCTGCCAGATATCCTTCCGTCAGTGTTTTTATACTGGTTCCATGCGTGGCAATTTGGTGCAAAATATTCCACAAATTCCAATTATAAGTGGCATCAAATGCTTTACGATGCAAGTCTTTGTCTTCAGCTTCGGCAAGCATAAAAACTGGTTTTATGTTTTCAAGTTCGGCTCTTGCATTTTCCCAAAAATCAATGGGTACAAAGCTTGCAATATCACAACGATACCCATCAATATTATATTCTCTTACCCAAAATTTAAGAGCATCTGTCATATACTTCCGCAATTCAGAACTTATATAATCCAATTCTATAATGTCATCATAATCTCTCCATCGTGTCGACTGAAAAGTTCCTTTTCTTGATTTCATGTACCATTCGGGATGCTCTGCTACCATTTGATTATCCCAACTGGTGTGGTTGGCAACCCAGTCAATAATTACATACATTCCTTGTTGATGAATGGCATTGATCAGGCTTCTGAAATCTTCTTCTGTACCAAACTCAGCATTAATCGCAAAATAATCTTTTACTGAATAATAACTTCCCAGATTTCCTTTACGATGCAATTCTCCAATAGGATGTATCGGCATCAGCCAGATAATATCAATACCCATTTTTTTTAAACGTGGAAGCTGTTTTTCAACTTCTCTGAATGAACCTTCATCTGAAAACTGCCGGATATTCAATTCATAAAGCGTGGCATTTTTTACCCAATCCGGAGTAGTGAGCTGTACATATTTTTTGGGTTGGTACCGATTTTCATTTTCTTGTATCATAAATATTCAGATTGGAAAGATTGAAAGATATTAGTCAATATTTGTATAAGTAAGAAATGTGCCATTATACAGATGTTTACATTACAATATCAATATTTTGGTCTTTATATAAAAATTAATCAGTCAGGGTAATTTTTTAGACAAATAATTGCGGCAACATGATGTTAAGGTTTAATTTTTGCAAGATGTAGAAAACTGATATAGCAACTTTATTAATCAAAAATAAAAAATTAATGATACCGAAAAAAATACATTATTGCTGGTTTGGAGGCCATGCAAAACATGAATTGGCTGAACATTGTATTGCTTCCTGGAGAAAAATTCATCCCGATTTTGAAATTGTTGAATGGAATGAAAGTAATGCACCTCTTGAGGATAATGAATATGTGAAGGAGGCATTTGCTCAAAAGAAATGGGCTTTTGTTTCAGATTATGTACGTTCTAAAGTAATGTACGAGTACGGAGGGATTTATATGGATACCGATATGGAGCTGAAATTACCTTTGGATGAATTTCTTAATGAAAAAGCTGTTTGTGGTTTTGAAGTAAAAGGTGTTCCTTATTCAGCATTCTGGATGGCAGAGCCAAAACATCAGCTTTCTAAGGATTTTGTCGCATATTATAATAATCAGGAACATTTCGTAGAACGCATTAATACAGATATATTTTCTGAAATGCTTGAGAAAGAATATGGTGCAGACCGTTACAGCGATACCATTCAAAAGCTGAAACATGATGTAACCCTTTACCCGTCTGTTTATTTTTCTCAAGACTTACCAAGGAATTACGTAAGCCATCATTTTAATGGTTCGTGGTTTGGTGGTGACGAAGAGAATACGCATAAAAAAATGGTTAATGTTTACGGGCTTTTGGAGCAGCTTATCAATTATCCTGATGCTTCAAAATCATTGGATGCAGTGATTAACGAACACAAAATAATCGATGTCAACAAACTTTTACACCTTATTCCAAGAGATAAAATAGAGGCATATTTAAAGCAGTAAATTTTTAAATAAACTCTATTTAAAAAGGTTAGCAAAAGTTATTTTTTAGCAGAATCTTAGAAAAAACTAAAAAAGCGGTGTATTTCACCGCTTTTTCTATAAAACAGTTTTATTCATTTTATGTCTATATTTTAACGTATGTTTAACTTCTTAGAAGGGTTTATTTTGGCAGGATATCTCAGGAATAAGCGTACATTTATCGTCTAATAAATTAATGTAAGATGGGGTTATTTGATATGTTTACGGTGGAAATTGCAATGGATCTTGGAACGGCTAATACCCTAATTATATTTAATAATAAGATTGTAATCGATCAGCCTTCTATTGTAGCTATTGACCGATTAACAGGAAAAGCAATCGCTGTAGGGGAAGAAGCAAAGCTGATGCAGGGTAAAACGCACGAAGATATCAGAGTTATACGACCACTGAAAGATGGTGTGATTGCAGATTTTCATGCTTCCGAACATATGATTAAAGAATTTATCAAACAGATTTCTCAAATCAAAGGTAAATTTATACAACCGGCACTTAGAATCGTAATATGCATCCCTTCAGGGATTACGGAAGTTGAAAAAAGAGCCGTTAGGGATTCTGCTCAAAAGGTAAATGCCAAGGAAGTTATTATGATCTATGAACCAATGGCTGCAGCTATTGGAGCGGGTATTGATGTTGAAAGTCCGGAAGGAAATATGATCGTTGATATTGGTGGCGGAACTACAGAAATAGCCGTTATAGCACTAGGCGGAATTGTTTGCGACAGATCATTAAAGTTAGCGGGGGATGTTTTTACGAATGATATTGCTTATTTTATCAGATCACAGCACAACCTGGATATTGGCGAGAGAACAGCTGAGAAAATAAAAATTGAAATCGGTTCTGCATTGGAGGAACTAGAATTTCCTTTAGACGATATTTCGGTACAGGGTAAAGATCTTCTCACCGGTAAGCCTAAGGAAATCATGGTAAATTATAAGGAAATATTTAAAGCCTTAGACAAATCTATTATGAGAATTGAAGATGCTATTTTGGAAACACTTTCTATCACACCACCGGAATTGGCAACAGATATCTATAAGACAGGGATTTTTCTTGCAGGCGGCGGCGCATTGCTAAACGGATTATCAGACAGAATTCACAGAAAGACAGGATTGCCGGTTTTTGTGGCAGAAGATCCATTAAGAGCTGTAGTTCGCGGAACCGGAATTGCTCTTAAAAATATAGATCGATTCAGATTTCTTATGAAGTAGAATCGAGGTTTTTATCTACAAAAAGTAGTTTCTTTTAATTAGCTTAAATCTTTTCAGAATTATTAAAACGCATTTACAAAATTTGTAGATGCTTTATTTTATATTGTTGCTTTTTGAGGCAAAATTGGAATACTAAATATGATACTAAAGCTTTAATTGATGTTCTTAAAAGTAAAACAGGTTTGTTCGTCGTCAGATTGTACCGTTAATGTGCCATGATGTGCTTTTGCAATTTCGGAGGCAATATACAACCCAAGACCTAAACCATTGTGGCTGGAGTGTGATTCGGCTCTTTGAAAAGGATTAAAGAGATTCTCTAATGCTTTTTCCGGAATTGCCGTGCCTTGGTTAATGACATCTATTTTCCATGAATTTCCATTAACATCAGCTTTTAATATTACCGGTGTTTCAGGGGAACCATGAGTAATTGCATTGGCCAAAAGGTTTGAAACCATCTGTGAGATTCTTCCAGGATCGCATTCTACCAGATTATTAATATTGAATTCTGACTTGATAATTCTATCTGGCCAGGTCACTTTTAATTCGCCACTTACCTGATTCAGAAGTTCTTCCAGATCTACTGAACTTGTATTAATGGAAATGCCACCGCCAAGACGACCTCGTGCAAGATCCATAATATTATCGATCATCTCATGCATTCTTTTTGAACTGTTCTCCAATATGTTAACCATTTTCAGATCACGGTCACTAAGTTTTGATCTCAGAAGTACTTGGGTGGCGCCCATTATTCCGCTGAGCGGATTCCGTAAATCGTGGCCAAGCACTGCGATGAATTGTTCCCTGATTACTGCGTTTTCCTGCTCGATATTCAAATTTTTCTCGGCATTTTTTTTGGCAATTTGAAGATTTTCTTCATAAAGCCGTCTGTCTGAAGCTCTGAAAATCGTAAAACGCATAAAGATAGGCGTGTCGTTTTCATCTTTTCTTTCATAGCCATTAATGTACACAGGAATTTTTCCTTTGCCCGTGTCTGCCAGTTCTACAGCAACTTCATCGAAGTGACCCTGCATTCTCAACAGAGGCCAAAGATGGGTTTCGAAATAAATCTTCCCACCAATTGAAAGAATCTCAGAAAATCGTTTACCTATGAAATGATCACATGTAGTATTCAGCCAATCTGCTGTGCGATTATTGATTCTGGTAATGTTTCCTTCACCATCGGTAATGATGAAACCAGATAATGATGACTCAAAAAAATCGTCAAAATCTTCAGAAGATGAAAGTGAGTTTTTAATCATTTAAAAAACTTCTTATTGCTGCAATGGTTTCTTCCGGTGCACTTAGGTTAGGACAATGTCCGGTGGCCTTCATCACAACAAGTTTGCTGTTCTCGATCTGCTTGTGCATATAGTGCCCCACTTCTAGTGGAGCAATGATATCATTGCTGCATTGAAGGATTAATACAGGAACTTTTGTATGTTGCAGTATATCACGTTTATCGGTCAAAAAAGTTGTTTTTGCGAAATGTTTGGCTATCTCCGGGTCTGTTTTACAAAAACTGTTTGCGAGTTCTTTTCCAAGCTCTTCTCTTTCGGGGTTTCCCATTATTAGAGGTGCCATCGCCATTGACCATCCGAGGTGATTATTATTCATCGACTCCAGCAATTCATCTATTTCTGAACTGCTAAACCCGCCAATATAATCTCCCTGATTGATGTAAGAAGGAGAGGGGCCGATGAGAATAAGACTTTTGAAAATATCAGGAGCCTTATTTGCGGCAATAAGTCCCATAATGGCACTTACAGAATGCCCTACAAATACGGCATCTTTAATATTAAGCTCTTTGGCAATTTCTACAATATCTTCAGCATATCCTTCGAGCTCATCATACTTTTGGAATGAGTACGCAGAAAGATCAGAGTTGCCTGCACCTACATGATCAAAAAGAACAGTTGTATAATTATCCTGAAAAGCAGGATAAACATATCTCCACATGTTCTGATCGCATCCAAATCCGTGTGCAAACATGATTACATTTTCGCCGTTTCCGTTTATAACGACATTATTCCTTTTGATAGCGCTCATTCAATAAAGTAACTTTGGTAAATTTAACATATTAATATTGACAATCCAAAATATTAATTATTTGGTGGATAATTTTTTCAGAAAAATGATTGGTCTAAACAGCTATCAGAATGGCTAACTCCCAAAGTAATACTATCTTTTAAATTACTTTTATTGTTTACCGAACATAATTTATTTATTTTTGCAAATCAATCAGTTAGAATAATCAACTGAAAGATTAATAACAAGAAAAAAAACTTTCAATCGATCAAATTTTTTAAACTCTAAATGATATTTTTTTGACCTTGATAACAGTAAAGATAAAGAGTGTCAGTCGCTTCCAACAGAGAGTGGAATCACAATCGTAATCTAAAGACTATTTATTGGAGAATAATGATTATAACGGTTGAGTGTAAAAAAAAATTGGAATTTGGAATTTTGTTTACATAATTAATTATTAGTAAAAATAATTGATTTTTAAGCTTTAATAAAACTAATGTCATTTCTAAAAGAAGACGCTACCATATGGATAAATACCCTGTCCCTGATAACGAATACGAACGTATTAATAAGCTTAAGTTTTTTGACCTTTTGCAGCTAGAGAAAGATCCGAAGCTAGATATTTTTGCTGAAACGGCATCTCTCATTACAGACTGTCCGGCTGCCCTTATCGCAATGATGGAAAGTGATGCGCAGGTCATCCAAAGTTGTATAGGACTCGACTTTGATTCTGTAGACAGGAAAAGTACTTTATGCCAATACACCATTGCTAGTGGCGATGTTGTAATAATCAATGATACATTATTAGACGAAAGATCTCGAGAAAATCCTTTGATATTAGCAGGAGGAATTCGTTTTTATGCGGGAATTCCACTTTTAGATGATGAAGGATTTGCATTAGGAACTTTATGCGTAATTGACTATAAACCGAAAACAATTACAGAAAAGCAGATCACTGCTTTGAGAAAAATAGCAAATGCTGTTACTACTCTGTTAATAGGAAAAAGGAATAATATTCAGGCTGAATATTTTCATCAGACTTTCAATATATCCAATAACTTGATCTGTGTTTTGGATAGTAATTTTATGCTGAAGGATGCTAATCCTGCTTTCGAGGAAATTTTTAAGTTCAGTAAAGTAAATGCTACTGGTCAGAATTTTTTTGAGATCCTGGGCAAAGATAATAGTGAATTGCAACACCTCATCAAAAAACTCACGGATATCCAGGAAGAAGTTACATTTTCTACTTCCACAAAAATAAGCGATGATACGGTAGTTATCGTAGAATGGTCTTTAAAACAGAATCAAAATAACTCTGAAATTTTCTGCTTCGGAATAAACACTACCCAACAGATCGAAGAAAAGCAAAAACTTGAAAGTTCAGAGCGTCGTTTCAGAAGTTTTTTTGAAAACGCAATCGGACTAATGAGTATGCATGACATGCAGGGAAATATACTTTCTGTTAATGAAAAAGGCAGAAAAATACTTCAATATTCGCCAGAAGAGGTTAAAAAATTGAATTTAAAAGATCTCGTTCCTGAAAAAAACTGGCCTTTACTTGCCCAATATCTTGAAAGAATTAATAACAATCAGGAAGATCTCGGCACCATGATCCTAAAATCGAAGGAAGGAGAGGAAATGGTCTGGATGTATCATAATCTCGTAGAAACAGATACAGAAGGAATGCCGTATGTTGTAAGTACAGCTTTGAATGTTACAGAAAGAATGTCTCTTGAAAAAGATTTGCTGTACACCAAAAAAATGCTGGAACAAACAAGTTCTGTAGCTCAGGTTGGAGGCTGGGAAGTAAATCTTAAAAACAATACTGTCTTTTGGTCGCAATCTACCAGAGATATACATAAAATAGACAAGTCATTTGAGCCTAATTTTGAAAATGCTTTGGGCTTTTATAGCGAAAAAAGCAGAGAAAAAGTACAATTCTTATTTGAGCGAGCTGTAAAAGAAGGGTTACCTTATGATGAAGAATTACAGCTTATCCGTAATGATGGAGTAATGATCTGGGTAAGGGTGAAAGGGATACCAGAATTTGAGGATGGTGTATGTACAAAAGTATTTGGGATTATTCAGGATGTTGATGTCTTCAAAAAAATATATATCGAGCTGGCTACAAAAGAAGCAATGATGCAGTCGTTTGTTACCTATGTTCCGACTGCGGTCGCGATGTTTGATAAAGACCTCAATTATCTCTCGGTAAGCAGCAGCTGGAAAAATGAGTTTCATATGCAGGATATAGATCTTATCGGACAAAATATGTTTACAATTTCGCCCGATGTACCGGAAGACAGGAAAAAGATATATAGAGATGCACTTGCCGGTAAGACCTACATCAATAAAGATATGGCTTTACAAGTTCCCTATAAAGAAGAGATTCAGCATTACAATATTGTTGTAAACCCATGGTATTTATCAGCTGACGTGATGGGTGGAGTTATTGTTTCTGCCCAAAATATTACAGAATCTGTAACAATCAATGAAGAGCTTAAAAATGCAAAGGAGATGGCAGATATTGCCAATAAAACCAAATCTGAATTTTTAGCTAATATGAGCCACGAAATCAGAACCCCGCTTAATGGAGTAATCGGGTTTTCTGACCTTTTGCTTCAAACTCCATTAAATGAGATTCAGACTCAATACCTTAATTATATCAACGAGTCGGGTGAAAACTTGCTCAATATTATCAATGATATTCTTGATTTTTCTAAAATTGAATCAGGAAAAATGGAGCTTTTGATCGAAAAAGCCAATGTTTATGATATGGTGAGTCAGGTAATCAATGTGATTCTTTATCAGTCTCAGAAAAAAGATATCGAACTTCTTTTGAATATTGAACCGGGATTACCCAAAACAATATGGCTTGATGAAACACGCCTGAAGCAGATTCTAATCAACCTGCTTGGGAATGCAGTAAAGTTCACAGCAGAAGGCGAAATAGAATTAAAAGTAGAAAAGCTGACTAGCGACAATGAAAATATTACCTTAAGATTCTCAGTAAGAGATACAGGAATTGGTATTCCGGTAGAAAAACAGCAGCACATCTTTAATGCTTTCACTCAGGAAAACAGTTCTATCAGTAAACAATACGGAGGAACAGGTCTTGGGCTGACCATTTCAAATAATATTTTGAGATATATGGGCAGTCAACTTACCCTTAAGAGCGAAATTGATAAAGGATCTGTTTTTTATTTTGATATTGAGATTCCGTATGATCTTTCTGATCACAGCGAAGATGAGACATTTAATATCAGCAGAGTTCTTATTGTAGACGATAACGAAGCAAACAGAATTATTCTTCAGCATATGCTTGCATACAAAAACATAGATTCTGTGTTGGCCGCTAACGGAATGGAAGCGCTGCAATTGTTATTAGCAGGCGAGCAGTTTGATGTCATTCTGGTAGATTATCATATGCCGATTATCTCGGGATTGGAAACAATCGAGAAAATAAAGCAGTTATTTAATGAGCAAAATAAAGTATCACCTCTTGTCATACTTCATACTTCTTCTGAAGAGCACAATGTTATCAATACAATAAAGAAAGAAGAAAATTCATATTTCCTGCTAAAACCTATTAAGTCTGAGGAATTGTACAAGACATTACGACGAGCTATAAAAAGTTCAGAAAAAGAAACAACTGCTCAGATTGCGATGCAGAAGGAAGAATCTTATAATTTCATTAATTCGCCATTCGTTTTGCTTGTTGATGATAATCCTGTGAATATGGTTCTTAATCATAAAATGATGAAATCACTAATTCCTGATGCACGCTTAGTGGAAGCAACTGACGGTCTGCAAGCCGTCGAAAAATGTGGAGAGCAGCATTTTGATCTTGTGTTAATGGATGTTCAGATGCCAATAATGGATGGTATAGAGGCTACGAAACAGATCCGACTGTTACCAGAATACTCCAATGTGCCAATTATTGGGGTGACTGCAGGAAACGTAGTGGGTGAAAAAGAAAAATGTCTGGATTCAGGGATGAATGACTTCCTTCCTAAGCCACTAAGACAAGCTGATCTTTTAGAAATGCTGAAGAAGCATGTAGGGATTGGTACCCAGCAACTGCCTGAAGATCATTTACAGCCAGAAAAATATTTAGATATGAATCTTCTCAATGAGCAGATGGGTGATGATGAAGATTTCAGAAAAATATTTTTGGAATTAGTGGTACAGCAACTTTCTGAAGCAGAAGAGAATATAAAATCAGGAGTAAAAGAAAGAAACTTAGACTATCTGAAACAGATTCTTCATAAGCTCAGAGGAACTGCCGGAACTGCCGGTTTAGTACAACTTGCAGAACAAACTTCGAACTGGGAAAAACGTATTGATATCAGCATGGATTACACGTCTATGGAAGATGAAATTATTCCTGAAATAGCAATAGGATTAAAATTAATTAAAGATTTAATAAAATAAATAAAAGTGTGGCAATCCTAATTCAGAAGATGACGACGAGGCATCACATGATAACGATTTTGCTGAAGCTAACTATTCAAAACTTTGTCTTTTCTGGCGATAAAAAGGCAAGGGAAGACAAAGAATTTTAAGTAAAATACTCATATTAAGCTAAATAAGTCGTTTCACTTATTGTCGAAAGAAAAATGAATTAATAGTTATTTTTAAATAATTGTTGTTTCGATAGTGATGCCTTCATATTCTGATAATGATTGAAAAAGATGTTCGGGATTGTGGATTTGATGGGCAAAATAAATTTTGTTTTCCAGCTCATTTTTCACTAAGATTTCAGCATGCAGACTGGCAGCGAGCGCGGTAAGTTCAGCCTGTCCTTTTTCACTTTGAAGGCTCAGTTTTTTCTCTCCAAGATGATTCTTAATTACAATTTCAAACACAGACTGATCACCATTTCCACTAGACCCGAAAACAGATCGACGCTGGTTTAGTGATAAAATATCGAAAATTCTCATTTGTTGAAATGCGCCCAGAAGACATGTTATTAATTTTGAATCATAAGTCATTTTTACATTAACTGTCGGTATTTTTTCAAACTGATTTAAAATATAAAGATCGGGAACATCAAAATTATAAGCCTGTCTTTTTCCAATACCAAAGGAATATCTGAAATCTTCGGAATTCAAAAAATGCCTTACAGACAATTGTCGATTATTTTGATAATTAATAAAAGGTTTCGCAACATTTTCAGCCATAAAATATGCTGAACTTTCACCAGCCAGATCTTTTGTAGAATAGTAAACGTACACTTTTACCTCCTGAATATTTTTTGTGTCAGGATAAAGAACTTTAATAAGACCGCCCACAAGACCGCCCATCCATCCGGAACCGAAGACAATCCTGCTGGTTATTTTATTATTTTCTGCTTTGGCTAGTGCTTTTACAAGATCAGGAGTGGGTTTTGTAATGTCAATATAATCGATACCGTTATCAATGGAAAATTTTAGAATGTGATCTTGTTTATCGTTAACGGCAAGGATTATAAGATTGATATTTCTGTTCAAAACAGGCTTAAAAGTTTCAGGCTTATCGACATCAATCATTAAGTCATATTCTGATATTTCTTTTTTTCTGCTTCCTATAAAAATTTTAAAATCCGGATTTCTTGTTTGAAGAATACGATGAATAGTTTTTCCAACCATTCCTTTTCCGCCGACAATTAAGATATTTGTACGCATTATGTTTTATTTTTCGCAAAATTACAGGAACGCACTTTCGGCTCACAGGACAAATGTCTAAAAAGAAATTTTCTTTTGTTAAACATTGAATGCAAAAAAATTATGGTAGAAACAGCTTCTTACTCTTGAATTTTTAGCTTAAAATAACGCATATAAAACCGATTAGCATAATTCTGTTATTCATCCTATTTATACAAATTTGATATATTTGCTGGAAAGATTGATGGTAAACGTTCTTATCAGTCTTTTTATATTCTTAAAAGGTAATTGTTTAATAGAGTAGAAAAACTAATATTTAAGATATATTAAGAGTCTGTTTAAATTTCATCAAATTATTTCCCCGAACCTAAAGGGAGTAATATTTTTGTAATTTTCAAGCTGTTTTTTCCGCACTTTAGGGTTTGGGAAAAAAAACCTTGAAAACTTTATTTTAAATAATTTTTAAACTCTAATTTAAACAGACATTTTTATTTAAATAATGATGAACGAACTCCTAAATTGTACAATGATCTCAGCTTTTTAAATTAAAATTAATGCAAAACTTTAAAATAATTTCAACCGTTTTTGTTCTATGCTCTTCTTTGGTATTTTCACAAAACTATAAAACATCTATGACAGCAAAAAATGGGAGAGAATTTCCCAAAATAGATGCTAAAGGAAAAGCAGAGTTTAAAGTTTATTTCCCCGACGCCAAGTCTGTAGTGCTGGAAGGCGGAGATGGAATGCAAAATGTAAAATCTACGGCAACAAAAGATCAGCAGGGCTTTTGGAATATCTCAACTTCACTATTAGAGATTGGATTTCATTATTATTGGTTGAATGTGGATGGTAAACGCACCAATGACCCGAATACTGAACTTTACTTTGGCTACGGCCAGCCCACAAGCGGAATTGAGATCTATTCCGGAGAAGATTTCTTCTTTAAAAAGGATGTAAAACACGGGAAGATCATTAATGACAGCCTATATTCTGAAATTACCGAGGGAAAACGAAACATCAAAGTATATCTTCCGCCAAGCTATGGAACCAAAAAAGTCCCTGTTTTATATCTCTATCACGGCACTGGCGAAGATATTACAGGCTGGGAAAAGCAAGGATATTTAGCTAATATTCTCGACAATCTTTTTGCAGATAAAAAAGCCAAAGAAATGATTGTGGTGATGGATTATGGTGTAGCCTTGAATCCTGAAGAAGAAAAAATGCCTGACGATTACCCAAGAACCGTACTTTCTTCACAAAATATAGACAAAATTATCGTTAACGAGCTGATTCCTTACATTCAAAAGAAATATAAAATCAATGGTGATAAAGCTATTGCAGGGCTATCGAGAGGAAGCTACCAGGCAATGCTTATCGGTGCGAATCATCCCGAATTATTTTCAGCGATTGGATCTTTCAGTCCTGTAATCTATGAAGGAACAGAGCTTCAGCCTTTCAAGCATCTTCCGATTGGTAATTTGTTGAAATCAAAGAAAAAACCATTTTTATTTCTAGGAATTGGTACAAAAGAGGATAAGCGGTTCCTGGATTATAACAATATTCTGACCAGTTATTTTGATCAAAACAAATATCCATACGTTCAGTATAAATCAGCAGGAACCTATCACGAATGGCTTACCTGGAGACGTTGTCTTTATGAATTTACACAGAAAATATTTCGGTAATTTGACTTAAAAAACTAAGAAAATATTCTCAATGCAATGAAAGTTTCATCATAATGTCAATTTGCTCTTCGTCCCCTAATTTAAAAAGATGTTTATCAAACGCTGTGAATCCGTTTTTTTCGTAAAAGCGTATTGCTCTTAAATTTTGTTCCCAAACGCCCAACCAAACGAAATCTACGTTTTTTTCATTAGCCAGTTCGATTGCTTTTTCGTACAGTAACTGTCCGACTTTTTTTCCGTGAAAGTCTTTCAGAACATAAATTCGTTCAATTTCTAATGCATTTTCATTTTTTATTTCCGTTTGTGATTCTCCGTGGTTTACTTTTAAGTATCCAATAAGTTCATTCTCAAATTCAGCAAAATAAAATTCTGCATTTTTATCTGCTAATTCGGATGTAATTTTGTCGGTTGAAAATGCAGTTTCCAGATATTCGTTTATATTCTGTGCGCTGTTGTCTTTGGAAAATGTTTCTGAAAAGGTGATTTTTCCAATATTTTGTAAGTCAATCACATCTTTAGCCTGCGCTTTTTTGATAGTAATATTCATTTGTTCAAATTTTTTACAAAGCTCTGCATTTCATATAAAAAAGAATTTTACAAATGATAAAAAACAACGCTATTTTATATTTGCTCTTATTCGGCTCAAACTCACTTGTGTGATGCCCAGATAAGAGGCAATGTAGCCTAACTGAACTCTCTGTAATAAATTGGGGTAGTTTTTCAACAGTATTTCATATCGGTTGGTGGCAGTTCCGAATTGCCTGGTCAGCAATCGGTCTTCTGCCTTCAAGAGCTCATTTTCTGCGAACTTGATGCCCCAATTTGCAATCTCAATATTTTCAGCATACAGTTTTCTTATGTCTTGCGTATTGAGTTTATACACTAAACAATCTTCCAGAAGTTCAACATTTTCATAGCCTTTCTGATTGGCAATATAACTCTTCATAGAGATGATGGTATCACCTTCTTTTCCAAAAGAAAATGTAGTTTCGTCGCCATCGGTATAAACAAATGTTCGTGCAATTCCTTTTTTGATAAAGTAAAAGTCTTTTTCTATTTTATCTGCTGAAATAAGAATCTTATTTTTAGGAAAGCTAAGTTCAACAATATGATTTTTGAGTATCAGTTTAGAAGATTCTGACAAAGGATATATTTTATCAAGTATTTGTTCGATATCCATTTTAATGATATTGGAATGCAAGATATAAATTTCTCCTATGTTATGGGTTATATATATTTAATTAATGACGATAAGAAGCACCCACAAAATAATGCTTTGCTGCGGTGTCCTGTATACCATAATTAACTCCGGCATCCAATTTAAAATCTTTTGCGACTTCTATCTGAATCGCTGCATTTACATAATTAGATAATTGATGCGCCTTAAAATCGTATGTGTAATAGGTTTCTGCTATTCCGTCTATTCCTTTAGATAAAGGATGACTGATCGTTAATGTCTGTAAAAGCTCGGTATGCATTGCCTGCTGATCAAGATCTTTCAGGCGATCAACTTCTACCTGCCAGCCGAGTTTCCATTCACCGGGTAATTTATATGACATTGGTACAATCAAACCACCTTCAAAACGACTTTCGTCATCATATTTAGATGTCGGCAGTTTTATATAAGGCAATAGAGCCAAAGCAAAATTACCGTTATTATTTCCTATAATATTCTGTTTTACTCTAAGCGTGACATCACCAATGCCATTACTTTTTAAAGAAGATCCCTTTGCAATTTCTTTTTCATTTTGCCAACCATAAGTCTGGAAGCCAACTTGTATTGCTGTACTGCCCGTAATCCCCAATTTTATGTTAGCCTGATTGATTAAAACTGTACTCGTATTATGGAGATCAGATTTTTCTTTTATCAGCCTTACTAAGTCTGTTTCATATTGAAAATGACCTGCATCAACGGTATAAGGAGATTCTGTAACATCAGGACGGTCGGTTTCCATCTCTCTCATCTGAGCTCTCGGAACAGGATTGAAAAGTGAATAGTTTTGCTGCGGTTTTTCTTGCTGTGCAACACAAAAAGCAGGAATGAATATAGAACCCAGGACTAATTTTACGAAAAATTGATATTGCTTCATATCAGGATATTTTTATTGGTGCAGCCAGGCTCATCCAAGAATAAGACCAATATCACAGAAAAAAAATATTGTGGTATATTTTTTAGTAGTTATTTAAATAGATTTTTTTCGAACATATTTTTGTTGATTAAAACCAATATTTTAGTAGAAAATTTAATTACGGATTAGATTATATACAATCATATTTGATAATAAACTTATCCAGTCATGTTTACATCTATAACTAATGGCCAATAATAATAAATCGATTTATAGTGCACTTGCCGCTAATCTTTTAATCGCATTAACCAAGTTTATTGCAGGGGCATATACCAATAGTTCGTCTATGATTTCGGAAGGAATTCATTCAACAGTTGATACCACAAATCAGTTATTGCTCTTATATGGACTGAAAAGAAGTAAAAAAGCAGCGGACCAATCTCATCCGTTCGGGTATGGTAAAGAACTTTATTTTTGGTCTTTTGTAGTTTCTATTCTGATATTTGGCTTAGGTGGTGCTCTATCAGTCTACCAGGGCATTGCACACATTAAAGAACCAGAAGTAATGAAAGACCCTTTCTGGAACTATATTGTATTATTCCTTTCGCTTATTTTCGAGGGAGCTTCTTTATTTATTGCCGTAAAAGAATTTAATAAAACCCGCAACGGAATGGGGTGGTGGGACGCAATTATAAAAAGCAAAGATCCCTCTAGCTTCCTCGTGGTATTTGAAGATGGAGCAGCAGTAGCGGGGCTTATCGTGGTAATGATATTGATGGGGATGAGTCACTGGCTGCAAATTCCGGAGCTGGATGGATTGGCATCGGTAATTGTAGGATTATTATTGGTTTTTGTTTCTTTTATTTTGGCAAGAGAAAGCAGGAGCTTATTGATGGGAGAAGGCATAGCCCCGGAAACGAGAGACAAAATAGCGCAACTCGCTGAGAAAGATGTTGCTGTACTCAAAACGAAAAACATATTATCTACTTATCAATCACCTGAAGAAGTGATATTGATGCTGATCTTAGATTTTGAAGATCATCTCGACACAGAAGAGATCACTGTGGCCATACATCGTATCCGCGAAAGTATTAAAAAAGAGTTTCCGCTCGTACGGTTTGTAATTATTCAGCCAGAATAAATAAAGGATTAATTAATGAATACGTTCACATCAATTAATCCTTATTAGCCAAAATTATTATTAAAAAATCTTTTTGAATGAGAAGTCTTTGTGGATAATTTATATAATTTGATACCAGTTTTACTCTTCAATAAATATTTTCTTTTTAGCAATATCAATCGTTAAAATCTTACCCAGCCACTCTATACTGGTTTTTCCTTCATATATTAAACCATCAACAAATGCAATGTCTAAGCCTTCCAGCTGAGATAATTTATTTACTGTACTCAATTTTGATAGTTTACCGATATAGTAGTTATTTTCCTTATTAAAGTCACTTTTTATGGGAACTGATTTAAAATCTTTTTTGTCGAGTGATAGAGGTGTCAAAAATTTTGAGCTAAGCCAAAATGAGTTTTTTCCGGCACCGCTATCCAATAAAGTTTGAATTTTAAGAGAATTATTCAGTTCGACGTACGTAAAGATATCAATGGCTTTTCCTGCATAATCCGCAATCTGAATATCAATACTCTTTTTAGTTTTTGTAGACTTGTCAAAAAAGATCTTTTTGTTGATATAATCGATTGTAATTGGTGTATTTCTAAATGGCTGCAGTGATATCAATCCATCAATATCACCAAATTCCAGATCAATGATCGTATATTGTTGATCGCTAAATTGTTTATTGTTGATCTCAATACTTTTAGCATTGTAAAGATCCACATTCAACTCTTCGCCGGTTGCTCTATGTCCTACAAAAAAATTATGAGTCTTTTCATTTTCTATCTTTTTAGAAAATTTGGTGAAAATAGCATTAAGCCCCGCCCCGGTATCAAGAATGAATTTTCCTTCTACATTATTTATTTTTGCTTTGATAATGATATGACCGCTGCTTGTTGTTTCAAAAGGAATTTGTGCGTTTGTTTTTAAAGAATAAAATAAAAGTAAAAAAAGAATTGTTGCACATATTGATTTTTTCATGGCTAGTTTTTTTTAAGATTAGGTTATTAATGTATTTTGCTTATTATGAGTGCTCAGGTATTATTCGTTTATTTTCAATCCGTTAAAATAAGCGCTTTTCATCGTAATATCTGTTACGAATTTATTTGAATAATGTTCTGATTTTTTTAATTCGTCAAAAACACGCTTTGCATTTCCGAATAATTTTTGTTCCTTCAAATAATTGTCGAAAGCATGCTGCGCAAGATCCTGAGTTCCGAAGAAACATAAGAAATCTATTGGAATATTTTGATTTTTTGTGTCAAAATGTTCATTTAGTTTTAGTCCGTCCTCAGAAATCTCAGTGATTACTTTTTCTATATCTTCGAACTTCTCAAAAACAGGTAGAACGTAAGTCTTAATCAGGTCAATTAACTTTGAGATTACATTTTCCTGATTGGTTAAGGTAATATTCCAGTCGTGATTTTTGTTTTTTAATGGTGTGAGGTTTTCTAGTTTTGTAGAAAATATCACTCCGTTTTCGTTGTCGGAATTATATTTTTCTTTTTGCCATTTTTTTAATGAGTCTGAACTCACTAGAATTTGTGGTAAAATAGAAACACTACCGCTCCAGTTTTTTGTACTCGACTGAAAGTATATTTCAAATTTTAATTTCTTGTTACGTGATATTTTTTTTAACAATTGCCCTTTCTGAGTCGATTTAAAACCAAAAGGCTGTAATTGTTCAGCAATTTTTTGGCAGCCTGTTTGAAGCATTTCTTTTGTCTGCATTCTACAAATTATTCGTTTGATCTTAAATTAATTCAGAAAAATAAACATAAAAATTTGTTATCAATTTGTCGATACAGTCAATATAATTTTACGTCAAAAATTGCTTAAATTATTTTAGAGGTAATTCGAAATAGAAAGTTGAGCCCTTTCCGAATTCACTTTCTGCCCATATTTTACCGCCGTGTGCTTGTATAATTTCTGCACTTAGATAAAGCCCGATTCCAAATCCGCCAATCGTACTTTCCTGTTGTACTCTGTAATACTTGTCAAACAGCTTAGTAAGATTTTCAGATTTAATTCCCATTCCTTCATCTTTAACTGTTATTCTGATCCTGTTTTCTGATTTTTTGAGTGAGACATAAATCTTTGTTCCATTTCCGGAATATTTTACAGCATTACCGACTAGGTTATTAAGAACCTGCGCCAGCTTTAATCGATCTGCACACACGATAACAGATTGTGGTGATGTAAAAATAAGTTCGTGAGATGAGTACTGAATTTTATAATCTGCCTTAATTTCTTCCAACAGATCACAGATATTAAATTCAGTTTTATCTATATGTAATTTTCCCGATTCGAGCCTTGAGACATTGAGAAAACCGTTAATCATTTCGGTCATATTTCTTACCTGTTTCAAACTTTGTGCATAGGCTTGCTTCAGAAATTGATTATCGGTCTTTTCTGCTTTTCGTAAAAGAAGCTGTAAGTAAGCGTTGATCGAGGTAAGTGGTGTTTTAAGCTCATGCGATACCATGCTTATAAAGTCGTTTTTTCGCTGCTCTTCTTCTTTTAGCCCTTGTATATCTGTAGTAGAGCCCACCCACATCGTTATATTACCATCTTCGTCTAGAATGGGTGATGCAATATTGAGATGCCAGATGTATTTTCCTTCGGTATTTTTAAAACGCATCTCAGAAATATGTGGTTTACGGTTAGCAGCGGCCTCTGCCAGGCCAGTTTGAAACTTTTCAATTTCGTCGGGATGCATCATTTCATGGTAGCCAAAATCTCTTAAATCTTCAAAATTCATTCCCGCAAATTCAAGCCAACGCTTATTAAAAAAGGTGACTTCACCGGTTGGTAGTGCATTAGATATTTTTGAAGGTACAAGATCGGCAAGCATTTTAAAGTACGCTTCACTTTTTTCTATCAGTTTGCGGGCATTTACCTGTTCTGTAATATCGGCAGCAACAACCAATATGTCTGCAATATTTCCATCGGCATCTGCAATTGGCTGATAAACTACATTAAAGAAAATTTCTTTAAGCTCACCATCATGCAGAAGTTCAGCTTTAATTTCGTTTGCATAAAATGGAGTGCCCGTCTTGTATACATTATCTAAAAAGCCCAAAAAAGGTTGATCTTTGATCTCAGGAAGTGCTTCTGCCAGCGTAAGCCCAATTACCTGGTCTGTTTTTCCCCATACTTCTAATATTTTGCTGTTGGCAGATTCAATAATAAGATCTTTTCCTCGAAGCAAACCAATCGCAACGGGAGCTTTTTGAAAAACATATTTGAACCTTGATTCGCTTTTTGAGAGTTGATTAATTAAAATTGAAAGCTGGTCATTGGCTTTTGAGAGCTGATCTGCATATTCCTTCAACTGCCTCTGCGCAAGCACTCTGTCGGTAATTTCGAAAGACATCACCAAGACACCGTCTCGTTTCCCGTCTAATCCGGTAAGGGGCTGATACGTGTAATCTACAAAAGTCTCCCGGATGGTTCCGTCGGGCTCTGTAAAAAGAACAGGACTTTCTTTAACGTCGATGATTTCTCCTGTTTCCATCACTCTTCTGAGCTGTCCGGCAAATGGCTGATCAGCAAGATCGGGTAATATTTCTAAAAACGGTTTGCCAACAACTTCATCTCTTGTTTTTTTCCAGTAGCTGAGATTGGCATCATTGATCATTTCTACGATAAGATTGTCATATCTTATAATGACAACAGAAGCGGGGAGCATATTGATAATCTGATTCAGATTATTGCTTGTTCTTTCCAGATTAACCTTGTTGTCTACTGCATGTGTAACTTCGGAGGTGAAAATGAAAATTCCATCAGTTAATCCATCATCATTTATTCTGGGAATCAGCCTGTAAGTGAAGTACCGTTGCTTCTGCTGATTAATTTTAGTGTTTGAAAGCGGAACAAGATCATCGCTAAAACTTAATGATACTCCTTCAAGAAATACTTTTTTCAATGATTTTTCTAATTCCGAACCCGTTAATTCGGGTAATGCTTCTAAAAATGGCTTACCGATAAGCGTTCTACCAGGTACTAAATTCTGATACGATGTATTGACTAATTCAAAGACAAAATCTTTTCCTGATAATAAAGCGATGCTGGCAGGGATTTCTTCTAAAAGTTTGCTGAGATGATTTCGCTCAGATATAATATGTTTTTTATTATCTGTTTCTTTTTTTGTTGAATCCTGAGTCATCCAGATCGCAAGTTTTACCACTTTATTCTGATCATCGGCTATGGGCGCATAGAGTGGGGTTATTACTGTAGCAGGCTTATTGTCATGATTAACATCTAAGTAAAATTTATCTCCATAAAAAGAATTATTTTCTGCTATCACTTTCGAAACAAGAGCATTGTCTGCAATAAATTTACTATTCAGAAAATCTAGAAGTTGTTTTTCTGAATAGTCTTTAGATTCTTGGCTATAAAGCTGAAGAAACTTATCGTTATAAAGCTCAATTTTACACAGATCAGCATTTATAATGCAGACTGGCAGAGGAGTATGATTTATTATATTCTTAAGTAGCGGTGTATCTGTAAATTTCATCGGAATCCTTCTATATGCGAAGGTAGGCTAATCTTTTATATTTCAAAAATTGTAACATTTAAACAAATACCACATAATACAAGATTGCGATATATTCTATCTTAAATATTGAATATGAATAGATTATTAATTGTAAATCATCAATATTAAATCAATGCAATAAGAATCGATTGTAGATCTTTTGATCTTAACTGTTTACAGCGAGTTTTTTAAGAGAAGCCCATTGTTTTAGGGTAGTCCTTGCTTCAGCGGCAGGATAGCCAAGATAGGTTTTACCGGCAGGTACATCACCCGCAACACCAGATCCAGCGCCTATAGTTGCGCCATCACCAATTGTGGTATGATCTTTAATAGAAGCACCGCCGCCAATAACAACACCATTACCTAACGTAACGCTACCCGCAAGGCCACTGTTACCTGCAATTATACAAAACTTACCCAGAATACTGTTGTGACCAATTTGAACAAGATTATCAATCTTACAGCCATCACCAACAATGGTCGAACTGAATTTACCCCGGTCAACACATGCACCAGCACCAATTTCTACCCAGTCGCCAATGATAACATTACCAATTTGCGGAATTTTTGCAAGTCCTCTTTCGGGGCACGGCCTAAAACCAAATCCGTCGGCGCCGATCGTAGCATTGGGATGTAGTATAGTGTTTGCACCAATATGACAATTTTCCCTGATCACAACACCACTCCATACCGTACTGTTTGTACCGACAGTGCTATGATCTAAAATGGTAGCATTAGGATAAATAATCACATGATCGCCTAATTGTACTTTAGGCCCAATGTATGCTCCGGCGCCAATACGTGTACCTTGACCAATAATAGCAGTAGGATGGACCGATGCAGAAGGGTGGATATCAATATCACTTTGTTCATAAACAGGCGCAAATAATTCTAGAATCTGACACATCGCAAGATCTGCATTAGCAACTTTTATAAATGCCCTATTCTCACCGGGACTAATAGAAATATCATTGTTCACAATAGCTATTGATGCCTTACTGCCAGCCCAAAGTTTTTCGTATTTTTTACTTCCTATAAAGGTAATCTGGCTATTATCGGCATTTTCTATTTGCTCAGGAGAGGATACAGAATATGAAGTATCGCCTATGATACATCCCTGTAACAAGGCATTAATTTCTAATACTGAATATAATTTCATAAAGGATTATTTGGATACGTTCCTCAGTTGGGCGCTTGTGCAAAAGTACGACGAACGGAGCTAAGAATAATAAGATTTATTGATTGACTACAATTGAATAATAGTACAACGTATAAAAAGAAGAATTATTCTAATTAAATATTAAATTTTTAATAAACTATTAAATTAGATCAAACAATCGCAAACGTTAATCATTATTACAGCCAAATTTTAAATATTCTCAGTGAGTAAAAATTGTCCGTTTATGAATTTTAATTATTGTCAAAATGGTAAACTAATAAACCCCGTTTTTTTCAAACCGGATTATTTCTTTTTGTAAAATTTAAATCGTAGCTAAAAGCATGGGGCTTTATCAGCGTACCTGTACGAAGATCTACTGCCGATCCGTCGACAAGAATCTGGCCTTTAAGGTTTTTAACATAGATTGATGCCCCACGGATGAAAGGCTTCATGCTTTTTGCCGTCACTGCTCTTGCATTAATAATCATTGCAGATCCTTTGCCTTTGCACACAGCTTTGTAACCTTTTTCAATAATTACCGACATTCCCCCACGAATTGATAGCCCCAGATAATTCCTTTGAGTTAGTATAGATTTTATCAGTTTCTTATAATCAGGTTGCTCTTCTGTTGGAGTATAAATAACACATTCTTTAACAAAACCTAATCCTTTTTCTGTGCATTTTTTACTGATCATCTCATCGGATAATGCCATAGCTGCGGTATGAATTCCTATCAGTGTAAATTTTTCGTCTGTCATATATTTATTATGCAAAAGCTCACCGATTGAGTTTTTACTCAGGAAAGTGTGTATTTCAGATTGATTCCCCAGAAGAATAATGATATCTGCTTCAGCAATGCGTGAGTAATAGCCGTTGTTATCATTGCATTCTTTATGAATACTGATAATGCCATAATTAGTATGCCCTTTTTCGCTAATGGCATCACAACACATTGTAAGCGATTCATCAGATGACGGTAAAGAGGTAATGATTTCGATATGCGCTTCTTTTTTAAGTGATATGCATGAAAATAAGCTGCGCCCATGATTTTGTTTTACAACCAATTCGCCGTTGTCGTTATACTGACTGTCAATAAGCTGCCCTAATAAAATAAGTTTACCTTTTGGATACATAGTTTCTGAAATTAGGTTACTCGTTATCTGTTTTACGATCAACTTTTTCGGCTCCCATTTGCATAGTATCTGAGGTTTCCGTTAAGGTTTTAACGGTATCAGACTTTCTGTCATTTACAGTCTGTCGTTTATTTTCCTGATTGTAATATTGAGTTTCAGATTTGGTACAGGCAACTGCAATAGACAGTGCCGTAAGTAAAAGCGCTATGTTTTTCATAAATTTTGATTTGGTAAATCAAACATAAGCAGGAAATTATTAAAAGTTTTATGATGTTAATCACAGAAATGATAAAATGTAATTTTATATGATAAATTGCGTAATTCTTTCGTTCGTGTGTTCTCAATGTACCAAAAAGAAACCCTTCTCCGAAGAGAAGGGTAAAAACACAAATGATGAAAAAAATTGTTGCGTATTTCTACGTCTCAATATTTACAAAAATAGATATAACAATAATAACGGGTTATGGCTCAAATCATAGATGTAATTTTTTTATTTTAATATTTTATAGATTTCTCAGGAGATAAACAAGAAGATTATAACAAAAGAAATGGTATTATTAAGCAGACACAGATATTGATTATGAGTTACATCATAATACAGGAAGTTGAGTTGTTGTAGGTTTGGAGCAACAGTTCGCATTAAGAATGATATAAAAGTTTCAAAAATATCCGAGTTTATTAAATTTAACCATAATAATGATACCAAAAGGACGATTGGTTTTCATAAATTCTGAAGACCAGCTTCTTGATAAGAATGTAGAAGCATCACCGGAAATAAAATGTACAAAACTTCTGAGTTTTTTAAACGATTTCAAACAAGATCCTGTAAAAGTTTTGATAGGAAGACAACATTTTTCCAAAAATCAAAAGAGATTTTACAGTAGAGCACTCTCTGCAGCCGGATATAGTAATTTCAAATTTATTCTTCTCAGTAAAGAAAATATTATACAGAAAAAAACCAATACAGAACTTTCTGATGCAAAAGTGATATTTTTTGTTGGCGACCATACACAATCGTATGAAATCTTAAAAAACTCACCAATTCTGAAAATATGGCAAAGAAGATATATGACTGAAAACGGTTTTACTATCGGAGGAATGTCTGATGGAGCCTCTTGCATTTCGCAATCAATGATCATCAAGAATGATTATAATTACTTAAATAGCAACAAAGAAATAAAACTTTGCTCTGGTCTGGGGTTTTTACATAATTGCATTATAGATGCAAAATATATACAAGAAACTGAATACGATCAGCTTGCTGAAACGGTGGTAAAGCATCAAAACTTAATGGCAATTGGCCTCGGAAACGACACCGCATTTATTGTTGAGAATGGACAAGGAATCTGCAAAGGCGACGGAACTATTATCGTGGTGAGAACATCTGATGTTTTATATAGGTCTGATAAAGTGAACTCAAATTATGAATTTTATCTTAAGAATCTGAAAGGTCGGGTCTTAATTAACGGTTGTACAGTAAATCTGGCGGATAATGCCGAAATCGTATGTGAGGAAGATTACTGATTTTTAGAAAATAATTTTTACTCATAAATTGAGATTCTAATTTACATCATAAATAGTCTTGATAATTCAATTTAATTTGGCGATTTTATTTTAAATGTCACTGTTACTATTTTCAAAAGCTAAAGAAATTCCGGGGGTTCCAGCACAGAAAAAAGGAGCCTTCCATGATACTGAAAGTATAAAATACTTTGAGACAAAAGATATGGCTATTCAGGCGTATCATCTTATTAAAGATAAATTTTTCAGGATCAATTCTTGGGCGTCTTACTGCAATTATTCATTTGCTGATTTTAAACTTTTTGATGAAAAAGGAGATGAGACCTTTGGCAAACCCCAAAAGGGAGATTACGTAAGAATAAAAATTACAGCATGCCCCGATCTGGATACTCCATATTTTTGGGTGCAGATACAAAATGTTTTTACTGATAACATCGGTGATAAGCAAAAGATTTGTATTGTTTTTGCACCTTCATACGCACCTGGTGGAGATAAAAACCGTATCGAGCATTTTTACAGCAGACATTCTAGATCAACATTTACAGTCTGCAGACAAAACAGAAAAATAATAGTTGCTGTGTACGGAAGAAACGAAACGCCAAATCTTCGGACGAATTTTTTAAATAAAATCAAGAATATTGTTACTGCTTTACTTTCAATAGCAGGGATGTCGAAAATACAATGGAAAAGCTTTACCAATTCTTTAATAGACCTGCATGAGGAATAAAAAGATATAGTTGACGCCCTTGATTGATTTAAATCATAAAAAGTTTATAACAAAAATTTGTTATTTCATATTAATATTTAGTTCAGCATTAGCTGTCAGCTATTTATTATCACCAACAAATTACAATTTATATGAAAAAAAGCTTTTTTGAAAGGTTTTCGGGCTCTGCCTTGTGTGAAAAAGGCAAACATTCTGTTTTTGCTTTTCTCGTTATAATTCTTACTAATAGCATTATTTCAATGCCGACAATCTACTTTTCCGAAATTTCCAGACTCGTGTTTAATGTAGGAGCTGCAACTATTATTTTGCTGATGATCCTTGTAAGAAATCCACGGAAAATTAAGGTCTTTTTTAATTGGTTAATAATTTACACGAAAAAAATTCATGGATTCTGAAACAGAACTGTTAAATGCACAATTTTTCTACTGCGAGTCTATACGAAAACGCTTAAAAACAGAGATAAGCAAATCAAAACAATAATAAATAAATCTTTTACTCTATTTAATTTAAAAAAAATATACTAACCCATAAAGCAAATATAATTATGATTTCAAAAGGAAAATTATTACTAATCGGTGGCAGTGAAGACAGAAGTGATACAGATAATGAGATGGAAAAGAAGAATCGCGATTTTATACCTCATGAAATTTTAAAATTACTTATACAAGACAAAAATGATCGCATTGAAGTCGTGACAACGGCAAGTTCAGAGCCGGAAAGTATGCGAAAGACATACACCGAGACGTTCGATGATCTTGGTTTTACCAATTATGATTTCCTCCATTTGTGCGATCAGCAATTACATTCTGATCATTATTTTAAACGTGTAGAAGCAGCTAAAACTATATTTTTTACAGGAGGAGACCAAAACAAAATTTGTGAAGAACTAAAAAATTCATCAATTAACGAGCTAATACTTGATAAATATAGAAATGAAGAAGATTTTCTTGTTGCAGGAACCAGCGCCGGAGCTATGTGCATGCCCGACATCATTATCAGTGATGCTGTAAATGGAGAAGCTATTCTTGATGAGGATATTAAAATATTGCCGGGTCTGGGGCTCATTGATCACTGTATCGTAGATACCCACTTTGTACACAGAGGGAGATTCAGCAGATTAGCTCATGCTTCAATTCTGCATCCTGATCATTGGGGAATTGGCTTGGGAGAAGATACAGCACTTATGATCGAAAACGGACATCGTGCAAAATGTAAAGGATCTGGGATGGTATTGGTGATATCTGGTAAAAACATTAAGCAGACTAATGTTTCTACAGCAGAAAAGGGCGAGCCTGTATATGCTGAAAATCTCCAGGTACATATTCTTACTGACGGCTGTTCGATAGACTTCAATAGCGGTATAATGACGGCCGACGAGCCAGATCTTTCAAAAAATACCACAGAGTAGGGGATCAAGAATCAGAATTTGTTGATCTAATGCCTGACTTATTAAGCAAACAGCTATGACTATGGTCATAGGATGTCATGCTTTAGCCTCACTATATTGTTCACACCAAATCACTTTAACATATGAAATACTTATTATGCTTCAGCCATCTATCATGGAATTTTGTGTATCAACGACCTCAGCATCTTATGACAAGATTCTCAAACGAATACCAGGTGTTTTATTTTGAAGAACCTAAACTTGGAGATTCTGACAGATACATTGTCAATGTGCAAGGAGGAGTTTATATTGTTGAACTCATAATCACGGGATATGATGATACTACCCATTCACGAATACAAAATCTTATAAAAAAGCTTTTGCAAGAATATAATATCGAAAATTATACGTGTTGGTATTATACCCCTATGGCATTACAGTTTACAAATCATCTCAATCCCGAGATCATAGTTTATGACTCTATGGATGAGTTGTCTGCCTTTAGGTTTGCTCCACCTCAGCTTGTACAGTTAGAAGAAGAATTATTCAAAAAAGCTGATGTTGTTTTTACCGGAGGACACTCTCTCTATCATGCCAAGAAAGGCAGGCATCACAATATTCATGCAATGCCGAGCAGTATAGACAAAAAACATTTCGGAAGGGCAAGAAATATTCTGCACGAGCCCGAAGACCAGTCTGACATCGATGGTCCTAAACTTGGCTTTTTTGGCGTTATTGATGAAAGATTTGATATTGAGCTTCTTCGGGAGGTTTCATCCAAACGTCCCGGATGGCAATTTGTAATCATTGGCCCTGTTGTAAAAATAGATCCCGACGATTTGCCCAAAGCATCCAATATTCATTATCTCGGCTCAAAAGATTATGAAGAACTACCATTGTATATTGCCCATTGGGATATTGCATTAATTTTATTTGCTTTAAATGAATCTACGAAATTCATTAGCCCCACCAAAACTCCGGAATATCTTGCCGCAGGAAAACCTGTAATATCTACCGCAATCAAAGATGTTGTGCAGCCTTATGGTGTTGCTGGTTTGGTAGAAATTGTGGATGATGCAGAATCATTTATTTCTGCTGCTGAAAAGATCTTCGCTGTAAAGGAAAAAGAGTGTTGGCTGCACAATGTTGATCGTTTTCTTGAAGATGATTCATGGGATCATACCTTCAATCGGATGAATACCCTCATCAATGAAGTAGAATGGGTGAATTAGCAAAATAAAAACTTAAAAAAGCACATCAATCATGTATGATTTTTTAATAGTAGGCTGTGGTTTTGCGGGCGCAGTTTTGGCAGAACGTCTTGCCGGTGAAGGGAAGAAAATTTTAATTGTTGATAAGCGCGATCATATTGCAGGAAATGCATTTGATTATTATAATGAAGATGGTATTTTGATACACAAATACGGTCCGCACATTTTCCATACCAATTCCGAAGAAGTATTTAGATATTTAGGAAAATTTACCGAGTGGCGGCCTTATGAGCACCGTGTTTTAGGAAGTGTCGATGGCTTGCTAGTTCCTATTCCGATTAATCTTACAACGATAAATACTTTATACGGTAAAAACCTTAACTCTGATGAAGTCACAGATTTTCTTGCTTCAAAAGCCGAAAAAAGAATCCCCATTCTCACTTCGGAAGATGTTGTAATTAATGCAGTTGGAAAAGAATTGTACGAGAAATTTTTTAAGGGTTATACCAAAAAACAATGGGATCTGGATCCTTCTGAGCTGGATGCCTCTGTTACCGCTCGTGTGCCTACAAGAACCAATAAAGATGACAGATATTTTACAGATACTTTTCAGGCAATGCCCAAAAAAGGATATACTGAGATGTTCAAAAGAATGCTTTCGCATAGAAATATCAACATTATGCTTCAGACCGATTACAGAGATATTATTGATGTAATTCCATTTCAAAAAATGATTTATACAGGGCCTATCGACTCTTATTTTGATTATTGCTTCGGAAAATTACCGTATCGTTCTATTGATTTTACATTTGAAACATTACATCAGGAAAATTATCAGCCAACGGGAACGGTCAATTATCCAACTTCAAATTTATATACAAGAATTACCGAATTTAAGTTTTTAACCGGACAGCGAAATGACAAGACAACGATTGTTTATGAATATCCTACCGCCGAAGGTGATCCCTATTATCCAATTCCGAGAAAACAGAATCAGGATATTTACAATCAATATAAGAAGCTTGCAGAAGAGCATCAGGATGTTTTTTTTACAGGTCGTTTAGGAACTTACAAATATTACAATATGGATCAGGTGGTAGCACAATCACTTGCGCTTTTCAAAAAGATAAAAAGTAGAGGAGAATATGTTCAGTGATGATTTCTTAGACATTAATACCAACCCTTTCAAAAGCTTTTTGATGGGTGGTTTCGAGTGTGCAGATCATCAGAATGCATTTGGCAACAGGGTAGATCTGTATAAAGTATCTGGTCATGAGCGGTATTTGGAAGAAGATTATGACAGATTACATGAACTCGGAATTAAAACAATCCGGGAAGGTATACGCTGGAGTGCAGTTGAAACAGAGCCTTATCAATATAACTGGTCTGAGGTTGAGCGCATTATTAAAGTTTCTGAGTCTAAGAATATTCAGGTTATTTGGGATATATGTCATTTCGGATTTCCTGATGATCTTACTCCGCTTCATCCGATGTTTGCAAGAAGATTCGGCAATCTGTGTCGAGAATTTGTCATTAAATACAGAAGTCTTGTTCCTGAAGACTCACTTATTGTTACCCCAATCAATGAAGTCAGTTTTATTTCGTGGCTTGGTGGCGATGTACGAGGAACGTCACCTTATTGTACCGGGCAAGGCTGGGAAGTGAAATATGCTTTAATGAAAGCTTATATTGAAGGAATAGAGAAGATGAAAGAAGTAGATGCGGGGATAAGAATTATGGTGACAGAGCCTCTCATCAATATTGTTCCTAATGATCCACTGAGCTCTTTATCAGTACTCAACGCAGAAAATAAGCATTTTGAGCAATTTCAGGTTCACGATATTCTGTCGGGAGCTATCTGTCCCGAGTTGAGGGGAAAACCTGAATACCTGGATATTATCGGTGTTAATTACTATTATAATAATCAATGGGTAAATGAAACTTATGAATGTTTGCCATGGGCAGAAAAACCCACGCATCCTTTATTCAGATCTCTTCAATCTTTGATAGAAGCTGTTTTTAGAAGGTATGGAAGGCCCGTTGTTATTGCCGAAACCAGTCATCCGGGAGAAGATCGTGCAAAATGGATTTCTATGATTGCTGATGAATGTCTTTCTGTACTGCAAACCGGGATTCCTCTTTTAGGATGTTGCTATTACCCAATTGTTGACCGTCCCGATTGGGATCATTTAGACATCTGGCACCATAGCGGTATTTGGGATGTTTTTGATCCTGTTTCTGTCACCAGAAAAGCTGATGTAGAAAGTTTACATGCCATTTCTCAATTTAAAAAACAACTGGATGCTCTCAATACATATGCTTGAAAATATACAGCAGATTTTTGATCATATTCATTTCTTAAAATTGTAATAATATCTCATCGTCTCTTTATAGTAATTGTAAATCTTCAAAATTAAATGATTCTTATGGAGCCTCAAAAGTTTAGTTACGACAACACTATTGTTAAAGCATTTTTATACGCTACGGTTATATTTTCACTGTTTGGTTTTATCTTTGGATTAACGGCTGCTTTACTGCTTTTTTATCCTGAGCTTCCAGAATTTTTATTCGGAACCGATGATGCCACAATCAGATCCATTTCTTCAGGGAATATCCAAAATTTAATCAACACGCAGGGAGCATTCGGATTTGGGCGTATTCGGATGCTTCATACGACAAGTGTCATTTTTGCGTTTGTCTGCAATGTCGTATACGTTGGCGTCTATTATTCTCTGCAGAGATTACTAAAAACCAGAATGTACAGTGATCTTCTTTCATGGGTACATTTCTGGTCGTGGCAAATTATGATCGTGGCAGCATATATCACTTTTTTCATGGGTATCAACACTTCAAAAGAGTATGCAGAACATGAGTGGCCTATTGATATTTTAATCGCATTTTCCTGGATTGTTTTCGGTCTGAATATGTTTCTTACAATAGCAATACGGAGAGTAAGACACTTGTACGTTGCAATCTGGTTTTATATTGGTACCTGGATCGCAGTGCTGATGCTTCATATTTTCAATAATCTTGAAGTTCCGCTCAGCTTCACTGCGTGGAAATCATATTCCGCTTATGCGGGAGTTAAGGATGCAGTGGTACAATGGTGGTATGGTCACAATGCCGTTGCTTTTATTTTGACAACACCTGTACTCGGATTAATGTATTACTTCTTACCGAAAGCAGCAGATCGGCCGGTATTTTCATATAAACTCTCCATCATCCATTTTTGGTCTTTGATTTTTGTCTACATCTGGGCCGGCCCGCATCATTTACAATATACATCTATTCCTGCTTGGGCACAGGCTGTGGGTACAGGATTTTCAATTATGCTGATTGCACCGTCATGGGGTGGAATGCTGAACGGACTTTTAACCTTGAGAGGCGCATGGGATAAAGTAAGAGTAAACCCAATTTTAAAATTCTTTGTGGTTGCAGTTACCTGTTACGGAATGGCAACTTTTGAAGGCCCTCTTCTCGCTACAAAGAATATTAACAAAGTCGGTCATTTTACAGATTGGGTGATCGGTCATGTGCATGTTGGTGCTTTGGGATGGAACGGATTTATGGCTTTCGGAGTAATTTATTATCTTATTCCTATTTTATGGCGTACAAAGCTTTGGTCTGTTAAGCTTGCAAACTGGCATTTTTGGCTTGGCACATTGGGGATTATATTCTACGTTGTCCCGATGTATATTTCTGGTTTTACACAGGGATTAATGTGGAAACAGTTTAATCCCGATGGTACTTTACTTTGGAAGAACTGGCTAGATACCGTAACAGCGATTGTACCGTATTTTAAAATGAGGTTTGTTGGCGGCCTGTTTTATTTCTCAGGTGGCGTGCTAATGGCAATAAATTTAATTGCAACAATAAGAAAAGGATCTTTTCAGAAAGATGTGCCTGCAGAAGCTTTTCCTTTATCAGATATCAGCAATAGACGTAAAGAAGGAGAGGGGGCTCACCTCTGGCTGGAGAGAATGCCTGTATTGTTAGGATTTCTATCATTTTTTGCACTGTCTGTCGGTAGTGTTATTGAAATTATCCCAACACTATCTATGAACAAAACAGTGCCCACCATTTCAGCGGTGAAACCTTACTCACCTCTCGAACTGGAAGGGAGAGATCTCTATATAAGGGAGGGATGCAATGCATGTCATACTCAGATGATAAGACCTTTTCGAGATGAAGTCATCAGATTCAACGGGAAAAACGGACAGTACTCTAAAGCAGGTGAATTTGTCTATGATCGTCCTTTCTTATGGGGGTCTAAAAGAACAGGACCAGACTTGCACCGTGAAGGTGGTAAAAATCCCAGTTCATGGCACTATAAGCACATGTACAATCCAAGATCAACCTCAGCAGGTTCTATTATGCCCAGATATCCGTGGTTAATTTCTAATAATTTGGATCGATCTGAGATGATTGATAAAATAAAGTTGCTAAAGAAGATCTACGATGTTCCTTATACAAAAGCTCAGATTGACTCAGCTGATCAATGGGCAGATAATCAGGCAGCAGGGATAGTAAATGATATATTCATTGAAGCACCAGATCTGAAAACGGCCTATGCATCTCGCCCGTCTGGCGAACTTGAGAAAAAAGAAATTATTGCTTTGATATCTTATCTGCAGAGACTTGGAATAGACATTAGAACGAATGAAATAAAAACAGCATCAAACAATTAAATCCAATCCAATGAAATTAAATATTCTTACATATTTGGCTTTAGAAAAAAGCAATCACCAGTTATATGAAGTACTGTCTTTAATCGCCGTTATGTTGATCCTTCTGGCTTTCGTAATTTATATATTTACAAAAAAGTATAAAAAAGAAGAAGTACGTGCTCCATTGGAAGATGATAATACAGAAAATTCACTAGATTCTAAATAATTAACCTGAGTTCGAGTTAAGTAATAATCGTAAAACATTAACTTTCAGACTATTATACACTTAATGCAAAGGCGAATTTTATTCTTTTATAATAAAGCAAGCAAAGAAGAATCAACAAGTTGATTTATAAAGCTTTTGTTCAAGCTTTGCGAAGCAAATTTATTTGCCTTTGCTTTCTAAAATAGAAAGTTTACTTATAAAATCTCTGCGTTTAATGATTTAAAAACTACAAAACAGGATTACTAAAACTCATCGCAAAATTTAATTGAACGTCTCACTGATTTCTTCAATATTAAAATTTTTATACTGGAAGTAAAGATGCGAGTGAAAATCATTCAGTTTTCTGAGCATTTCCAAAAGTTCGTCTTTTTCTATATTTTCAAGTTTTCCGGCAAGAATTCTTGAGGTCATATTTACCTTTTCTACCGAACGGTGAAAGTAATCTTCACCTTTTTCAGTTATATTCAGTCGTTTGCTTCTCTTATCTTCATTGTCGTTTTTTTCTTCGATCAAGCCATATTCCAAAAGACGCTTGATGATTTGCGTTCCGGTTTGTTTCTCATGACCGTTTCTTTCAATCAGCTGAATTTTAGTAAGATTCGGTTCATCTTTCAATCGATAGAGATACGTGAATTCTTCGTTTGCCAGTTCAGGAAAATCAGACAGTCCTTTTCTGATTAGCTGTTTAGAATATCTGCCCAAAAGCAAAACCTGTTTGCAGATTTCATTTTCTGTAAAAGAAACCTGATGCTGCTCATTTTTTAAAAGTTTGGTAGGGCTTTCCTTTCTGTACTTTTTATCATTCATCCAAAGACGAAAATCCTCAATCGTAGAATGAGGTTTGTACGCTTCAGAATTTTCAAATTCTTTTACCTGATGAAGGAGATCGATGAAAAAATCAGTATTCATTACACAAATTTAATCTAAAAATATAAGTTTTGTTCAATCTAAAGTTTCACACTTCCCATTCCGCCATCAATGCCAAAAATCTGTCCTGTAATCCAGGATGATTTATCTGAGATCAAAAATGCGGTCATTTCAGCAATTTCTTCAGCATTGCCGATTCGCTGGAGCGGATGTCTTTTTGCTGAAGCTTCACGTTTCTCAGGCGTTGAAAGAAGATTTGCAGCAAGATGTGTGTCTGTTAATGACGGTGCAATTGCATTTACTCTGATTTTCTGTGCCGAAAATTCTGCAGCCAGACTTTTTGTAAGACCTTCCACCGCATTTTTACTTGCAGCAACCGAAGCGTGAAACGGCATTCCCAGTTTTGCGGCAACAGAACTGAATAATACAATCGATGCGCTTTCAGATTTCTTTAAATTCGGAAGAAGTTTCTGAATCACTTTTACTGCGCCTATTACATTAATTTCAAAATCATTTTTAAAATCGTCTATAGAAAGTCTATTAAAAGGTTTCAGATTAATACTTCCGGGTGCATAAACCACGCCGTCCAAAACTTCAGGAAAAGTTATATCGTCGAGATTTGCCGAGAGTATATCCATTTGATGAAATTCAATATTCGGATGATTCAATTCCGGGTTTTCTGTTTTAGAAATTCCGATGATTTTATGTTGCTCTGAAAGGATTTTTGCCGTTGCCAACCCAATTCCTTTTCCACAACCGATAATGACTATATTTTTCATTTTTTTTACTTTTAATTATTGCAACCAAAATATGCAGATCTTGGCTTAAAACTACCGCTTAGAAATTTTGTTATTGCTGATTATCCTTTGTCTGCTGCATTTAAATCTTTCAATTTCCTCGCTTCGCTTTTTCAAATGCTTCTGGCTGACTCCTGAATTTACCCTTTTTCTCCAAAGTTTAAAGCTGGATTCCTTAAGCTCAGAACGCATTATTTCAATCACTTCCGATTCGCTTACACCAAACTGGAAAAGAATGGCTTCAAAAGGTGTTCGGTCTTCCCAAGCCATTTCGATGATTCGGTCGGTTTGATGAATGTTAAATTCCTTAGTCATGAGATTTTGTTTTCTTGTTTCTCCGGCATTTTTCACTGCAATATTTTACTTCATTCCAATTTCTCTTCAACTTTTTCCGCCAGTTGAAAGGCAATCCGCAGACTTCACAGGTTTTTGATAGTAATCCCGAAGGCATAATTCAGGGTTTTATGTAATTTCTAAAATTGTTAATAACCAAATCTTTAGACTTCAGGTCGTGCATCATATTATAAAGACCGAAAAACGTACGGTTGAGATAAATAAAATGTCTTGAACCACGATTCGTATTCATTCCTTTCATATCACTCACTTTGGCGTATCGCTGTCCGAGATCAGCAATTTCCTGAAAGAATTTTTCGTCAGAAAAATCAAATCTTTCCTGATTAAACGGTCTGGTGAACAGCTCTAATAATTCGTAGAACAATTTGGAAAAAAATTCTTTTTCTTTTGGCGAATCTTCTTCCCGAAGAATCTCCAGAGTGAATAATTTCTCAAAGAAGATTTCAGGATTTTTTAAATTTTCTTCTTTGGCAAGTTCAAAATACGGAATATAAAAATCTTCCGGAATCTCTTTGATACAGCCAAAATCAATTACCAAAAGCTCTTTATTCTCAGAAATCAGGAAATTTCCCGGATGCGGATCTGCATGAACTTTTTTCAGAATGTGCATCTGATACATATAAAAATCCCAAAGTGTCTGCCCGATTTTGTTTGAATCTTCCTGAGAATTTTGTTTTTTTGTAAATTCTGAGAAATGAATTCCGTACATCCAATCCATCGTTATGATTTTTTCGCACGAATATTCAGGATAATAACGAGGAAATTTCACATTCGGAAGATGCCGGCATTCTTCCGAAAAATGCTGGCTGCGTTTCAGTTCCAGATTATAGTCTGTTTCTTCAAACAATTTGTCTTCCACTTCCTGAAAGTATGATTCCGAACCTTCTTTTTTAATATTAAACATTTTCATAGCAATCGGTTTTACCATTTTAAGATCGCTGGAAATGCTTTCTCTCACACCTGGATACTGTATTTTTACCGCTAATCTTTTATCTTCTTTTTTTGCTGTGTGAACCTGCCCGATACTCGCTGCATTTACCGATTCGGCAGAAAACTCATCAAACAGATCTTCAGGATTTTTACCGAAATATTTTCGGAATGTTTTCTTAACCAAAGCGCCCGATAAAGGAGGAACAGAAAACTGAGAAAGCGAGAATTTTTCTACATATTCCACCGGAAGGATGTTTTTTTCCATGCTTAGCATTTGTGCTACTTTCAAGGCAGAACCTTTCAATTCTTTCAAGGAATCATAGATATCTGTTGCATTGTCTTCATTTAGAATTTTCCGGGCTTCGTCTTCATCTTTTGTGATTTTATTTCCGTAATATTTCAGGTAATTGACACCGACTTTTGCACCAGCTTTCAGAAGGCTGCTTGTACGTTCAATTTTTCCTGTAGGAATTTTATTTAATGTTTTCATCTTAAATTTTGTTAGATTTTTGATATGTTTTTCTTTCTCATTTACACGCTTTACGAATCCAATATAATGTGATATCATTACTACTAAATGAGAAAAAACAGCTATCAGATCGAGTTTGTTGAAATCTTATTTGTAAAATCAACTCATCTTAAATTTTTCTTTCCAAAGAAATTTCCCAAGATCAAATACTTTTCTCAATGGTTCATTATCCATCAGCTCAAAACCTGTGTCAATAGTTTTCTCAATGAAAATATCTGTCTTTTCAAAATCGGGAGAAGTATCTTTTTTCCAGAATTCAATCGATGAAACCAAATGAAACCAAAGTACTTCCTGCCTTGATTTTTCATTAAACTTTCGGATATCTTCTTTTGCTTTTTCAATCATTTCCCAATCGTTAAAATCTAAAGTATTGACGTATTGTTTATGCGTTTCCCGAAGTTTCTGAAAGGTTTTAATGTTCTGGAATTTACTATTTCCCAAAATTGACAATACCAAAGAACGGTTCATGGCAAGATTCTCAAAAAAAATGAAATAAACATTCAATAATTTTTCTTTTGTAGATGTTTCTTCAGAGGAATTTACTTCCGAAGCAAGTTCAAGGGATTTCGTGAAAAGATGATTTAGCATTTCTTTTTCGATCTGATCAAAACCTGAGAAGTAATGATAAAATTCTTTTTCCTCAAAACCATTTTGCTTAGCGAAGAGATAGACATTTTTAGGTTTTTCTCCATGATTCAAAAGATAATCACCATATACTTCAAATAGTTTTTCCTGTGTTATATTGGTTTGTTCTTGCATAATAGAATTAATTTATCAACAAATTTAGTAATTTATTTTATCTTTAATTTAAATAAAGTATACATTTGTACTATATAAATCATTCAATTTTTTAATTATGTTGACAATACAAGCGCAATCGATTATACCTACTGATTTTGGAATTTTTACTGTCTATGCATTCTCCGAACACGAAGACGACTGGAGCCCGCATTTGGTTTGGGTGGCAGAAAATACAGATTTCAGCAAAACTGTAAATGTCCGTTTTCATTCGGAATGCATTACTGGCGAAGTCTTTCATTCTAAAAAATGTGAATGTGGGCAACAACTTGATGCTGCAATGAAATATATGTCCGAAAACGGAGGAATAATTATTTACCTTCGTCAGGAAGGTCGTAATATAGGAATCATCAACAAACTGAGAGCCTACGCGCTTCAGGAAAAAGGATTTGATACAGTGGAAGCCAATTTGAAATTGGGATTGCCTGCAGACGGAAGAAATTTTGACGTAGCGATTGAAATGCTGAAAATTCTGAATATTAAAGAAGTTAATCTTTTAACCAATAATCCGGATAAGCTTAAATCTCTCGAAAATAGTGGAATAAAGCTAGGCAGCAGAATTCCGCTTGAAATTGCATCAAATGAGATCAACGAAAGTTATCTGACGAAAAAAAAAGATTATTTCGGACATCTTCTGGAAAAGTTATAATTTTCTCATTGCTGCAGTAAAATTTTAAGCTTATATTTTTTAATGAAAATGTGCAACTATTCACCTGTTTCTAGTCTTGTTGAAGAAGAATTTTAGTTTTTCGGTAATTATAACCCGCAATAATCGTTACAAATGCAGGTAATAGAAGTAATAATCCCTCATTACCAATGTAGTGATATAGCAATAAAGTAGCTAAAATCAGGATCCATCCCGACAGAAAATAATAATTTGCAGATCGGAAATTTTGGTATTTAATATTATCGTTGCGATAAGGAATGATTATAAAGCTAACATGCGCGAGAATGGCTCCAGTTAAAATATCAATTAAATGATGCTGGTAAGTCGTCAATGTAGAAATTCCTAAAAAAATCAGCCAGATCATTAAGAAAATCCGCCACTTTGAGAGAGATCTGAACACAGACCAGAATATAAAGGCAAAAGTAATATGCAATGATGGAGATTGATTGAAAGGGGAGTCAAATTTCTTTAAAAACGAAAAAGGTAGTTTCAAAATAATATTGGAGACTTCAGGTTTTGGAAATGAGAATCTTAAAGGAAAAGTAATAAAAAATATACCCGCTGTAATAATTACAAAAAGCATTCTCCAGGTTAATATTTTTAATTGTTGTTTATTTTTACACGAAAAAAATACAACGCAGAAAAAAACACCACTCGCCATGTAAGGGATGATCGACAGGGGGATGAATGGAATTGATCTTTCAAAGTCAAAAGTGAATGAGGGAACCTGACCTAGCGACGAGGAATACCACGTGCAAAGATTGTAAACTGCCATGAATACAATAGTGCAGAGTGTTAATGCAAATGCCTGCTGTCGGATTTTTAATTGCTTTTTAGTCATGCGTCATGATATTTAGGAATGAACAACGACGACTAAGTAAAAGTCCTTTTCTTATCAGCATAATCTTACGTTTTTTATGATTTAACAATTAAAAAAGTTGATAAAGAATCAAATAATAAACCATTGAACATTAAATTTTTGATATATTAACTAAAATAAGATGATGTGGTATCTGTTTATCATAGCTAAAACAAAGTGACTGTTATGCAGAAGAGTATATCGCTATTGCTATCGAACCATGTCCGTTTTTGGCAGCAGATTCTATAAATATATTAATCAATATCTTGCATACGGCTTATGTATGTCTGTGCAAAGGGTAGTACAGTGGTAATATTACTTATTTGGCGATGAATATGGCAAGCACAAGGTTGTAGCGGTCAGGATGATCGGTCACGGAAGTTTTAAAAATGAGAATAATAATTTTGCGGATTTTGGAAAACTTATATTGAGTTTATTTCCATAGACCGCAGTGATAAAGAATTTATGAATGAATTATTAGAAAAAATCAAGAATATTGAACATGGTTTTAAAACAAGAATCCTCAATGACAATACATTCAGATGGATTTATCCGAAGTTTATTTGCTGTCAGAAGATAAATTTCCGGATCAGGTTTTCCTTTCGGAACATCATCTGCAGATGTCACAGCATCAAAGTAGTGGTCGAGCCCTAACTTATTTAGAACCACCGGAATGATGATGGCCGGAGAATTTGTCGCCAAACCTATCTTCAATCCTGATTTATGCAAGGATTCTATGAATGCTTTAATACCTTTCATCTCACAATTTTCAGTTTTGATCAGTTCCATGACCCTTTGTACAACTTGTTCCTCTACAGCCTGAAGAGTGAGACCTGACCAAGGAAATCTTTCATACCAAAACCGGGTTACTTCTTTAGTTGTCATTGATTGAGTCAATGCTGTAAATTCGTCTAAAGACGTGAAAACTTCTGATTCTGCCTGTTTCCAGAATTTTTCAGAATCGATCAGTACACCGTCCATATCAAATATAACCGCTTTTACCTGATCCATTAAGCCCATTTTTTAAGATCATATGCAGCTTCCCAGAAAATGATATTCCATTCTTGAGGAGGTGATAAATGCTTCTGTCATTTTTTCTCTAACAGCGGCAGTAGCTTCTGATGCAACCTCATCACAGAGATTGATCGCCTGTTCTACGGCATCTGCAAATTCTTCACCACCGTAAGTGTCAATCCACCTTTGGTAGGGATTGTTTTCAGATTGAAGATGATTGTAAATATGATCTCCCACTTTTTTGTAGATCCAAAAGCAGGGCAGCACTGATGCCATTGCAATCTCTACAGAATCCATAGCAGCTGTGCTCTTACGAAAGTGAATATAATGACACGCAGGCTGTATTTCCCCTTTTTCATTTAAGCCGAAGTCTTTAAAATAAGATTCGTGCAGTATATTTTCTACTACGATGGCAGTTTCTGCATATTTAAGATATTTTAATGTTTGACTGACGATAATGTCGGTCTCACCGGAGATACAGACCACTGAATTACAATTTTGAACCATGGTCTTTGCTGCTTCCAAAGCTTCTGTGCTTTGAGCTGTACTGTCTACTCCTTTTGTAATACTGGCATTTGCATCTGCAAGGGCGATGATCTCCGAAGCATTTCCACGAATTGCTGTTGGATGGTATTTTAAAAGCGTACTCAGAACTGTATCACGATAAGCAGTAGCGCCAGCTCCTACAGGATCTAATATCCAGGGCTTTTGCAATAGGGTAGCATTTTTAGCGGCAAGAAGCATTGCTTCTTCCCAGTACTCATCCAGTGTACCTATGTTGATTACCATAGCATTTGAGATCTTGACCATGTATAGCACCTCTGGTTTGGCATGAGCCATTATGGGCGATGCGCCAACGGCCAAAAGAGCGTTGGCCATATTGTTCATCACAACATAATTGGTGATATTATGAACTAGGGGAGAAGTATTTCTTACGTGAAGGATGTGTTGCCAGAGATTATTTTCCATTCTAATATTTGTTTGTAAATAGAAGCTTTAGGATAAAATCCGGAACAACAGTCATTATCAGAATAATGACTTATTGCTTTTCCCTACGTCGGTGTAAGCCGTATCAGGTTCAAAGGGACTGTCTCAATTCTATTTAGAATACCCCTAAAGCGTGAAGCAAAAGTATTGAAAAATTATCAAAATGCTATAATAATTTCGCCTGATATTAAAGGATTAATTTTTATCATTTTTTCTAATAAATTTATTGTTATAGGAGCCCGTAGAAAAATGATCTCACTGGCTTTTTTTTAAATTGCAATCTTACAAATGAATATTTGCAGTACATAATGGCTTCATTTTCATAAGGGTTTTCTTACTTCTTATAAAAATAGAAGCCAAATATATTGATCATTTCTACTATATTTAACTTTCAGATAGAAATATGAGAGTTAAAATTAGCTATAAGGTTACCAGATGATTTACCAAATAAATTCATAAAATTCAATATATCCGAAATAACTCAAACTTAGAAAGACTGTATCGATCAATCCATGGACGATTATATTGATCCAAATATTTTGATACTTAATATACAACAGTGCAAATGCAATCCCAAATACAAAGGTCATTATTAATCCAGCTATTCCTTGATACATGTGTGGTAAACAAAAGAGTAATGTTGAGAGAACGAATACGATGACCTTTTTATCTCCGAAAACATTTCTCAGCTGAGCAAAAGCAAATGCCCTGAACAACAATTCCTCTCCTATTGCGGCACTGATCCACATTCTGTACAACCATTTAAAATACTGGGACGCATCGCCTTCAATGTGCTTAAAGGCAGAATAATCAGCCGGTTCATTACATAGCCAAGTGACCAATGGCTGTACAATAAAATCCAAACCCAGTTCTAAAATCACATAGGAGGCTATAATTACTTTTAGATCATGAAAATTGAGATTCTTAAAATTTAGCATTTTTAGATTTCCATTCTGAAGATATATGATAATCAAAACAAATATAATGATAACACAGAACGTGTACGGAAATCTAGTCAGTGGATTGTAGATCACCAGACAAACTACTGCAAGCAAAACGAGGGACATCCACTTATTCTGAAGTACTGATTTCATCGTAAAAATAATTTAGTCAAATATTAATTGGCTGTTTTTTCTAAAAACATCTAAATCATGGCAAAATGTTTTCAAAAAACGATACAATGTTTTTTTTGAGTTTTTCGAAACTAGCGGAATTTCCGAATTCTTTATTGTCGTAGCCAATTGGAAATCCTTTTTCAACATAAGTATTGTTTTTTGCTGCTGTAAGAATTTGGAATTTGTCGTTAACGGTTCCCGTTTCATCAGTGTGGATATCTAAATATTTTATTGATGCGTTTTTAGAAAAATCCAACTTGCCGATGTAAATTGTCTTCACCTCTTTCTTCAAGTCAGACCTAAAATAAAGATTCATCTTTTTCGTGTCAATGACCGTCTGCCATTCACCTGGATGTATGGCGTTCAAGATACTCCAGGCATAGTCTATAGGTCTAACATCGTACTTATAATTCTTCAGCATATAATATGCACGGTTATACCGGTCTTCCCAGTTCTTATTTTGATCAAAATCAAACTTTTCATTTCCACCCAGAAAATCAAACTTTTTAGCAGCAGCCAGATCCTTATGATATTGATTGTTGCAAAGTAAGGGCATCGGCATTTCCTTGTTGGTAAGGACTGTATACTTACCATTCAATAGAGCAATCGTGGCAGAGTTTCCTTTGGCATCGGTCAGAAAAAAATGACTTCCGGCTGCATTAGGCCACCAGTCGATGTTTGGTCCATCATTCAGATGGGCCACAACTTCATTGACCGATTTGTAATTGTCCAGTTGATACTGGATCCATTGTGCCCAGAACATATTGGGCTGCTTTGGATTGTAAACTTTGGTTGTTTCTTCCAGATATAATTCGACCAAAAAAAGACCTTTTTCATTAACCCCGTAGCAAGGAAAATCATATCCCAAAAGATTGAAGGTGACAGATCCGAATTTTGATATCCATTGTTTATGAGGCTGAAGTTGATCAGTTGTCAAGTTCTGCCAGCTAATGTTCCTTTTAAGAACATCACGTTTGTTGATCACGATCATCCCCGGCATTGTTTTCCAGTTTTCGTTGAAGCCGACAACATTATGATTTTTACCTGCGAGTAAAAATGCGGAGCAGGCTCTACTTTGGACGGGATAGACGATCGAAAAAATTACGATAAGACGCAAAAACAAAAATTTCATAGAGAATAATTTATAGATTTATTATCAGCAGATGTAGAGAGATTCTTCTACTGTAGCTTGTGTGATGAACTTACCTTGCTTGAATTTTTCCAGAAAGAAAAATTGGTGTAGAGTAGTGTAGCTCCTAAAATGAAGTATACCAATATAGCAATGGTTTCTGATATCAAGTCTGTTTTTGGACTTGTACAACATAGGGTAAGAAGACTTATGATATAAATGATACCGGCATTGATCCAGAGTTTTGATACTGCAGGTGCATATTTCTTTTTTTGTAAATGGTTATCAGAATATAATTCTGCGATTCTGTTTTTATCCCAATAAAGTAAAATAAAACCGGCGAGCATCATTAAGCTCGTGATGATCCATGTTCCTTTGAAAGGCAGAGAAATGGTGATCATCCAGATATTACTTGTGATCGCTAAAAATAATAATGTACCTATTAATGCAAATCGCTGTGTCATCAGAAGTATTGCTGTAATGATCTGGGCCAACCCCAAAAAATTATAATACATACCTGATTGATAGATGACTTCAAAAAACTGACCTACCGCTTCAGATTTTGGCAGCTGAGTGAATCTTTCACCAATTAATTTTGTAAATCCAGAAGGTACAAATGCCAATGCTATAAGATATCTGATGTGGATAATGATCCACTGAATCAATTTAGATTGTTGAACTTTATAAAACATAGATTGAAGAATAGTGGTTGAATATTTTAGACATTAGACGCATTCTTAGTTCTTGGTTATATCTTCATAGTGTATCTATCTAGTCCTTCACTAAAACCATCTGCTAAAACATCCACAATCTTAAAACCGTTCTTTTCATAAAATGCTACTGTATGTTGTGAGGTTTCTATTTTGATAATTTTATCGGGATACAATTTTTTTAAAAGATCTAGACGAAAACTTGTGAGTAACTTACCGATGCCTTGTCCGTGGTAATTGGAATCTACCATACCCCAAGATAACCCTGCCTGATTACTCATTTCGTCGAAAAAAATTCCGCCACAGCCCACAGGACAACCGCTAATTTCAACTACGTAATAGTGATCGTCAATTTGATCCAAAAACTGTTCAAATTGTTGTAATTCCTCATTTGCAAAAAACTTAGGGAGATTTGTTTTGAAGATTTGGATACAGTTTTCTCTGTAAGCCGTCCTATATTTTGTGATTTGCACGATTGCTTTATATTTATTAGCGAATTTACCATAACGGACCAGATATAGTCAATGGTTAGTTTTAACCAAAAATGACCGAGTCTCAAATTTACCAGAAGTCTGATGTTCATTATGTATTATCAACTTTCATCTTCTTTGATAGTAATATCTTAAATTTGCAATAGACTCTTATGGAAAATACTTTTTAAGACAATTAAATTAAAAATTAAATATCAATGAAAATCATATCAGTAAGACAGAATCCAGAATATAAAGATAGAGCAATAAAGTAGTTTCAGGAAGTTGGTCGGAGATTTCGCCAGTTATTTATAAAGATTGTATTTCTAAAAGTATAGACGCAGCACAGTCCTTACCTCAGTGGTATCTATTTGAAAAGAATGAAAATATAATCGGGTGTGCCGGACTGATAACCAATGATTTTATAAGTAGAATGCACCTCTATCCCTGGATCTGTGCAATTTTTATAGATGAAGAGCGGAGAGGAAATGGCTACGGTTCCTTATTGATTGACAAAGCCAAAGAAGATACAAGATTACACGGATTTACATATTTGAATTTATGTACCGATTATACAAATTATTATGAGAAATACGGATTTGAATATATAGGCCAAGGTTATCATGCGTGGGAAGAAGAATCGAGAATTTATCAAATTGAAGAATAAAGTGATGTAAATTATTTTTAACAGAAAGTATTATATTAAAAATGGAAATAAATTAGATAATCCAGCTTGGTATTCCTTAAGTGAAACTCATAAAGATTTCGTGATCGACTATAAGAATCAAAGAGCACAAATACAAAAATTGCTTCCTATCTGGGAATTACCTCAGAAATCTTGAGCAAAGTGAGAAAAAATATTGTTAAGAAAAAATGATAACGATTTAATGATTAAATTTAGAATTTGGAACGTTTAGAAATTAAAAAAAATATACAAAAACCGGAAGACCAGAATCTGTCTTTCAGAGCATTTGATCTGACACAATCGAATCTTGAAAATTATTTTGAACCTCATAAGAAAGATCACTTTTGTATTCTGATGGTACAAACAGGTGAGATAGGAATTCAGATAGAAAATCAGATATTTAATCTTGGTTGCGGTAAAATATCAATTGTTTTTCCTGAACAGATTTCTTTCATCACCAAAGTTTCTTCTGATATTTCAGGTAAAATTATTTTGTTTGAGGAAATTCTTTTTTGTTCTGATATTCTTAAAAATGAATTGCTTTCTTATAATGTAGATTTGGCGACTCATCTCAATTGTGTCTTTCTATCACCGTTAGAATTTGAAAAGTCAAAGAAACTCGTCGTTGATATTGAGAACGTTTATCTTGACCCAAGTCTTGTCCGAAAAGAGCAGGCTCGTTTTTATATCAAAATTTTCCTTCTTGGATTAATTGAGTTGGTTCACGGTCAGCATCCCGTTTTACAGCATGAAACGGATAAAACTTTATATATTCGATTTAAAAAAATGCTGAATGAACGCTACAAAAATGAGCGAACAGTGCAGTATTACGCATCAAAACTGGCAATCACTACCAAGAAGCTGAACAATATCACAAAAAAGCATTGTGATGAAACAGCAATCAATGCAATACATAACCGTATTCTTCAGGAAATCAAAAGATTATTATTGTTTTCTGACCTTTCCCACAAGCAGATTTCATTGGAACTGGGATTCAGTTCGCCTTCAGCACTCAACAAATTTGTAAAAACCAAATTAAAAGAAACACCAACCGAGCTTCAGGAAGAACTGGCTCAAATTTATAACAGATAGACTCAATTATATAACACATACCTTTCTGACTGATCTACCTTTGTACTATAATTTTAACGTAAAATATAATACAGAATGAGCAAGTTATTTATTGCAGGAGAAGTATTCCACGGAGCGGGAAGTCTTGAAGAATTAAAAAATATCAAAGGTAAAAAAGCAGTTTTGGTGACTGGAGGAAGCTCGATGAAAAAAAGCGGGACTTTGGATAAAGCAGTCGCTTATCTGAATGAAGCGGGAATAGAAACCAAGATCTATGAAGGAGTAGAAGAAGATCCGTCATCAGAAACTTGTTTCAAAGGTGCAGAATTGATGAAGGAATTTCAGCCTGACTGGATTGTAGGGATCGGTGGCTGCTCAGCAATCGATGCGGCTAAAATGATGTGGGTTTTCTACGAATATCCGGATGCTGATTTCGAAGCGATGATCAAACCTTTCAGTGTTCCGACTTTAAGACAAAAAGCGAAATTCATTGCCATTCCATCAACCAGCGGAACAGGAACTGAAACTACAGGTCTTGCAGTGATCACAGACCGTGAAAAAGGAGTAAAATATCCAATCGTTTCTTATGAATTGACTCCTGATGTGGCAATTATCGACGGCGAGATCTGTGCATCGATGCCGGCTCACGTTACCTCAAACACTGGATTGGATGCTTTGACACATTGCGTCGAAGCTTATGTTTCAAACATCGACAGTAATTTTGCAGATGCACTTTCCAAAGGTGGTTTAAAAATCGTTTTTGATAATCTGAAAGAAGCGGTTAAAAATCCAAATAATATCACAGCCCGTCAGAATATGCACGATGCTTCATTTATGGGAGGATTGGCTTTCAATAATGCGTGGTTGGGAATTGTACACTCATTATCTCATCAGGTTGGTGCTTTGTTTGGCGTTCCTCACGGTGCTTGTAATGCGATTTTCTTACCTAATGTAATTCGATTTAATGAAAAAGAAAGCAGTCGTTTTCCGGATCTGGCAAAAGTGATCGGTAAAGAAACCACTGAAGAGTTAGCACAGGCGATTGAAACTTTGAGATCTGAAGTTAATAATCAATCTGCGATCAAAGAATTCGGGATCTCTCGTGAAGACTGGGATAAAAATCTGGACTTTATGGCAAACAATGCATTTTTAGACCCTTGTACAGGATTCAACCCTAGAAAACCAACCGTTGAAGAGTTAAAGAATATTTACAACGCTTGTTATGAAGGTCTTGTTTATTCCGAGGACAAAGTTTTAAATGCAGCTTTGTAACTCAAATTAAATAAACAATCCACTTTGTATAAGAGGCTGTCTCACTTTTGAGACAGCCTCATTTTAAATATGAGTCGGGACAAACAGCAAAAGAATTGTCTCGGAAATATGGATTTCATTATCAGTCTTTGCACGATTGGAAAAAGAATTCACCACTATGTTAATTGAAAATGAAATCCTCAGCTTTACGTTGAGGATTTTTTAATTTCTACTGATGGCTTTTCTTTGTATGGGATATAAATTTTGTATCTCTGCCACTTCTTGGGAATTCAAGTTGAAATCTAAAATCTCCGGGTTGTACAGGGGGCTGTCGATTCCCTTTAAATGATCATCGATAAATGATTCAAAATGTAAAACCCTGAATTCTTTTTTATATAACGTCGCTAATAAGGTGTTGACATCAACAATCAAGATTTTCTGTTTTCTGTTTTCGCTCCATATCGGTAAAGCAACTTTTTGACTATTATCACTCCATAACACAGGTCCTGCTGTCCAGTCATTAATTGTTACTATTTTGTCTTTGAAAGTTAAGTATGAAATTCCACCAAGAGGTGCGCCCATTGCAATTTCATTCAGTATTCCATATTCAATTCTATATTCTTTGTTTGGAGATAAAAGGTTTTTATCTGTATTGGAAAAATTCCAGGCTGTAATGATTTTGTCAGTCATAAGTTGAGTGGTTTGATCAGTTACTCATTTTATACATTATCGGATGCTCTCAATTATAATTTATTATAATATAGAATTGGTCTACACATAGATTTTAACCTTTATTTTTTATGAATGATTTGATAAGGGTTTTAAATCGTACAGTTTTTTTGACAATTGGTATAATGATTAATAGTTCGGGTTAAGTTACACTCTTTAAAATACAGAATATTGATCTTTACAAATTAGATAACCGTAGCTTAATACTTGGTATTTTTTTAAATGGTACATCACAAATGTTTTTTTCTTAAGATTACACTCTCAAGGTTGTTGCCAATGTAATTTTGTAATTAATTCGAAAAAATTACATAATTTGTAACGGTGGTACATATTATGGTTTTATTGCTAAACTATGCGTTGCAAGAATTTTTTATTTATTTCTTCCTTTATATAATTTTCATCTTCTTGATTTAGAAAACCTAAAGGCGCATATTCCGTATATTTCTTTTTGAAATTTTCGACCAATTTATTATATACTTTATCCTTTTCAACATATGGGGAATGATAATGGTCAATTTTTTCAAATTCTCTTTCGATATCGTTGAAAAATATTTGAAAGTAGATTCTGTCATTAATTTCTCTTTTCCAGTTTAGAAGCCAATTAATCTGACTTGCTATGGTGTTTGTATTTTCAGGATATCTCAAGTCTTGTTTTAAGAAAAAACGAGGATGACCGTTTGTAAACTTACAAACAAGATCATAATCTTTACCCATTCTTTTATTAAAATCTGAAAGATTGAGCTGAGCCATTTTTAGATTTTCTGCGTTTTTATCGATTGTTTCCTGAGGGATGTCGTTTTCAAAAGAAATTATATTCACCGCTAAATATTTTTAAATAATGTACTGAGCAAATTGTAGTCCGTTAGCTTTTTACTTTATAAACTAATAACAAAATTTTCATAAAACAGTTGCCTTTGAGGTTACCCGATTTTCTATAGCAAATATATTCCGTTGCCCCTGCGGAAAGAAATCTTTTTGGGTATCCGTAATTGGAGATTACAAACCCTCCACAAAAATATTTCAAGCTTTATCAATGTGCTTTCTTATTGTTTTCAAGGAATTGATTGCAGTTTTCCTTGTGCCTGCCTGAATGGTAATCTGCATAGAAAAGTCAGAAACCTCACAAGATGCAAATACAGTTCATTTATTGAATTTACATAAGAACACCTTTCTTTCTGCAATTCTGGAAACCACAGGCAATATCAGTTTTTATTTCTACAGGGATGAAGAAGTTCATTTCGGACTGCCTGTACTTCCAAAAATTTATAACAAAAAAGTAACGACCATTGAGAAGGAAGACATTTACGCCTGTACTTACTGCGGTTATTCCGCATACTTGGAAAGATCTGTAAAGGTTTGTGAACGTTGTGAGAGAAAAGAGTGGGTTAAGGCAATTAAAACTTTGAGACTTACCTGATGTAGATTGTCTATTTATTACCTCAAAATCTTTGGCAGACAAATTGTTAGTTGTAGCACAAAGCAGATAATAAAAATGCTTTTAATTTTAACCCACCAAATAATTATTATGAAAAATTCAATTCTTACATTGTTAGCAGTTGCTGCCATGGTATCTTGCAACAAAAAGGATTCTGTTTCTACAAACAGTTCCGTAGATTCAACGGATATGTCTTCAACAGCTCCAATGGATTCCCCACAGACTCTTAATGATTCTGCTACAGTTTCAAGTACAGTTCCTGATGCAAAAGCATTAAGTACTCAAGACAAAACTTTTGTTGATGCTGCTGCTAAAGGGGGAATGATGGAAGTTATGATGGGAGAACTTGCTGCTGCAAATGCTACCAATGCTTCTGTGAAATCTTTAGGGCAAATGATTGCAAAAGATCATAAAGCTGCCAACGAAGAACTAAAAAAATGGGCGGGAAGTGTAAATTATTCCTTACCCGCATCCTTAGACGCTTCACAACAAAAGATGCATGATGATCTAAAAGTAAAGAAAGGAGCCGATTTTGACAAGGCTTATGTCGACATGATGGTTAACGATCATAAAAAAGATATTGCAGCATTTAAAAAGGAGTCAACAGATGGTACAGATGCTAACGTAAAAGCATTTGCAACTAAAACACTTCCGACTTTGGAAAACCATTTGAAGGAGTCTGATAAAGTGAAGTCTGCTCTGAAATAATTAAAATTTATTTAGCAATAAAAGTAAGCTGTCAAAAATGACAGCTTACTTTTATTGCTTGTAAACATTATAATAATTTAAATGGCAGAACTTGTCATTAATCTTAATCATATTTAATTGAAAGAGTTCTCTTCGTATATTGCACCACGAATAAAAATAAAAAGAATGTCAATAAATCAATCTCCGCCGGACGGAGGGATGTTCTATAAGGAAACAGATATGAGTCAGCTTTTTCCTGAGCCTTTAAATGCAGTTACTGCGATTTTTTTTCTCATCACAGCTATTTTTTGGACTATTAGAATCAAAGATAATTTTAAAGAGTATCCATTTTTAGTTTATTGCTTGATATTATTATACATTGGTGCTATTGGTGGAACGTTTTATCACTCATTCCGACAATGGTCGGTATTTATTGTGATGGATTGGCTACCTATTATGTTGCTATGCTTGTCTGCAGGATTTTACTTTATAGCGAAGAGCACCAAATTGTTTTATGCTGTCTTTGTAGTTCTTGTATATATAATTCTCATGTTTGCTTTAAGAAACTGGATTTTGCTTGATAATACATCTCTTTTTATCAATTTAAATTATGGAATGATGGCATCATTTGTTCTCTTCTCGGTTTTACGATATTTAATTTATACGCAATGTAAAGCCGGGAAATGGGTGGGATTTGCATTACTGTCATTTGCTTTTGCACTTACTTTTCGTATCGCTGATAAGTGGGAGTGGCTCAATATCGGAACACATTTTTTATGGCATACTTTCGGGGTAATAGCGACATTTTGTATGTTTAATTATATCTATCTTACGCAGAAAATTGCAAATAGAGCTTAAGTCCTTAACTTTTAGCTTCTGGTAATTTAAATCTTTTTTAGTGCGGAAGCTTTATGGGCTGCTTTCTTTCCCGTTTTTTCGCTGATGACTTCATACTGTGGCTCAGCCTCAGATGCCCGTCTTTGTCTATTCATAAAAACAAAATCTTTGGTATGAACTGTAGTTATAATACCGTGTGTTTCACCATTCTGAAACCTCCACTTTACATGGTCTCCTTTTTTTAACATAATTGCTGTATTTTCTTAATATGGTTTAGATATATCAAAAGACATACTAAAATAATTACTTCATCATCGACTTCCCGCAAAAGGATCAAGAGAGCTGATTATTATTCTAATCTCTTTAAATGAACTTAGATTTTAAAATTTACCCTAGATTTTTCTTTTCGTTTTCCCAAAATTAATCCATAATTCTTTTTGTCTCTGAATGACTTTTCAGCATTACGATCTCACCAGTTTCATCAACGGTATAATGGTCTTTAAACGCATCAGGCATTGCATCGTATTGAATGTTTACCTGCTCCAAAGTTTCTTTAAAACATTTGTAATTGTATTTGTGAACCAAGAAGGGTAAAGCATTTTTTCCTCGTAAAAGTTCATATTCCTGATAATTGTACGGTGTTGTTTGCTGTCTTTTTGCTAGTGATTGGTTGAATTTTTTTAGCAGTAAAATAATTTCTTTTTCTTCAATAAATTGTGAAAGTCCCCGCAAAGCGTAAATTTTCATATCCAGATAGCGCTCTTTTTTGTAGGAGCTGAGAAAGAATTCCTTTAAGGCAGAAAAGTTAAAATCATACAACAATTTTAATATTTTATTTCGGATGTCGAGATGTTTTGTGGACTGGTAAATGGTTGTAAGGAATTCTGCATTGTTATCGGTGATTATGTTCTTGTCCAAATTGAATAACGCATTTCGAAATTCGATGTCCTTCTCATTATATTTTTCTTTTGTTAAAATCTCCGGTAATTTATTAATCATCAAGTATGAATAAATTTGAAATTTTTGATAGCATTATACACTTTGAATGTGAAACAATTAGTTTATTAAGTTTAGTATAGGAGTAGTAAGATGAAATTAAAGATTTTAAAAACATAAAAAAATAAAGTATGTAAAGGCAATGACCTATAAACTGCTGATGCTCCAGTAATTACTATCTTTATTTTTGTTAAATCTTGTTCGGCCATTTATTGCAAAACCTGTGTTTTTAACTGTGTCAGCATCAGCTTTTCTATCGAAATTACTTTTCCAGATTTTAAAAAGACTATCAAAAGTTCCACTGACTCTGACTATATCAAACCCATCAGCTCTTCGTTCAAATCTGATTGTAAACAGATCTTTTTCATTTTTAGGATTAACAAATTGGTAATTGTTGTAACCCCAGTCAAAACTATTTTTATCTGCCACATAGTTAACTTCGGTTAACCAGATAAAGCTTTCCACATGTTTGATCAATTTAGCTGAATCTAATTTGATAAATCGGCTTTGAGCATGTGATATAAAAGATGCGAATGCAAAAAATATAATTAGCTTTTTCATAGACTGGGATTACTGTTTTGTAGGAAACTTCACATTACGCACATATCGTCAAAAAAATAGTTTTAGATTGCTGAACTGAATCAAAAAATCACTCCTGGATTGGAGTGATTTTATGTTTAAATGAGTTTTTATTTCTTGGTGAATTTTGTTGTAAAAGCGGAATGGTTGGTGTTGACTTTTATGATGTACGTTCCTGTGTTTAAAAATGATACCGAGATCTGGTTTTTTCCTGAAGTATCTTTTAAAACTAATTTTCCCAAGAGATCATAAACCTCCAATGATTTAATATTTTCTGTTGTAGAAACATGAAGGAAATCTGACGTAGGGTTAGGATAAATATGTACTTTTTTATCCTGAGATATTTCGGATGTCGACAGATTATCAGCATTTGAGATTTTGATGTTATCTACACTAAATCCAGAATCGTAATCATCAAAAGCGAAATCGATGACTTGAAAACCGCTTGCACTGGTCAGAAAGTTTTTGCTTCCCACGGATATATTATTCACGAAATATTGCACGGTGTGAGTGCCCATATTAACAATCATTTTAAAATTATACCATACATTTGGTGAAACATCAATGGAAGTTTCTGTTACATCATCCATAATACCGTCATAAATGGCAACATTTCCCTGCTCATAATCGATGACAAAAGCGCCAAGTATCGTATTTGAGTTATCCCTAACAGACATAAAGTAGTCAGATTCATCAATAGCGGATATTTTGAAGTCAAACGAAAATTCGGTCTTTGCAAAGCCGTTAACATTCTTTTTTATTCCACCATCATTTATGGTGTTGGTAGCTAATACGTTCGCAGAATTGGTTCCCAAAGTTGATGTGGTATTGATAATTGCTGCATTATTGGGAGTAGCACTTCCATAAGAAGTCCAGCCTTGTTGATTATTGATATCTCCCAATACAAAGCCTTCGGAAGATTCGAAAGAAATGTCTTGGCTAAATACAGAAATGCTTAACGTGAAAGTCACGATTAGAGAGAGTAATTTAATTTTCATATATTTTTTTTATTATTAATTAAAAGTGAACTACGAACAGTTCAGAATTAGGTTTTGAGTGTTATTAAGCTACTTGTTTTTCAGCAATAAAACTAACAAAATAATTCATACCATAAAGAAAAATTTTCTTTTTTAATAATTCACTTTTATGACTGTGAATTATCATTAATCCTTCGAATGATCAGTAGGCTCTATTTGGATTGGTAAGTTTGATACTAAGGGTAGTTGATTCGCAAATACTAAATAGAGGTAAATGGATGACTTTGACTATCGGTCTTGTTTCCGCAGCAAATTCTGGTTTTTTTTGAAGTGGGTTTTGGCAATGGTACTGCATTATTATATAAATTATGCTGAAGCAAAAAGTAAAAGCAGCTTTCATATGTCTTGGTTTTTTCTACGGTAAAATCGAAACCTAATCTGAAAGTTCATAAGTTGTATTTTTGGTGAAAATTCAAGGCAAAACCTTATTTGCTGCTATACGGTTGATATTTATGATTGATTGATTTTAACGAAAACATATCATCGACCGTTACTGCAGAAAAGACCGTTGCTTTTTTATTATATTGCGCTCCACCTTTGTATCTTTAGTTTTTCGACAATTCGTGGATCTTACCTGCTCAGGTGTCATTTTAAGATTTCCATTAAAAAAACAAAATATTCGCCAATTCATCGAAAAGTTAGGATGCAAATTTTTTGTAAGAATTTAACAATCAACTCATCAAAATAAATTTTATATTAGTAGTATCATAAATGGCGTTATGAAGTTATATAAATCAGATTGACGCAATTTGCAAATTTGAAAGTTAGCAGCCATTTTGAAACAGAATCTAAAGATCTAAAATTTTTAAATTAAATACAGAAAAATGAGAAACAGTATTTATACTTTGTTATTATTATTTTTATTCACAAGCGTTGACGCTCAGGAATATTTAAAATTAATAAGTGAAGCTGATAAATTATATGAAACAAAAGATTACAAGAGGTCTACTGATTTATATGATAAAGCTTTTAAAATTGAAAGCAGCAATCCAAGTCACTTATATAATGGTGCATGTGCATCCTCTTTAGCAGGAAATACAAAAAAGGCATTTAAATGGTTGAACTTATCAATAGAAAAAGGTTGGACAAATCTAAAGCACTTAAATTCTGATACTGATTTAGAAAATTTACATTCAAAAAAAGAATGGGGAGAAACAATTGAAAAGTTAGAAAAAAAATTAGAGTTAATAGAAGCAAATTACGACAAACCATTAAAGGCTGAATTATTGACAATTCTTGAAGAAGACCAAAAATATAGAATCCAAATGGATGAAACTCAAAAAAAATTCGGTCAGGATTCTAAAGAAATGAATAACCTGTGGAAAATAACAAATCAGAAAGACTCAATTAACTTATTAAAAGTAAAAAAAATATTAGATGAAAAAGGTTGGGTTGGCAAAGACAAAGTAGGCGCGCAAGCCAATAGTGCATTATTTCTTGTCATTCAACATTCAGATTTGGAAACTCAAAAAAAATATTTACCAATGATGAAAGAAGCTGTAAAAAAAGGAAATGCAAATCCAAGTTCTTTGGCTTTATTAATTGACAGAATAGAAATCAGAGAAGGAAGAAAACAAATATACGGAAGTCAAATAGGAACAAATCCAAATACTAAAACTCCATATGTTTTACCTTTAATTGATCCTGACAATGTAGATAAGAGAAGAACCGAAGTTGGTCTGGATTTAATCTCTGATTATGTTAAAAATTGGGATTTAATTTGGGATGTTGAAAAATATAAAAGTGAATTATCCGAATTAGAAAAATTAAATAAATAGAAAAAACGCCTGTTAGCAGCAGTTTGTAAAAAATGGGGTGTTAGGTTTAATTAATTTGGTTTTGTGTTAATCGAATGTTAGAATTTCTTCGCCACTTCTGCAATCTGCAAAAAGTTAGAGAATAAGACTTAATCTCAGCAAACAATAGGATAAAAGATGTAAGCTTTGCGAAATAATGAGTCAAGGCAGATTTTTTGTTTCAGGCTGCTTTACATAAACACGTATTTGCTCGGGGTTTATTTTTTATCGTCTAGATATTTGCGTGCATTGGTGTTGTCCGGATTTAATTCCAAAGATTTTCTATAATTAATAATCGCTTCTTTTCGGTTTCCTAAAGTTTCTAGAATTTCACCATAACTATCATATACATTCCAACTTTTAGGGAATAGAAGTGTGTTAAGCTTAAAGACCTGCAATGCTTCATTTTTTTTATTCTGTTCCAATAACTGATAACCCCAAGTGTTCACCTCGTCCTCCTTTAAGGAATAATTTTGATTTGCCTGATATAATTTCCTATAAACATTATAAGGGTTTTGATATTTATTTTTTATAAGATTTTGGCGTAATAATTTCAAATTTTTACTGAGCCCAAAACCATTTTTCACTTTCATATCAGGGAAATAGTATCCTGCAATTTCATCTACAAACCATTCTGGATTTGAACCTTGTAGATTCGTTAATACGACAATAGATAAACTATCTTTTGGATACACAAATAAAGTAGAACGCATTCCTCCAACTGGTGCTACGGCAGGATGTTCCTCTCGTTCAACAGTTGGCCACCCTAAAGCATAGCCATTTGTCAGTTTATTGAATCCTCCAATTTCCCCGTTGTTTAATTTTGTTGTAGTAAACATTTGATTGATGCTTTCTTTATTTTTTAATAGCTTTCCTTCTTGTAAAGAGATAAGCCATTTGCTTAAGTCTTCGGAAGTGGAAATAATCCCGGTTGCAGTTCTGAAAAATAAAGGAAATGAAGTATATGAATTGTGCAATTTTCCATCGTTGATCCATTTCCCACCATCATTAAAAATTGTTGAATAAGAGTTGGAGTTATTAGGAATAATATCACTAGAATCACCAAATCGGGTAGAAACCATGTTAGAAGGCTTAAATTGATTTTCTTCTATGAATTGTGTAAAATCTTTACCGCTTAACGAATTAATAATTCTTCCTAAAATATAATAACCGGTTTGATTGTAACTGAATTTTTCACCAGACTTAAATTCCATTGGCAATTTCTTAACCGTTTCCCAGTTTTTACTTTCCAAACCGCCTCCCAATACTTGTTCCCTTTCATCTATATTGTTTGGAAGTCCGGAAACATTGCTTAATAATTGTTTGATTGTTATTGATTTCCAATTTTCAGGAATATCAGAAATATAAGAAGAAATGGGATTATTAACATTTAGCTTTCCCTGCTCTTGCAATTGCATAACGGCAACCCCCACAAAAGCTTTAGTCATAGAATTAATAGAAAAAGTTGTTTTAGAATTTGTTGGTACTTTATGCTCTATACTTGCGAAACCATAATTCGTTAACTTATCTAATTTGCCATTTTTGATTATAGCTAATTGAATTCCAGGTATTTGTAGCTGTGTCATCTTTGCGTTGATAAAAGTATCAATGCTGTCAGAAGTATTTTGAGCTATTAATTGATATGAAAACAATGTTACAACAAGTAAAAATATGGTGTTAATAGCTTTTGATATTTTTTTCATTTCATTTCATTTTTATTTATTAGTATGACAGCTATGAACTACATGATGTTACATCGCCATTTAAAATACAGCTAATTTTCAAATTGATACATTTCATCATCTCAATTTACATAAATTTAATAAGCTATTACCGCCGTTATGGTAAGATTTTTTTGATGGGATAGCTATTAGCTAATTACAAATGTTTTTCATGTTAAGTTTTGTTTGGATGACGAAAGTTTTATTCCTTTTATAGTGATATATTTTATTCTTTCATGAGTGTTGATGTTTATTAGTTTGAAAATTTCAATTCCTAAAAATTCTGGGCAATTGGATATTTATTATTTTACTGTCATATTTTCCAGACTAAGTTTCGCAATGTCCTTTACCAATTGGGTAGGAGAATTGCAGTCGCAGTTGCTGAATCCTAAAACATAAATGTCTTCACTTGGAATATACACCGCCATCGATTTGAACCCAAAGATGCTTCCACCGTGCTCTCTTGTAGCAATTCCATTGATGTTTTTCAGATGCCATCCGTAGCCGTATTCAATTTCTTTCCCGTCATTCAGCGTGTATTTACTAAAAGCTTTTGTCTCTTCCTTTGAAGTTAATAATAGATTTTGATTTAAGGCATTCTGCCATTTTAGCATATCATCCAAAGTCGACATTAACGATCCTGAAGCAAACGGAACACTAAAGTTAATTACCGTTTTATTAACATAGCCGTAGTCTTTTTTATGATAGCCGTAAGCTCTGTTTTTAATAATTTTTCGATCGGTTGCGTAATAAGAATTGATCATTTCAACTTTATCAAATATATTTTTTTTAATAAAATCTTCATAAGTTTCTCCTGAAACAATTTCGATAATGTAGCCTAAAATCACATAACCCGAATTATTATATTCAAACTTTTCACCGGGAGCTAAATCAACTGGCTCGTTTTTGAAAAAGTTGACCATTTGTTCGGGCGTCATTTCCTTTTGCGCAATGTCTTGCAAGGTTTTCATTTTTGTGAAATCCCTAATTCCGGAAGTATGGGTCAAAAGGTTATGAATAGTGATATTGTTCCCATTCGGATAGCTCGGAATGTATTTCGAAATGGGATCACTGACTTTTAGTTTTCCCTGCTCTTCGAGCATCAGGACTGCAATAGCGGTGAACTGCTTTGTCATAGATCCGATCTGGAAAACACTATTGGTGTTCAGTTTTGCATCCAGTTCGAGATTAGCCATTCCGAATGCTTTTTGGTAAACAGGTTTACCTTTCTGAGCTACCATGAAAATGCCTCCAGGTCCATCAGCTTCTTTAAATTTCGACAGGATAAGACTGTCAATTTTTTGATCTAATTTTTGGGCATTCAGTGAGAATGCCAGCATGAAAATAGAACAGAGTACGAATAACTTTTGCATTGTGAGATGTATTTAATGCAAAGATATGTTAATAATTTAATACTATGTAATACAAAATAGTAAATGTATTTTATTATTTAACTATAAACAGAATATCCGTCTGCTTTTTGACCATATAAGTAAATTTCAAAGTTGTGTATTATATCCTAAGCTACCTGATTTTCTATGGCAAATATATCCGTTGTCCCTTCGAAAAAAAATGTTTTTGGGTATCCGGAATCAGAGATTTCAATCCCTCCAAAACATTTTAAGCTTTCATCAATGTTCTTTCTTATTGTATTCAACGAATTGATTGCAGTTTTCCCTGTGCCTGCCTGAATGGTAATCTGTATAGAAAGGTCAACCTCACAGGAAGCAACTGTAGGTCATTGAAATTTTAATCCTTATTAATGCTCTTGATAAATCAGTTCGTTCTGTTATAATAACATAAGCTTATTAAATATTACGATGGCCATCGGATTATTCTGAAAATCATCCTATTTGTTCTTACACCTGTAAAAAATAAATTATTTTCAAATAAAGCGAACCAGCTAACTGAGAAAAATCGTTTATTAGAACAAAAGCATATAATTGGTGGCGATATAAATTTCATTTACGAAAATTAATCCCAGAAAAAGCCTATTGCAAATTCGGATCATAAAATTGAAGAGAGGTCCTGCAGTAAATTTGCTGGAATTTAACCGATACAACTAATATGCTCATTGATCTCGATTTACTCAGTGCCCACGGAGGTACTATTCATACCTATGACTCTCATGATTATATATTTCAAATAGAAGAAACACCTAGGTGTTATTATCAAATAGTTTCAGGAGATGTAAAATTAAATTACACCAATGAGGAGGGTAAGGAACTGATTCAAAGCTTTCTGACTAAAGGAGAAAGCGTCTGTGAATTGCTTCTGTTCGTTGACGAAAAATACCCTGTAAATGCTGTTACAATTTCTGATTGCACCATTATGAAAGTACCGAAGGCAGAGTTTATACAGATGTTAGATGAACATCCTCATGCAGCAGTCGATGTCCGGAAATATATATCGAAAACGCTATATAACAAATTTATTATGATGCAGAATATTGCATCTACTTCCGCAGAACAACGTATTAGAGGTACCTTAAAATATTTTAAAAGTTTTTTTCCGGATAAAACTCCATTTTCATATGAAGTCAAGCTGACAAGACAACAGTTTGCGTCAATTACCGGATTACGTACAGAAACCGTTATCAGAACTTTGAAAAAACTTGAAAAAGAGGGATTTGTAAAAATAGAAGATCGGAAGGTGTACTTTTAAATAAAACGAATACTGTTTTTTTGCGCAGACTCAAACCAAATGTGGAAGCTGCCAAAGAATATGACTCAATATGGACATTAGATATATGACTGCTGGTCTAACATTCTAATTACATGGATCGCGCATTGGTCAAAATGGATGATACATTTAGGTTAGGGTATGTTTGTGGCATTATGCAGGCCAAAACTGGGTCTTTTTACAGACACCGTGGTGGCATCTTTGTGCAAAGTGATATATATATCCTAGATAGCTTATTAAAACTAATCCCGTTTCAAATACTTACACTAAAAAAATCTCGGCCATTTTATACAATGTGCAAATAGATTATGATGACACAAGAGTCACTAAAAGTCAATCTTGGTTTACTAAATTAATCTTCTCTCTTTTGCTATCACAGCGAGGTGGAAAAGAGTTTTAGCACCGCATATTTTTCTCAGTTTTGTAAGTCTTTTTTCTATGTTACTTTTACTGGCAACGATTGATTCGTTGTCTGAAAGTTGC
>Ga0308157_10000602_pt1 | contig 109161 bp, 105 predicted proteins | sample PhyBR1_FD_201035 | JGI IMG/M metagenome (GOLD analysis project Ga0308157, IMG submission 201035) | Phyllosphere microbial communities from UC Gill Tract Community Farm, Albany, California, United States - DLSLB.R1 | ecosystem: Host-associated > Plants > Phyllosphere > Unclassified | place...
CTCCTCGCACCTTTGACCGCCAGTCCAATGAATGGAAGGACGGGGAAGCCCTGTTCTTGCGTGCATCGGTGTGGCGCGAGGCTGCAGAGAACGTTGCTGAAACGCTGACCAAGGGCATGCGCGTCATGGCTCAAGGTCGTTTGCGCTCACGTTCTTACGACACCAAGGAAGGCGAACGTCGCACCGTCATGGAGCTTGAAGTCGATGAAATCGGCCCATCGCTCCGTTTCGCGTCAGCCAAGGTTACCCGCACCCAGCGCTCCGGCGGTGGCAACGGTGGCTTCGGCAACAATGGTGGCGGTGGAGGATTCTCCAACGCACCACAGCAAAGTGCCCCAGCTCAGGCGCCGCGTCAGCAGCAGCCACAGCAGGGTGGCGGTTGGAACGCTCCAGCCGCTGATCCATGGAGCACCGGCGGAAACAACGGTGGCGGCTGGGGCAACCCAGGCGCTGACGAACCACCTTTCTAAACATTATTTATTCACCATCCCGCAGATCACTCTGCGGGCTCCAAAACTAAGGAGCTCCACGATGGCTAAGGCTGAAATCCGTAAGCCCAAACCAAAGTCCAACCCTTTGAAGGCCGCTGACATCACTGTCATCGACTACAAGGACACTGCATTGCTGCGCAAGTTCATCTCTGACCGTGGAAAGATCCGCGCTCGTCGAGTAACTGGCGTTTCCGTACAGGAACAGCGCAAGATCGCACAGGCAATCAAGAACGCACGTGAAGTAGCCCTGCTGCCTTACTCCGGCGCTGGCCGCGGCTAAGGAAGAGGGGATATAACAACATGGCAAAGATCATTTTGACTCACGAAGTATCCGGTCTCGGTGCTGCTGGTGACATTGTTGAGGTAAAGAACGGCTACGCCCGTAACTACCTGCTGCCACGCGGTTTCGCAATTGTCTGGACCGTTGGCGGTGAGAAGCAGGTGGAGTCGATCAAGGCTGCACGTGCCGCTCGCGCTATTGCAAACCTTGAGGAAGCTCAGGCACTTGCAGCGAAGCTGAAGTCCCAGCCGGTGAAGATCACCATCAAGGCTGGTTCTAACGGTCGTCTGTTCGGTACCGTCAAGACCACCGATATCGCTAACGCCGTAGAGGCTGCCGGTCTGGGTAAGATCGACAAGCGCAACATCGAGGTCAACGACCACATCAAGTCGACTGGCAACTACACCGCAACCGTTCGCGTACACGAGGACGTTGTTGCAAACCTGCGCCTGCAGGTTGTAGCTGCTGCCAAGAAGTAAGTCTTCTAGACTCACCTTCTGATCAACGGGTGGTGTGCATTCCGCAAGGAATGTACACCGCCCGTTGGCGTTTAAGAAACGCTTCGCGTGCGAAGAGCGTGACGCAACTTCAAGCGAACTCAAAACAAGATCAAGATTTTGAGTTCGTTGGATGTTGGAAAACAATTCGCCAGATCGACGCCAGTTACCTCATTTAGATCGTTGGTTCTAGCGTCGACATCTCATAGCCTCAAAGTGAGTCGCACAAGAGCGGCAAATACGAAGGGGATGGTGGAACATATGGGTTTTGCATTTGCTGATCCGAACGTACTGACCGAAGAACAGCGAGCCGCAATGGCTGAACATGCACGTAGCGCGCATGCTGATTCGCGCGGGATCTCGCTGCAGCAGATGCGTGAGGAAGCCGAGCTGAGCCAGGAAGAATTGGCCGGAGTGTTGAAGCTGAATGTTCAGCGCATTGCTCGTATCGAATCTGGCGGTCTAGACCGAGTTCAGCTGGCGACCCTACGACGTTATGCCGGCGCCCTCGGTGCGCAGTTACAAGTCAAGATTGTCAACCCGAACTCTCACTGTGAGGTCGGCCAGAACTAGATTTAGGCGCGCTCACTATGTGAATCTCGGCGCCTCATGAACCACCGGTCACCGCAAATAGCGGGCAACTCATCGAGAAAAGTGCCACCCACCGCGCTATCAGACCAGCTGTGGTCTGACTCGCAACAGATAACCGCTACAGTGTTCCGGTGAGATGCGGGTTATAGACCTACGTCACAAGGATGTTTCGAAGGGATTATTTTGCACGAGCGTATTCACCACCGGGCCTTTGCTGATCGACTGATGAGCGCCGAACAGGCAGCAACATTCATCAAGCCAGACATGACGGTTGCCATGAGCGGCTTTACCGGTGCGGGATATCCAAAAGCGGTTCCAGGCGCACTGGCTGCCCAGATGGAACGCCAGCACGCAGAAGGCAAAGACTTCAAAATCAACGTGCTTACCGGCGCCTCCACTGCACCGGAACTCGACGGTGTGCTTGCTAAGGCAGAAGGCATGAATCTACGCCTTCCATACATGTCTGATCCTGAGCTACGACGTCGAATCAACGAAGGCAACATGGAGTACATGGACATTCACCTGTCCCATGTTGCCCAGCATGCATGGTTCGGGTTCTACGGAAAGATCGACGTGGCCATCGTTGAAGTTGTTGGCATCACTGCCGAAGGCGACCTGATCCCTTCGAGCTCGGTGGGAAATAACAAGACCTGGCTGGAAATGGCAGACAAAGTCATCATCGAGGTCAACTCCCAACAGTCCGCATCCATGGACGGCATGCATGACATCTACTACGGCACCGCCCTGCCACCGCATCGCAAGCCGATCGACCTCACGACCGTTCGCGACCGCATCGGTCAAAAGTACATGGACATTGATGTCAACAAGATTGTCGCGGTGGTGAACACCGACGCCCCTGACCGGCTGAGCCCTTTCGCCCCGGTAGATGAGACCAGCGAGAAGATCGCCGATCACCTGCTAACCTTCCTGGACTCTGAAATCCGCGCAGGTCGCCTGACCGAAAAGCTGCTGCCACTGCAGTCCGGTGTGGGTAATATCGCCAACGCAGTTCTCGCCGGTCTTGCCCGCGGTGGTTATAAGGGTCTGACCGCTTACACCGAGGTCATCCAGGACGGGATGCTGGAATTGATCAAGGACGGCACCATCGAGTTCGCCTCTGCCACGAGCTTCTCCCTGTCAGCAGATGGTATTGAAGAGTTTAACAAGAACGTGGATCACTACCGCGAACGCATCCTGCTGCGTGCCCAGGAGATTTCCAATCACCCAGAAATCATCCGTCGTTTAGGCTGTATTGCTTTGAACGGCATGATCGAAGCCGATATTTACGGCAACGTGAACTCCACCAACGTGCTCGGCTCCCATGTCATGAACGGCATCGGTGGTTCCGGCGACTTTGCCCGCAACGGGTACCTATCGGTGTTCATGTCCCCATCTACGGCGAAGGGTGGGAAGATCTCTGGCATCGTTCCGTTTGCCTCGCATGTGGATCACACCGAGCATGACACGATGATCCTGATTACCGAACAGGGACTGGCTGACCTGCGCGGTCTCTCGCCTAAGCAACGTGCACAGGTAGTCATCAACAACTGCGCCCACCCGGAGTACCGTCCACTTTTGCAGGACTACTTCGACCGTGCCTGCAAGGACAGCTACGGTAAGCACACCCCGCATCTGTTAGGCGAAGCTTTGAGCTGGCACCAGCGTTTCCAGGAAACCGGAGACATGCGCCCGGCCCGCTAAGCTAGTGAGCCTGACGAACGAATACTTCCTGCGTCTGGTTACTGTACAGCCGGTATTTTTCCGGCTGTACAGATCCTGCCGAGGGGTTGGCTGGATCCTCGATCTTGGTTCCTGGCTTGTAGACGATTCCTAACGGTGCATCATAGTAATTCAGCGAAGTAAAACCATTGTTGGATGAGAAGGTCAAGGTCTGCGGATCCTCACCCTGCTGTGTCAGTTGCGGATACTCGACCTTGAGGCACTTCTTGGTGCTGGTCGCTGCCTTAGCTGAGGCAAGACACCAAGTTCCGTTGACCTCGGAAGTTTTTAACGTGCCATTTTGCGGGTTGGCTAGATCTTGGACAGCTGCAGTTCTAAGCTTTTTGCCATCCCATTTTAGGGAGACCTTGATCTTTCCGGAGGCCGCGGCGGCTGCTTCCATGGGCAGTAACTCTCGGTCCACAATAACCAGCTGACCGTTAGCGAACTTCATGGATTCAGGTATGCCTCGTGCGCCGCCATTAATGTCTCCCATTTGAAACGGCTGGCCCAGTGGAGCGATGCCTTTGGCAGTGCTTTGAAAGAGTTGAATATGCGAGGGCCACGCCACCCCACCTAAATCGCAGTAGAACACCGCCGCAAGTTCATTGACCCCGTCTCCGGTCAGGTCTCCTGCGATAACCAGATCCTTATTGGCGATGCCGGGTAATGTGGCGTTGGGGTAGTCGGGATGCTTTTTCTTAAGTTCGCCGTTGACGAGCTTTCCGGCAGGGAATTCACACATCGAAGGGATACTCGCACTCATCGCCATGGCTGGTGTTAGATCTGGCAATGGTTCCACGCTGGGAGAGGGAGAGGTACTTGTAGAGGCGGAAGCCTTAGGCGTCTGGCTGTTCTGCGCTGACGGGGTGGGGGTGCAACCGGCCAGCGCTAAGGCAACAATGAGTACGAGAAGAGTTCGAAATCTTTTGTTCAGCGTCATCATTGGCCTCCAGTTCAAAAGTTCTGAATCGATACTTAGAACCTATAACCAACTCGGTTAGAAATAAGTAGAACGAGTGATTATTACGCTGGCCGTTTCTGCACCTAAGTGGCAATGTGACGAGTCGGACGATAGGTCAGCTCTTGAATGCTCTGATCCAATAAGCGTGAATCAACCAGCTCAAGATCGTAGTCCCCAACCCCGCCGAGAACGGGCGCGTCGCCGCTAGCACCGGTGATGACTGGGAAGATAGTGACTTGGATAAAGTCGACCAGCCCGGCGGCCAGCAAACTATGATTCATGGACAGGCTGCCATGAGAACGTAAAGGCAGGCTGGAGGTCTCTTTGAGGCGTTTGACCACCGTGAGGGCATCATCGCGTTCCAAAGTTGCCTGCGGCCAGTCCAGTGCTTCGTCAAGAGTTGTTGAGATGACGGTGGCAGGCTGCTCATGCAGCGCGATTCCCCATGGATCTTCGACTTCGGGATTTAGCTTGATCTGATCCCAAAAGCTAGAGAAAAGCCGAAAGGTGTTGGCCCCGAAAACTACCTGGCAGGCAGGCGCGTAGAGTTCTAACCGTCTAGCCAAAAGCTCGGGGCCTTGTTTGCCCCAGTATCCTCCCCAGTCACTGCCGGCACTGCCGAAGCCATCAAGGCTACTGAACACATCGAAGGTATAGGTGGCACTCATGGTTAGCCTCCCGAGGCTTATCCGCTAGGTGCCATTCACACTACGCTTGAGAACTGGGCATATCTACGTTTTGAGTGCGTAATTGACCGCGAGAAAGCTGTTTGCCGCTGGCCCGATCGGTGATGATCACTTCCCAGAGCTGCTGGGTACGGCCTTGGAAGAGTGCCTTGGCTTCAACCAACACGCTGGCCCCGGTGGAGGGACGCAAGAAGTCGGTGGCGTTATGCACGCCAACGGCAAACTGATTGCGCTCTGCTACCGCGTAACTGGCCCCGACGCTGCCCGCACTTTCGACCATAGAGGTATAAACACCACCATGAACCACGCCCCATGGGGTGTGGTGGTTTTCGTCCAGGTCCGCGTGCCCGCGAACTTGCGTGGACGAAATTTCATCAAATATCAGACCGATACTCTCGGTGAAACGGCTTGTCTTCTCTGGGATTTTTGGTGCTGATGAACTCAAGGGTGACTCCACATCTTATGAGGCGTGATTCATTTGCTCTGAGGCTTGCGCGCGCAGTACGTTCTTTTGAACTTTACCCGTTGAAGTGCGTGGCAAATCCTGCGGGAAGATGATGGTGCGCGGAACCTTGTAACCGGCAAGTTTCTCTTTGGCGAAAGCGATCAACTCATCGACGTTCAGCGTGGACCCGGTTGATCGGATCACGTAGGCCACCGGGCGCTCGCCCCACTTTTCGTCGGCGATGCCAACTACCGCCAAATCCAACACCTCAGGGTGGGAGGCGAGAGCTTGTTCCACCTCAATGGTGGAGATATTTTCGCCGCCCGAGATGATGATGTCCTTGGCCCGGTCGCGGACCTGGATGTAGCCGTCGGGGTGCATGACACCTAGGTCTCCAGTGTGGAACCAGCCTCCGGCAAAGGCCTGCGTGGTCGCTTCTTTATCGCGGTAATAGCCGATCATGACGTTATTTCCGCGCAGAACAATTTCACCCATGCTCTGGGCATCGGCGGGAACATCGTTCATGTTTTCATCAACGATGCGTACCGACTCGGAGGTGATCATTCCTACTCCTTGTCGAGCCAGCTTGGCTGCGCGCTGGCCATCTTCCAGCTGGTCCCACTCGTCTTGGTATTCGCAGACCGTGTACGGCCCGTACACCTCGGTCAGACCGTAGACGTGAACTACCTCGATGCCCAGCCTCTGAAGCTTAGAAATGATCGCAGGCGACGGCGGGGCACCGGCGGTAGTAATACGAAGCGGAGCATCAAGGAGATGAGCACGGGTTGAGTCGGCAATGATCGAACAGACCGTGGGTGCACCGCATAGGTGTGTGGTTCCCAGATTTTCAATCGAGTCCCAGACCGCATCTTCCCGTACCCCGCGCAGGCACAGATGGGTGCCTCCTGCTGCGGTGACCGCCCAAGGTGTGCACCAACCGTTGCAGTGGAACATTGGAAGTGTCCAGAGATATCTGGTGGAAGCGGTGAAACCCTGATGGTGTGCTTCACCGAGGGAATTCAGGTAGCTGCCTCGATGAGAATAGAGCACGCCTTTGGGCTTGCCAGTGGTTCCAGAGGTGTAGTTCAGGGTAATCGCTGATCGCTCGTCAGCGATGGCATAGGGCAGAGGCTCATTGCTAGCAGCAGATAACAACTCTTCCAGGGTGGCATCAACTTCGACGTCGGGGCGTTGGCCGGTGAACTGATCATCGGTGATTTCAATCAGTGCTTGCAGTGTTGGGTTTTCGCGGCGCAGGGTCCTGGTATTTTCGAGCAGCTCAGTGTCGGCTAACAGTAGCTTCGCTCCGGAATGATCCATGATGTATTGCAGTTCATGGGCTGAAAGTCTGGTGTTTAAGGCGATGAGAACGCCGCCGGCCAGTGGCACCGCATAGTGAGCCATTAACATCTCGGGGGTATTCGGTGCCAAAACGGCGACTCGATCACCGGGGTTGATGCGCTCGGCCAGAACCTGGGCGAAACGGTGAACCACGGATTCGAATTGTTCATAGTTATAACTGCGGGTTCCGTGGATGATGGCGGTTTTCTGTGGATAAGCCTCCGCTGAGCGTTCAAGGAAACGCAACGGAGTTAGTTCAGAATGGTTGGCTTGAATTTCTACCATGGGGGATCCTTCACTCAGCATCTCTGGCATCTTCGACAGGCAATGTGGGCATGATCCACAACACTGCAACCTCTATCGTGGCATGAGCTTGAACGTCAAAGAAAGAAACTCGGTCTCATTACGGTAGGCGGTTCTTTGGTGCGATGAAGTGACCCGAGGGTTCTCCATGTCGAGATGAGTGGAACTAGGCCAAAGTCACACTTTTTCTGAACAATCGACTGTACAAGTCGGCGTATTGGCTTGAGAGTCGAACGAATTATTGAATATTGCGATTTACGAAGTGAATTGTTTGACGATACTTCACCCTGCCCCATATCGTTTTAACCAGAATCAAGAGCATCAGCTATAAGGCCCTGGCTTGCTGATCGGCAACCCTCTCTACGGTAGTGGGGTGCTCCAGGTGAGGATTCGGTTTTGTGCCAAGTGGCACTAAAACAAGTACCGCACACTGTGTGAACGACTAGCGAGAACTGATTTCTGCGCACGCCGGATCGGTTTCATCATTGTCGTCAGTGCAGTGGGCAAGACCAGAAGGAATCGTGCCATGTCATTGAATCGTGAACTTGACCCGCTGACCCTGCGCAAGGTTTTCGCTCAGCATCCCTCAGGTATCGCAGCATTGAGCGCTGAGATTGAGGGTGTGAAAACCGGAATTATCGCCTCGTCATTCACCGTCGGAGTTTCTCTGGAACCGGCCTTGGTGATGTTCGCGATCCAGAAAACGTCAAATACCTGGCCCAAACTTCGCGAGGCAAGTCGCATCGGAGTTTCGGTGCTGAGTGATCGAAACGGCGGGGTGTGTACGCAGATTGCCTCGAAAAACGGCGACCGTTTCCGTGACATTGATACGCTCACTACCGAACAGGGAGCACTGTTTATCGAGGAGTCCACCCTGTGGCTGGAAACTTCGATCTACAACGAGGTCGAAGCTGGTGACCACTGGGTTGTTCTCCTTGAAGTACACGGGCACCACGCCTCGGAACACTCTCCGCAGATTTTCCATGATTCCCGATTTCATTCAATCCCAGTTCCTGAACTCGTCTAAATCGTCAACGAAGTAACCGTTCGAGTGCCCCGGTAAGATCACGTGATCACACCGGGGCATTTCTGTAGTCTCGTCGCCGCGTGGGGCGTGTGGTGGGTTATCCACTGCGTGCAAATCGCACGTGAAAGAGAAAATGTGGACGGCGGGGATATCTGCAGAGGAGTAGTCCACTTAACCCATAGTGACTAAGGGTTTTGTGACGATTCGGCTATCCACAAGGTTTTCCACACGCCTGTGGGTGAATGTGTAGAACTGTGTGGAAATCGCTAAAAACACTGAATTCTGGCCTTTTTTGACTGTTGATAACACTGGCGCAAGTATCGTGACCTTCAACAAAATAAGTTTCTGTCCACAGTTGTGTAAACCTAAATGGACTAGTCAAACGCTATTACTGCGTGGTAAAGGATATTAATCCACAGGGTTCTCCCCAGATAGTAAACAGGCCAGTCCACAAGGAGGGGCCTGTTATGCACAGGTTCTGTGGATAACGAGGTTTACGCGGTCAAATAACGGTCCTACTGTTGACTTTGGGACAGAAATATCCACAGACGTCATCCACTCAATTGTCGGTATCGAATGACATGATGGAGCGTTGCCATCGGGCAAGGAAGTTTTTCCCAGCGGGTCAATAGGGGATGGAAGTGTCTGTAATGAGTGCCGAGCCGGTTTATGAAGGAAGAGATTCCGACGCAGGGCGCAAGCCGCCACAGGACGTTGAAGCGGAAATGTCCGTACTTGGCGGCATGATGCTCTCCAAGGACGCTATCGCCGATGTTGTCGAAGCTTTGCGTGGCACCGATTTCTACCGCCCGGCCCACGAATCCATTTACGAAGCAATTATCGATCTCTACGGTCGAGGTGAACCAGCTGATGCTGTGACCGTTGCTGACTTGCTCACCAAACGTGGAGAGATTTCACGAGTTGGTGGTGCGGCCTACCTGCATAACCTGATTCAGCAGGTTCCAACCGCAGCCAACGCTGGTTACTACGCAGAAATTGTACGAGAACGTGCAGTTCTTCGCCGACTAGTGGATGCAGGTACGCGCATCGTTCAGATGGGTTACTCACCTGACGGTGAGGTTGACGCGATCGTCAATGAGGCGCAGGCCGAGGTATACAAGGTAGCTGAGAACCGTAGCAGCGAGGACTACGTTCGCCTCTCGGACATCATCGAAGGCACCGTTGACGAAATTGAGAATGCTGCCAACGCAGGTGACGGCATCACCGGCGTTCCGACTGGCTTCTACGAATTTGATGAGCTGACCCAGGGACTCAAAGGTGGGCAGATGATTATCATCGCGGCCCGCCCAGCAGTTGGTAAGTCGACGTTCGCCCTGGACTTCGCACGCTCCGCAGCCATCAAAAACAATATGGCCACCGTCTTCTTCTCCTTGGAAATGGGTCGCAACGAAATTGCGATGCGTCTTCTTTCGGCTGAAGCTTCCATCCAGCTTCAAGACCTACGCAAGGGTTCAGTAGAAGACTCACAGTGGACCAAGATTGCCACAACCATGGGCCGACTAAACGAAGCTCCACTGTTCATCGATGATTCGCCGAACATGTCCATGATGGAAATTCGTGCCAAGTGCCGCCGGTTAAAGCAGCGCAACGAATTGCGCATGATCGTCTTGGACTACCTGCAGCTGATGAGCTCGGGTAAGCGTGTGGAATCCCGTCAGCAGGAAGTCTCCGAGTTCTCACGTAACCTCAAGCTGTTGGCCAAGGAACTCGACGTGCCACTGATCGCGCTGTCGCAGCTGAACCGTGGTTCTGAACAGCGAACTGATAAGAAGCCAATGATTTCTGACCTTCGTGAATCGGGTTCGATCGAGCAGGATGCCGATATGGTAATCCTCTTGCACCGTGATGATGTCTATGACAAGGAAAACCGTCCGGGCGAGGCGGACGTGATCATTGCTAAGCACCGTGCGGGTCCAACCAAGACCATCACTGTCGCTTTCCAGGGCCACTACTCGCGCTTCAACAATATGTCCTCCGAGGGTTAGTCCCAGTCAGACCTATTTTTGTGGCTACCCAGTTTGTCGATTGCTGACTATAGTGGGTGCCATGTTGGCTTCGTTGCAGGCGCTGATGTGGGGCACGGTAGCTGGATCGGCACTATTGCTGGGTTCCTCCGCAGCATGGTGGCTAAAAATTCCGAAAGTATGGGTCAGCGCGATCATGGCCTTCGGAGCCGGAGTACTGGTCAGTGCGCTGAGTTTTGAACTTGTGCTTGAGGCCTTTGAAACTGGCGGACTTGTAGCCACGGTAGCCGGTGTACTGGTTGGTGCAGCGTTGTACTTTTCGGCGAACCGACTACTTGACTGGCGTACTAAAAATCGACAGAAATCCACGGGGAACACTGTGGACGGTGAGGGGTCCGGAACCGCATTAGCCGTCGGAGCTCTCATTGACGGCATCCCTGAATCGGTGGCCTTGGGACTGAGCGTGGTGACCGGAGCCAGTATCAACCCCGCCATGCTCATCGCCATCTTTATTTCCAACGTACCAGAAGGCCTGGCCAGTACCGCCCAGATGAAAAGCGCAGGCCGCAAGGGGTCATCGATTGCTTTACTGTGGGGATCCATTACGGTTGCTAGTGGACTGGCTGCCTTCTTCGGGGCGCTGGTTATGGCATCCATGCTTGAAGAAGTTCTGGCCTTCGCGACGGCAGTGGCCGCAGGCGGGATTTTGACGATGATTGCCGACACGATGATTCCTGAAGCTTACGCTGTGGAGCATGACTACACCGGATTGTTGGTTACCGGTGGCTTCCTTTCGGCCTTTGTCCTGCACGTTCTAGGCGGTTAGGAAAAGCTGGCATGATTAGGTCATGCCCCTAAACCGTAGTGCAGGCCTTATGAACGCGCGGGCGTTGCTTTGAAAATTTTCTGAACAGAGCAGGGGCAAGACCCCTAGGGGTCTTGCCCCTGCTCTGTTCAACTCCAGAGAAAATCAGCAAATGTCGATTTTCCGCTTTAGTTTTTTGGGGCTTTCTCGGCCATTTTGTTGATTATCGGTGATAGGACTACGTAACCCAGAGTTGCGGTAACGGATGCCACCAATGCAGCCTGATAGTCAGTCATTACCAGTCGGTAACAGCCGAGCAAGACAACAAACGACAGAAGTGTCTGTAACGTTTGGGTCGCGACTTTGCTTGCGCTGTTAAATACTTTAAGTACGATCCGATCTGATATTTCGCCCAAAACAAGGACGATCAAGACGAAAACTATGGTCAGCAGTGGCGACCAGAGAAGTATGCCATGTTTAGGCGTACCTACTTGGGGAACCCACATCGGTGCGAAAAAACCAAGTAGTACTGGCAGGCCGGCTGCAAGGGTTACGAGCGATAGATACAGTCCGAATCCGAATTTTTCTGATGTCTTCAGTGTGCTCATTGATACCTAACGTTGTTGGTGCTATTTATACCCCTGCAAAGACGACAACCCAAGTTGCGGTCGCCGATGCTACGTCGTAAGGGACACCGAGAGCCATCAGGCCGGTGATGATGGGTCCTTCTTGCCAGTTTTCGAGATCTTCAAGGAAGTTGGCTATTTTCTTAGCATAGGGGCGCATCGCCTTGGGTAGCTTATCGGCGCTGTATCGAAGGGCAACGAGCGTTGCCTTTTTGGCGAGTGAAGTGATGATGTTGGCTGGCTTGGCGACGCCGATGGACCCTGATTTTTGCGTTGCCATGGAGTTTGCGATTCGTGCCGAGGACATGTCTGAGGCTGCGGAAGCGCGCTTTGCAATTTCTTTCCAGTCATTTGCTGTCAATGATTGTGAAAAGCTTGACGTGTTCTTGACGATCCCAGCGGAGTTGTTGGGTGAAGCATCGGGGGTCGCATTTGCCGCTAAAGGAGTGAGTACCAAAGCCGATGAGACTGATACGGCTGCAGAAATGCGAAGTACTTTTGCGTTGAACATGTTGATTCGTCCTAGGTAGAGTCTAATTACTGCCTGTAAAACCCTATTATCTATCTCGACCTCCTGTAAATACTACTTTAGTAGGAGGCCCTTCTCATTGAGTGTTGCACCTAGTTGTGAAAGGTACCTGGACCTATATCGTTACGTAGGTCGGCAAGTTTGCCCCCTACGAACGTAAGGGATGAATAACAACCCCACGGTCGACAACCACTGGTAGGCCATGCGTATGAGAGTTACCCAACGGTGAAGCTCATATTGGGTTGGCCTTCGCCGCGGCAGTGGCCGCAGACGGGAATTTGACTATGATTGCCGACACGATGATTCCCGAAGCCTATTCTGTGGAGCATGATTACACCGGACTGTTGGTCACCGCTGGCTTTCTCTCTGCCTTCGCCCTGCATGTCTTGGGTTGTTAGGAAAAGCTGGCAAGATTAGGGTATGTCCCTGAATCGCCGTAGCCACAACCCTGCGCTCGCTAGCGAAATTATCTACGCGCCGCAGTTCTTGGCTACTACAATGGGCATGTTTATTTTGGTGTTCTTGGTTGCCTTCGAATCCATGGCAGTCACCACTGTGACAAGTGTGCGAGTGGGATTCAATATTTAATCTGCTGAGCTTGAAGCTGAATCACTCGTAATCGAGAATTTTTTTCTTACGTGTGCGCCGTTCCGTGGCTATGATCAGAATCAAGACGACGTTGGAGAATCTTCCCGAGCTTGACTATGCCTTCCTAGCGGAATTTGCGCGAGTTGAAGGTGACAGTCTGACGGCAGTGGGCGCGAGTTTCACCAGAGTCGCGTTGCCTTCATTGCCGGCGCCCATGACGCTGCATGTCGCTGGGCGTATCCGTGCGAGAGAAGGCGGAGCTCCATTCCCGGTTAAGATACGTGTTGGGAATGATGATCGGTCCAGCGGTCTCGCTCTGGAGACCACAATGGACCCAAACAAAGCGGTAAACCCATATGAGGGCAAAGTGGGCCTTGTTTTCACAGCGGAAGTTCCGCTTCAGATTGATTCTGCGGGGCGTTATCGCGCTGAAATATTCATCAATAACGCCCTAGTTCGAGAACTATATTTCTCTGTTGACCTGCTGGAAAACGTCGGGGGCTAGTGTTCTGATGGAGCTGAAGATCAGTGGCCACGCTCTATCCAGGATCCAGCAACGAGGGATAACGGAACAGCAAGTTAAGGAAGTGTTCACCGAGCACCGGCGTTTGATGAGTTACGAATCGAAGGACGCGGCGGGACGATGGGTGTACATGGTGCAAATGGGGGAAAGGAAGCTGATGGTGGTGACCTTTCCGGCAATTGAAGACGCGGCCCCGAACGCAACTATTACGGTAATCACAGCTCACTGGCACTAAAACAAGTAAAATGTATACTTACCAAACGCAGAGAGTTCTTATGAACACGATGCGAGGAGGAAAGGTAAAAATGTCTGATAGCACATATTACGACGCAACCCTTCGTGTGGGCTACGCCCAAGTGACAGACGAGACAGTCGAGAAGACCATTGAATACGGTGGTGGACTACTTATAGATTTGGACCGCGCGGGCATGCCTGTGGGTTTCGAGGTTCTGGGTACTTCCGCCCGATTCCCCATTTCTGAGATGGGTGAAAAGTTTAGTTGGAGCGCTGACGTGATGAGCGGTGTGAGTATTGCACTGGATAAGCTTGCGCGTTTGATGAACGTTCGTACTGATAGCACTGGTGACGGAGTTTTCAAGCCGGCGTCGGTTTGGTCAAGTATAGGCCTAGCGCACGCCTAAGTAACTGTTAATGCCCCATCCGAACAGGATGGGGCATTTTTGTTTCGCAAAATCACTGTCATCACGCTTCTTGATGGGTGTCTTCCCACTTCGCGAAGATCTCCACCGCCAGATCTGGACGCTGCGCGGTGTAGACGATCTTCCCGATCAGCCTGGATAGCAGTTCGCGCTGCGCGTGTAGGGGCATGTTCGGCCAATCCCGGATGAGGTCAGCCGCGGCCCGGTCTTCGTTGGTTCGAACCGCAGCGGAAAGATCTTCCAGGCGTTCCGTAAGCCGTTCTTTGTCAGCGTCTAGGTCAGCCAGCAGTCGCTGGTAAACATCGTCCGGCACCAGGCCGTCCAGCATCTTGCCCGTGAGCACGTCACGCTTTCGGTCTACCTTGATCAGCGCTCGCCGTACGCCGGGTGTAGGGTCTGTTGGTTTTGCTGTGGTCGGTTGTTGGTCTGCCAGGTCGCTGATCTCTCGCGCGATGGTTTCTAGCCAGGGGATCAGGTGCTCCATGATGCGGGATTCTTTGACGTACCCGCCTTTGTGCAGGTGGTAGTAGGACGCTTACTTGCAGGAGTAGGTTACTGCTCCGCGTGGCCCGGTCTTGGGCTTCGGCCGGCCACCGTAGGCTTTGCTTCCGTAGATCCCGCAGTAGATGAATCCGGTCAGCAGGTATTCGGTGCTTTCGGCGCGGGACCTTTTGACTCGGTCACAGCGCCGGGATTGGAACTCCTGCCACATTCCCTCGGTGATGAGGGGCTCGTGGATGCCCTGGTGAACTTGTCCGCCGTAGCGGAAGCGCCCGGAGGCGAACGGGTTGTCGAGAATGCCCATGATGGTTCCGGCGGACCAGGTCTCGGCGATGAGGCAGCTGTATCCATGGTTGGGCTTGATGCCTGTGGCGTTGAGATAGGAGACCAGTTCACGCTTGGAGTGTCCGGCGAGGAACATTCGGTAGAGCTCGACTAGTGCGGGGCCTTCTTCTGGGTGGGGCGTGAATCCGTTCTCCCGGGTGTATTCGTATCCGAAGCGCTTCCGCCCGTTGGCGGGCTTGCCCTGCGCTACACGGCGGCGCTGGGCCTCTTTCCAGGTATCTCCGATGCGTTCCGACTCGAAGGCGGCGAACTCGGCCACCATGCCTCGGGCGAACCTGCCGGTGGAGGTGGTGACGTCAACTTGTTCCGTGGCTGATTCGATGCGGCCGCCGGCGGATTCGACTTCGTCGATGGCCAACGCCCAGTCTTTGCGTGAGCGGGATAGGCGGGACCATTTCCATAGCACGATGACATCCGCGTCGCCGCTTTCGATGCTGGCCATGTTGCGCAGTACTGCTGGCCGGTTCCAGGTGCGACCGCTGATGCCTAAATCCCGCTTAGACACCGAGGGCTTCGTAGTTGCGCTGTGTGCAATGCTGTCGGCCTGCTTGCTCTTGGAGTTCGAGGCTGATGGAGTCCTCGCGGGGGATGGACTGGCGAAGGACGATGTTTGCGCGCAGCCGTGCGGTGATGCTCATTTTGATCCTGCCTCCCGGGTGTAGTCTGGTCAAAATGATCACCGTTTGCGCCAGGTCGCGCAAATGCCTCCATGTCACTTGCATGGTTCGAAGACATGCTCGAATAGTATTTCATGCCTACTGTTACGCTATTCGGCTTCAAACTGTTCTATCGATGTGCTACTCGCGCTGCCTTAGTCCGCGTTCGATCTCTAAAGCCTTGGCAATGCGACGTTGTGACAAGTTTCCGAGAATGCCTAAGACTATTGCTCCCAGAGTGAGTATCGGCCCGACGGCTGGGATGGGAGCAAGGATTGCGCCCAAAAGTACGCCGATGACAATAATCCCGATTCCTGCAGCCCGATAAATACCAGGGCTGTACCGACGTTGCTTATCGTCGATGGTCACACTCTTCTTACCAACCTGGTAAGTCGACTTGTTGACTCCCACTCCAGCTGTCTTTGAATCGGTTCTTATGGGTGCGGGCTTCTTGCGAGCCGCTGTTTTTTCCTCGATGTACGTTCCAGGCAAATCATAGGTGGGTGCCTTTGCGACTATCTCAGGCAATGTAGGCATGGCTCTCAACCAGGTATCGGGCAAGTCAATCGCACGGGCGCCCTGGATGACCGGCTCTGCAGCTACGCTGGAACCTCTTAGCTTCGCCCACACTCCGAGCTCTTTGCCCATATCTTCTGCGTGGCGGATGGTCGCAAGATAATGCTGGGACGTTGCAGAAGTTAATTGACCCACTCGCTCGCCATCCAGGCGAACTTCAACCAACTCTTTTACGGTTCCATTCTTTAAAGCCTGCTCCAGTCGATGCATGGTCAATACGACGATGCCCTCGCCACCGGCAGGCACATATTCGAAGAGGTGATCAAAACGATCCTCTTCCTTGGTAACTTGCAGAGCGGAACCCCAAGGTAATACCGAAACCGAGCTCAAGGAATCCAAGTTCAAAGGAATGATCATCTCAGGCTCCGGGAGACCAATGCGAACGTTCAGCTCCACCTCGGTCTCGTACTTCCCATTGTCAACCCACTTCTCTCTGTTGTAGGCAAACACATTTCCTGGAGTGGTAACGGTGGCACCAGAAGCAGCGATCCTATGAATAACAGGGCTCCACTTGGCAGCATCCGAACTGGATAAATACCCAATAACGCGACCATCAACACGAGCGCTAATCGCATCGCCCTTCGGGCTATGGGGATTATCCGGCTCCGGCACAAGCTCAACTTGGAACGACGCCCGCCTAGGCTCGTCGCCCATCGGGCCTCCGCCAATGATCTTCAAAATGAGATCACGCCGGTAATACTCGCCGACCAAGTCGATATCGTGAGATGTGCCTGTTGGCTATGGGTATTCAACCACGGGTATCCTCCTAGGTGAAGGTTTCCAACTTATGGGTTGTAAAGACAGGAAACCATATTTTCTGCGTCGCGTACGCACTCAGGCCACGGATATTCTTATGTGTACCTTTGCCGACTGTTGAACAGTAATGCAAAGATGAATCTCGATACTAATATTGAAGTATTTTCTCCGTAGCAACTCAGAGAGTAGGCTTTTGCCGGATAGCTGCTGAGTCGGAATTCTTTGCATATCCACAAATGAACATGACTGCTCTTATAGTGAACCACCGGTCGCCGACAGGTTGGGAGAAAATGGTTGAAAGTTGCACGATCGTTATTGTTGCTTAAAGGCAAAAACTAGTCACGGGGCAAGATTTCCAAATGTGCCTCGGTGGGTTCCACGAGGTACTGATCGTATTCGTGGTGCTTTGCCACGTAGCCCTTGACGTACGGGCACACGGCCACAATTTTGGCGCCGCTGGCGATGGTGTTTTCCAGAGCAAACTTCACCATGACGCTGGCTAGACCCTGTCCGCCGTATGCTTCGTCCACGGTCGTGTGGAAGAAGATGCGCTCGACTCCTGTTGCTGATTCAAAATCTCGGTAGTGTGCTTCACCGATGATCGTGCCGTTATCGTCGAGGGCAAAGCGGCGGCGGTCAGGCAAGGAAACTGGGCTGATGTCACTCATGATGCTTCTCCGTGGTTTCAGGATGGGTTAACACGTGGGCGTAGTCGAACGGTGGGGAGGGCCGGTGCGGGTAAGGCAGTAGGAGTATTGGGCGGGAATGGACCGAATCGATTCTGAGAGGCGTCCCCTGGTTCTGCTCCGATCTCGGCCTGCCATTGAGCACGGAAGGCCAGAACTTCTTCGTGGGTGCGTCCAACAAAATTCCACCACATCAGGATGTCTTCGTTCAGTGGTTCGCCGCCGATGAGTAGCGCCAGAACCGGCTCATCACCAGCACGTAATCGCAGGGTGGTGCATCCAGCGTGAACGAACCCAAGCTCGCGAGCAGCTAGTTGATGCCCGTTGACTTCTAATGTTCCGGAGTCAACAAGCACCCCATGTTCATGATGTTCTGGAACGACGATCTCGATGTCCGTGTCTGGTTCAAGGCGCAGTTCGGCGCCGCTCAGTTCGGTATATGTCGTGACCGGTGATGTTGAACGTTGACCGGCGATTTCGTAGCTACCAAGGAACACCGAAATCACCCAGCCATCGCCGTTTAGCGGTTCAGGCCGGTAGTTTTCAAAGGTATGTTCCGTGTTTCGCGCATGGTCAGGCAAAGCAGTCCATAGTTGAGCCCCGTGCAGGATCGTAGTGTCTTCGGTGAGGATTTCTGAGTGACTAATGCCGTGACCTGCGGTCATGAGATTAACTTCGCCGGGGCGAACCGTGGCCTTGAATCCAGCCGAATCCAAATGATTAATTGCTCCGGTGAACAACCAAGAGACCGTTTGCAACCCGGTATGCGGGTGGCGTGGGACGTTCATGCCACCGGTGACTTTCACATCGTCGGGACCGTAGTGGTCAAGGAAGCACCAAGCTCCGATAAGACTGCGCTGTTTTTGCGGAAGGGTTCTAAAGACCGTCATGGCTCTGGGTCCGCCCAGCGGTACTTCGCGCGGCGTGAGAGTTTCAACCTCGGCGTGGGAAGTAACCTTGCTACAGTCGATTTCCGCCGGGCTATGCTCGAGATTGCTCATGTGCCAAGGTTATGCACTTCGCTTAGTTTTGGCCACAATCAACTGACAGTTCCGGCGGGTACCATCGAAGCACCGGCAGGTAACCATCTAAGGAGTTTGCAACACCGTGGAAAACACTAACCTTCAGGAAGAAGATCTCCTCAAGCTAGAAAAGCAGGTGTGCTTTGGTTTGGCGGTTGCTTCCCGATCGGTAATTTCCGCGTATAAGCCTGTACTCGATCCTTTGGGCCTGACTCACCCACAGTATTTGGTGATGTTGGCCTTGTGGGATTCTGGCCCAATGAGTGCTCGCGAACTGAGCGAGCAATTGCACCTGGACCCCGGGACCCTTTCCCCGCTGGTCAAGCGTTTAGAGGCCGCAGGCTTGGTGGATAAAACCAAAAACCCGCAGGACGAACGTGCGGTCATTCTTCAACCAACAAAGAAGGGTGCAGAACTACGTGCGGAAGCGTTAAAAGTTCCGGCAGAAATGATGTCTCGGCTACAGCTTTCGGAAACGGATGTGCTTGAACTGAGGAGTGTTCTGGACCGGCTTATCGCTGTTGGAAGCAAAGTGGCGCAGTAGTCATTGCAAATTTAGTTGGTGCACCAACTAATGAGGTAAACTTGTCGTATTAGCAGTAGTTCCCACTGAATCGACAGAGGACTCCGACCATGGATGAATCACCACTTCCAATCATCACCGACACCACCGGTTTGAGTGTTGGCTATCGAGTCCTGTGGCGGCTGAAGTACCTGGGCTTGAGCATTTTTGGGCCAGCTGAACGTCGCGTGGTCTCTAGCCCCCGTGAACGAGTTAAGTGGGATCGGGCGATGAAAGTTAAAGCAGCCCATGAGGCTGCCGGAACCCAGCCAGATGAGCAGACCCTGTACACGGTCAGCCGTCTAGAACCACGTCGTCGGCCACAACAATAGCAAGTTAGACGTTCACTGCTCTGACATCCACACATTCTGAGTCCGTCATGGAATTCGTGACGATGTCGAAAACCAGTACCGGCGATGAAACAATGTCAGATATGGGATATTGGACCGCATGGACTGCGGATGTTAAGCCCTTACCAGGAGGCGTCGTCGGTCGTCTGGTACCGGTTTTGCTGGCCGTCATCATGTATGTCGGAGACGTCTGGGTGGGCTCCGGGGACGTCATCGGAAAATATGGGGCGCTGAAACTGGCGCTACCTTATTTGCCACTCGTAGCAATATCATTTGGCGCTCTACCGGGAGCTATTCTGTGGCTCATTTGCCTAGGTATTATCGCTGCGGCGGGTATGCCAGGGGCCCTTTTGGCTGGACTAGTTTTCCCCTCAGTAATTGTCGTTGCAGGGTGCTGCTACCTCCTACCTTGGCGTCAAGCAGTGCTTTTTCCGTTGCTGGGTGAAACCGTCTTATTCTTCCTGTATTTCTTAGTTCCCGATGCCCCGTTGTTTGCGGTAGCCATGGTTGGAGTCTTTGTTGCCTTCGCTGGTGCGGCAGGACTCAGTTTGAATGCGTTTCGTCGTCGTCACGAAAGCAGCACTAAACGTATTGAGGATTTGGAAGTTGAACAGGCAAGAATTCGCGCCAACGAACGAACTTTACTTGCTCATGAGTTACACGACATCGTTGCTCATGACGTCACCATCATCGCGATGCAGGCTCGGCGCGCAGAATTCGTGGATGACCAGAAAAAGATTTCAGAGATTCTCGCAGGTATTGGCAATTCCGCACAGCAGACACTGCAAGACCTTCGCTCGCTAGTTATGCTACTCAAGGAAGAGGAAAAAGCATCTGACGTGGCTGTCGAAAGCGCAACGGCTGGTCCGAACATTATCGATCCGGCCGAACTTTCTGGAGAAACCACGACGGCCGTGGGGCTAGTGCATGATCTGGATGCGGTGGCAGATGCGCTTCAGAGTTCAGGTTATGAAGTGAATCTCACGGTGCAAGGCGAAGTTGCCCGTATTCCGGCAAGTTTGCGACAGGCACTCCGCCGAACCATACGCGAGCTCGGTACCAACGTTCTCAAACATGCCGCTCCCGCGAGCAGGGTAGAAGTAGGCCTATGTGTTGGCGAAGGTAATGTTCAACTCGTAGCAACGAATGAAATATCTGACGAAAAGCCGATCGTGACTTCAAGAACTGGACTTGAAGCCATGCGTGCGCGTTGTAGGGTGTTCGATGGGTTTGTGGAGGCAAATGAATCTGACGGTGCGTGGACAACCAGCGTCACGATTCCATTAGAAGGACTTTCTAAGGCAAACTAAGGGCGCGCGCCATTTGGTCATGGCGCTAGGTAAGAAGGAGAAGCCTTGAGCACCGTATTGCTCGTTGACGACGAAACTCTGACTCGTGAAATTTTGCGTGACTACCTTTCCTCGGATCCCACCATCCAGATCATTGGAGAAGCCGCTGACGGGAAAGCTGCTGTGCTTCAGGCCGCCGGTCTACGTCCAGACGTGATTCTCATGGACATGCAGATGCCGGTAATGGACGGGGTGGTCGCCACTGCGCAGATCCATCAAAACAATCCGGAAATCGCGATTCTCGGGCTGAGTACCTTTTCTACGGACCGTTACGTAGTGGACTTACTGCGTGCCGGAGCCAGCGGATATCTAGTCAAGGACGCTCAGCCTAAAGAGATCACCGAAGCAATCCACAAAGTAATTGCTGGTGAATCCGTGCTTTCCGCTGAGGTAACTCGCCACGTCGTTTCCGGGCTAGCCGACTCGATTCCAGCACAAGTTGAACCTGATGCAAGATTATCTGAGGCCCTAACTGACAAGGAGCTGGAAGTCATCGTGTTGCTTGGCAAAGGGATGAGCAATAAGGAAATGGCCCAAGAGCTGTATATTACCGAATCGACCGTGAAGGCGCGTTTCGTTAAGGTAATGGAAAAGCTCGGAGTTCGTGACCGTGTGCAAATCCTAGTGAAATCTATGGAATATGGGCTGTTAGATATTAGAAGAGTGCCGCGCGTCTAGTTAGCGTGTGCAATAGCTTCTCCCCTTAGCTTCGGCCAAGATCGTTCAGTAGAGGTTTGGACTGCAGCTACGCCAAGAAGGTAGTGATGGCGTAGGCCACGGCGATGCCAATGAAGAGCAAAGCGAAATTCCGAAGGTTTTTCTTGAGCTTCGAGGGTGTGGACGTGTTATCTTGCACGGAGTTGTTTTCAGTCATTGTTTTTTGTCCTTTCAAAGACGTAGTGAGCAGGGTTGCGAAATTAGCGTTAGTCGGCCGAGGTCAGAGAAGTACGCAGGGAGACTCGAGACCCGGTGCGAAGGGCATTATTACGATATAGAAGGGTTGCAATCCAGAACAGGAGTGGGATTGCCAGCACGCTGAGGCCGGCGGCCGCAGTCATTTGCCATATTTCAATGCCGTCAAGGCCGAATCTGATAGGCATCAGATAAGAGGAAAACAACGGGACAAATGACAGAGCATGGAGCCAAGCGTTATCAAGGTGAGTTGGTAAGACATACAGCGAGATAACCAAGAGCGCCATTTGCAACACTGACAGTGGCATGACCGCCGAAGCCAAGTCCTCCTGTCTGGCCACAGTGGCTGCCAAAGCGGTGTTGAGCAGTGCGAAGACTGCGTAGCCAAGCAAGAACCACACCATGAACCACATCAATGATGGGCCCACTTGAATGTCAAGAAGAGAGAACCCATCCACTACCGTGAACCCGAGTACCCCGGTACCGCCGATCACTAATAGTTGAGCCAGCGTGACCACTCCGATACCCAGTAATTTACCGGCGAGTAGCGGACCGATTCCGATCTTAGTGAGCAGGATTTCAACAATTCGGGAGGACTTCTCTTCCACCACTCCGGCGGTCAAACTTTGCGAAGAATAGACCAGGGAAGTCAGCAGAGCGCAGATCATGGCGGTGGCGAAGAGCATGCGTGGGTTCACGTTGAAGGTCTCTAGGCCCGGCGCAGAATTGACTAGAAACCAGCCGCCAACACCTGCTGCAGCACCGATGCCTAAGGCAAGCAGCCCGGTGGTCAATAGGATGGTGCGATTTGCCGTTCGTGTGAGGATTTCCCTACGGATAACTAGGCCTGTTTCGCGTATTGCTTGCTGTGATTTCGAGACTGTGCCGCTGTCTGAGGTGGCGGTACTCATTTGCTTGCCTCCGATGCTGCTGTAGCTAACTCGACTGTGGGTGCTGTGGACATACCAGTCGAAATGTATTGCTTGGTGAGTAGTTCGTCTAGGGAACGTTGAACGGATTCGATGCTGCGTAGTCCACCGTGTCTTTGAGCGATGGCTAGAAGTTGCGCAGGGATGTCGCGGTCGTCGCCTTCTAGGGAGACCTCAACGCTTTTTCGATCTTCGGAAGACCTCGTAACGTAGATGTCTCGGAGCATTGCTGTTTCAGCTGCGAAAGCATCCGCATTGTGAGAGAAGTTCAGCTGCCAACGGCTTTTGCCTTCGGTTTTTAGCTCTGCGATGCTTCCGCTGGCCTTGACTCGACCTTGGTCGAGAATGCAGACCCGGTCACAGAGGCGTTCAACAAGATCCAGTTGATGAGACGAGAAGAGAACTCCGACTCCGCGTGCGGCTTGTTGACGGATCAATTCGCCCATGGTTGCCACCGCGCTGGGATCTAAGCCAGAAAATGGTTCGTCGAGCACCAAAAGTGCTGGGTCGCCTACCAATGAAACGGCTAGCTGAACACGCTGTTGGTTGCCCAGCGAAAGATCCTGAATGAGCGTGCGCTCTCTACCCTGAAGTCCTAATGAAGCGATGAGATCCTCTGCGACCGTGCGCGCAGCGAGAAGCTTGTGACCTTCCAATAATGCAAAGTGGATGATCTGTTCGCGCACTGGCATCTGTGGGTAAAGTCCACGTTCTTCAGGCATGTAACCGATGCGGCGCCGATCCTGCGTGGAAATGGGTTTGCCATCCCACGTAATTTTTCCTTGATCGGCGCTCAGTAGACCCAAGATCAGCCTCATGCTGGTTGTCTTGCCGGCACCATTTCCTCCAATGAATCCGATGATCTCGCCGCGCTGGACTGAAAGATCCATGCTGTGTAGGACGGTACGGTCCCCGAAGCTGCGACTAACACCGGTTAGCTGCAATCCGTTCATAATGGGCCCTTCCTGGCTTGGAATCGTTGTTGTTGGTAACGACTGTATTAGCGGTTGAAACAAGTGACCCTGTACTTCCGTACAGTCTTGCGGTGTACAAAAGTTCAACGATTCGTGGTCCAAGAAAGTCAGATCGGGAGAAAGGAAAATTTCTGTCGTATTTGCCGCGACAGTTCAGCCCAGCATCCATGAGTACGGAGAACACGAAACGCTAGCCAGTTTTTCGCCTTCACCCTGAACTCGATTGCGATCAACGTGGCAGAGCCTGCGTTCTCGTCTGCCTTCGTTTGTGGTACTTTTCAACTGTTTTGCTAAGAGGATGAAGGTGATCTGAGGCCAGAGCTCGGGCTACAGCATCCCCAACTAGCGATACCATTGAACTCATGGAATCGACGACAGAATTGGTGATTGCACGACAGTTTTCCGCCCCGAAAACCGCCGTCTGGGCAGCCTTTGTGGAACCCGAGATCATTGCCCAATGGTGGGGTCCGCACGGCTGGGCGGTCAACGAAGATTCCGTTGTTTTTGAAGCCAAAGTTGGCGGCCGCCACGAACTGGAAATGGTGCAGGTCGACAACCCGGAGGCCAAGGTGCCGTTAAAAGCAGTGCTAACCACTTTTGACGAATACGAGTGCTTGGTCAGTGCTGACGGGCCGCACGAGATGACCTTGGACCTGGTGATTGAAACTCGCATCGAGTTTAAAGAGTTCGCGGGCCAAACGATGCTTACCCTGACTCAGGGACCATTGCCATACGAGGTTATCGAATCCAGCACTAAGGCTTGGCATTCAGCCTTGGGCAAGCTTGAAGCGTTGCTCGCTGAGTACTTCTAAAGCGTGAACCTCAGGGATTACTCATTCACGAAATAGCTACGGATCTCTTTGACCTTCGCGGACTTTCCGGCGGAGGCAAATTTTAGAACGTGGCTGAAGTGGGTCACTGACTTGTCATGTTCATAGGTTTGACCATCCGCGCTTCCTTCTGAACCGTGTGTTAACACGCTAAGAAACCGCACAGTTAACTTCTCTGGCGTCGCGAGTACCCATTCTCGCACCGCATCGAAGCCGGTCAGGGCTTCTTTTCCAGCGATACTCCACCGTATATCTGGTGAAAACCATCGTTCAAGGACGGGAAGATCCTTACCGTAAGCGGCAGTTAGAATCTGCGTAATTATCTGATGGCGCGGAGCGTTGCCGCAGGTTGAAGGGACATCTATATTCATTGCGGTTCGCCTAGCCTCGTCCGATATATGGCATGCCACCGGCAGTGATGGTGAACTGGTTAATTGAAGTTCCCAACGGAACGCTGGCAATATAAGCGATAGCTTCGGCGGCCTCTTTTAGCGGGAAAGTGGGCTCAACGACTCGTTGACCGCTGGGTTGCAAGGCGCCTTCGTTGGCACCAAAATCATCCAGCAGGTCAGTGGCCGTATTACCGATATCCAGTTGAGTGGCGCGGATTCGATAGGGGCGTCCATCAAGTTCTAGAGCCTTCGTCAGGCCTGCGATTCCGTGTTTGGTCACCGTGTAAGCCACCGAATTCACCCGCGGAACCTGAGCCGAAATCGAACCATTGTTGATGATTCGGCCGCCACCGTGCGCCTTGAAATGAGCAAAGGCACTACGCGCGGCGTTGATGGCGCCGGTCAGATTGATCTGGCAGACCTGATCCCATTGCTGCGGGCTCAATTCGTCGATAGATACTGAAGGGCCAAAGATCCCTGCGTTATTAAAGAGTACGTTCACCGAACCAAAGCGTTGCTGTGCCGCGGCGAAGAGCTGATCTACGGCGTCTGCATCTGTGACATCGGTGGGATGGACTAGGGCCGAGGCATGCGACTGTGCCGCTTCTTCCAACGTGGATTTGGTGCGCCCTGCCAAAACAACATTCCAGCCCTGAGCTAGAAGCAATCTGGCCGTGGCTCGACCGATGCCCGAACCGGCTCCGGTGATCACGATCGTGCGGCCATGATTATCTGACTGCATGGTTCTAGACATTATTCCTCCTTGCAAGGTGCCAACAATATTGGTGTAGCGTGCGTGCTCCCAGCTTAGGAATGTCTGCTGACATTGCCCAGTTAGATATCGGATGTGTCGAAGTGCTTTGACCCCTAATGGAACTGAGGGGTTTGAAGCTACTAGGCTTAATATGTTCAGCCTTTGAGATCTTGGCTGTTCAACCTGCAAAGGAGTCTTGTGTTCCTCGACGTGCTCTACGGTGTACTGCCGCTGTTCTTCGTCATGCTCATCGGCTACGCCACGAGTTACGCACCCAAATTTCCTGCTTCCGTGGAACCTGCGCTGAACGTTTTTGTCTTTTATGTCGCATTGCCGGCTCTACTTTACAAAGTTGTGGCACGAGCTGATATCAGTGACGGTGTCCCCTTTGCCTTCCTCTGGATTAGCGTTGTGGCGACCATACTGTTCGCTGCAATCACCTGGTTGCTCTTCCGGTTTGCACTTCGAGTAGGCCATTCTCGGTCGCTCGCCGGCATGCTTACCACCAGTTTTGGCAACGTCTCTTACCTTGGTATCCCGGTAATCCTAGGAGTCGTGGGCCCACAGGCTGGTTTCGCAGCAGGCATGGGCCAGCTGGTGCACAACATCATCTTCATGGTTGGATTCCCTATCCTTGCCCAGATCATGTTGCCCGCCGGTGCAGAGGCTGGAGGGCATCACGGCAGCGGCTCGCGGCTGCTGCGCACTATCCGTAATGCTCTGGTCTATAGCCCGGTCACCTGGGCCATGGTCATTGGCGGTGCCGTGGTGCTCTCGGGAATACACGTACCCGGACCCATCGACGACACCGTTGATCTGCTCTCCGCGGCGGCTGCGCCCGGAGCGCTATTTGTTATTGGAATGTCGCTGAAGCGAACCATTGAACGCTCTAGGGCAGCGAGGAATACGACAGCTCAAGTGAAGGCGGCACCGGCGCTACGAGCCAAGTCCTCCATGCTGGTTATGGTCCTGGGCAAGCTGGTAGCGCTGCCACTTTTGACCGTGCTGATGCTCCAGCTCTTCGCCCCTCAGTTAGATCGCATCTGGTTCAACGCAGCGGTGTTGATGGCAGCCATGCCGGTCAGCGCCACGGCCTACATTATGGCGCACAACGATACTGGCGACGGAGAACCGACGGCGGTAGCCATTGTGGTCACCTGTCTACTTTCGGTGATTGCCCTGCCGGTACTAGCGCAGTTGGTCTTAAAGTAAAACGCTGGGAGGCCGATGAAAACATCGGTCTCCCAGCCATTCGCAGAGCCGCTACGGCTAAACCTTAACCGGGTCCCGGTTCTCGTCGTGCTGTGGTGCATCACCGTCAATCAGCTGCTCGGCTTCGACGTCAATCTGATCCGCGCCCTGCGCAGCTTCATTTGCCTTAGCTTCCAACGCCCGGCCTTGAAGTGCAGCGAGCTCCTCTTCGGGAATTGGGTGACTGGTGGTGCGTACCGGCTTGAGCTGATCAATCACCATGGTCACTTCCAGGCACACCAGCGCCCAGATGGACAGGGTGACTAGGTGAGCGCCCAGTCCTTCTGAATTGAAGTACAAAATGGATCGAATTGATTCAACGGCTGCTGGCATCGGAAGAATGTCATGAAGAATATTGAATATTCGAGGCTCCATGTAGATGGACAGGGCACCGTTGGAGGCCGGGACGCCAAGGAACATCACCAGCAGCATCGTTGGCAGCAAGCAGAGCATGCCGATGAGTCGGTTGAAGACCGTGGTTAGCATCGCTACTGCGAAGATGGCCAACATGCCAACGCTGAACAACGTGCCGAAGTGGCCGTCCACTGCATGCGTAAATGGACCGGCAATCAAATATAGAACCAGTGACATGAAGGCCGAGTAGACCGCCAACAGCGGGATGAGATTTTTCAGTGGACGAAGATGCGGTGCGGCGGTGGAACCCACCATGATCACCATGAAGCCGGCCATCACCCAACCCATTGCGTAGTACATTGTGGCGGTGCCCATATTGTCGCTATCGGGCAGTGCGGCGAGCTCTTGGTGGTCCACATCCATCTTTTGGGACTGGGCAATCTGGGTGAAGACCTGAACGACCACCTGTGAGGCGGCGTTGCCCGAAGCCTGCGCGGTGTAGATGGTGGCCTGCGGATCTTCCTGGGTTGGCAAGATGAAGGCACCGGTGAGGTCCTGGGTTTCGACCATGGTCTTGGCATCATCTGCATTGTCCACGATCGTGAAGTCGAACTTACCCTCCATGGACTCATTCAAGGAATCCGCCATCTGCTGTGCCTGCTCGGTGGTGGAACCCACCAAAGCCACCGGCATGTGACGTGGGGTTGGCTCCTGCATGGCACCAAGCATTGCAGTGAGCATGATGGCGATCATGCCAAAGGGAACCGCGCCCAGCGCGATGTACCGCCATGCCCGGTTCTTAGGTCGGGCTCCGCCGTGTAGGGAAGCGACATCGACCTGGATTGGCGTAGCGTTTTTACCCTTGCGGACGCGCAAGAAGTCGATCAACGTGGTTAGCAGCATAGCGGCAACCGCACCGGCAATCAGGATCAAGATATGTTTTGCAGCCCCGTTGCCGTCAAAGTACATAATCGAACGTACGGCCTCGCCGAGGGCAGGCATCGGTAGGAATTGGTGCAAGAACGGGAAGATCTTGGGCAGCATGTACACAGACATGCCCATGTTGGATGACGGCTGGCCGAGCACCATGAACAGGAACATGCCAGGGATGACGGCCATCGGGCCAAAGATTCGAGTCAGCAGCAGCTGAGAGGAACCGACTGCAAAAACGCCTAGGGCCAAAGTTGCCCACACTGAAATGATGCTTGCCACCGGGACGACGCCCAGGATCGGACCGCCAATCAAGATACCCAAACCTGAGAGCAGCAGGGACCAACCAGCTAGCAGAGGCAATGCTCGCCGACGCTTAAGCAATTCAGGGGAGTTGGAGAATGCCAAGGACCATGGCATGTAACCGGCGGTGATCATTGCCGTGGACAAGAGCATAGCGCCCATGCCCATGGAATCCTTCTGTGGAAGCGGGGCTAGGTCTTGGTTGTTGACGGTGAAACCGTCTTCAATCAAGGCAGGGGTGAGCACCGCGGTGATTGCCGAAGAACTGGAAACACCGGCGCCGCTGGCGGTGTACAAAGTCGCAGATTTGGAGTCCAAGTCCACGGCTGCGGTGACATCACGGTCAGTTACCTGTGTGCGGGCCTCCATCGCCGAATCGACAATGGTGATGTCCACTGCGTCGGAGTTTTGCTCAACAAGTGACTTAGCAAATTTTTCGGCGGCCGAAGAGTTGGATGCGCTGATCGCAATGGGCATGTTCTTGGCCTCTTGATGGTGCATGGCACCCAGATAGCCCCAGATCATCATTCCCACGATCATCAGTGGCATGATGAAAACCGCGACTGTCCGTCCGATCTTCTCTGCCTTAGCGCGCTTGGCGGCCAGCTGCTGTGGAGATAGCTCTTGGTGTTCTTGTTTTGCTTTGCGTCGAGACGGTGGTGTGCTTTGTGGATCGGTGGGTGCAGTGCTCAAATGCTCATGCTCCTGAGGATTTTGGACAGTCTCAATTGCCTGAGGACGGCAATTGGCTTTAGATGAAGTACATCAACGACTTTACGCCACGTGGCGTAAAAATGACATTCAATGCGCCATGGATCACCATTAAGATCACTGGACGTACCAGATGTGAGGGGAAATATTCCGTGAGTCGACATAGCGACAAGGCGCGCGAGGCGTTGCTGGATGCCGCGGAAGAACTCTATGCTCGCCATGGAATTGACGCGGTATCAAACCGCAAAATCACTGAATATGCTGGAACGGCAAACCACTCAGCCATCAAATATCACTTTGGAAGCCGTGAGCAGTTGCTGCGTGAAATGGTGCAACGAGCCGTTGACGACGCAAAGAGTTACCGCGAACGCATGGTGTCGAATTCCCAGTCCGCGCACCCAAGCTTGCGCGAACTTGTCACCCTATTCACCCTTCCGCTGGTTTATTCATTCCAAGCACTGCCCTCGCCATCATGGCGAGCGCAATTCTTATCTCAGGCGCGCCAGCACCCAGATTTGGCCATGCAACTTAGTGAATTGTTGGGAGAGGAAGTTCGACGCGAGAACGTGCTCGGTCAGAGTCCGCGAGAACTAGAAAACATTCCAGAAGTTGTTGTCACTTCGCGCGCGAAGATTCTCGGACCAATGTTGCTTGGTCTCTGTGCGGAATATGAGCGGAGCGTCAATGCGGGCGAACAGCGTGGCAACTGGGAGTCGGTAGGTTATTTTCTCGTGGATTCGGCGGTCGGTATGTTGGCGGCACCAAGTACCGTCCCCGCCGATTTTATGGACTTCATTCAGCGATAAGCTGGGTCAGCATTCTAGTGATTTCATGGCAAGGTGGCAGTGTTGCGGAAAAATCTGAATAAGCCTGAGTCGTCAGCGCAAGAGTTGACTGCAATGCTCAAAGAGCGTGTTTACGTCGCCTTTACCGCGCTCGCCGTGCTGATTGCTACCACTTCTCACGGGCATGCCCCCAGTGCTGGTGCGGCAGCGTTGAGTTTGGTGGTTACTGTCGCTGCTGTGTTGATGGCAAGTTTCATCGCCGACATCATTGCGCATTCTGCTGTCCATGCTGCACTGGTCACGCGCGAGGAAATGAAACACCTACTCAAAGTGGTTTGGGGTGCAGCTGGAGCGGTATTTGGCCCTCTGGCCCTACTGGGGCTGAGTGCTTTGGATGTTCTTGATGTTTCTTTGGCGCTACAACTTGGCCAATGGTGGCTTGTTCTTGCCCTAGCTTTCTTCGCATTCTTGGCCATGCGCCGAATGCGCTTGGGCTTCTGGCGCACCGCGATGCTGATGTGCTTGCTTGCAGCAGTAGGCGTGGTGGTCATTTTGCTACAGCTGTTGGCGCATTCCTAACCCGGGGATCAGTCTCTGATTCAGCATTAGCGTCCGGAAGCTAAGCCAATAATCTTGCTCCACAGAGATGGTTCTCCAGTGGAGATTTTTGGTTGCCGCGCGATGTCTGGATCCAGGTTGTCGATCGGGTGAAACAGCCCCGTGCGCAAAGCTTCCGTGGCGCCCAATGGGTGATTTTCCGATATCGGGAAACTAAATTTTGTTGGGTTGATGGCGTCCATGACTGCCTCCTTTGGGCGATAGTACTTTCGCATTGCGAAAACTCTCTTTTGTCTAGTGAAACTAGTATGAAAGCTTCTTGGGGTCGTTGGCAAGAGCTACGGACAAGTAGTTTCGCGGGGACTGTGAAAAGTATTTAACAAATACAGTCATGTAAATTTCTGGCGCATTCCCTTGACGAGACCGCTGTGAGGTGGCTTACAGTTGAGCAACAAGGTTCCACAAAACAAGCATCGAGTCGAAGCCGAAATCAAGATTTTCGGTGGTAAGGGTGTTCAGCCAAGGTCTGTGGAATGTCGACCGATGAAACGAGCTGATCACCCAATGCACGTCAATGCTTTCAACGAGTTATCCGCAGGGCAAGCCGAGACTCTTCTCCGTCCTTGCGTTGATGTTGACCGTTGGGTCCATTCGTTGGTTTCTGAGCGGCCTTTCAACAGCCGAGACGAACTTATTTCATTTGCTCTCAACGGCATCCCTATGTTCGATTCGCAAGAGCTTGAGGCTGCCTTGGCGCAGCACCCGCGTATCGGTGAAAAAGCACAGGGTGAAAGCAAAGAAGCTGATCTCTCCCGTGGTGAACAAGCTTCTCTGAAGCTCGATTCGGACGCCACCGCACGCTTGAAGGTAGCAAACCAGAACTATGAACAGCGCTTTGACCGCGTCTTTCTCATCCGCGCAGCAGGTCGTAGTACCGAAGAAATCCTGGCCGAGTGCGAACGCCGACTGGCCAACGACGAAGCCACCGAACTTTCCGAAGTCGCCACGCAACTGCGGGAAATAGCGGTCCTTCGGCTCAAAGACCTCATTACTAACTAATTCCCTCCACCCATTAGGAGATGACCATGGCAGATGGCAGCGCAGAACGCAGTCACATCACCACCCACATACTCGACACCGGGACCGGGAGGCCTGCCTCCGGTGTTAAGGCCACGCTGGAAGCCAAGACGGCATCCGGCTGGCAAGAAATCGGAACAGGCTTAACCGATGCAGATGGACGCATCAAAAACCTTGGACCGATACAGGTTGAAGCCGGTCGCTACCGGATTTCTTTTGAAACCGGCGACTACTTCGGGAAGCAGGGAACGGAAAGCTTCTTCCCCGCGGTAACCATCGACTTCTTCGTGAATAACGTCGATGAGCATTACCACGTACCTCTTCTTATCAGCCCGTTTGCATATTCCACGTACCGAGGGAGTTAGAGAAATGACTACCGAAATCAGCGCCCCAACCCAGACCAAGATCGTGCTTGGGTCCAACCAGTACGGCAAGGCAGAAGTTCGCCTGGTCAAGATCACCCGCGACACCGATCGCCACCAGATCCAAGACTTAAACGTCACCAGCCAGCTTCACGGAGACTTCAGCGCAGCTCACCAAGATGGGGACAACTCGAAAGTTGTTGCCACCGACACCCAGAAAAACACCGTTTACGGTTTAGCTCGCAATGGCGTGGGCGCCGTCGAAGAGTTCTTGGTCAAACTCGGTGAACACTTCACCGGTGAATTTGACTGGATCACCGGCGGACGCTGGGCGGCGCAACAGTTCTTCTGGGACCGTATCAACGACCACGACCACGCCTTCTCGCAAAACAAGTCCGAGGTTCGCACCGCAGTGCTGGAAATCGACGCGCAGGGCAAAAAGTCCATCGTTGCTGGCCTTGAAGATCTCACTGTTCTGAAGTCCACCGGTAGCGAGTTCCATGGCTTCCCGCGGGACAAGTACACCACGCTGAAGGAAACTTCAGACCGCATCTTGGCCACCGATGTCACCGCACGCTGGCGCTACTCCGATGAAGCCATCGCAGCAGGGATTGATTTTGACGGCGTGTATGCCTCGGTGCGCAATTTGTTGCTAACGCAATTCGCGCAGACACACTCTTACGCACTTCAGCAGACCATGTTCCAGATGGGACAGGCAGTTCTCGAAACGCACCCAGAAATTGCTGAGATCAAGATGTCCCTGCCTAACAAACATCACTTCCTGGTGGATCTTGATGCCTTTGGCCAGGACAACCCGAATGAGGTGTTCTTCGCTGCGGATCGGCCTTATGGACTGATCGAAGCGACTATCACTCGCGAGGGCAGCGAGAATAGCCATCCAATTTGGGCCAATATTCCGGCATTTATCTAACCGAACAGCGTTGAGGGTGTGCCGGTGCGGACACACCGGCACACCCTTGGCAGCAACTGACGTAGGAGGTCAGCCTTGAGCGCTACACCTGATGAATCTATCAAAACCATGAGGCCTGAAGACACCAAACTTTCCGTCGGCAAGACTTTTACCTACGGCTTGCAGCACGTATTGACCATGTACGGCGGCATCATTGCCCCACCACTGATCATTGGTAATGCTGCCGGTGTCGACCCGTCAGAAATTGGCATGCTGGTCGCTTGCTGCCTGTTCGTTGGTGGTATTGCCACCTTGCTTCAAACCATTGGTATCCCCTTCTTCGGAGCTCAGCTTCCCTTGGTTCAAGGAACTTCCTTCGCTTCGGTAGCCACCATGGTCGCCATCGTTAACGGAGGTGGGGGATTGCCGGCAGTCTTCGGCGCAGTACTAGTTGCGGCGCTGATTGGCTTGCTGATCGCCCCATTCTTTGCACGCGTTATTCGGTACTTCCCGCCGGTAGTAACGGGCGTGGTGATCACGATGATCGGAATTTCCCTGACGCCGGTGGCAGCGAACTGGGCTATGGGCGGGGACGCAAAAGCCCCGGACTACGGTTCGCTGAGCAACATTGGCCTGGCAGCCGGAACCTTGTTGGTGGTTCTCTTGCTTTCAAAAGTTGGCAATGCAGCGATTTCGCGCATGTCGATTCTCTTGGCGATCGTCCTGGGAACTGTTGCCGCGGCCGTAATGGGTATGGCTGATTTTTCCAAGGTGCCCCATGGTGCCATCTTCGCTTTCCCTAAGCCTTTCGCCTTTGGCATGCCGGTGTTTGAAATTGGCGGCATCATTTCGATGACCATCGTGGTTCTAGTGATCCTCACCGAAACCACCGCTGACGTGCTTGCAGTGGGTGAGATCGCCGGAACCAAGATTGATTCCAAGCGCATCGCCAATGGCTTGCGCGCAGATATGGCCTCTTCGGCCATCGCCCCGATCTTCAACACCTTCACTCAGTCGGCCTTCGCGCAGAATGTTGGCTTGGTAGCGATCACCGGAATTACCAGCCGCTTTGTAGTCGCTGCAGGTGGTGGCATCCTGGTGGTGCTCGGACTGTTGCCGATCCTCGGGCGAGTTGTCGCCGCTATCCCGACCCCGGTCCTGGGTGGTGCAGGCATTGTATTGTTCGGTACTGTCGCGGCCTCAGGAATCCGCACGCTCTCCAAGGTCAAGTACGACGGCATGAATCTGGTCATCGTTGCTGCATCCATCGCTTTTGGTTGTATTCCTATTGTGAAGACTGACTTCTACTCGGGCTTCCCTACCTGGTTTGAAACGATCTTCCACTCCGGGATTTCCTCCGCTGCCATCATGGCGGTCCTGTTGAACTTGCTGTTCAACGAGTTCACCTTTGGCAATACCAAGAACGCCTCCGTCTTCTCAGCTGCCCCACCACGAATGGTGAAGCAGGATGAGATCTGTGGATTGCTCGACGGTGATCACTTTGAAGACGGAAAACTGATTGACAAGGAAGGCTATGAAATTCCAGTTGTCACACCCGATGACTATCAAAAGATTCAGACCGGGCAAATTCAGATGCCCGTGCCCAAGCTGAACCAATCAGGACACTGACACTTACTGGCACCAAAAGATGTAGCCGACAACTTCGTGGTTGTCGGCTACATCTTTGTTCTGAAGCGTGCTTAGTTGTTGAACACGTTATTTATGGCGTCATTCGTCCTGTTCAGTGTCGAGGCCGGTCGACGGTTGGCCCAGAGGTCTTCGAGTGCCGGGATGATCAACGAGGTAACATCCGCTCCGTGGTCAGTCACTGGCAGGTAGAAAGTGTTGCCGTCTTCCACCGGGCCGGTGAAGGCCTTGGGATCCAGACCCTGTTCTGCATAGATCTTGGAGGTGATATTGGTGGCATCGGTGCGGGAAGGGAAGACCACGCCTGCCTTGGCTACAACATCCTGACACTGTTTGCTGGCCATATAAGCTACCCAGCGTGCACCGCCTTCAGGATTATCACTGGTCTTGACCACGGAATCGGCGAGTCCGTTGATGACCGACTTGCTGGTTCCGTCAGGACCCTTGGGCAGGCGGGCCGCACCGATCTTGGTTTCACCCGATGCGTAGGAAGCGTTCATCCATGCACCGTCGCTGACCATGGCTACAGAGCCAGAGGTGACCTGCCCGATGACACCGTCGGCCGAGTTGAACTGGCCGTAGCGTGGCATGAACCCCTTGTCGCTCAAGCCAAAGTACCAGTCCAAAGTCTCTTGAACCTTGGGGTCATCGTAGTTGTAGTGGGTGCCCCATAAGGTTTGGTTGGTTGACTTCCAGCCGTTGGTGGCCGCAAATCCTGCCCACTGTGACTGGCCGGCGTTATCGCCACCAGCGTTGGACAGGCCCAGGCCGTAGACCTTCACGTGGTTCTTATCGAACCCGGGCTCGTCGCCACGAACACCCTTGTTATCAACGCTCAGGTGGGCAATCAGCTTTTCGAAGCTACCACCGTCTTGTGGGTTGAACTGGGAGTCCGAGATCTCTTTGGGATCCACGCCAGCATCGTCCAGAACTTTCTGGTTGTAGTACATCGCGATGGTGTCCCAGTCCTTAGGCATGCCGTATTGCTTGCCATCTTGACCGGTCCACAAGTCCTTGAGCCCAGCCTGGAACGCGTCTTGATCCACACCCTTGATCGCATCGAAATCATCGAGCGGGGCGAGCACATCCAAGGAAACAAACTGCGGGTACTGCGACACGTGATTGGTGAACACGTCAGGTCCGGTGCCGGCGATGAAGCTCGCAGTCAGCTTGCTCCAGTAATCGTCCCAGCCGTACTGGGTAATCTTCACCTTCAGGTCAGGATTGGCTTTTTCAAAGTCTGTTGCACACTTTTGGTACGCCGGCAGCTGACTGGTGTCCCAGAGCCAATAGTCAATGGTGTTAGAAGGCTTGGCATCCTGAGCCGTTCCGGCGCAACCGGTTAAGGCCAGTGCCGCGGTGGCCAGTACTGCGGTGAACCGTGCCGCGCGCTTCTTTGCGTGAAGTTGGTTAGCATTCATCAGAATCTCCTATTTGATGCCGCTGAAGCCGATGGAATTAACGATGCGCTTGGCGAAGACACCGAAGAGCAGAATCATTGGAAGTGCTGCGACCAGCGTTGCTGCCATCAGACCTGCCCAGTCCGTCCCGGACTGTGGGGACTGGGAGCGGAAGACGCCCAAAGCAACGGTGAGTACGCGTGAGGAATCAGTGTAGGAAACCATCAATGGCCAGAAGTAGTCGTTCCACGAAGTGATGTAGGTCAGGATGCCCAAAGTGGCCAGCGGCGAGCTAGACATTGGAAGTACCACGCGGAAGAAAGTTCCCATCTTGGATACTCCATCCAGCAGTGCTGCCTCTTCGATTTCCTTAGGTACGTTCAAGAAGAACTGGCGGAAGAAGAACACCGCAAAAGGCGTCATGAACATCGTAGGTAGCGCGATACCCAGCAGGTTATCGATCAGACCCAGCTGCTTGATCAGAACGAAGTTGGGTAGCAGGGTGAAGATCGATGGGACCATCAGGCCACCGATGAAGATTGCGAACACCTTGTCTCGGCCGGGCCATGTCAATCGTGAGAACGCGAAGGCTGCCATGGCGGAGAAGGTCAGCTGACATACGGTAATCAGCGTGGAGACAAACACCGAGTTCAGCAGGTAGCGCCAGAAGTTCAGCTGCGTACCCGAGCCACCTTCAGCGATGGCCTGTTCGGTATCTTGCAGTCCGAAGACGCGTTCAAAGGCACCAAATGTGAATTCTGGTGGCAACCAGGAATCCGGGTTGGCCTGCAGACCGGGGTTGGTGGATAGTGCGGTGCGTAGCATCCAGTAGAACGGGAAGAGGGTGACGATAATGACCAGGATCATGATCGTCCAGGCCACGATGCGGCCGACGGAAACCTTGCGACGGGCCTTCGTTGGCTTGGGCGCTTTGGTGGCTGGGGCGCGATGAGCTGCTGTTGTTGTCATTTTTGAACCGCCGTTAGTTCATGTCGCTAGACCCGGCGCGGGTCAAGCGGAATTGGATGAAGGTGATGATGCCCAAGACGAGCAACAGGGCTACTGACATGGCCGAGGCATATCCAAACTGGAATCGGCCGAAGGCAACGTCGTAGATGTACAGCTGCAAAACATTGGTGGCGTTAGCTGGTCCACCGCCGGTGGTCACTGCGACCGTATCGAACACCTGGAAGGAACCGATCACGGTCATGATCAGTACCAACGCCATGATTGGACGCAACAGCGGCATGGTGATGGAGAAGAAGGAACGGAATTCACCCGCGCCGTCCAGTTTGGCAGCCTCAAATACATCGTTAGGCAGCATCTGCAGACCTGCAAAAATCAGCAGCGCGGTGTATCCGACGTGGCGCCAAACATTGATCAACGCGATGGTAGGGATAGCCCAGGTTTCACTGGAGAGGAAACCAATCTTGTCCACACCAATCCACTCGAGCACCTGGTTGGCCACACCAAACTGAACATCCAGAACCCATAGGAACACGATCGCGGTCACGACGTTGGAGACCAGGTAGGGCATCAGGACGATGCCACGTAGCAGGGTGGACTGGGTCAGTCGGTGCATCAGCAAGGCGATGATCAACGCGATCACCGTCTGCAGCCCGATGTTGATGACCACGTACTCCACGGTGACCTTCATCGAGTTCCAGAACACTGGGTCGCCAAACATGCGCTGGTAGTTAGCGAAGCCCACAAATTCTGCTGGGGTCAACAGATTGTAGGACGTGAAGCTCAGCCAGATTCCGCGCAGGGTTGGCCAGACCAGGAAGACCAAGAAGCCGATGGTTGCCGGAGCTAGAAAGAGGATGGCCAGACGCAGATCCTGCTTTGATGCGCGGCTACGTTTCGCGGCGCCCAGTGAGCGGTAGTTGGTGGAGGAACTCATTTTGATCCCTTAGTTCGTAGTGCACGTAGGTGCAGGATGCGTAGTGATTCTGGGTTGAGCCATGGGCTAAAGACTCCAGCCTTGGTGAGTCCAGCGCCGGGCAGAGTGACCGGCCCGTCCACCGGCCACCAACCTGGCAAACGCATGCTTAGTTCACGGTGAGCCGACTGTGGGTGGCGTCCCTGATACTCCACACTGGCTTCAAATTCTGGAGTGATGTCGAGGATTTCGTAGTCCAAAGACTCATCCAGTCCGCTGAAACGGAACTTTCCAATCGGATCGGTGTCGGCCAAGGCGAGGGAAACCACTGCGAAGATGGCTTCGGTCTTGTCCTGGCTAACCACACCGTGGATGTCCAAGGATGAATCGAACTGATCCACGCGGACCAGTCGGCCGGTGTGCAGTAATTCTCGGTGGGCCTTGTGGGCCTGAATCCACGCGCGCAGTTCCTTCATGTCTTCTGGGTCTGCTTCGGTGAGGTCCCATTCGATACCCATGTGGCCCCAGAATGCGGTGCCGGCACGGTAGTGCAGGCTGTGGTTTCGGTGCGTAGTGTGAGAAGCACCGGAAGCAACATGTGACCCCATCAGTTCGGCTGGGATTAGCTGCTGGGTCCAGCGGTGCATCTGCTGGCGTTCGAACGGGTCAATGTCGTCCGAAGCCCAGACGCGGTCAGTGAATTCCAGTACGCCGAGGTCAACACGGGCACCACCGGAGGAGCAGGATTCGATTTCTAGTTCTGGGAAGCGTTCTTTGAGCTCTGCCATCAGACGGTACGCAGCCTGAGTCTGTGCGTGCACCGATGCCTTGCCGGTGAGCTGGTTGCCGGCTTCGAGCAGGTCACGGTTGTGATCCCACTTGATGTAAGCAATGTTGTGGGCTTTAAGAACTGCCACCATCTGGTCACGGACGTGGGCGTAAGCCTCGTCGATGGACAGATTGAGTACCTGCTGGTTGCGGCTTTCGATGGGCAGGCGTCCTGCTGGGGCCATGATCCATTCTGGGTGTTCGCGGGCTACGTCAGAATCAACGTTGACCATTTCTGGTTCAAACCACAGGCCAAATTCCATGCCCAGCGAGGTGACGTGGTCAATCAGGGTGTTCAGGCCCTGCGGCCAGACCTCGGTGGAGACGGTCCAGTCGCCCAGTCCTGAGGTGTCATCGCGCCGTGAACCGAACCATCCATCATCCAGAACGTAGCGCTCTACGCCGAGTTCTGCTGCGCGGTCGGCCAGCTGCTTGAGCTTGGTTTCGTCGTGGTTGAAGTACACCGCTTCCCACACGTTCAGGGTCACCGGGCGGGCGCGCTTTGGGTGCGATGGGCGAGCACGAAGCCAGCTGTGCAGTCGGTGCGCTTGCTCATCAAGACCGACGCCGTAGACGCCGTAGATCCATGGGGTGCGCACGGTTTCATCCTGTGCCAGTTCAATTTCCCCTGGTGCCAGAATTTCGCTGGCGCCGAAGGCGCGGTTTCCGTCATAGAGTTTCTCGGCCCAGACGCGCTGGTTGCCGGAGTAGCCTAGGTGCAGTCCCCACAGCTCGCCGGTGGCGAAGTCGAAGCCTGGTTCGCCGACGTTCAGTACGTAGGCGGCGTCTGCGCCGGTGCGGCCTTTGCGGTTTTCACGCAGGTGGGTGCCGATGGTTAGTTCGCGGCGCTGCGGAACGCGTTCCTTGCCCCAGTGGCCTGCGAAGTCCAAGATCTCGGCGGCGTGGGTTGGCAGTGGGAGGATGAGGCCAAATTCGTGAACCTGGTAGGCCTCGGCGGCAGTGTTGCGCAGGGTGCCGCGGGTGCGCAGTACGCCCTGTGTGGTGAGCTCGATATCGACCGTGAATTCAAGGTTGCTGTCGGCGTCAATAGCAACGATGTTCAGGGTTGCGGCTGAAGCGCTGGCCAGGCCCTCTGAGATATTGACCTGCTGACTATCGGTGCCCGTTAACGTAGCTGCGATGAGGGCGAACTTAGGGGACCAGTGTTGACCGGCGCGGGTTCCGCTGAGCCCTGGGCGTCCAGACCAACCCGCGTGTAGCGAACCGAGAATGTCGGTACGCACTGGTGCGTCTTGGTTGTTCGAGGTGAAGTGGTTGATGTTGGCCTTGGCCAAGGTGGCTGCCTGAGTTGCGGATACGTCTCCGAGCGATGCGCCCCAATGGACGATGGAAGGTAGCTGTTGTTCACTAAGATCGATAAGTACTGACACGTCGCCACTGTTCAAGTGAACATGGCACTGCGTGTTGATGTTTAGGTGTTCTGCATGCTGAGTCATGTGCATTCCTCTTTGAAGGCCTTAGGGGCAACGTTGTCAGGTCTGTGCTCTAGATCATAGTAGAATGAACATAAGTAAACAACAAGACTGTTGAAACAAACATCTTTATGTTTAGATTATGAACAGGAACCAACACTGTCGCATGCGGCGAGAAAGTAGGAGAGACTGTGAGCGAAATTCTGCCAGGACGCCGGCGCCAGCTAATCCTGGAACGTGTCCGCGCCGCAGGAGCTGCCAAAGTTGCAGATCTCGCCCAGGAGTTTGGCGTCTCGGATATGACAGTGCGCCGAGACCTGAACCGACTGGTCAAAGACGGTGAGTTGAACAAGGTTCACGGTGGAGCGGAACTGCAGTCGGGCTCATCGGCAGACGAGCCAGGGTTCCAGAGCAAGTCCCAGTTGCAGCTTCCAGAAAAGGCGGCGATCGCAACGGCTGCCGCGAAACTCGTGGAGCCGGGAATGTCGGTGTCTCTGACCTCCGGAACCACCACCTTCGCACTCGCACGCGCCTTACGCCAGATTCCACGCATTACCGTGGTGACCAATTCACCCCGCATCGCCGATCTCTTACAAGACGCGCCGGCCGAAGGGCAAACAGTCCTTCTTACCGGCGGCCTACGCACCGTATCTGATGCGCTGGTGGGACCGTTGGCCACCGCCTCAATTTCTTCGCTACACGTGGACCGCTGCTTCATGGGCGTTCACGGGTTCAGTATCGAAGACGGGCTGAGCACACCAAACATGATGGAAGTGGACGTTAACCGACTCTTCCTCGAACGCAGCAACAGCAACGTGTTGCTGGCCGACCACAGCAAGTTCGAAACCAAAGGTCTCTACCGAATTGCCGAACTCGACGCCATAGACACACTCATCACTGATGACGGATTGTCCCCTGCGGACGTAGACGCCATCTCAGAGCACATTCATGACCTACGACTGGAGAAAGCCTGATGGTAGCCGAAAATTTCGAATCCGAAGCGCTCGCCGACAACTGGATCAGCCATCATCTGGCCGACGGCCGAGAATCCGTCTTCTTCGCGGACCCCGGACATACCCTTCCGGCCGAAATAATCGATGAGCGCGAACTGGACCCACGCGGTGAACCAGGCGAACTACGCTTTGACCGCCTCACCGGAGACTGGGTCGCGGTAGCCGCCCACCGCCAGTCCCGCACTTACCTGCCACCCAAGGACCAGTGCCCACTGTGCCCAAGTGTTGACGGGCGACACAGCGAGATCCCCGCCGAAGACTTCGACGTTGTTGTCTTCGAGAACCGATTCCCCTCCCTTGGCCCAGCCCTCGGAAAAGTGCAGGCACCCGCCCAGGGCGCAGCCATTGCCGGTGAACCGGTGCCAGCGGTGGGACGCTGCGAAGTAGTGGTATTCACCCCGGATCACGCAGGATCATTCGGCTCACTAAACGACGAGCGGGCCCGCACCGTGGTCGAAGCTTGGGCGCACCGCACGCGCGAGCTTTCGGCCAAAGAAGGCATTGAACAGGTCTTCCTTTTTGAAAACCGCGGCCAAGATATCGGTGTCACGCTGCACCACCTCCACGGGCAGATCTACGCCTACCCCTACGTGACGCCAACCGCGAAGAAAATTGCCCAGCAGGCGCGCGACCACTTCGAAAAGACCGGCGAAACTCTGCTCGGACAGATCCTCGAAGCAGAGATCAAGGACGGTTCGCGCATCGTTTCTCAGGGTGAACATTTCACCGTATTTGTTCCCTACGCCGCCCGCTGGCCATTGGAAGCACACTTGGTTCCACACCGTCACGTGCCAGACTTTGCCGCATTGACCGAAGCAGAAAAAGACGAACTGGCCATCATGTACCGCGATCTACTGCGCCGATTTGATGGCCTATATGACACCCCGACCCCGTATATTGCTGCCTGGCACCAGGCGCCAATCAACGAGGCAGACCGGACGGTCACTCGACTGCACCTACAACTCACCAGCCCGCGACGCGCAGCTGACAAGCTCAAATTCTTGGCTGGATCCGAAGCCGCCATGGGCGCCTTCATCAACGACATTACGCCGGAACAAACGGCTGCACGACTGCGTGAGGTATCACTTTGAGCACTAGCAACAGCCCAGAAACTCTGGAGCGCATTGATCATCTTCGTCAGAAGTTCTTCAAGCTTTATGGGCATCACCCAGAGGGAATCTGGCGCGCACCCGGACGAGTCAACCTCATCGGTGAACACACCGACTACAACTTGGGATATGTGCTTCCTTTCGCCATCGACAAGAACGCTCTGGTGGCTATCCGTCGTAAGTCTGCGTGCGAGCAAGACGGCAACCTGCTGAACCTCGCATCCACCTACGGTCAGACAGAGACCCCTGAAATCAGCAGTGTCGCGGTGGAAGAATTACAGCCGGGCTCCATCACTGGCTGGTCGGCCTATCCAGCTGCCGTGGCCTGGGCTTTGAACCAGCTGGACGAAGTTGAGATTTCAGGCTTTGACCTGTTGGTGGATTCAGACGTTCCTGTTGGATCTGGCTTGTCCTCATCCCACGCTTTGGAAGTGAGCACCATCGTTGCGCTCAACGACTTGTACGAACTGGGCTTGTCGAACACCCGCATGGCCCAGCTAACTCAGCAGGCCGAGAACGAGTTTGTGGGTGCCCCCACCGGCATCATGGACCAGAGTGCCTCCCTGATGTCCAAGGCCCAGCACGCCTTGTTCCTCGATTGCCGTTCCATGCACGCGCAGACCGTTCCCTTGCCTCTGGCTCAGAACGACGCAGTCGTGCTAGTCATTGACACTCGCGTGGAGCATTCGCATGTTGATGGCGGGTACGCCGCACGCCGCCAAAGTTGTGAAGAAGCAGCCGAAATCCTGCAGGTCGCTTCCCTGCGCGAAATCGAGGATGTGGCCCAGCTTGAAGCTATTGAGGATCCACTGGTTCGTCGCCGCGCCAAGCACATTGTCACCGAAAATCAGCGCGTACTGGATACCGTGAAATCTTTGGAAGACGGGGATCTAGAAGCAGTGGGCAAGCTGCTCTACCAGTCCCACAAATCGATGCGGGATGACTACGAGATCTCTTGTGAAGAGTTGGACGTAGCGGTGGAAGCTTCCCTTGAAGCCGGCGCCATCGGAGCTCGCATGACCGGTGGCGGTTTTGGTGGAAGCTCCATCGCACTGATCAAGCGAGCACAGATAGACAGCGTCAGTGACGCGGTACGACAGGCCTTCGCGACAGCGGGCTTTAAGGAACCGAATATTTTCACTGTGATCGCCGATGAAGGAGCAGGACGAGCATGAGTTGGTTAGTTACCGGCGGCGCCGGATACATTGGTTCGCACGTGGTCCGGTCGCTGCGTGAAGCATCGATGCAACCGGTGGTTGTTGACTCTATGTCCAGCGGAGTGCGCGGATTCGTCCCAGAAGATGTGCCTTTCTATTCGGTCAATGTACTGAATACTGAAAAGCTCACCGAAATCATGAAACGTCATGAGATTTCCGGCGTCATCCACCTTGCTGGATACAAGTACGCTGGTGAATCGGTGAAAAATCCGTTGTTGACCTTTGAACAGAACGTCACGGGCACCGCCAACCTGTTGCAGGCAATGGCTGACGCGCGCGTCGAGAATATCGTCTTCTCCTCATCTGCGGCGGTTTACGGAACCCCATCGGTGGAGCTGGTCACCGAGAGTACCGGGACGTTCCCCGAATCTCCCTACGGGCAGAGCAAGCTCATTGGTGAATGGCTGATTCGCGACCAGGCGGTGGCAACGGGTCTGAAGCACACCTCGCTGCGTTACTTCAACGTCGTGGGATCGGGCAGCGAGGAACTCTTTGATGCCAGCCCGCACAATCTGTTCCCGCTCGTGTTCAAGGCACTGAATGAGGGTAAGACGCCGAAGATCTTCGGAACCGACTATGACACCTCGGATGGCACCTGCGTCCGCGACTACGTGCACGTGGCAGATTTGGCGCTGGCGCATGTTGAGGCGGCCAAGAAATTAGAAGCTGGCACCGAATTAGAACCGGTCTACAACCTTGGCTCCGGTGACGGTGTCTCGGTGCGAGAAATCATGGACGCAGTAGCCAAGGTGACCGGAATTGAATTCACCGCCGTTCAAGAAGCGCGACGTCCAGGCGATCCAGCCCGAATTGTGGCTGATGGAAAACTAGCGGCTCGTGATTTGGGGTGGCAGATGCGTCATAGCCTTGAAGAAATGGTGGACAGCGCCTACCGCGCATCGAAGTCCCGCAGCTAATTTCAAAAGTCAGTAAACACGAACAAGGCGAGGTGCCCCAACCCGGGGTGCCTCGCCTTGTTCGTTGACTATCTGCGGTTACTTCTGATGTGCGATTTCAAAGACGGCCACCGCGCGGCTAGCCAAGGTACCACCGGCGCCTGGAGCAGTTTCGCCGCCGATGACCTGACCTTCAACCCCTTCGAGACTCAACTCAGTGTTGGTCCGGTTGATCAGGAAGGCAAAGTCGGAGTTTTCCCCGCGGCGCACGGCAATTTCGACCTGCCCGCGTAGCGCTTCGGGAAGTTCGGAGCTGATACCGGCAGCATCCAACAACTTCTGAAGTACTATGGTGCGAGCATCAGAATCAAGTCGAGTTGCCACATAACTGGCGCTGCCAGACCCTACCGCGCGACGCGTCACCGCAGGTAGTCCGCTCAGTTCCTCATCCTGTTCAAAGCTCGCCACAACGCTGACGCCCTCTGCGGTGATATCAACAATTTCGGTCCATAGTTCTCCTTGGCCGGGGACTGCACCCAAAGACACGGTTTCGCCACGGTGCAGCGGACGGAACTCCTCAACACGGATGCCCAGAACATCGCGTAGGGCACCGGGGTATCCGCCGAGCCAAGCGTGGTCATTCTCGTCAACAATGCCCGAGAAGTAGGTAGTGACAAGGTGTCCGCCGGCCTGAACGTAGTCTTCCAAACGCTGCGCCAGAGGCGCTGGCACCGAGTACAACACCGGCGCGATGACCATGTCGTAGTCCGAGAAGTCATGGCTGACCGGCACCACGTCGGCGCGCACGCCCGCATCGACCATCGCGCACCACCAGGCGAAGGCTTCCTCGCGGTAACGCAGGCGGTCCGTTGGGTGCGAATCCAATTCGCTGCCCCACCACGAATGCCAATCGAAAAGAATCGCCACCCGTGATGGCGCCCGGGTACTTCCCAGGACGGGACCGAGCTGGCCCAGACGCTCACCGAGGCTCGCCACATCGCGGAAGACCCGAGAGTTGGCGCCGGCATGAGGAACCATGGCCGAATGGAACTTCTCCGCCCCAGCGGCGGACTGGCGCCACTGGAAATAGCAGACCGCATCGGCGCCATGCGCCACGTGGGTGAGCGAATCGCGAGTCAGTTCTCCCGGAGCTTTGGGACGGTTGATCGGTTGCCAGTTCACCGCACTGGTGGAATGCTCCATCAAGAACCATGGTTCGCCGTGTGCTACTCCGGAGGTCAGTGCGGCGGAGAAGCCCAGTTCATCGCGGGAGCGTTCAATCGGCTGTCGGTAGTGGTCGTTGGAAACGAAGTCCACTTCTTGCGCCCAGTCGGCGTAGTCAGCAAATCCGGTCTCGCCCATGATCATGAAATTGGTGGTCACCGGAATATCAGGGGTGATGCGGCGCAGTACTTCACGTTCAGCCACCAGGTACTCTTTGAGCGCGTCAGAGCAGAAGCGCGAGAAGTCCAACTGCTGGGTGGGGTTGGGGAAGGCGGCGGCTTGTCGCGGCGGCAGGATCTGCTCGAAGGCGCCGTACTGCTGCGCCCAGAACGCTGTGCCCCAAGCGTGGTTTAGGGCCTCGATGGTGCCGTAGCGTTTCGCTAACCAGATGCGGAAGGCGGCGGCCGCATCATCGGAGTAGTCGTAGGCGTTGTGGCAGCCAAGCTCATTATTCACATGCCAGGCGACAATCGCAGGGTGGTCCTTGTAGCGTTCGGCCAGCTTCTCAACCAGGGCCAAAGAGTACTTGCGGAATACCGGACTGGTGGGACGCCAGTGCTGACGACCTCCCTGCCACAGGGTATGCCCCTGGTTGGTCACCGGCAGAATTTCGGGGTGCTTCATGCACAGCCAGGCTGGCGGCGATGCGGTGGCGGTGGCCAGATCCACGCCGATACCGTTAGCGTGCAGCAGGTCGATGATCTCGTCCAGCCAGGCAAAGTCCCAGGTGTTTTCATCCGGTTGGAGCTTGGCCCACGAGAAGATGGCGACGCTCACGACATCCACCCCTGCTTCAGTCATGAGTGCGACGTCCTCGTCCCAGACCTCGCGGGGCCATTGTTCGGGGTTGTAGTCGGCACCGAATGAAAGGCGTGGTTGCTTTGATGCGTCGGTTCGCAACCAGCGGTGGTGTTGCATGTAGTTCTCTCCTGGCTCAGCTTGAGGATGTTTGAGGATCAATAGGTGGTGATGCCGGTGGCGTCGTGGCCGGGCAGTATCCGCCCGGTCACGACGCCACTGGTAGTGGGTGATTATTTGGTGGTGAAGCCCTGGTCCTTGGCGTAAGTCTCCAAGGACTTTTGCCACTGACCAAGTCCGTCACTCAGTGAGGTGTTCGAGATGTAGGCCTTGCCTGCGGTGTCATTAAAGATGCTGTTGGCGTAGGCCTGGAATGGCAGGTAGGACCAGCCGGGAACAACGTTGGCTGAGGACTCGGAAAGGACCTTGTTGATCTGCTGTCCGCCGAAGTAGTCAAACTTTCGGTTCAAGAACTTCTCGTCGTTCAGGTCCTTGGTGGTGGCCGGGAACGCGCCCTGGCTGATGCGCAGATCTGCACCTTCACCGACGGTGGCGAATTCTAGGAAGTCATAGGCCAGGGCCGCATTCTTGCTGTCCTTCAGCACGCTCAGACCGCTACCGCCGTTTTCTGCGGTGGCTTTCCCTCCGTCTTCCCATTGCGGCATCGGGGCGACTTTCCAATCTCCGGAGCCTTCGGCAACGCCGGTTTCCATATTTGCTGGCATCCATGCACCGGTGACTAGTGATGCGATCGTTCCGTCGCCCAATCCCTTGTACCACTCATCGCTCCATGAGGTGATAGGTGCGACTAGTTTGTCATCGAGCAATGGCTGCCAGAGTTTGGTGACCTTTTGGGTGCCCTCGTCATTCAGGTTGATGTCCACCTCGGTGCCGTTGGTGGTGAACGGCTTGCCGCGAGCCTGCCAGATCATCGAGGTCATGAAGCCGGCATCACCGGTGTCGTTGACCATGTAGGACTTGGGGTTGGCTTCGTGCAGCTTGCGCGCGGCTGCCGCGTATTCTTCCCACGTCTTGGGTACCTCGATGTTGTACTTCTTGAACAGTGTCGCGTTGTAGAACAGTGCCATCGGACCGGAGTCCATTGGCAGTCCGTAGACCTTTCCGTCGGTGCTCATTCCTTCCCACGGTCCGGTGGCGAACTGGCTGGAGAGCTTGTCGGCACCAAACTCGTTGAGTTCGGCCAGGGAACCGCCGAGCTCAAATTGGCCCATGGCGAAGTACTCAAGCTGCGCGACGTCTGGCCCGCCGGAACCGGCGCTGATGGCATTTTGCACGGCGGTGTACTGATCATTGCCCGTGCCGACATTCACCAGGTCGATTTTGACGTCGGGATGTTCCTTCTCATAGGCGTCAACGACCTTTTTCAGGGTGGGTTCCCACGCCCAAATGGTCAGTTCGCCGCCCTTGGCAGCCGCTTCGCTGGGGTCTTGGCTGCCACCGCACGCGGTCAGGCCGAGTGTTGCCGAGAGTGCCAGTGCGGCACCGGCCAGTAGACGGCGGTGAGTCTTCTTTGACATGTTGGTGTTCCCCGTTCGTTTGGTTGAAAAACTCGGTTGTTGTTGGGTTATTCCTTGACGCCGCCGGCCGAGAGGCCAGACTGCCAGTAGCGTTGGAGGAAGAGGAAGGCGATGATCAATGGAATGATCGTCAGCAGTGAGCCCATGAGGACCAGATCAAAAATTGCTTGGCCGCCGGCGGTGGCAGCCTGCGAATTCCACTGGTTCAGCCCCAAGGTCAGGGGGAACCAATCGGAATCGCGCAACATGATCAGCGGGAGGAAGAAGTTGTTCCAGGTGGCCACCATGGAGAACAGCAGGACGGTGACGGTGCCCGGGGCCAGCAGCGGCAAGCAAACCTGCCAGAAGGTGCGGAATTCGCTGGCACCATCGATGCGTGCTGCTTCCATGAGGTCTGAAGGAATTGAGTCCTTGGCGAAGGACCACATCAGGTACAGGCCGAATGGCGAAATCAAGGACGGAATGATGATCGCCCAGGGGGTGTCGGTCAGGCTCAGGCGGCTGAACATCCAGAAGGTCGGGACGGCCAGTGCGGTTCCGGGCACGGCGACCGCACCGATCACAATGGCGAAGACTGCCTTCTTGCCGGGAAACTCAAACTTCGCTAAAGCGTAACCGCCAAGTACGGCCAGTAGCGTTGCGCCGCCGGCACCGACAACCACATAGAGCAGGGTATTGCCTAGCCAGCGAAGGAAAATCCCGTTGTCGTAGCTCAGAGCTCGGGTGAGGTTGTCGAAGAAATTGAAGTCGTGGCCAAACCAGAGGCCGAAGGTGGAGAATAGGTCGGCTTGTGATTTCGTGCTGTTGATCAGCAGCCAGATCAGTGGGATCAGCGAATAGACCAACACGATGCCGGTGACGATGGTTAGTAGGAGGTTGCGCTTGGGCTGGCTGGGGGTTTCCAGTTTCCCGCGGCCTCGCGTCGTTGCGGGCCGCAGAGTTGTTATGGCCATATTTAGACGTCCTTCCGCATGCCACGCAACTGCACGATGTAGGCGATGACCATGGTGATCAGGCCCATGATGATGGCGACGGTGGCTGAGTAGTTCTGCTGCTGTCCGGAGAAGGACAGCGAGTAGGCATAAAGGTTAGGAGTGTAGGTCGAGGTGATGGCATTAGGGGCCAACGCCTGCAAGATGCTCGGTTCGTTGAATAGCTGGAAGCTGCCGATGATCGAGAAGATTGTGGCTACCACCAGCGCACCGCGGATGGCTGGGATCTTGATGGCGGTGATGACCCGCCACTGACCGGCCCCATCGATGGCTGCCGCCTCATACAGTGATGAGGGGATGACGCGCAGTGCTGCGTAGAAGATAAGCATGTTGTAGCCGACGAATTCCCAGGTCACGATGTTGCCGATGGAGGCGAGTACGATCTGTGGGCCGAGAAGATCTGGGATGTTCCAGCCGAAGAGTTCATTGATCTGACCCACCAGACCAAAACGTCTGCCGTACATGAAGCCCCACATCAGGCTGGCGACCACGGCGGGTACGGCGTAGGGAAGGAAGATGGAGATGCGGAAGAAATTTGATCCGTAGAGCCGTCCGGAATCCACGGCGAGGGCTACGAGCAAGGAGATGCCCAGCATGATCGGCACCTGGATGGCCAGGAAGAGCGAAACGCGTAATAGTCCGCCCCAGAAGACCGGGTCACTGAAGGCTCTGGCGTAGTTGTCGAATCCGACAAATGAGGTGCCGCCAACCAGTCGAGTGTGGAACAGGCTCAGGTAGATCGAGTAGAGGATCGGGGCGATGAACACCAGTACGAAGACGGCCATGAAGGGTGCGAGAAATCCCCAGCCAGTCCACCTCTTTCGGGCAGCTATTGTGCGGCGGCGTTGCTTCGGTGCGGCCGGTGCACTGCGCGTGGTGGGCGGCGTATGAGCCGCGGGCGTCGTAATGGTATTGCTCATGTAGATCCTTAGTTCGGCTCATCCGCCAAGAAAGGCGGGGCAATGTTTACGTAAACATACTAGGTTGTGATCCACGTTACGCCAACCCCTAAAAATGTTTTCAACGGTAATCTGTCAGGTATGACTAGTGGAAAAGCTCCCCGTGAGGGCCGCAAACGCCATGTTTCTATGGGGGACGTGGCCCGGCGCGCCGGGGTTTCGGCACAAACAGTCTCGCGCGTTTCAAACGGCTACCCCGGCGTCATTCCAGAAACCCGGGAGCTCGTGCTCAAGGCCATGGATGAGCTGGGGTACCGACCCAACAGTGCTGCCCGAGCACTCAAGCTGGGTTCCTTCCACACCATCGGAGTTATCACCTTTTCGCTGGAAGCAGTGGGCAACCATCGCACCATTCAGGCGATTTCTGTTGCGGCAGCCAAAGCGGGTTACGCGGTCACCCTGATCCCGGTGGACCTGCCGACACAAAGCGGTGTGGAACATGCCTTTGGGAGGCTGGAAGAACTCGCCGTGGATGCGGTGGCAGTCATTGTTGAAGTGCACCTCTTGGACCGAGCCAAAGTAGTCCTACCTCGCGGAGTTCCCACGGTGGTGGTGGATTCTGATGCGGGCGACGAATACACGGTCGTCGATACCGATCAAGCCGACGGTGCCCGACAAGCAACACGTCACCTGCTCGAACTTGGGCACACCAGGATTCGGCACCTGGCCGGTCCGGAGTCCTCCTATGCCGCTGGGCGACGGGTCAACGGATGGCGCGAAACCCTGATCGAAGCCGGGGTTGAGGTTACCGAGGTGGTTCGCGGAGACTGGAGTGCCGAATCCGGATATGAAGCGGGGCGTATCCTTGTTGCTGATCCCGACTGTACGGCGGTGTTCTGCGCCAATGACCAAATGGCCCTGGGGCTGTATCGGGCGGCTGCGGAAGTGGGACGACGAATTCCTGAAGATCTCAGCGTTGTCGGCTTTGATGATTCTGTCGATACCCCGGCCTATTCGCCACCGTTGACCACCATTCACCAAGATTTTGCCGAGGTTGGTCGGCGCAGTGTTGCAGCGATCCTGGAGCAATTGCGCACCCGTGAGCAGACCCCGGGGGTCTCCATTGTCCCCACCCAGTTTGTGCATCGTGCCTCTACCGCACCGCCGGCTGTAGGCAGTTGATCTCAGCACATTTCAGCTCGCCTCAGCGCCGGAGGGTCTAAGCTGGAAAATTGTGAGTTCAGCTAATCTTTCCATTGGTGTCGACATCGGCGGCACCAAGATCCTCGCCGCCCTCGTGGATGAAGCGGGAAATGTGTCCGGGCAGATCCATCGGGACACCCCCAACCACGATGTGGCAGGGATCGAACGAGCCATCGCGGAAGTTATTCGTGAGCTCTCCGAGGGCAATGAAGGATTGCCGGTAGGTATTGGCGCTGCCGGATGGATGGACCGCAAGGGGCGCAACGTTCTGTTCAGTCCGCACCTGTCGTGGCGCAATGAACCGGTACGCGACCGACTGATGAAACTGGTTGGCCACGAAGTCACCTTGGTCAACGACGCCGACGCCGCCGGCTGGGCTGAACACCGTTTTGGCGCCGGTCAGGGTGAAAGCGACATGGTCTGCTTGACCCTAGGAACAGGCATCGGTGGCGCGGTAATTCTCGGCGGCCAAGTCCACCGAGGCAAGTCTGGCATTGCCGGAGAATTTGGGCACCAGGTCATGGTTCCCGGTGGTCACCGGTGCGCCTGCGGTAACCGCGGCTGCTGGGAGCAGTACGCATCGGGCAATGCGCTGGGCCGTGAAGGGGCGGAGCTGGTCCGCAGTAAATCACCGGTCGCTTTCCGCCTGCGTGAAGCCGTGGAGGATAATCCTGAAGCTGTCACTGGTGCGATAGTTACCAAGTTGGCCATCGAGGGTGATCCTGCCTGTGCTGATCTCATTTCCGATATGGGTGAGTGGTTAGGTCTAGGCATTTCTAACCTGGTTTCGGTGTTGGATCCGGGCACCATCGTCATTGGTGGTGGCCTCGGAGCGGCCTCCAAAGAGTTGGTGGCCAAAGCCGAAGAGACCTACCGTCGTACGCTCTCGGGCAGGGGATACCGTCCTTTTGCGAAGATCAGCCAGGCGCAATTGGGTCCGGCCGCGGGACTGATCGGCGCTGCCGATCTGGCGCGATTTAATTTGCAACAGTAGCTCAAAACATTGACAGGACATTAGGTCTTATTTAGGCTCGGGTTGTTACGCAACTTGAGAGCGAGGTTTTGGCGTGATTTTACGTACCGACCGAAACCCGACTCACAAATGGTCGCTGACCGTGGTTCTGCTGACCTATGCGGTTGCCATGTGTGGAACCACCATGCCCACCGCGCTCTATCCGACCCTGCAAGATGAGTACGACTTATCAACCGCGGCGTCCACGCAGTTATTTGCCATCTACGCCATCGTGGTGCTCACGGTTCTGTGCATTTTTGGTTCGCTGTCTGATGCCATTGGCAGGCGGCCGGTGATGATCTTGGGGCTGCTTGCTTCAGTGGCGAGCGCCGTACTGTATGCCCTGGCCGATGATGCCCCCATGCTATTTATTGCTCGGACTTTTTCTGGCATTTGTGCAGGCCTCGTCACGGGCACGGCCACTGCCTATCTGACAGATTTGGTTTCCAGTCCCGCACGCGGGGCCAGCATTTCCAGCGTGGCCAATATGGTGGGCCTGGGCAGTGGGCCGGCATTTGCTGCGTTCCTGACCTATTTTGTTCCGACTATGCCGATGATCGCCTTCATCGCTCATGCGGTACTCTCGGCGGTCAGCGTGCTGCTGTTGGCAACGATTCCCGATACCGTCACCAGCCGCCGTCGCGAACTGAAACTCAGCCTGCCGGTGATCCCGCGGATTGCGTTGCGCGATTACTGTGTGGGCGGGTTGATGACCTTGGGCTTTGCGGTGATGGGTGGATGCACAGCCATGACCTCAATCCTGGTGGTCAGAGCCTTTGGCATCACTGACCTACGCCTACTGGGACTGATGGGATCACTGATTTTTATCGCCACGACAGTTGGCCAAAAGACCGGCGGGCAATTAGTCAGTCACAAGCCCCACCTGGGATTTGCTGGCTTGGCAGCTGGCGCGGTGCTCATCGCCCTGGCTCCGCGTCTTGAAGGGGGCGTAGCTATGGCCGCCTATCTGCTTGGCTTGCTTGTCGCGGGATATAGTCACGGTGCACTCTTCCCTGTTGGTCTAGGCATAGTCCTGCGAAAGATTGATTTGCCTCATCGAGGCAGTGCTGGTTCAGCCTTCTGGGTTCTGGGTTATGCGCTGACCGCGTTGGGCGCCCTAGGACTGGGGTGGGTTGGGCAGGTCACCGGCGAATCAGTGGCTGTCAGCTGCTTTGGGGGGAGTGTCGCAGTATGTGCGGTTGGCTGTATGGTGCTTCACGGTCGCATTGGTTCCAAGCGTGACGCACAAAGTTCTGTGTCTCAAAACACATGAAACCGCGGAATGAGCTTTTGCGCTTCTTGGTTGGATACCCATAGAAGCAACCCGCAACCGGTGACGGCATGAGCATGGTCCCCGGAAAACTTGAAAGGTGCGCGCATGACTGTTGCAGCCCAGGAAACCCAGAATGACTCCGCAGTGCTAAACGCTATCTTTGGCGAAGCACGCACCGCCAACGCTTTTGTTGGTGAAGTTACCGAAGCTCAGGCTCAGGAAATCTACGAACTAGCTAAGTTCGGTCCAACCGCGTTCAACTCCCAGCCTCTGCGCGTGACCTACGTGCGTTCCGAGGAAGCGCGCGCCAAGCTCGTTGAGGGTCTGGCTCCAGGTAACCGCGAAAAGACTGTTGCCGCTCCGCTGGTTGCAATCCTCAGCTACGACACCGCATGGCACGAACAGTGGGATAACTTCCTGCCAGGCTACAACGCCCCTAAGGCCATGTACGACGCAGACGCTGAATTCACTGCAGCTACCGGTAACAACAACGCTCACCTGCAGGCAGGTTACTTCCTGCTGGCTGCACGTAGCCTTGGCTTCGCAGTTGGCCCGATGACCGGTGCTGACTTCTCAGCTATCGACGCTTCCTTCTTCCCAGAAGGCGACCAGAAGAGCTTCCTCGTGGTCAACATTGGCCAGCCAGCTGAAACCGAAATCGGCGCACCAAAGGCTCGCTTCGAGTACGAGAAGGCTGTTCAGACTGTCTAGTTCGAGGCCTCTGCGCGAACACTAAATAAATGAAGCTCGGAATTCTGTACTGAATTCCGAGCTTCATTTACGTGTGGCGGTTTAGATCTTGGCCAGTGATGAGGCAAGCGCCGCATCGGCATCGAGCAGAACCTTGGCGGCAACTTCTAGCCCCTCCACCGGACCTAACTCGGTGTCTTCATGCTCAATGTTCACCAGCATTTTTGGGTCCACCTCATGCAGGGCGCGCAAGAATTCGGTCCAGAACGCAGTGTCGTGTCCCTTGCCCAGAGCGACGAAGTCCCAAGCAGAGTTTTTTGGCCACTCGTTCGCCCATTCGTCCCCGCCCAGATTGGTGCGAGGCTCATCGGCACGCAGCTTGCGGAAACTGTTATCAAGTACGCCTTGGAGGGCAGCATTTGGATTGATGCGCACGTCCTTCGCAGCTGCGTGGAAGACCCATGAGCCAAGATCTCGTACCACCGCAACTGGATCCATCTGCTGCCAGAACAGGTGCGATGCATCCAGCTCAACACCGATATTGCTGGTGCCGGCGCGTTCGATCAGCTCGCGGAAGCTCGAGGGATTAAAAGCGACGTTCTGCGGATGCAGCTCCAGAGCGACCTTAACATCATTTTCCTGAGCAAGACCGTCAATGTCCTTCCAGAATTCTGCAGCGACGTTGTACTGGTAATCCAACTGCTTCAACGCTGCCGAGTTCCACGCGTTGACCACCCAGTTGACTCGGGTGGCTCCTGGTTCACCGCCCGGTAAGCCAGACATGGTGACCACGCGGTGCTGACCCAAACGCGCGGCGAGCTTGATGCTGCGGCGAATGTCTTCTGCGTGCTTGTCCCCGATGGTGCGGTTGGGATGTAGTGGATTGCCATTGCAATTCAATCCTGCAATCTGAACTCCGGTGCCCTCAAACATTCCCAAGAAGTCATCCCGAGCAACGTCGCTCTCAAGGATTTGGTCAATATTCGGGACGTGGGTTGGTGGCAAGAATCCGCCTGTGTTTAGTTCAATGCCAGTTAGCCCGAGATCGGCGATGATCTTTAGCGCTTCGGGCAGTGGACGGTCATGGAGGATTGCGTTGTAGACGCCGAGTTTCACAGTGAAACCTTCTTTCCATCATTACTTGCGGACTGAACAACAGCCTGCAGAATCTTCATGTTGTGCACTCCCTCGTCGAAGGTTGCGTTGCTCGGTAATGAAGTCTGAACGCCACACACTTCGTCGAGGAATGCGCGGGCCTGGTAACCAAAAGCGTCGTTCTGCCCGAAGCCAACGCCGGGTGCATCCATTGGTAGGCCGCCGCCGATGTAGGCGTGCTCGGGTCCAAGATTGACCGTGCGATAGCCATTGGTGGTTGCTTCGCCTTCACTGAGCATGATTTCGATTTCGGCGGGACGTAATTGGCTGAAGCGCGCTGCACCCTTTTCGCAGAACACTTCGAAAGTCAGCGTATTTGGGTGACCTGCAGCGACGCGTGAAACTTCTAAGCTGCCCGACGCTTGGGCAAATTGAACATTGAACGCAGAGTAGTCATCGTTCTCCACTGGTTCGGACTTGTCGCTGAGTTCCACCAGATCGTGACCGGTGACTGCGCCGGCGGGCAGGAACCGCTCGGTGATGCTGGTGCTGAGCTGACCACCGCTGACCGAAGTGATCTCACTGGCCAAGAACTCGGCAACGTAGGCAAGGTGGCTTCCCACATCTGCCAGGGCGCCGGAGCCCGGTGCACCCTTGAAGCGCCAGCTCATGGGTGCTTGCGTGCTGTGTCCGTAGTCGGTCCAGTAACGGCCTGAGAAGTGCAGGACTTTGCCCAAGGTGCCGTCGGTGATGAGGTCGCGGATGGCTGCAATACCTGGGGTGCGGCGGAAGGTGAACCCAACGCGGGCAATGGACTTGGCGTTGCGCGCTGCCTCGGCCATGGCCTCGGCTTCTTCGAGGGTGTCGGCAAGAGGCTTTTCACACAGGACATGCTTGCCGGCGGCCAGCAGGCCTTCTACCGCTTCGCGGTGGAAACGGTTAGCGATGACCACTGAAACCACGTCAATGTCGGGGTCGGCGGCGACTTCTTGCCATGACCCCAAGGCTTTCTCGTAGCCGTACCGCTTGGCCACCTTGGCTGCGAGCTCGGTGTTCACATCAGCTACAGCAACGTAGCGCAGAGGTGGCAGATCTGAGTTATACAGCGTGGGTGCGGTGCGGTATCCGGCGATGTGGGATAGTCCGGCCATGCCGGCACCAATGACGGCAATGCCGATAGTTTTTGTCACGGGAATTCTCCTGAGAAAGTGTGTTTTGGAGTATTTTGGAGCGCTCCAAAAAAGTGTAAAGCTGATTTCTGATCAAGGTCAAGAGGTGGGCGGGAGAAGGTTTTTAGGGTGCTTACAATCAGGTGTTGCGCACGGGAGCGCAGGTGTTGCGCTCAATTAGCGAAGGCTCCAGAAGCACTCGCTGTGCTTCGCGCTCGGGGTCGGCGAGTCGGGAGATCACCTGCTGTGCCACGTGCATTCCAAGCTCATGGTTGCGGCTATCTACCGTGGTCAAACGCAGCAAATGAGTATCGGAGAGGGGCGAGTTGTCGTAGCCAATGATTGAGAGGTCTTCGGGTATTGACAGGCCTGCTTCGCGTCCTGCGGCCATGGCTCCCATTGCCATGGAATCATTACCGGCCAAGATGGCTGTGATTTCCGGAACTTCGTTTAGCAGTAGGCGCGTGCACTGGTATCCGGTGCCTTCGGTGGTCAGTTCACTGACCGACACAATGCGCTCTTCAAGTCCCGCTGCCTTCATCGCATCCTGGTAGCCGGCGATGCGCAACATTGAAGCTCCGCCGCCACCGGCGATATGGCCGATCCTCCTGTGCCCAAGCGAGATTAGGTGCTCGATGGCTTGCCGGGCGCCGAGTCGGTCATCGCTAGAAGCTACATCGGCGCCGGGAACTTCGGTGGCGCGATTGCCGGCGATGATGACCGGGATCTGCGACGAAAAGCGCATAGCGCCGGTGGGCTCGGTGGCCAGGACCAGAGCTTCTACACGCGTGCTCAAAAAGCCATCCAGTGGATCCGATTCGATGTGGGCGTTCAATGAGCGGTCTGAAACGGCGATGCGCAAACCTGCACTGGTCAGCCCTTCTTGCAGCCCGCGCAGAAGTTCTACGAACCAGGTGTTTGTGTAGTCGTCGATAACTACGCCAACGGTTTGGCTGGCGCCACCGGCTAATGCGGTAGCCGCCTGACTAGGGCGGTAGTCCAATTCCTTGATGGCCGCCAGCACTGCCGCGCGGCGCGGAGCGGAAACGCTGGGGGAGTCGCGCAACACCAGGGAGACCAGTGATTTGGAAACGCCGGCGGTCTGGGCAACGTCGTAGATGGTTGCTCGACGGCGTTCTGTGGCCACGGTTCCTCCAACGTGTCATTGATGTTTTCTTAAGAGCCTAGCCTTTCGCGCAAGCGCTCCGAGATCTAGGCTGCATGTCTCTCCGGAAGGTTCGTTAATCAAGTCATAAAGTCAGGACATAGTATCGAGAAATTTTTTTATTTTTCAACGACTTCATTTGGTGGAAAACCCTGAGTTGTCGCGGAATTTTCCTCATCATGTTACTCATGTTGTAAATATGTCAGTACAAACCTTTGACAGAGCTAGATCTATGGTGCAAAGTATTTTCTGTGGCACCGTTCACATCATCGGCGGCTGGCCGATCCCTGAACTTCTGACTCGAAAGGACGTCGATCCGCGTGACTTACGACGTACTCACCCTCGGACGCATCAGCGTTGATGTCTATCCGAACGACATCGGCGTATCCCTGGCCGACGTGAACTCCTTCGGCAAGTACCTCGGCGGTTCTGCCACCAACGTCGCAGTAGCTGCTGCCCGTCACGGACGCGAGGCCGGAGTGATCACCAAAGTTGGTGACGATGACTTCGGAACCTTCTTGGAACGCGAACTAGATCGCTATAACGTGGACCGCACGCACGTCACCCGCGACGCTGATCTGCAGACCCCAGTTACTTTCTGCGCCATCCTGCCGCCAGATGATTTTCCGCTGTACTTCTACGGTCGATTCCCCATGGCTCCAGACTGGAACATCAACACTAATGAGATTGATCTCGACGCCGTCAAGAACTCCAAGATCTTCTGGAGCACTGTCACCGGCCTGAGCCGCGAACCCTCACGAAGTGCCCAGCTGGCGGCCTATGAAGCCCGTCCAACTAGCTCGCTGAGCGAAGGTCAGTTCACCATCCTAGATCTGGATTACCGTCCAATGTTCTGGGATTCGGTAGAGCAGGCCCGCGAACAGGTTACCCGTGCGCTAGCTTCAGCAACTGTCGCTATCGGCAACGACACCGAATGCACTGTCGCCGTCGGTGAAGGAACTCCCGATGAGCAGGCAGATCGTTTGCTGGATGCCGGAGTGCAGATCGCAGTGGTCAAACTTGGTCCCGAAGGTGTTATGGCTAAGACCCGCACCGAACGCGTTGTTTCCGCACCCGTGCCAGTGCAGACCGCCAACGGCTTGGGCGCCGGGGACTCCTTTGGTGGAGCCTTCTGCCACGGGCTGCTCTCCGGTTGGCCGCTAGAGCAGGTGTTGGACTATGCCAACGCGGCGGGCGCCATCGTCGCTTCCAAGGTCGCCTGCTCCGACGCGATGCCAACCCCCGAAGAAGTCAATGACTTGTTGGCCGAACGTGGCCGCTCCGTTCCCACCTCCCAGAAAGACCTGGTCTAGTCATGAAACAGGCATCCGAGCTGAGCGTCGATCGCGAAGATCCACGTCGCTACGAATCCATCACCCGCCAACGACTAGAGGATCCGGCGTCGGTGCAGCGTGCCGCAGCCGCCCGCCAGAAGCACACCGGACCGGTTCTGGGACGCCAAAACTTCATCATCGCCGCCGACCACCCGGCCCGTGGCGCCCTGTCGGTGGGCAAGCGCGCCACCGCCATGGCCGACCGCCGCCAGCTGCTGGACCGACTGCAGATCGCCCTGCAGAATCCTGCCTGCGATGGTGTGCTCGCCTCCCCGGATATCCTCGATGACCTGCTGTTGCTCGGGGCACTGGAAGGCAAGCTCGTCTTCGGGTCAATGAACCGTGGTGGCTTGACCGGCCTGGTCAATGAGATCGATGACCGTTTTACCGGGCATACCGCCGCAGCCCTGGCAGCCTTGGGCGCCGACGGTGGCAAGATGCTCACCCGCATCAGCTACGAGGATGAAGACACCGTCAAAACCCTTCAGGCAACGGCCGATGCGGTCTCAGACTTGGCTCGCCACCAGCTGGTGGCCATGGTTGAACCGTTCATCTCCAAGCGAGTTGAGGGCAAGGTCGTCAACGACCTGCGCCCGGACGCCGTCATCAAATCCATGGGCATCGCTGCTGGCCTAGGTGAATCCAGTGCCTACACCTGGCTGAAGATCCCAGTGGTGGCGGAGATGGAACGCGTGATGGCCGCGACCACCTTGCCCACGGTATTGCTCGGCGGGGACCCGGCCGGAAGCCCGGACGAGGTCTTTGCCTCATGGCAGGCAGCCTTGGCACTGCCCGGAGTTCAGGGACTAACCGTAGGCCGGACCTTGCTCTACCCCGAAGATGGCGACGTGGCCGCAGCCGTGGCCACCGCCGCATCGTTACTGAACACCACCGCACCGGTACGAAGCTAAGAAGGACAAAGCTCGATGACTACACGCACAATGACCGTCGCCCAGGCGGTTGTGGAATTCCTGGGCCGCCAGTACACGGTGGATTCCGTTGGCGGAACCCAGTACCGCGAACGACTCATCCCTGGCATGTTCGGCATCTTTGGTCACGGCAATGTCGCCGGCGTAGGCCAGGCGCTTAAGCAGTGGCAGACCAAAAATCCGAGCCTCATGCCGTACTACCAGGGCCGTAACGAGCAGGCCCAGTCGCACCAGGCTGTCGCCTATGCACGCCACACCCGCCGCCGCGCCACCTACGCGGTGTCCACCTCCATCGGCCCCGGCTCATCCAACCTGCTCACCGGTGCCGCCTTGGCGACCGCTAACCGCCTGCCGGTACTGTTGTTGCCTTCCGATACCTTTGCCACCCGCGCCGCGGACCCGGTTCTGCAGCAGTTGGAAATGCCTCACGGTTATGACATCACCGTCAACGACGCCTTCCGCCCGCTGTCCAAGTACTTCGACCGTGTCACCCGGCCAGAGCAGTTGGCCAGCGCCCTGCATCACGGTCTGCGAGTGCTGACCGACCCGGCCGAAACCGGCGCGGTGACCATCTCGCTGCCACAGGATGTCCAGGCCGAGGCTTTCGACTTCCCAGAAGAATTCTTCGCCGAACGCGAGTGGAAGATTCGCCGTCCCGAAGCTGAAGTGCAGGATATCGATGAGGCGGCAAAAATGATCCGTGCGGCCAAGCGTCCGCTGATCGTTGCCGGTGGCGGGGTGCTCTACGCTTTTGCCACCGAGGAACTTGCCGCCTTCTGCGAAGCCACTGGTATCCCGGTAGGCAACACCCAAGCCGGAGTTGGCGTGCTGCCGTGGGACTCCAAGTACTCGTTGGGCGCCATCGGCTCCACCGGAACCACCGCAGCCAACGCACTGGCCGAACAAGCTGACCTGATCATCGGCATTGGTACCCGCTACGAGGATTTCACCACCGCCAGCCGCACCGCCTTCCAGAACCCGGACGTAAAGTTCGTGAACATCAACGTTGCCGCCCTAGATGCATACAAACACGGCACCGTGCTACCGGTGGTCGCCGATGCCCGCAAGGCATTGATTGCCCTGCGCGAAGCACTGACCGGTTACCGGGTCGAGGGCGCACTGGAAGTTCAGACGGCCACCGAGAAGCAGCGTTGGGATGCCACCGTGGATCAGGCCTTCGCTGAACGCCTGAGCCCATTGGTCAGCCAGAACGCCATCATCGGCGCGGTCAACCAGGCCATGGACCCCCGCGACGTCGTGGTCTGCGCTGCCGGATCGCTGCCCGGGGACCTGCACAAGATGTGGCGGGTCGCCGATCCATTTGGTTACCACGTGGAATACGGGTTCTCCTGCATGGGCTACGAGATTGCTGGCGGTTTGGGTATCAAGCGTGCAGTGCGTGCCGAAACCGAACGCGGGGACGCAGACAACCGCGACGTGGTGGTCATGGTCGGCGACGGTTCCTACCTGATGATGCACACCGAACTGGTCACCGCGGTGGCTGAGGGCCTCAAGGTCATCACCGTGCTGATTCAGAACCATGGCTATGCCTCCATCGGCGCCCTGTCCGAGTCCCTAGGTTCCCAGCGCTTCGGAACCAAATACCGCACCTTGGATGCGCAGAAGCACAGCTTTGATGAGGGTGAAACCTTGCCCATTGATCTAGCCACCAACGCTGAATCGCTGGGCGTGAAGGTCATTCGGATCGCTCCTGGTCCCAATGCCATCGAGGATCTTTCCACGGCGATCGCCACGGCCAAAGCGGCACCGGAGGGTTCAGGGCCAATTGTGATCCACATCGAATCCGACCTGTACGCCGACGCACCATCCAGTGAATCGTGGTGGGATGTGCCCGTCAGCCAGGTCGCTGAGCTTGAGAGCACCATCGAAGCGTATAAGAACTACACCAAGAACAAATCTCGCCAGAAGCCCCTGCTGGGCTAAGCGACAAGAAACATCGGACCGACAAAGTTTTTAGATCAAAGGAATGACAGCAATGACTACTATCGCCACTGACGTCGCAGAAATCTTGCACTACATCAACGGCGCCCCTTCGGCGGGCACCGGTACCGAAACCCAGCCGGTCTACAACCCAGCTACCGGCGAGGTTACCGGCCAGCTGCGCCTGGCCAACGACGAGGACCTGGTCCAGGCCGTCGCCATCGCCAAGACTGCTTCTGAAAGCTGGGGCGAGGTGTCCATCGCTAAGCGCAGCAAGATCCTCTTCCGCTTCCAGCAGTTGCTCACAGAGCACACCGACGAGCTGGCCCGCATCATCACCAGCGAACACGGTAAGGTCCTCTCCGACGCGGCCGGTGAGATTAGCCGTGGCATCGAGGTAGTTGAGTACGCCTGCGGTATCTCCCAGTCCCTGAAGGGTGAATACTCCGATCAGGTCTCCAGCGGCATCGACGTCTTCTCCTTCCGCCAGCCACTGGGTGTGGTTGCGGGTATTACCCCATTCAACTTCCCGGTGATGGTGCCCCTGTGGATGGCACCGGTGGCCATCGCCACCGGTAACGCCTTCATCCTCAAGCCATCCGAGCGCGACCCTTCCGCTTCGTTGCTAATTGCCAAGCTGTTCAAGGAAGCTGGTCTGCCAGACGGTGTCTTCCAAGTACTGCACGGTGGAAAGGACACCGTAGATGGATTGCTCTCGCATCCAGATATTGACGGCATTTCCTTCGTGGGTTCCACCCCGATCGCCAAGTACGTGCACGAAACCGCCACCAAGCACGGCAAGCGTGTCCAGGCTTTAGGCGGGGCAAAGAACCACGCAGTAATCATGCCGGATGCCGATATGGAATTGGCAGCCGACCACATCAACGCCGCAGCCTTCGGCTCCGCCGGTCAGCGTTGCATGGCGATCTCAGTGGCGGTGGCCGTAGGCGATGCCGCTGACGCGCTCGTGGATAAGCTCGCAGCCCACGCCCGCAACGTGAACGTATCTCACGGCTTTGATGAGAAAGCTGATATGGGTCCGGTTATCACCCCGGCCTCCAAGTCCCGCCTGCAGAAGATCGTTGGTGAAGCGCAACAGGCTGGCGCCGCACTGGTGATCGACGGTCGCGATTTGGTGGTCAAGGATCACGAAAACGGCTTCTTTGTTGGCCCAACCATTCTGGACAAGGTCAGTCGAGAGATGAGTGCTTACACCGAGGAGATCTTCGGCCCGGTACTTGTGGTGCTGCGCGTGGATTCCTTGGAAGAAGCCATCGAAGTGGTCAACGCCAACCCGTACGGTAATGGCACCGCGATCTTCACCTCCTCCGGCGCTCACGCTCGTACCTACACCCGCCGTATCCAGGTGGGCATGGTCGGGGTCAACGTGCCACTGCCAGTACCGGTTGCATGGCACTCCTTCGGTGGCTGGAAGGACTCGCTGTTCGGCGAACACCACATCTACGGCCCCGATGGCGTGCGCTTCTACACCCGCGGGAAGGCCATCACCCAGCGCTGGCCAGAACCAGCCAAGGGCACCGCAGCCACCTTCAACTTCCCTTCGAACTAGCTTTTGAGCCAAAGAAACGGTACGCATCATGGCACGGAACATCACCATCGGAACCGCCCCTGACTCCTGGGGTGTCTGGTTTGCCGATGATCCCAAGCAAACCCCATGGCAACGCTTCCTCGATGAGGTCGCCGAGGCCGGTTACAAAACAATAGAACTCGGCCCTTACGGGTACCTGCCCACCGATCCATCCCAGCTCGCCGATGAGCTGGCCGCCCGCGACCTAAACGTCTGCGCCGGCACCGTCTTCACCGCCTTCCACCGCGGGATCGATGGCAGTGCCAATGCGTGGGAGGAAGCCTGGGAGCCAGCACGCAAGGTCGCCGAGCTGACGGCCGCCATGGGCGGCGAGCATATTGTGGTGATCCCGGCGATGTGGCGCGATGATGTCACCGGCCAGGCACTGGAACCAGGCATCCTGGATGCTGCTGGCTGGGACTCGCTGGCCAAGGGCCATGACCGGCTGGGCAAGATCCTGCAGGAGGAATTCGGCCTCAAACAGCAGTTCCACTCCCACGCGGACTCCCATGTCTGCGGCCAGAGCGACATCGAGAAGTTCCTTGAGGTCACCGACCCGCAGTACACCACCCTGTGCTTGGACACCGGCCACGCCGAATACGGAGGAGCCTCCAGCGTGGATCTGATCCGTCGCTTCCCTGAGCGCATCGGCTACCTGCACTTGAAGCAAATCAACCCGGACATCCTGGCCACCGTGCGCGAAAAGGATATGACTTGGGCTGCCGCCAACCTGGCCGGGGTGATGTGCGAACCGCCATCGGGCCTGCCGGACCTCAACGAGGTCCTGCAGGAAGTCGAGAAGTTGGGCCGTCCGATCTTCGGCATTGTCGAGCAGGACATGTACCCAGTGGCAGACTTCTCGGTGCCACTACCCATTGCCACCCGTACTCGCGACTACCTGCACAGTTGTGTCTCGCGCAGCCGCGTCTAACAATCTCAACTAAGCCAAGAATTCTTGAAAGGACACATCGTGCCAGATAACCTGCGCGTCGCCATCGTTGGAGCCGGACGCATGGGAGCTGATCATATTCAGCGAATCCACCACCGCATTTCCGGTGCAGAGGTTGCAGCAGTTGTTGATATTGACACCGACCGTGTCAACGCAGCCATCGAGGGTATCCCCGGTGCCAAAGGCTATAGCGACCTGAGTGCTGCGCTCGCCGACGGCGACGTCAACGCGGTACTGCTAGCAACCCCAGGATTCCTGCACCATGATGCTTTGCTGAGCGTGCTTGAAGCGGACATTCCGGTTTTGTGTGAGAAGCCGCTGACCCCGGATGCCGCTTCCTCGTGGGAGATTGTTCAGGCTGAAGCGAAGCTAGGCCGCAAACGCATTCAGGTGGGCTTCATGCGCCGCTTCGACGCCGAATACCAGCAGCTGCGTGCGTTGATTGAAAACGAAAACTTGGGTGAGCTTTTGGTCCTGCACCACCAGCACCGTAACCCCACTACCCCTGCCGGCTTTACGAATGAGATGTTGATCAATGACTCGGTAGTACACGAGTTTGACGCGATCCGCTTCTTCACCGGTGAAGAGATCACCTCGGTGCAGGTACGTCTGGGCAAGCCAACGCGCAATGCGCCCAATGGCCAGCACGACCCTCAGCACGTTCTGCTAGAAACTTCCTCTGGAGTGCTCGCCGACGTGGAGATCTACGTCAACGCGAAGTTCGGTTACGAGGTGGCAACTCAGGCATCCTTTGAAGATGGCATTGTCTCCATCGGCAACGATGCTGGCCCGTACGTTCGTACCGCAGGTCAGTGGGGCGGCAAGGTGACCCCAGGGTTCGAGGAACGTTTTGGTGCAGCCTATGACACCGAGATTCAGTCGTGGGTTGACGCTGCATTGCGGGGCGAAATTGGCGGGCCCAATGCTTGGGACGGGTATGCGACGGCGGCCTGCTGCGAAGCTGGTGTCGAGGCCCAGCGCACCGGTGCCAAGGTTGAAGTGAAGCTCAATAGCAAGCCGGATCTCTACAGCTAGGGGCATCATGAAATACGCATTGGATCCAACCCCATTTCATTCCACCCACTCGGTGCTGGAATTCCCGAAGATAGCCGCGGAATTGGGTTATGACTACATTCAACTGACGCCGCATGCCGACATCATTCCGTTCTTCACGCACCCGAAGGCTGATGATGATTTGGTCGCCAAGTTAGCCGCCGAATGCAAGGGTGCCGGCGTGGGTATTGCCTCGGTGCTGCCGGTGTTGCGCTGGTCTTCACCTGACGAGAACCTGCGACAGGCTGCGGTGCGCTACTGGAAGCGCGCAATTCAGATTGCAGTGGACCTCGGAGTGAATCAAATGAACACCGAGTTCTCGGGACGTCCGGAGCGTGCCGAGGAGTCAGAAGCAGCGTTCTACCGTTCCATGGAAGAGCTCGTGCCGATCATCGAGCGCGAAGGAATCAATGTTGCCATTGATCCGCACCCCGACGACTTTGTTGAAGAAGGGCTGGCTGCGTGGCGAGTGATTCGTGGGGTGAATTCACCGAATCTTTCCTTCGTCTATGTTGCTTCGCATTCCTTCCATATGAAGGATGAGCCGCTGGAGATCATGAACATCGTGGGGGACAGGCTTCGTGTGGTCCACGTGGCTGACACCATGAATCACCACGCCTCTCATGGTCTGCGCTACATTACCAATCCACCGGGCAACCCGGTACGCGTGCACCAGCATCTGAAGGTTGGCGATGGGGACGTGAATTGGGATGAGTTCTTCTCTGGATTAGTAGCCAACGGCTTCACGGATCGCGAGGACAGCGTTATGGTCTCGAGCGTTTTTGCCGAAAACGAGAACGCCATCGAGGTCTCGAAGTACCAGTTGGAGCAGATGCGCAGTCGAGTTTCTGCGGCGCAAGCATCCCGCTAGAAGTATCTAAAGCCATGCATTGCATGGTCTATGTCAGAAACCGAACCATCAGTGGTTCGGTTTCTGACTCATTTAACGCTCTGGCTCGTCAGCGATGGACTGTTGTAGGAGCGGAGAAATTTTAGCGCTGATCTGTGGGTATCGAACGAAAGGCCAGAGATTGGAGAAGGTGTGAAAGCTACCAGCGAGTATTTGTCAGGACAAAATGATGATTAATGCTTGCCCCTCCAATACTGATGACGTATTGTCCTTACATAAGGGTTGTGAAGCCCATCACTTTCAGTTTCTGTGGCAGGGCTAGAATGACGCGAAGCAGCACCCCGCCGCACCGAGTGAAGGATGCCGGATCGTTGAAGATCTGATGGATGACCAATGGTCAGTAATCCTTCTACTCGGGCTATGCAAAGGAGTTTTCATGTCCAGTGCGCAGAATGTGTCTGCCAAACCCAGTCTCCCACCGCTGACGACGGGGCCGCACTCCAAGCGACTCGGTTTGATTTCCATCGTCGCCTGCTTTGGTGGTCTGCTCTTCGGGTACGACACGGGTGTTGCCAACGGAGCTGAAGGGCCCATGGCCGCAGAGCTGGGACTTAATCTCTTGCAGGTTGGTGTGGTGATCAGCTCGCTGATCTTCGCTGCCGCAGTCGGTGCGTTGATCGGTGGCCAGATTTCTGATGCGTGGGGTCGCCGTAAGACCATCATCATGCTCGCTGTGCTGTTTTTCATCGGAACCCTGCTCGTGGTCTTCTCGCCGGCTGGCCCCGAACTTGGAACTTTCTCACCACTTGGTTTTGGTGTGCTGGTTGCCGGGCGCATCATGCTCGGCCTGGCTGTAGGTGGTGCTTCCACCGTCGTTCCTGTGTATCTGGCAGAGTTGGCGCCATACGAGATTCGCGGATCGATCACTGGCCGCAATGAGTTGGCCATCGTTTCTGGGCAGTTGGCGGCTTTCGTTATGAACGCAGTGATCGGCACCGTGCTTGGTGGAAGTGTTGATGGCGTGTGGCGCATCATGTTTGCGATCTGTGCTCTGCCGGCAATTGCCCTATTTGTCGGGATGTTGCGCATGCCTGAATCTCCGCGCTGGCTCGTGGAAAAGCGACGCTACGCAGAGGCGTTGCGTGTTTTGAAAACCGTTCGTTCCCCAGAACGTGCGCTGGCCGAAGTCCATGAAATTGAAATCGTCGCCGAAGAAGAAAAGCGCGAAAATAAGCCAGCAGGTATCAAGGCAATCTTGAGCAACAAATGGCTGCTACGCATCATCGCTATTGGCATCGGCGTCTCCATGACCCAGCAACTCACCGGTATTAACTCGATCATGTACTACGGAACACGAGTGCTTGAAGAATCTGGCATGTCCGAGCAACAGGCAGTACTGGCAAATATCGCCTTCGGCGTGGTGGCAGTGATTGGCGGCATTATCGCACTACGCAATATGGACCGCATGGATCGCCGTAAGACCTTCCTGATTGGTCTGTCGCTCACCACCACCTGCCACCTGTTAGTTGCTTTCGCGGGAATGCTCTTGCCCGTGGGTAACCCGATACGTCCAATTGTCATCTTGGTTCTAGTGGTGGCCTTCGTGATGTCCATGCAGACCTTCCTCAATGTTGCCGTCTGGGTCTGGCTGGCGGAGGTCTTCCCGCTTCACATGCGCGGGTTGGGCATTGGTATCTCGGTATTTTTTGGCTGGACAACCAATGGTGTGCTGGCGCTATTCTTCCCATCTCTGGTATCGGGTGTTGGCATCACCGGGTGCTTCTTCATCTTCGCTGGCGTTGGCGCGCTTGCACTAGTCTTTGTTGCCACGCAGGTTCCTGAAACCCGCGGGCGCTCCCTGGAAGCCCTGGAGGAGGATGTCTCCACCGGTGCGATCTACCAGGTCAAGGCTGCGGTTGACGCCTAACGGCGAAGATACAAGCTCACTGATCGGTTCGGCCTCACCGGGTGGTGGGGCCGGGCCTCGTTAGGCTGTGTGTTGCCCGGTGCTGCCACGTACAACCAGCTGGGGAGCGTGGGTGCTTGACGTACCGGGAGTATCAAGTGCGGCCAGCATGGCGGCCTTGGCTAGCGCTGCAACGTCCTGTCGTACGCTGGTCAAGTCTGCGTGCGCCAGCCGGGAAAATTCGCTGTCATCATAGCCAGCGACACTGATTTGTTGGGGTACGCGCAGATCTGCCAAGTCGATGGCCTGTCGCGCGCCTAGGGCGGCGCGGTCATTAAAAGCCGAAATTGCTGTGGCGCGTTGGGTCGGAGGTGTCTGCTCGAAGTAGCGATTGAGGGCCTCAAAAGCGGTGGCGTCATCTGGCCCTGCGGCAAGAATCTGCGCTTGAACCTTCGCGCGGGTAGCCGAAGCCAAGAAGGCTTCGCGACGTTGTTGAGCCGCAACGGCCGATCCGCCATCTAGATGCATGAGGCGGGTGTGCCCGAGCTGGACGAAGTGGTCTACGAGCTGCTCAATTCCTGCGGATTCGTCGGTAGTGATCGAGGGTAGACCTCTGACTTTGCGGAGCAGGCTGATAACTGGAAGCTGTTTAGAGATCTGAACGAGTTGGGTGGCTGGCAGCTTTGGGAAGACGCCGATGACTGCCTCGACTCCGGCATCGATGAGCGTGTTGAGCACCCGGCGCTCATTGCGGTGTTTACCGGTGGCGCCCAGAATAATTTCGAAACCGTGTTGATCTGCTTCAGCGTACAAAGCATCCGCCAATTCGGCGTGGAACGGTTCGCCCATGGCCAGGGCTAAGCCAAGGGTCTTGCTGCGACTGCTGCGCAACGAGCGTGCCCGCGAATCGGGGCGATAGCCCAGTTCGGTGGCTGCTTGCTTGACCCGTGTCCGTGATTCTTCGCTAGCGCCCTCAGCTTCGCGCATCACGATAGAAGCCAAAGCAACAGAGACTCCAGAAGCGCGAGCAACATCGGCGAGCGTGGGTCGCTTTGCGGAGCGTGGCGTGGAAGCTGAGGACATTGGTCAAACTTTCTTCTAGAACGTTATAGACACTTGCTATCTAGTGTGCCATGATTTTTCTGAACACCATATCTAGAACGTTCTAGGAGAGACTTCATGGCTTATCAGTCATTGCCAGAGACCACCACCAAGCCGTTGAAGATTGCCGTTGTTGGCACCGGCTGGATTGGGGCATTCCACGCACGCACCGTGGCCCAGTACCTACCCGACGCCCAGTTGCATGTTGTTGCTGATCCGGCCCCGGGCCGCGCAGCGCAGCTCGCAGCAGAATTGGGATGCACCAACTTCACTGAGACCATTGCTGATGTTTTCGCAGACGATGCTGTGGACGCCGTCGTGATTGGTGCACCATCCACTTTCCACGCCGGCTTGATCGCCCAGGCTGCAGCCGCCGGCAAGCACATTTTCTGCGAGAAACCTGCCGCTCACGCCTTAGCCGAACTCGATGAAGCGTTACAGGCGGTTGAAGACGCAGGTGTCCTCCTGCAGATTGGCTTCAATCGGCGCTTCTCCAAGGACTTCGCGTCGGCTGCAGAACAGGTGAACTCCGGAGCCATTGGCACCCCGCAGCTACTGCGTTCGCTAACCCGGGATCCGGAAGTCGCCGGCGGATTGCCCAATGCCGCGAAAATCCGCTCCCACGTGATCTTCACTGAAACCCTGATCCACGACTTTGACACCCTGAACTGGTTGAACCCGGGAGCCGAGGTGCAAGAGGTCCACGTCATGGCCGATGCCCTCGTGGCCCCGGAGCACCGGGAGAACGGACTGCTGGACACCGCGGTGGTCACCATGCGCTACACCAATGGAGCGATCGCGGTCGCTGAAGCCAACTTCTCAGCCAGCTATGGCTACGACGTGCGTGGAGAAGTTTTCGGATCCAAGGGCATGGTCCAGGCCGGAAGCCCGGTCCAATTGGCTGCTTCAAGCTTTGATGCTCAAGGAGCCCACGCGCCGACCGAACGGCTCAACATTGAACTCTTTGCCCAGGCTTACCGCGACCAACTCGCGATCTTTACCCGCAAGATCCGTGGTTTGCGCGAAGGCACTGCTGATGCGGCCTTGGCGGTGCCTACTGGTGCTGATGCCCGCGCAGCACTTCGCGTGGCGTTGGCTGCTCTTGAGTCCTGGGAAACCGGCCTACCGGTCAGGCTTCAGTCAGCGACTCGACTCGCGGTAAGCGCATGAGAACGCAACTAGCTGTCTGCGCGGAGATGGTTTTCTTGAACCTTCCGCTTATTGAGCGTGTGAAAAGACTTGATGAAGCAGGATTTGAAATTGAACTCTGGGATATCCGAGGCATGGACCTTGATGCCTTGGTGGCTACGGGAGCTCGCTTTGGCTCCATGACCGGATACAGCGAGGGCAGTCTGTGCGACGCCGACAGTTCGCATGAAGTAGTTCGCACGGCTGAAGAGCTGATTCCTTCAGCCAAAAAACTGGGCATCAATCGACTGGTGGTGCACCCGGCTCAACTCATTGATGGTCAAGCGGCCACCCCACGATTCCGCGCTACCGGAGATATGTGGCTCACCGCCGCTAGGACTCTTGGAAAACTGGGAGAACTGGGTCAAAAGCATGACGTGACGTTCATGTTGGAAAACCTGAATACGATTCTTGATCACCCAGGGATCCCGCTGGGGCGAGCCAAGGACACGTTGTCTCTGGTCAAGGCGGTAGATCACCCAAACGTCAAAATGATGCTTGACCTTTACCATGCACAAATTGGTGAAGGTAATCTGATTGAACTGGTGCGCGCTGCTGGCCCGCATATTGGTGAGATTCAGGTGGCTGACGTACCCGGGCGTTGTGAACCGGGCACGGGCGAGATCAACTATCGGGCTGTTGCTCAGGCTCTAGCTCAGCTCGGTTTTTCCGGCCCCATCGGGATGGAAGCATATGCCAGCGCAGATTCTCAGGCCGCTATCGAAGCATTCGCCGAAGCCTTCGAACCGCTGTTTCAACCAGCAAGCTGACGTAGAGAAAAAGCTGAAGCGGCGGATGCAGGATACTCTGCAACCGCCGCTTCAGTATTTGATCTACTGACTAAGCGCTAGAGCCAAACGGTAGACGGGGATCCATGGTTTCAGTTTCCCAGGTCTGGCGGATCCAACCATGGTGTGGGTCGTCGCTGATTAGCCAGTCGCGTACCCGGCCGGGTCCCGCCATGACATTTAGATAGTAAAGGTCGTAGCCGGGGGCCGCCATGGCCGGGCCATGCCAACCATAAGGGACTAGAACGACGTCGCCGGTGCGAACCTCCGCATTGACGTCAATGGGGCGTTCGTCAGAGGCATAGACGCGGGCATAGCCAAGGGGATCGGTGTCGCTCGGTGCTGGCATGTCGCGGGCTAACTGTGTCTCGAAGTAGTAGATCTCTTCAAGGCTGGTTTCGCCTTCTTTTTCTTCATCGTGCTTATGCGGAGGGTACGAAGACCAGTTGCCTGCAGGAGTGATGACTTCGCAAACGATAAAGCGGTCCGCTTCCAATGCCGCAGGCGTACCAAAGTTATGTACCTGGCGTGAGCAGTTGCCGGCCCCGCGTAGTTCGACCGGGGTCTGCTCAGCCTTGATAAGGCGCGTGGGGTAGGACTCTTTTGCAGGTGCCAGTGCGATGGCGACTCGGCCCCCGGTAGGCGCGCTGATGCGCAGTGCGGTATTGATACCCGAATACAGGACATCACTGGGACCAGCGAACACGGAGGTGCGTCCAGTCAACACGTAGTCCTGACCGTCAACGCAAGCAGTGAAATATTCGCCGCTCAGTGGAACGATAATTCGCTCTTCATTAGTGGCTTCCAAGTCGACCGTTTGCCCGGGAGCTAGCTCTGCCACCTTTAGCCCGGTATGGGCCCAACCTTCAACGGTGGTTGCGGAGTCGTGAGCACCTAGAGAGATACTCCAGTCTGCGTGCGAGGTGGAACCTGCAGGGTAGATCCAATCGGTCATGTGGTCGTCCTTTCGACTGCGTTGTCGGGTGTTTAGCGTTGCACCAAGGTCATTTCAAAGCTGTAAGAGTCTGCTCGGTAGACATGAGATCCTGTCTCAACATTGCGACCGGTGTCATCCACTGCCGTGCGCTGCATCGTGACAAGGGGTGATCCCGTATCGGTATCTAACGCTTCGGCTTGGGCCTTATCGGCGATTGTCGCGCCAATACGCTGCTGGGCGAGGCGGAAGTTGACGCCCGCGTCGCGCAATAGCTCATACAGACCGTGGGTGCGCAAGGTCTTCTCGTCCAATTCAACGATGTCATCTCGAACCCAGTTCTCCATCAAGGCCAGCGGGCTTCCGCCTGCCAAGCGCAGGCGGGTGAAGTGATAGACCTGTACATCTTTAGGTAGCGATAAAAGTTCTTGTACGTCAGGTGGAGCTGGGATGTGTTCAAAGGTGAGCAGGGAGGTCGTGGGCTTGCGACCGGCACGTTCGAGGTCATCGTTCAAGCTGGAGAGCTCGAGGTGTCGACGGATCTGGCTTGAGACGACCTGCGTTCCAACTCCACGTTTGCGCACTAGAAGGCCGGACTGAACTAGGTCATCCATGGCTTTGCGGATGGTTGGTCGAGAAAGTCTTAGCCGCTGGGCCAATTCGATTTCATTTTCAAGTCGAGTGCCTGACGCGAGTGAACCATCGCGAATGGCACCTTCGATACCCTGTACCACTTGGTGGTATAGGGGGATAGGCGAGGATCGATCGATCTTGATGCTCAGGGGAATGCTCACGGTTGCTCCTTGTCGGCGACCTTGTGGATGTATGTCGCTTTGACAGGACAAACTATATCGGAAAGTTGAGCCTTTGGGCATCCTTCGGGCAAAAATCCCTATGATCTAAAGCCTTCAATGCCCCTTGGTGCCTCCCCGGTTGCTGTGAACCGGTCTGCTGTCAAGTCAAAAACCGACCCTCGACTAGGAGATTTGGACGTAAAGGTCAGCTTGTCCAATTGTCCTAACAAGAAATCTTTCTAAATCCATTGCAAGTCATCCGTTTCCGAACATAGGGTTTGGAACGGTCCAATAATGGGGATCGAAAAGCTTTGACGGTGCCCGGCGTGCAATGCCGCAGACAGGAGTATGAGATGAGTGAACAGCGAACCATAGGTGTTGGGCTGATTTCGGTGGGGTGGATGGGCAAGCTGCATGCGCGGGCATACAGCTCGGTGCCCTATGTTTATCCAGAATTAAACCTCAAGCCGCGCTTGGTCGTGGCCGCCGATACCGAGCAATCTCGGGTGGAGTACGCGGTATCTACCCTGGGGTTTGAGCGTGGAACGTTGGACTTCCGTGAGGTGCTGGCTGACCCTGAAGTGGACGTCGTTTCCATCTGCGCACCGAATTTTCTACATGCTGAGATGGCCGTCGCAGCTGCTGAAGCTGGCAAGCATTTCTGGATTGAAAAGCCGGCTGGCCGAAGTTTGGCAGAAACGAAGTCCATCGAGCAGGCTGTGGCGAACAGCGGCGTTCACACCACCGTCGGTTTCAACTATCGTCACGCGCCAGCAATCGAACGAGCACGTCAGCTACTCAAAGACGGTCGTCTGGGGGAAATTACCAATGTCCGGGCTAGCTTCCTCGCGGGCTACGCAGCCGATCCCAGGGCTGCCTTGTCTTGGCGCTTCAATCGTGAACTAGCGGGAAGCGGCGTGTTGGCAGACCTGTTTAGTCATGCAGCGGATCTATGTAGCTATGTTGTGGGTCCGATCCAAAGCATCTGCGCCTCAACCAATGTCATGATTCCGCAACGGCCGAAACTATCCATGGGACAGGGGACGCACTTCGACTTGATTGAGGGCGGTGAAATGGGCGAGGTGGAGAACGAAGATTATGCTGCTGCGCTCATACGCTTCAGTGGCGAGGGAGTCGCGACCCGTGCCATCGGGACTGTCGAGGCTTCCCGTGTGGCTGTTGGCCCGCAGTGCGGGTATCGGCTGGAAGTTTATGGGACAGAAGGGTCGGTTAAGTGGGACTTTGAGCGCATGAATGAACTAGAAGTAGTGCTGGGCCGAGACAATGAAGAGCAGGGGTTTACTACGGTGGTCGGTTCGCCAAAACATGGAGAATATTCACGGTTTCAGCCTGGTCCGGGTAATGCGATGGGCTTTGATGACTTGAAGATCATTGAAGCCAAGAAATTCTTGCTGGCGGTCTGCGGGGTGGAGGAAACAAATTCCACTATTGCCGATGCTGTGAGTGCAGCTGCTCTCGTTGAAGCAGCTGAAGTGTCCGCGGCTACCGGTGACTGGCAACAAGTTGGTTAGTCGCAGCTCAGTTGGAAAGTGAAATACTGACTGCTATGTCGCAGAAGCCAATTCGCCGACCAACAATCCGAGATGTTGCCAAACATGCAAGGGTCTCCAAATCCCTAGTCTCTTTAGTGCTCTCAGATCCTGGTAAGGTCAGCTCGATTCGACGCTCGAGGGTTGAAGATTCAATCCGCGAGCTTGGCTATCAACCCAACGTGGCGGCGCGTTCTCTTGTGGCAGAGAATGCCCATGCAATCGGTGTGGTTTTAGGTGAGCTGCATAATCCGTGGGTGCTGGAAGTGGCCGAAGTGGTCCGCGAGCAACTGCGCGCTGCGGGCTTTGACGTGCTGTTTAGTGCTGCGACTCTCCATGAGGGTCAAGGAATTGGCCCCGTGGAATTGCAAACCCTGCGCGATTTACGAGTCAGTGGCATCTTGGTTGTGGGGTCGGCTGATGATGGTGTCAGTTTTGATGCTGCGCTCAGTGGAACCCCGGTGGTGTTCGTCGGAAGCGGGCGTGAGCCTCAGGCCAATGACGCCACGGTAACTGTTGATGATACCCGGGGGATTGGTCTAGTCATTGATCACTTGGTGGGTCTTGGTCATGAAGAAATCATCCATGTTTCTGGTGGTTCTGGTCCTGTCTCTGCCATACGTGAAGCGGCCTATCATCAGGCAATGCAGCGTCATGGGCTCAGGCAGCAAATTCATGTCGCCGAAGGTGGTCCGAGCCTAAAGGCCGGGTATGACGCCGTGGCGCATTTGTTAGCTAGCGGCGCACGCCCCGATGCCCTGGCCTGCTTCAATGACTTGTGTGCTTTCGGTGCATTGCAAGCCCTAGATGAAGCAGGAGTCGGCGCCGCAGTCACCGGATACGACAATATTTCTCTGACATCCTTGAGGAGAATCTCCCTAACCAGTGTTGATCATGACTCGCTGGATTTGGGGCGAAGTAGTGCACGTCTTTTGCTTCAGGTGATAGGCAACCCGGATGGGAAGTACCCACGTCATATGACGATTCCTCCCCGTCTCATCGTGCGAGAATCATCCAAAATTTGGACCTAGATGTCACCTAGATGTCTTGGTGGCTCAGTACTGAAGATTTCCCTTCCTGGCGCGAATAGTATCGTCTTCACATCCGTATGTCTTTACAAAGTCTTGACGGATGAGGTTTCCTGACGCACACTTTAGGGAGCTTGTGATTCAAGTCACGAAATCTGATTGATCGGCCTACCTCTGGGGACTATCGGGGTGTGCTGACGGATTCCTGAAGGGGAAACAACAATGGGAAAGCCATCTTGGCGCAAACTCGCGGTCACGCTCGCCATCGTTCCGGCTCTGGGTCTTGCTGCCTGTTCATCCACTGGAGGGCGACAGCCGGCACCGGAACCCGGAGCTGCCGGTGCAGTGGCGACGACTGATCGCATCAAAATCGCTGTGATCACCCACGCGCCTCCGGGGGACACATTCTGGGACATCGTCCGCAAAGGCGCGGAAGAGGCAGCGGCAAAAGACAATGTAGAACTGCAGTATCTCGGTGATCCTGAAGGAGGTCGCCAGTCTCAGCTCATCGAGCAAGCCATTGATCAAGGGGTCGACGGAATTGCCGTGACACTGGCTAAGCCTGATGCCATGAAGGGTGCGTTGAAGAAGGCCACCGATGCCGGGATTCCGCTTGTCAGTCTCAATGCCGGTGAAGATCGCTTCAAGGATCTTGGAGTCTTCGCCCATTTCGGGTCCAATGAACAGCTTGCCGGCGAGGCGGCCGGTGAAAAGTTGAAAGCCGCTGGCATCAAGAATCCGATCTGTGTCATTCAGGATCAGGGGCATGTTGGGCTTGAAGCTCGTTGCGCTGGCGTGAAAAAGGTAGTTCCTGATACCGAGGTTCTGTACGTACAGGGCACTGACATGACTCAGGTGGAGTCGACTACGACGGCGAAACTGCAAGCAGACAAGAAAGCTGATGCCATTATCGGCTTAGGTGCGCCAATCACGATGACCCTACTCAAGGCCAAAGCGACGGCCAACTCGAAGGTAGAAATCGCCTCCTTCGACATGAATTCGCAGTTGGTCGGGGAGATCACCAAGGGCAACGTACTGTTCACTGTTGATCAGCAGCCATGGCTGCAGGGTTACATGGCAGTGGATGCACTATGGCAGAACTATCGTGGTGGCTTCACCATCGGTGGCGGTCAAGCAACATTGACCGGTCCTGCCATTGTCGATAAGGCTGTGGCCGAAAAGATCACCAGTTTCGCCGAAGAAGGCGTCCGCTAGCCACGTCTTTGGCGTAAAGCCTGGACACGGAGGAAAACTCATGTCATCAGTAACAGCCTCACCCTCGCATAAGAAAACAGCAGGAGCGACGGATGAACGTGTGGGAAAGAAAAGCACGCTCTCTGTTCTCCTAGGACGCCCAGAAATCGGTGCGCTAGTGGGTGCAGTCGCCCTATTCATCTTTTTCGCAATCGTTGCCCCGGTCTTTTTGGCACCGGCATCATTGGCAACTGTCCTGTTCGGGGCATCAACCATCGGGATCATGGCAGTTGGAGTCTCACTGCTGATGATTGGTGGCGAATTTGACCTCTCGACCGGTGTCGCGGTGATTTCCTCGGCATTGAGCGCATCCTTGATTTCCTGGTACTTCGGTTTGAACGTGTGGGTAGGTGTCGTACTCGCCTTGGTCGTTTCCCTACTAATCGGATTCATCAACGGAATCATCCTGATCAAGACAAAGCTTCCGTCGTTTATCGTGACACTGGCGAGCTTCTTGATGCTCACCGGTCTGAATCTCGGATTGACCCGTGCTATTGGTGGCTCAGTGTCCTCGCCATCCATCGCGGACATGGAGGGTTTTAAAAGTGCTAAGGCAGTCTTCGCTGCCTCGGTGAATATCGCTGGCATTGACGTGAAGATGACCGTGTTCATCTGGATCGCTATGGTCATCATCGCCTCGTGGATCTTGCTTCGTACCAAAGTTGGTAACTGGATCTTCGCTATTGGCGGCGACGAAAAAGCAGCTCGTGCTGTAGGTGTTCCGGTGGTACGTACCAAAATCGGATTATTCATGGCAGTCGGATTCTGCGGATGGGTACTGGGCATGCACAATCTCTTTGCGTTTGACTCAGTACAATCCGGCGAAGGTATCGGCAATGAGTTCCTGTACATCATCGCTGCAGTGATCGGTGGTTGCCTTCTTACCGGTGGTTATGGTTCAGCCATTGGTGGAGCAATCGGTGCCTTCATTTTCGGTATGGCCAACAAGGGCATCGTCTACGCCGAATGGAACCCTGACTGGTTCAAGTTCTTCCTCGGGCTGATGCTGCTGCTGGCAACGGTGGTCAACATAGTCGTGAAAAAGCGCGCGGAATCCAGCAAATAGGAAGCCAAGGACAAAATCATGAAGACTCGTAAGAACAAGAGAGCTGAAGAGCTACTTGAAAAACTTGAACCCAAGACCAGTGATAACTTGCTGACCCTCAAGGGAGTTGGCAAGCACTACGGAAGCATCATTGCCCTGCGTGGTGTGGACATGGTGGTTGATCCTGGAAAGGTGACCTGTGTACTGGGCGATAACGGTGCAGGAAAGTCAACACTGATCAAGATCATCGCTGGCTTGCATCAGCACGATGAGGGTGAGTTCAACTTGCATGGCTCCGCGATCAAACTCAAGAGCCCACGCGTTGCCCTGGATGCCGGTATCGCCGCGGTATATCAAGACCTAGCGGTCGTGCCCTTGATGCCCATCTGGCGCAACTTCTTCCTCGGCTCTGAATTGACCACTGGTATAGGGCCGTTCAAGAGGCTTGATGTGCAGAAAATGAAGGACATCACCAAGCAGGAACTTTCCGATATGGGCATCGATCTACGCGACGTTGAGCAGCCAATCGGTCAGCTTTCCGGCGGTGAACGCCAGTGTGTAGCAATTGCCAGGGCCGTCTACTTCGGTGCAAAAGTCCTGATCCTTGACGAACCAACTGCTGCGCTTGGCGTCAAGCAGTCAGGCGTGGTGCTGCGCTACATCCTTCAGGCTCGAGACCGTGGTTTGGGAGTCATTTTTATTACTCACAACCCGCATCATGCTTACCCTGTGGGCGACTCGTTCTTGTTGCTCAAACGTGGTCGTTCGATTGGCTACTACTCCAAGTCGGAAATTACCGTCGAAGAGCTCACTGCTCAAATGGCCGGTGGTGCTGAACTAGCTGAGCTAGCCCACGAACTTGAACAGCTCGGAGGTCATGCTGAAGAGCTCGCTGATGCCGAAGCGGGTGTCATCCCTCAAGCAGCGCCTTGATAGAACGAACAACGAAGCCTGGGTTTCTTTACTATCGTGAAGAAACCCAGGCTTCGTTTGTTTTCGCGGTCATAGTGAGTAGTCAATAATTTCGCTGTATCCACTGGCGAGAGAACGCACTGCTGCCTGAGAGATGGCTTGAGATTTAAGCCCTTCCCGCAACGTGATGGGTACTTCTCGGTCTTCTTCTAGGGCCTGAACAAAAGCCTTCAGGCTTGCCGCATAGGTTGGCTGGACCCTGTCGAACCAGTTCTGATGCAAGCCATAGGACTGAGCTGTCTGCCCTTGGAAAAGCGTGACGCTGCCTGAGGGCTGCCGTTCAGATTCGATCATTCCCGCTGACCCTAATGCTTCGATCCGTTCGTCGTAACCGTAATTTGTATGTCGCACGCAGTCGATTTGCGCCAGTGCCCCGTCAGGGAAGAGCAATGAACTTATGGAGGTATCAACATCACCAAACTCGGCAATTTCAGGGGCCGTTAACGCGGAACCAAAAGCGTGAATCTGGACCGGATCCTGACCGGTGATCCAGCGAGCCAAATCATAAAAATGCACCGCTTGGTCGCGGAATTGACCGCCGGATGTTCTTAGATAGTCCACGGGCGGTAACGCGGGTCCCCGGGACGTCAGCTGCAGTAACGAAACATCGCCGATCTTGCCTGTGCTCACGTATTCTCTGAGCTCTGCATGGGCGCGGTCGAAGCGTCGATTGAAGTTCACCATGGCGTGAATGCCGGAACGCTCAACGTAAGCAACTGTGGACTTGGCGGTCTCCAAATCCAGGTCAATTGGCTTTTCTACCAAAGCGGCCAATCCCGCATCGGCAGCCAGCTTGAGGTTTTGCGCATGCGAATCAGTTGATGAAGCGATGAATACCGCATCGAGCTCGCTGTTGCTGAAAATCTGATCAAGGGACTTGGCGGGCTTGGCACCATACTGACTAGCCAACGTTGCAGCCCGCTGAGTATCAAGGTCATAAACCAATTTGAAGTCAACTTCTGGATGTGAGGCCAGGTTTTGCGCGTGGACAGAGCCGATGAAGCCCGCGCCGATGAGGGCAAATCTTTGCATTGCAGGTTCCTTATCGAGGTATGGGTGCTTAGGAAATCATGATGTCGAGGAGGTTGCGCATTGTGCTGGCAACTTTGTGGAAGTCGTGTTCATTGGCGCGATCAGAGAACATTTCAGATACCCACCAGCCGTCGTAGCCGGTGGACTTCACAGCATCGACCCATTGTTGCAACGGAATGGCACCGCCCCCGATCACAACATTTCGGTGATTATCTTGGGTAGGAACTTCATGCTCCCGATCTAGATCAAAGCCATCGGAGATATGCACGGCCTTAATGATCTCCTTAGGCAGGGCGGCCACCTCTTCTAGGGTGTCTCCAACTGTCCAGAAGTGCCACGTATCAAGTGCAATGCCAACGTTCTCTCGGCCACTGCGTTCAATGATCTCTAGCGCCTGGCGGCAACGATTGATATTGGACCAAGCCAATGGTTCTAGGTAGATGTCTAGTCCGTGTTCTGCGGCAATTTCGGCTGCAGCAGATACGTTATCGGCGGCAACAGCAAGGGCATCCGACTCCTTAAGACCTAGGGTCCCGCGGTATCGAGAGTCAGTTGCTACGAGTTTTCCGGCCTTGAAATCCTTGACAACATTCCAGTCCACGGGTCCTGTGCACATTTGTAGGATCGGTGCTCCGACGACGGTAGCGATTTCGGCCATGCGCGTGACTTCTTTGAGCATGTCCTCACGCGCAGAGCCCTGTCGTTCGAGGTCAAGAACTGCGCCAATGCCCGTTACTTCAAGGCCTGTGAGCATTTCTGGAAGCGAGTGCACCGAGTAGCCGGCATCAAGGTACCGATAGAGCTTCGGGCTTTGCAATTCGATGCCACCGAATCCTGCCGACTTAGCGGTGGCGATATCAGTGGCTACGTTTCCGTAGAAACTGGTGGTGACATTCATGGAGAGTTTTGTCATGGGTCCTCCTGGCTTCGGCAGCGTCTAGTCGATGCATATATGTACAGTTGTCAGTACAAAGGTCAATAAAAATCATATGCCCATACCCCCAGCGAAAGATAGACACCAATGAGCAATCTTTTGATTGAGATGAGCTCATTCGATGAATGATCGATGGTTCTTGCCTGCTCGGATTTACAAGACAAGCCCGCTTCCGATGATCAGATTTGTCGGGGCATGGAGGTGCTGCCCTCAAGGTGAAACCTAACCGCCCGGAACTGGCAAAATTCAGGAGGGATGAGCGAGTTTGGACGCTTCTGTGTTCGATGAAATTATTAGGGTTGGGCGGGGCTTGTTAAATCAGGACTTGGTGAAGAGCCGGGCATTGGCGAATTCCCGACAACAGAGAGTTCGGGCGTAAAAAGGTCATTCCTTCTCGTCTATGTATTACCGCGTGAAAGCAACCGGATCGCAGGAGATCCAACCAAGCACGCCATCCGATAACGCTTTCATCCGGGTCATCCGAAGGAGTTTTATGTCCACTGCGCAGAGCCATTCCGGCGAATCGAGTTTGCCCACACTGACCTCAGGGCCGCATTCCAAACGCCTAGGGCTGATTTCGATTGTCGCGTGCTTCGGCGGACTGCTCTTTGGATATGACACCGGTGTTGCCAACGGTGCCGAAGGTCCGATGGCTGCTGAACTGGGACTGAACCTCTTGCAAGTCGGCGTCGTGATCAGCTCCTTGGTCTTCGCCGCAGCTGTCGGGGCGCTCGTCTCGGGCCAAATCGCCGATTCGTGGGGTCGACGCAAAACCATCATCGCCTTAGCTGTCCTCTTTTTTGTGGGGACTCTCTTGGTGGTTCTTTCGCCTGCAAGTTCGGAACCAGGAACCTTTTCCGCGGCAGGGTTCAGTGTCCTCGTGGCTGGGCGAATCATGCTCGGTCTAGCTGTAGGCGGTGCGTCCACTGTGGTGCCCGTATACCTAGCTGAATTGGCACCCTATGAAATTCGCGGATCGATCACCGGTCGCAATGAACTGGCTATTGTCGCCGGCCAGCTCGCCGCGTTCGTGATGAACGCAATCTTGGGCACTTGGCTTGGAGGAAGCCTGGATGGTGTTTGGCGCATCATGTTCTCCATCTGTGCCTTGCCGGCTCTGGTGCTCTTCTTTGGAATGTTGCGGATGCCAGAATCGCCTCGCTGGCTCGTCGAAAATGGGGAATACGAAAAGGCCTACGATGTGCTCAAGACCGTACGTTCTGCTGATCGCACGCTCGCCGAACTACACGAAATCCAGGTAGTTGCAGATAAGGAACAGCTAAAGAGCAAGCCCGTAGGTATCAAAGCTGTCCTCAGCAATAGATGGCTCGTGCGCATTGTCTGCGTCGGTATCGGTGTTGCGACCATGCAACAACTCACCGGAATCAACTCGATCATGTACTACGGAACAAGAGTGCTTGAGGAAGCGGGCATGACCGCTGGGCAGGCAGTTTTGGCCAATATTACCTTCGGCATTGTTGCCGTCATAGGTGGCATGATTGGTCTGCGCAATATGGATCGCTTGGATCGCCGGACGACCTTCATGACGGGGTTGTCACTGACTACCGTGTGCCACCTGTTGGTGGCCTTTGCTAGCATGCTGCTGCCGGTGGGAAACCCGCTGCGCCCGATCATCATCTTGGTTCTGGTGGTAGCTTTTGTTGCTTCAATGCAGACTTTCCTCAGTGTTGCTGTCTGGGTCTGGCTGGCCGAAATTTTCCCGTTGCACATGCGTGGATTAGGTATTGGCATTTCGGTGTTCTTTGGCTGGGGTACCAACGGAGTGCTGACCCTCTTCTTCCCGTCATTGGTTTCGGGCGTTGGAATCACCGGATGTTTCTTTATCTTTGCTGGCGTTGGAGCGCTGGCGCTGTATTTCGTAGCGACCCAGGTTCCAGAAACTCGTGGGCGCACGCTCGAAGCGCTCGAAGAAGATGTTTCTTCTGGCGCGATTCACCACTCTCGATAACTGATCAAAGTGGCTCACGTCGCTGTTTAAGGGCACGCGTTGCGTACCAACAGGGCTGACTTTGCGGTAGCGGCAATGTTTAAACCTAGGACGTAAAAACCTCTAGAAACTGCCTAAGCACGCATGTCAACAATTGTATTCACAAATAAGCATATATGACATTGACGAGTATCGTGACGGAGGAATCGATGATTCGGCGCTAGTCAAAGCGTCGGTTTTTGCAATAATGACGACTGTGAACAAAACTCAGCCCGGTGAAGGGTACCCAAGTAATCGGCCGCCATCTATGGCAGATGTGGCCGCCTTGGCGGGGGTCTCTCACCAGACTGTCTCTCGCGTGCTCAATGATCATCCCAATGTCAGATCCGCGACCCGCGAGCAAGTGACGGATGCGATCCGTCAACTCGGATACCGGCGTAATCGCGCCGCTCGCGCGCTGGCCACTTCGCACTCCAGCACCGTTGGAATTCTAACGATTGGTAGTGAATTCTTCGGGCCGCAATCCACCGTGCTTGCGGTGGAGTCAGCCGCCCGCGCCCAGGGTTACTTTGTGACCGTGACGGCGCTGGATCGCTATGACACCCACAGCGCAACGCAAGCCCTTAATCACTTGGTTGATCAAGGCGTGGACGGGGTGGTGATGGTTGCGCCATTCGAAAAGGTGATCGATGCGTTGGACGATGCTGGCCTGAAAATCCCAGTGGTTGTTGTCGCCGCTCGCACCAATGTTCCAAGCGCTGATCCGGCACACTACGTCTACGTTGATCAGCGCGCAGGCGCACGTTCGGCTACCGGTCATCTTCTGGCCTTAGGGCACCGAAAGATCGCTCATGTTGCAGGGCCAACGGGTTGGTTTGACGCTAGTGAGCGTCGCCTTGGGTGGCAAGAAAAAATGCAAGATGCGATGGCTTCGACCATTGAAGTTCCGGCCGAATCATGGCTAGCGCCCGCTGGTTACGACGCTGGTAAGAAGCTCGTGGACCTGGTGCGCGCAGGTGAGGTAAGCGCCGTTTTTGCGGCAAATGACTATCTCGCTACGGGAGTCTTGCGCGCCTTCTGGGAAGCGGGGCTCAGCGTTCCTGACGATGTTTCCGTGGTGGGCTTTGATGACTTGCAAATTGCCGACTATTTGATTCCGTCCTTGACCACTGTGCGGCAGCCCTTCAAGGAAGTTGGTCATGCCGCGCTTACGGAATTGCTGAATTCGACCCCTGCAAATAATGGCCCTAAAGTGATTGCTCCGACGCTGATTATTCGCGCCAGTACCGCTGCTCCGAAGTCCAAATAACCAAGCTCTCGTAGCAAGTAAAAAGAATCCAGGTGTTGCGCATCACAAATTGTTAGCGCTAACATTGCATCGAGGTTTTGTTCTGCGCCGCGCACCCTGCTCGCACGGACAGCACCAAATGATGGCAATGGCGCTGCTCAACGAGCTGTGCGAAGGAGAATTCATGGCAACACAGCTCAACGGGACAAGCGCCCAAGAGATCATCATCAACGGTCAAGCCGTGCTGGGTATCGAGTTTGGTTCAACGAATATCAAGGCCAGCCTCATTGGCCCTGATTACCAACAGCTGGCCAGTGGCAGCCATGCTTGGGAGAACCAGTACGAAGAGAAAAACTGGACATACTCCCGCGAAGCTATCATTACCGGGTTGCAGGACTGCGTGGCCCAAGTTTTGGCAGATGCTCAGCAACGTCACGGCGTACGCCCGACTCGTTTGGGGTCACTGGGTATCTCGGCCATGATGCACGGCTACCTAGCTTTCGGCGCGGATGGTGAACTGCTCGTTCCATTCCGCACCTGGCGCAACACCTCCACCGAGCAAGCCGCGGCCTTGCTTAGTGAAGAATTGAACTTCAACATTCCTCAGCGCTGGTCAGTAGCGCACTATTTCCATGCTGTGCTCAACAATGAAGAGCATGTTTCGCAGGTCGCTAAGCTCAACACCTTGGCAGGGTTTGTCCACGAACTACTCACCGGTTCCTTTGTCCTGGGTGTTGGCGATGCAGCTGGTATGTTCCCCGTAGATCCGGCCACCGGAACATACGACGCTCAGATGCTCTCGGCCTTTGACGCGCTAGCAGCACCACACGGAATCAGCACCGATCTTGCGGCACTTCTGCCAAAGGTTCTCCCCGCTGGAGGTGAGGCCGGCACGCTGAGTGAAACCGGCGCATTGCTGCTTGATCCCACCGGTGAACTGCAGGCTGGCAGCCCAGTCTGTGCGCCGGAAGGTGATGCTGGAACTGGCATGGTTGCCACCAATTCGGTGGCTCAGCGTACCGGCAACATCTCGGCAGGCACCTCGATTTTTGCCATGGTGGTCCTTGACTCGCCACTGAGCGAAGTGCACCACGAGATCGACGTGGTCGCTACCCCTGATGGCTATCCGGTAGCGATGGTTCATTGCAATAACGGCGCCAGCGAATTTGCTGCCTGGGCACAGGTCTTCAGCCAATTCGCCCAAGCGCTGGGGAGCGATGCTGATGAGAACGTGGTCTTTGAGACTTTGCTACGCGCTGCCCTCGATGGTGCCAGTGACGGCGCTGGTCTACTGGCCTACAACAACCTCTCGGGCGAACCAGTTGCTGGTTTGGCAGAAGGCCGCCCCGCGATTCTGCGCACCCCTGATTCCACCTTGAATCTGCCCAACCTCATGCGTGTACAGGTCTATGCCATGTTTGCCACTCTCAGCTTAGGTTTGCGCGTGCTCGGTGCCGAAGGTGTTGAGGTTAAGCAGATGTTTGCCCATGGCGGCATCTTCCGTACCGCGGGGGTCGCTCAGCAACTTTTGGCTGCGGCGATTAATACTCCTGTTGTGGTCGGGGACAGTGCCGGGCATGGGGGAGCTTGGGGCATCGCCGTATTGGCTGCCTACCGTAAACGTGTATTTGAGGGCATGAAGGCTGCTCTGCCCGAGTTCTTGAACTCTGAGGTATTTGCCAACGCCGCGCTACATGTAGCTGAACCGGTAGCTGAAGACCGTGCAGGATTCGAGGCCTACTTGAAAACCTACGAGGCTGGCCTGGCCATCCAGCACACCGCCATCACCACCATCTGATCTTCAGTTTCTGTTAAAAACGAAATGAGCAAGCAATGAATCAACGACGATCCTTGGATAGCTATCCGTTATCCATGCGCGAGGAAGTGCAGCAGGTCCGACAGGTTGTCGCGAGTCTTCACGCTGAACTACCCCGATACGAACTGGTGGTGTGGACCGCAGGCAACGTCTCCCAAAGGGTACGTCACCCCGAGGTCACCGATGGTAGCCAAGACCTTTTTGTGATCAAGCCATCGGGAGTTTCCTACGACGATCTGACACCCGAATCCATGGTGGTCTGCACCTTAGACGGGCAACTGCTAGACGGGGCGCACGCACCCTCCTCGGATACCGCGGCCCACGCTTACACCTACGAGCACATGCCAGAAGTTGGCGGAGTAGTACACACCCATTCCACCTACGCCACCGCGTGGGCTGCTCGCGGAGAATCCATTCCCTGCGTGCTGACAATGATGGCCGACGAATTTGGCGGTCCGATCCCCATCGGTCCCTTCGCCATTATTGGCGATGACTCTATCGGCCGAGGAATCGTGGCGACCTTGCGCGAATCGCGAAGCCCGGCAGTACTGATGGCCAGCCACGGTCCCTTCACCATCGGCAGGGATGCCCGGGCGGCAGTAAAAGCGGCGGTGATGTGCGAAGAAGTGGCTCGCACGGTGCATATCGCCCAACAACTCGGCGACCCGCAGCCCATCGACCAAGAAAAAGTTGATTCGCTATACGAGCGTTACCAGAACGTTTACGGACAGTAAGGACATCATGGCTAAGGCATATAACAACAAGGAAATTTGGTTCTTCACTGGAAGTCAGGACCTCTATGGCGAGGAGACGCTGCGCCAGGTGGCCCAGCAATCCACCGAGGTGGCGCAGGCATTGGATGCTTCCGTTGAAGTCCCGGCAAAGATCATCTGGAAGCCGGTGCTCAAGGACTCCGACTCCATTCGCCGCGCGATGCTCGAAGCGAATTCGGATGACAAGGTGCTCGGTGTGATCACCTGGATGCACACCTTCAGCCCGGCCAAGATGTGGATCAATGGACTCAAGGCTTTGCAAAAGCCGCTGTTGCACCTGCATACCCAGGCTAATGTCGAACTGCCCTGGGACTCCATTGACTTTGACTTTATGAACCTGAACCAGGCCGCCCACGGCGACCGCGAATACGCCTACCTGGCTACGCGATTGGGTGCAGCTCGCACCACCGTGGTGGGACACGTATCCAATCCTGTGGTGGCCCGCCGCGTGGGCACCTGGATTCGCGGCGCTGCCGGCTTTAATGCCGTGCAAAACCTGAACCTAGTCCGTTTTGGCGATAATATGCGCAATGTCGCGGTCACCGAAGGCGATAAGACCGAGGCGGAGATCCGCTTGGGTGTTTCGGTGAACACCTGGGCCGTCAATGACCTGGTGGAAGCCGTGGAAGCCGTGGCGGAAGCTGAGATTGATGCCCTCGTTGCCGAGTATGAGCGCGAGTACGACGTGGTGGAAGAGCTACGCGCTGGCGGCGCACGCCACGAGTCCCTGCGTTATGCGGCTCGCCAAGAAATTGCTTTGGAAGCGTTCTTGGGCGAAGTGAACGCCATGGCCTTTACCACCAACTTTGAAGATCTTGGCGGACTGAAGCAACTGCCGGGTCTGGCCGTTCAGCGTCTGATGGGTAAGGGCTACGGCTTTGGCGCGGAAGGCGACTGGAAGACTGCGGTGCTGGTTCGTGCGGCCAAGGTCATGGGTGAGGGTCTGCCGGGTGGAGCCTCGCTGATGGAGGACTACACCTACGATCTGACCGAAGGCAAGGAACTAATCCTCGGCGCTCACATGCTTGAAGTTTGTCCCTCATTGACCACCGCCAAGCCACGGGTGGAAATTCACCCGTTGGGCATTGGGGGCCGCGAAGATCCGGTGCGAATGGTGTTTAACGCCGATGCCACGCAAGGGGCTGTTGTGGTCTCTATGGCAGATATGCGCGAGCGCTTCCGCCTGACCGCTAACGTGGTTGATGTGGTGAGCCCACCGGCGGATCTTCCACACCTGCCGGTAGCCCGTGCGGTATGGAGTCCACGACCGAACTTCAACATTTCAGCTGAATCGTGGCTGGCTGCCGGCGGCGCCCACCATACGGTGATGTCCACCGCGGCGGGCATTGAAGCCTTCGAGATCTTCGCTGAAATTGCCGGCACCGAGCTGCTGGTCATTGATGAGGAAACGACGCGACGTAATTTCGCCCAGCAGATTCGGGTGAACCAGAGCTACTACCGACTGGCGCAAGGTTTCTAAATCTCAGCCGTTGTCTAGCGGTTTCTTGCGTTGACGGAGAGCAAAATCTCAGCGCCGTCAACGTAATGGGTAAGGAATCTTAATTTATCCAAAATTAGGGGTGGCCTAACACGTGTTGTTAGCGCTAACATAGTGTGAGCCCTGTCTCACTCGTAGAGAGTGGCACATTTTCAAGGAGGAAAAGATGGCATGGAATAGCTGGACCCGCAAAGCTGCGGCGACCATTGGTTCACTCGCATTGATCGGTTCACTGGCTGCCTGTGGCGGCAGTGGTGCAGGCGGCGGAGCAGGCGCTGGAGGCGGCGAGGAATCCAAGGCCCCAGAAGACATTAAGGTCGGCGTGGCAATGCCTACCGAAACTTCGGAACGCTGGATCGCAGACGGTAAGGCAGTGAAGTCACAGCTCGAAGAAGCCGGCTACTCGGTTGACCTTCAGTACGCGAACGACGACATTCCCACCCAGCAGCAGCAGATCGACCAGATGATCACCAAGGGTGATGACATTCTGGTGGTTGCTTCGATTGACGGTACTGCACTGTCCACCCAGCTGCAGGCAGCAGCCGACGCCAACATCCCGATCATCGCGTATGACCGCCTGATCAACGGCACCGAAAACGTCGACTTCTACGTCACCTTCGATAACTACAATGTCGGCGTGCAGCAGGCGACCTCACTGCTCACCGGCTTGGGTCTGTTGGATGCCGATGGCAAGAAGACTGACAAGAAGGGTCCGCTAAACATCGAGCTCTTCGCCGGTTCCATCGATGACAACAACGCACACTTCTTCTGGAAGGGTGCCATGGATACCCTCAAGCCATTCCTGGACGACAAGACCCTGGTGGTCAAGTCCGGACAGACCAAGATTGAACAGGCTGCCACCCTGCGCTGGAGCCAGGAAGAAGCCCAGTCCCGCATGGAGGACTTGATCACCGCTAACTACGCCGGTGGCAAGACCAAGATCGACGGTGTTCTCTCACCATTTGATGGTATTTCCCGTGGTGTGATTACCGCACTGTCCAACGCTGGCTACGGCAAGAACATCAAGGGTGGCCTTCCAGTGGTTAGTGGTCAGGACGCTGAAATCGCTTCGGTGAAATTGATCGACGATGGCGTTCAGTACGCCACCATCTTCAAGGACACCCGCAAGCTGGCTACCCAGGCAGTAGAAGCCGTCAAGGCCTACGCCGGTGGCGGCGAGCCAGAGGCCAACGACACCAAGAGCTACGACAACGGCAAGAAGGTCGTTCCATCCTTCCTGCTGAACTCGGACATCGTATACAAGGACAACATCAAGTCCCTGCTTATCGATTCCAAGTACTACACGGCAGAAGAAGTTAAGGCCGGCCGAAGCAAGTAGTCTCACACCGCTTCTTGGCCGCACTCCCTTACCGGGTGCGGCCGAGAAGCCCACGGTGGGCACAGCACACACCAAGGACGTCTGCACTATGGACACCACCATCCTGCAAATGCAGGAGATCACCAAGACTTTCCCCGGGGTTAAGGCGTTAGATAACGTCAACCTCTCGGTGAAGACCGGCGAAATTCACGCCATCTGCGGCGAAAACGGCGCCGGCAAATCCACCCTCATGAAGGTACTCTCCGGGGTCTACCCGCACGGTAGCTACGAGGGCCAAATCATCTTTGAAGGTGAAGAACTCAAGGCTTCGAGCATCAAGGACTCCGAAGCCAAAGGCATCGTGATCATCCACCAAGAACTGGCACTGGTGCCCTACCTTTCGGTGGCCGAGAACATCTTCCTAGGCAATGAAACCTCCCGTGGTGGCTTCATTGACTGGAATGAAACCAACCACCGCGCCGCCGATCTGCTGCGACGTGTGGGTCTAGACGAACTACCGATTACCCAGGTAGGTCAGCTAGGCGTGGGCAAGCAGCAACTGGTGGAAATCGCCAAGGCGCTGAGCAAAAACGTTAAGCTGCTGATCCTCGATGAGCCTACCGCGGCGCTGAACGACGATGATTCCGAGCACCTGCTGAACCTGCTGCGCGGACTGCGCGAACAAGGCATCACCTCGATCATCATTTCGCACAAGCTCGGTGAGATTGAAGATATCGCCAATACCACCACCATCATCCGCGACGGCCAGTCCATCGAAGCGCTGGACATGGCTGACCCGGCCTCCAACCAGAACCGCATCATCCGCGGCATGGTTGGCCGCGAACTCTCCTCGCGCTACCCAGATCGTGAGCCGAAGATTGGCGACGTGGTCTTTGAAGTGCGTGACTGGTCCCTACAACACCCGGTCCAGCAGGATCGAACCGTGGTGGATAACGCCTCGCTGAACGTGCGTGCCGGCGAGATCGTGGGCATCGCGGGTCTGATGGGCGCCGGTAGAACCGAGCTGGCGATGAGCATCTTTGGGCGCAGCTACGGCCGATATAGCAGTGGCAGTGTACTCATGGGTGGCAAGCAAGTAGATACCTCCACCGTGGAAAAAGCCATTAAGGCCGGCATCGCCTACGTTTCAGAGGACCGCAAGAAGTTCGGGCTGAATCTGATCGAAGATATCCGGGTGAACACCACCGCCGCGGGCCTAGGCAAGATCTCCTCCAACGGTTTTGTGAACGGCAATAAGGAAATCCAGATCGCCGAGCACTACCGCAAGTCCATGCGCATCAAGACCCCCAATGTGATGGCCAAGGTGGGCAATCTTTCTGGTGGTAACCAGCAGAAAGTGGTGCTGGGCAAGTGGTTGCACACCGCCCCGGAACTACTGATCCTCGATGAACCCACCCGCGGCATTGACGTGGGAGCCAAGTACGAGATCTACACGATCATCAATGAACTGGCCGCAGCCGGCAAAGCAGTTTTGGTGATCTCCTCGGAGCTGCCTGAACTACTGGGCATCTGCGACCGAATTTACACTCTGGCCTACGGGCGCATGACCGGTCAGCTGCCGGTGGCCGAAGCCACCCAGGAACGCCTCATGGAACTGATGACCATCGAGAAGGAAAGTACCCGATGACACTGTCAACCGAGTTGAAGGATATCTTCACCAAAAACCTGCGCACCTCAGGCATTTACATCGCCTTTGTGCTCATCATTGTGCTCTTCAGCATCCTGACCAACGGGCTGCTACTGAGCCCAACGAACATCACCAACATCGTCTTGCAGTACTCCTACGTGCTGATCCTGGCCTTGGGCATGATCATTGTGATCGTCGCCGGGCATATCGATCTTTCCGTCGGCTCCCTGGTGGCGCTGACCGGTGCAGTCTCCGCGGTGCTGGTCATCAAACACGATATGCCGTGGTGGGTTGGCATGCTCGCCGGCATCGCCGTGGGTGCGATCTGTGGTTTGTGGCAGGGCTTCTGGGTGGCCTACGTGGGCATCCCGGCGTTCATCGTGACCCTGGCCGGCATGTTGCTCTTCCGCGGTTTGACCTACGAGGTGCTCAACAACGTATCCCTGTCCCCATTCCCGGGTGAATATGGGCAGATCGCCGGTGGCTTCCTGAACGGACTGCTCGGCGGTTACGGCTTTGATACCTTCACCCTGGTGATCGGCGTGATCGCAGTAGCCGGTCTGGTGTACTCGCAGTGGCGCAACCGTCAGGGCCGTATTAAGTACGGCCAGAGTGTTGAGTCCATGGCGATGTTCGCCGGCAAAAACGTGATCACCGCGATCATCATCCTCTGGTTCTTCTGGCAGATCGCCACCAGCCGTGGCATGCCAATCGTACTGATCATCTTGGCCGTACTGATCCTGGGCTACCACACGCTGACCACCCGCACCGTTTTTGGCCGTCACGTTTACGCCATCGGTGGCAACCTCTCGGCAGCCAAACTCTCGGGTGTGAACGTGAAGAAGATCAACCTGTGGATCTTCATCAACATGGGCCTGCTCGCCGGTGTGGCCGGCGTAGTCTTCTCCTCGCGTTCCAATGGTGCCCAGCCCGGCGCCGGCAACATGTTTGAGCTCGATGCCATCGCAGCCTGCTTCATCGGTGGAGCGTCAACCACCGGTGGTGTGGGCCGGGTGACCGGTGCGATCGTCGGTGGCTTGGTGATGGCGGTGCTCTCTAACGGCATGCAGCTAATGGGTGTGGGTGCTTCCACACAGCAGATCGTCAAGGGTATTGTGCTGCTATTGGCAGTTGCCTTTGATATCTACAACAAGCGTCGCGCAGGCGCCACCAGCTAAGCATCACGCGCGCACAAGAAATTGACCGTTGGGCCCTTCCACATTGACGTGGGGAAGGGCCCAACGCGCGCAGAAATGAGGAATCATGTCCGGTATTAATGGCCAGGTGTTAACGCTGAAGGCCCACGGCTTCACCGCAGAAATTGCTACCCTTGGCGCCACCTTGGTCAGCCTCGAATACCAGGGCCGTCCACTGGTGCGAGCCTTTGATCCGCTCGGTGAGCGACCGGCCTACTCGGGGGCCATCCTTGCCCCGTGGCCCAATCGGGTTACCGACGGCAACTACCGGTGGGATGGTGTGCAGTACCAGTTGCCGCTGAGCGAACCGGCCCGTGGCCACGCCCTGCATGGTTTAGTGACCGATGATCTTTTCACGCCCGGTGAGCACGCCGACCAGTCGCTCGAACTACGCACCACCATTAGCCCCAGCGAGGGCTATCCCTTTGAGATCCAGCTGGCGATCACCTACCAACTCGAAGCTCAAGGACTGCGAATCACCGCCGCAGTCACCAATAATGGCAGCCAGGCAGCCCCGTTCGGCTGGGGTTCGCACGCTTACCTCGTAGCCCCGGGCAAGAATGTTAATGGTTGGAACTTGAGCCTGCCTGCTCAACGCGTGCAGCTGATCGAAGGTGAGCGGCTCTTGCCCAAAGACGTGGTCAGCGTTGACAGTACCGAGCTAGATTTCCGAAGTGCCCGGGTCGTCGGGGACACCTTTATCGACCACGCCTACACCGGGTTGGACGCTGGCGAAGACCAGCTGATCCGTGCAGTACTTACCGATGAAAATGGCATTGGTTCGCAGGTCATTTGGGATGAGACTCAACCGTGGGTGCAGATTCACACCGCAGACCGCGATGATCCGGAATTGAACCGTACCGGATTGGCCATTGAGCCGATGACCTGCCCGCCCGGTGCCTTCAACTCGGGCGAAGACGTGATCCGGTTGGAACCAGGATCCAGCCACCAGACCAGCTGGGTGATCGCTCCGGCGTAGGTCGACTGAGTGTTCCAACAAAACCAGTGACCCACCGCGTCTATTTCCTCGCTGACGGTGGCTGGGCAGCTGTCGCGGACCATGGCCAGCCACATATGCACAGTCTGCCCCAGGACAGCTTAGTATTCGACAAGCCCCAAAGGAACTGGGAGGATCGGACCATGCACTTCTTGGCTGAAGCTATTCGCCTGGCAGATTGGCGCCGCGCGTCAACGTACGTTTGGGTGCCATTTCTGGCTTGGGTCCTTGCCGCCCTGACAACCAATTTGATCCTAATATTGGCTGGGGGACCGGATGCCCACTGGCGAATACTCGCCTCGCTCACGGCAGGAACCGTAGCCTCGTACTGCGCGCGAAGCATTGTCTCCAAAAAGCGCGGGAAGGCAGCTGAACCTGAAAGTTAGGTTCGAGCTACGTCGCGCAATAAGGGTGCGACGAGGGCATGACGGCCAGGTTTTGGGCTCGTGCAAAGAATGCCGTTCGCCCTATAGCTGCAGCTTGAGCCCCACGTGGCTCTTTTCGTACCCGAGCCGTTCATAAAATTCGTGCGCTCGCAGTCTGGAAGTATCAGTTGTTAACTGCGCTAGCAGAGCACCGCGAGCTCGGCCATGCGCGTGAGCCCATTCGAGCATCGCCCGGCCAACGCCATGCGAGCGTTCGCTGGCGGCCACGCGCACCCCTTCAATCTGCAAACGAGTGGTGCCCTGACGGGACAGCCCCGGAATGATCGAAAGCTGCATGGTCCCCACGACGGTATCCTCTTGGTCGCGCACCACCGCAAGGTAGTGGGTGGAATCGCGGCTGATCTTATCGAAGGCCCGCTCGTAGGTGGTGATCTCTTGCCCTTCGCGCGAGGCGCCCAACTCGTCATCCGACAGCAGTGCGACAATGGCTGGTACATCGGAGCGTTCGGCACGCTGCACCCGATACTGCCGCTCGCCCAGGCGAAGCAACCCTCCCACCGAGGCGCGCGCCTGTGAACGAAGCTTGAGGATCAGCGCATCCAGCCATCCGCCCACATGTTCGCGGCCTTCCGGAGTATCGGGGTAGCGGCAGCGCAGGTGCAGGCCGGCATCATCGAGGATGAACCACAACATCACCCCGTCGGTACGGATGCTCGCACCAATGTACTGGGCTTCGAGGCCGATGGAATCCACGCGCACCGGCAGTCGGCGCAAATCCAACCAGGAAATGGCGAACATGCCAGGTTCCTCCGGCATGCCGCCCCATGGTTCAAGGATTTCTTCCAGTGGCCAGGAACCAAGTTTGACCGCTTCCTTCACGGCTGCAGCGCAGGCGCTCGGGGTCGGGTCAGCAGACTCAATGACCGAGTTGGTGATGAACCACCCCACCGAGTCATCCCACCGGTGATCGTAACGGCTATGCACCGGGAAGACCGCGCGCAGTGGTGCCTGTGCGAGTTCTTGGGTTACCGCGGTCATCGCCGAGATCACGGCGGTGAGTGTAGAGACCGAATCTTCCTTGGCTTGAGCAGCAAAGGCGGCACTGTCATCAACATCCAGCACGTCGCGAACTTCAACGCGCTCGGCATGGGGCACCGGTTCGCCCAGTGGCAACGGGAAGCGTGGCATGACCGAACCGCTAGCTTCCAGCACTTCGGCCCAACGCTGGTGTACCTCGAGCGGGGCGCGCTCACGATTCACCAATTCGCGAGTGTGCTCGGTGAAGCTGGCGGCCTGTAGCGGTTGCGGGTTCTCTTCCTCATCAGAAAGACTCAGTGCGCGCAAGAGATCTCGGGCGATCACCAGCATGGACCACATGTCCACGTGTGAATGATCCGAAGCTATGACCACCGTTGATTCCAGCGCGGTTTCTAGCAGGCACAGGCGATGTGAGGGAGTGTTGAGCGGAGCGCAGAACTGATCAAAAACATCACGCAAGGCGTCGTTCATCGACTGCCCAGTAGCCACCGGATGCTGCACCCACGAGCCAGGACCTACCGTGATCTCCTCCAGATGAAGCTCGCCGTGCGCATCTTGGCTGAAGGCAGAAAGTAGCGTCCCGTGACGGTTGATCACTTCCAGCCACGCATTAGCGAGGTCATCTAGTTCGACCTTGGCCGGCAGCCTGAAGCTAATGGCCATCCACGAGCCGGGGCGTTGCCCCAAGGAGACATGACGGCGCTGATCAAAGGAAATGGGCAGCTCAACTCCGGTGCGCGTCGCACTTACGTCGTAACCGCGCAACTTTCCGAAGGGCAAGCGTAACTGTGCAACGTTCGTCAGTCTCATGGCGTTATCCTATTACCCAAGATCGAGTATGACTGAAGCGAGCGCGGATTATGGCGAAATTTAGTGTTGAAGGCGCCCAGCTTGCCGTTGAGCTCAGCGATGAGGGCGGTCACCCGGTAGTTCAGCTTCACGGGCTGACCTCCAGCAGGGCACGGGACCGCGTACTGAATATGGACCTGGGGCGTGGACTGAGCGGCACCAGATTGCTTCGTTACGATGCCCGTGGGCACGGCCAATCCACCGGGCGCACCAACGCAGAGGACTACGAGTGGAAGAACTTGGCCGATGATCTGTTGGCCCTGCTCCATGAATACTTCCCCAATGAGAAGGTCTACGGTGTGGGTCAATCCATGGGTTGCGCCACCTTGTTGTACGCCGCGATCAAAGAACCAGAACGCTTCTGCGGCCTGACGCTGTTGCTTCCGCCCACCGCGTGGGAGTCCCGCAAGGCAAAGTCGCAGGCGTATCTGCGCAACGCTGACTTGTTGGAAGCCGAAGGTTGGGATGCTTTCATTCAGGCCGATATTGACGCGCCCGTTCCACCAGCCACGGTAGGTAATCCGGTGACGGTCCCAGATAATTCCCTGGAGCTATTGCCCACGATCTTCCGCGGTGCCGCGGCCAGCGACCTGCCGCAGCTAGCCGACCTCGCCCGGGTGACCATCCCAACGCATATTCTGGCGTGGACCGAAGACCCATCTCACCCGGTGACTACCGCTCAAGCATTGTTGTATGCATTGCCCCAAGCAAAGCTACAGGTGGCCAGCACCCGCGAAGAAGTTAACGCGTGGCCACAGATCCTGATGGATGATGTCACCAAACATGGTGCCCTGCATTCATCGGAGCCGGTGCACTAGTTTCTGCGTAATTCAGCGGCAATCTGATCCATGGTCACTGCGATGGCTAGGGACTCGTCTAAAGGCATCACGGGGGATTCAGTCAGGCCCTCGCCGAGGCACCAGGCGACATGGGCAGCTTCCCAGCCCAGCCCTCGTGCGGGGGAATCCTGAGTGAATTTTTGAGTGTCGAGAATACTTCCATCGCTACCGCGTAGTACCAGCTTCGAACCAGCATAGATTGGCCGTTCTACTTCCAAACTCGCTTCAGTGCCGGCAATCCACGCGGCCTGCGGCGAGTCAGTTTCGATGCTGCTGAAGATATTGGCGGTGGATCCATCATCGTTGGCAAGCACCGCAGTGAAAGACGCATCAACCCCTGTCTGCGTCATTCGGCCAGAGGCATGAAGTAGTTCTTTGGCCGGGGAGACCATGGCGCTGAAGGCGATGGGATAAATACCAACATCAAGCAGGGCACCACCGCCGAGTGCTGGATCATAGATTCGCGAGGTGAGGTCCTCCGGAAATTTTGCCCCAAAATCTGCGTGGATTGAGATGATCCTGCCGAGCATTCCGGAAGCGATCACTTGCTGGATGACGTTGCCGACCGGTAGAAGCCGAGACCACATGCCTTCCATGACAAAGACGCCGGCCGCTCTTCCAGCATCGATTACCTGACGGGTCTGCTTCGCATTCAGTGTCATGGGCTTTTCAACCAGGACGTGTTTGCCTGCACTGATGGCCTGCATGGCCAGATCTGCGTGCCCACTGTGCGGAACGGCGATATAAATAACGTCCACGGCCGGGTCCTCGATGGCCTGGGTATAGGAATCGTAGGCCTGCGTGGCGCTGTCGCCGTATCTCTTGGCGAACTGTTCTGAACGCTCGAAGCTCCGTGATCCCACGGCTGAAATCCGCGAACGCGTCAGGGTATTCAGCGAGTGTCCGAATTCCGCAGCGATCCAGCCTGGACCGAGAATTCCCCAATTCAGCGCAGGGGCCTTGCGAGGATGTTGCAGGGTGGAGGCGGGCAAGACTAACGGCATGGACTCTCCCATTGGGTTGGCGTAAGTCATTGCCATTCACCCTAGTGGCAACCATAGAAAGTTCACAGTGCTGGCAGGGGTGATCCTCTATTGGCATTCCTAGGCTGGTGATGCACGCTTAGAACACCTTTACTCTTAGGAGCATCATGAATCCCTCACCACGCTGGTTTGGCTCTCGTCCCTTGCCCCGACCAGAAGAAGATCTTGAAGATCAGGGTTTGGCCTTTGACGTAGGGACCTTGATTGAACGACGCAAGGTCCTGGCGGGTGTGGGACTGGGCGCGGTGGGGCTGGCGCTGACAGCCTGCGCGCCAACGAGCCAGTCCAGCTCGTCATCGTCCTCCTCGTCGGAAGAAATCCCAGATGAAACTGCTGGTCCGTACCCGGGTGACGGGTCCAACGGGCCGGATGTGCTGGAGGAAAGTGGCATCGTACGTAGCGATATACGCTCCAGCTTCGGCGAAAGCACCACCACCGCCGAAGGTATCCCGATGAACCTAGAGCTGACGATTGTGGACATGGCCAACGGCAACAAACCCTTTGAAGGTGTCGCGGTGTACGTGTGGCATTGTGACCGTGATGGCGAATATTCGATGTACTCCACCGGTTTGGAGAACGAGAACTACCTGCGTGGGGTGCAAGTGGCCGACGCCGACGGCGTCGTGAAATACACCAGTATCTTCCCGGCTTGTTATACCGGGCGTTGGCCGCACATTCACTTTGAGGTCTACCCCGACACCAAGTCGATCACCGATTCCACCAATGCTATTGCTACCTCTCAGGTGGCGTTGCCCAAGGATATTTGTGACGCCGCATTCGCGACTTCCGGATATGAAAAGTCAGTCACCAATATGAAGAGCCTGAGTTTGGAGACAGACAACGTCTTCGGTGATGACGGGGGAGTTAAGCAACTGGGCACGGTGACGGGTGACGTGAGTTCCGGCTACACGGTGAAGCTGACGGTGAATGTTGATACCACGACGGAACCAACTAGTGGTTCGGCGCCCGGCGGTGGCGGTGGCGGCATGGGCGGTGGAACCCCACCTTCGGGCGCGCCGGACGGTACACCACCATCCGGTGGCCCTGGTGGTCAGGGTGGAACGCCTCCATCGGGTGCACCGTCGATGCCATCCGATGACGCGACGGCGCCCAGCTCGCCGTCCACCGGATCCAATACCTGACACACGAAAGCCAGCGGGAGTTGCAACTTCTCCCGCTGGCTTTGTGCTGCTTGTTTGTCTCAGCTGACGACGATGCGTGCAAAGCGCGTGAGCTGTTCACCGTCATTGATGTAGGTGAAGTCTTGATCCGTCGCAAAGGCGTAATGCTCTCCGGCCTGAACCGTGACAGTTTCTGTTGTGGTCTCGATGCGCAGGGATCCTTCGAGAACCAGGACCATTTCTGACCAGCCGGCTGGGTCTGGTTCGCCCACATAGCACTCGGTTGGCATGAGCGTCCAGATCAGCAGTTGCGCTTCCTTGCTGGCGGGAACAGAGGCCATCATGGTCGCCACACTGCCTGGGAGCTGTCCCCTCCAGACGATTTCGTTGATGGAAGACCGGGGTGCCGAAGGCTCGGCGACCAAGTCGACGAAGGTGACGCCCAAGGATTCAGCCAGACGGTCCAGCCCGGTAAGGCTGATATTTGCTTCGCCTGCTTCAAGCTTGATCACCGTGCGTCGGCTAACTCCGGACTGGTCGGCAAGGGCGGCTTGGCTGAGTCCGGCGGCGAGCCGGAGGCGGCGGACGTTTCGACTGAGGTGTGTCAGAACATCTGAACTGTCACTGGGTTGCATGTGAACTATTATTCACCATAGTATTGTGCATTATGTTGCACAATGATTTGAAGTGGCGAGGATTCTCCCGCCAAGAAGCGGTATTGGTTCTTGCCACGGTCATTTGGGGCGCGACGTTCCTGATCATTCATATCGCTGTCCAATACAGCGGTCCCTGGTTTTTTGTCGGCATGCGCTTCATTACTGCAGGAATCATTAGCGCCCTGCTGTTCGCACGCGTACTCAAAGGGCTCACGCTCAAAGAGGTGATGGCAGGGGTGGCCATTGGCGTGATGATTTTCTTCGGCTATGGACTGCAGACTGCAGGCTTGCAGACGGTCAATAGCAGCACCTCAGCGTTCATCTCTGCACTCTATGTTCCCCTGGTTCCCTTGCTGCAATGGGTTGTTTTCCGCAAGAAGCCGGGACTGCTTACATGGATTGGCGTAGCCCTGGCATTCATCGGCCTAGTGCTCTTAGCGGATCCCGGGAGCGTTGGATTCAACTTTGGCACGGGGGAACTGGTGACAGTCATCAGTACCCTGCCAATAGCGTTAGAAATCATTCTCATTGGCTGGTTTGCTGGCAAGGTGCACCTCGGGCGTGTCACCGTTGTTCAGTTATTGGTGGCCGGGATGCTCGGATTTCTTGCTGTTCCACTAACTGGCGAACAAGTTCCAGAGTTCTCATGGGTGTGGGTAATTGCCTCTGTTGCGCTGGGCGTTGCAAGCTGCATGATTCAACTTGCGATGAACTGGGCGCAAAAATCGGTGACACCTACCCGCGCGACAATTATCTACGCTGGCGAACCGGTGTGGGCAGCAATTATCGGCAGAATCGCAGGTGACCGGTTACCCCCGATCGCCATTGTGGGAGCGCTGTTCATTATTGCCGGTTCGCTAGCCAGCGAGCTGCGACCGCGGCGAAAAGGCGAAGCCAAGGCTGCGCAAGATGCCACTGAAAATGTTGAAGTTTGAACCTGGCGAGGTTGTATCAAAACCTATTTACTGGTCAGTAACAACGTCATAAGATGGCCGTATGCTGACGCAGAACATCGCCGGCGAATCCGTGCGCATCCTTGTGACCACCCGAGATAGCGTGCAGGCCACAGTCTTTCGGCCGTACGCCGAGATCACCGGAGTTCTGATCATTCATCCAGCTACTGCCACTCCGCAAGGTTTCTATCGTGCGTTCGCGCAATCTGCCGCGAGCCGGGGATTGCTAACCATCACCTACGACTATCGAGGCATCGGACTTTCGGGATCTCCCAAGGATCAACCTGAGATCAAAATGCGTGACTGGAGCCAGCGATGACCTTTGGGCTGCACCCAAACCGATGGATCTGCTCACCAAGCACATCACCGGTGCCCCGGTGGAACGTCGCACCTACACCCCAGGAGAATTGGGTGCCAAGAAAGTTGGACACCACGGGCTGATGAAACGAGGCGTGGGAGAACCAGTCTGGGAGGACATCCTCGACTGGTTCACCCGCTAAAAATCGACGGCGTTTTTCAGCACCGGTAACTGCTTCCGCGCTTTGTCGACCAATCCAAGGTCCAGCTCCACGATCAGCAATTCAGGTTCAGCGCTAGCCTGGGCAATAACTCGACCCAGCGGATCCACCACGAGAGAATGCCCCACGCCTAATGGCGCCGTTCCCGACACCGGCTGCCCAACGCTCAACGGATCAGCCTGATCCACCGCCACAATAAACGTGGTCGAATCCAAGGCGCGGGCCGTGGCTAGGGTAGTCCACTGCTCAACTTTGCCGTCGCCCGCACCCCACGAAGCGCACACAATGTTCACCGTTGCGCCGGAATTGGCATGGCGGATGAACAACTGTGGGAAGCGCAGGTCATAACAGGTGGCCACACCTAAAACCTGGCCCTCATGCTCAAACTGCACTGGCGCACTGCCCGGGGTCACCGAGCCGGACTCGGCGTAGCCGAAGGCGTCATAGAGGTGGATCTTGTCGTAGTGGGTATCTGCTTCGGGCCCAGCGACCAGCAGGGTATTGCGAACCCGACCCTCGTCTCCCGGGGTGAACATTCCGGTAACAATAGTGATGTCAAGATCTCGGGCTTGCTGGCGAACCATCGAGGCCCAGGGTCCCTCCGATGGTTCAGCCACCGCGGCAAGCTCATTACCAAACGCCACCTGCATCGCTTCCGGGAAGATGACCAAGGAAGCTCCAGATTCTTTGGCCTCTTTGGCGTGGTCTCGAATGATTGCCAAGTTTTGCTGCGGGTCAGGCGTGCTCAGTACCTGAGCGAGAGCAATTTTCATTGGGCATCCCCCTCCTGTGACATCTGCACTTCCTCGCGTCCCTTGGAAACCGACATGATGTCGGCCTGGCGCTCGCCGTCCACCCGAGCAGCAAGCTCGTTGAGTTGGGTCATTGATTCGGGCGATAGCCGTAGATTCAGTGACTCCAAATTGTCATCGAAGTGGTGCGCATAGCGAGTCCCGGGGATGGGGGACACCGCAACGTTCTGCAGCGTGGCCTGCTCATAAACCCACGCCAGAGACACCTGCGCCTCGGAGAAGCCTTCGCGTGCAGCTACCTCTTCGATCACGTCGAGCAGCCGATCGTTATTCTCCATGCACGAATCCTCGAAACGAGGGAAGTTGCGACGCACGTCGGTCATCTCTAGTTCTGACTTTGCGAAGACTTGACCGGTGAAGTAACCACGTCCCAACGAGGCGTAAGTTACTAGACCTACGCCCAGTTCGCTGGCGGTTGGGATCAGCCAGCGTTCAATGTCACGGCTGAAGATGGAGTATTCCATCTGGATCGCGGTGATGGGGTGTACCGCGTGGGCGCGACGCAGCTCGTTGGAGGTCACCTCAGAGAGGCCAACGTGGCTGATCTTTCCTGCCTCCACCAATTCCTTATATGCGCCGACCGTGTCTTCAATCGGGACCCGGCTATCAACCCGATGGTAGTAATACAGATCGATATGCTCCACGCCCAAGCGCTGCAGGCTCTCATCCACACATTTCTTGATGAACGCGGGGTCGCCGTTAGCGCGGGGATCTCCTGGATTTTTCGGGCGCACGATGCCTGCCTTGGTGGCTAGGGTGACTTCGTCGCGACGAGTCTTAAGGACTTCGGAAAGCAAGGATTCGTTGTGTCCGGCACCGTAGATATTGGCGGTGTCGAGGAAAGTGATGCCATTGTCTAGGACATGGTTCAGCGTGCGTAGCGATTCGGCATCGTCGGCCGAACCATAAGCGCTGCTCAGTGACATGCATCCGAAGCCCTGGGGTGTGACATGTAGTCCCTGACCCAAGTCGATCGTGCTGATTGTGCTCTGGGATCCCATATCAGTCCTTTACCGTGAGGTGGTTACCTTCTATCGAGCCTATCTAAGTAGTACTCAACGAGCATCAACATCGGGGGAATATTGAGAAGCGTGAATGCTCCATAGCGCGACACGCCTAACCAAATCAATGGCTGATCTGATTAAAGAGACGGTGTCTCAATGTCGAGCAGGGAAGGCAGAGTAAAATTTTTCCCATGGGCAGTGAAGTTCGCGATCGGGTGCGCGAGAAGATGAAGATCGAGTTGGCGCAACAGGTGTATACCGTTTTCGCCGAACGAGGTTTAGAGAACGTCACCGCCCAACAAGCTGCTCAAGCCGTAGGCATTTCCCGTGCAACCTTCTTCAGATATTTCTCATCCAAAGAGGATGCTGTGGTCACCGCCTTGCGGTCAATGAACCTGCACTTCTCCCAGACGCTGGAAGCAATGGCTTCCTCACCCAGCGAGAGTCTGTTGGAACTGCTGCGTCTGAGCTTTGAACCAACCGTCGTTGCCGCCGAACAGGATCCCGCTTCCATACGGGCACGGGTGGAGCTGGTGTGGAGTACTCCCGCCTTACGCGCTAGCTGGCAAGAATCGCGCCGAATGCAGCAGGCGGAACTCGCTCACGGCTTGGCTGCTTTCTGCGCCAATTACCGCTTGGCGGAAACGTCGGCATTGCTGGCCCTGACGCTTTTTGACCACGCTTTGGTGCGCTGGATCGAGACGCCCGATGGATCCCTTCGAGCAATCCTCGACGAGGCATTCGACTTTGCTTCCATGATTGACGACCGCTGGTCGGTATCGACTCGGGTCTAGCTAGATAAGCTGACCCTAGCTAGAACTTGCCGTCAGGTTGCTGGGAAAATGAAAGCGGTGTCATCCACCAAATCCCCGAGCAGGATTGCGAGCAAATAGTTATGAGCATGGAAAGCGCCGCTTGGCATTCACTATGGAAGCTATCTGGTGACAAAGGCAGGGTCTATGCGCCAACGACGCCCAAGCGAGTATTGAAATTTGCTGCAGGCTATAAGTCTCGACTACTCGTCTTTGTGCTTTTCTCGGTGATCGCTGCTGTACTTGCCGTTATTACTCCTGTACTAGCCGGACGAGTAGTGGACGAGATCGTTGCGCAGTCCGGCGTACGTACCATTGCTAATTTGGCGATCATCATGGCGGTAATCGCCGTCCTTGATGCGATTACCTCTATCGTGGTGCGTTGGTTCTCCTCAAAACTGGGCGAAGGCATTATTTATGACTTGCGCACCGCAGTCTTCGACCACGTACAGAAAATGCCGGTGGCATTCTTCGCTCGCACTCGAACCGGCGCATTGGTCAGTCGACTGAACAACGACGTCATCGGCGCACAATCGGCCTTCGCCGGAACTCTCTCGGGGCTCGTGTCCAATACCGTTGCGCTCATTCTGACCGCTGCGGTCATGTTCACCACCTCATGGCAAGTCACGCTCATTGCACTAGTCCTCTTGCCGGTCTTCCTGTTGCCCGCACGTCATTTTGGGAAGTCTGTAGCGCTGTTGCGTCGCGAATCTGCAGAGCTGAACGCGAGTATGGGCAACCAGATGACCGAACGCTTCTCCGCTCCGGGCGCTACCTTGATCAAGCTCTTTGGCAGCCCGCAGGATGAATCAAAGATGTTCGCCCAGCACGCTGGCAGGGTCCGCGATATCGGCGTGAAGATGACCATGCGCCAGTTCTACTTCGTGACCGCGTTGACTTTGGTGGCAGCCTTGGCACTCGCGTTGGTGTACGGTTTGGGTGGCATGTATGCGGTGCGTGGCGAACTGGCTGCCGGCGATATTGTCACCTTGGGTATGTTGCTCACCCGCCTTTACACACCACTGACTGCGCTGGCTAACGCCCGAGTTGAAATCACCAGCGCACTGGTGAGCTTCGACCGCGTCTTTGAAGTTTTGGATCTGGAACCGCTGATTGCCGATGCTCCTAACGCCCGTCGCCTCGAGGTCGGAGCGCCCATTCCGGTGAAATTCGATCACGTGAACTTCTCCTACCCCAGTGCAGACAAGGTCTCGCTGGCTTCACTTGAAGAGGTCGCCGTCCTAGATACGCGTGGCGGTGAAGAAGTCCTACACGACATAAATTTCGAGATTCCAGCAGGACAGACCTTCGCCCTGGTCGGCTCCTCTGGCGCGGGCAAATCCACGGTCGCCTCTTTGCTAGCACGACTTTATGATGTCGATTCCGGAAGCGTGCAATTGGCCGGAGAGGACATCCGCGAGCTGAAGCTCGACTCTTTGCGTACCACCGTCTCGATGGTGACCCAGGACGGACACCTCTTCCACGAAACCATTCGTTCTAACCTGACTTTGGCCCGCCCCGAAGCTAGCGATGAGCAGATTTGGGAAGCCCTAGAACGTGCACGACTTCTACCTGTCATTCAATCTCTGCCCGATGGCCTAGATACGGTAGTGGGCGAGCGTGGTTACCGGCTCTCCGGCGGTGAACGTCAGCGTATGACCATTGCTCGCTTGCTACTAGCCGCCCCACAGGTAGTCATCTTGGATGAGGCCACCGCTGCTCTGGACTCCGCTAATGAAGCAGCAGTGCAGGCTGCTTTGGCTGAGGCATTGGAAAACCGTACGGCTCTGATTATCGCTCACCGTCTGTCCACTATCCGTTCCGCTGACCAGATCCTTGTAGTGGAGGCCGGGCAGATTATTGAGCGTGGTACCCACGCCGAACTTCTGGCTCTTGGGGGGCGCTACACCGAACTCTATGAAACCCAATTCGCGCAGTAAATCCGTACTGCTAGTGTTGCTAACCAAAATACTTGAGGAGGATCCCTGCAGTGGCACCCGCTGACGATCTAAGCGCATCCGAGCGTGCATACAGGCTGATCCGTGACGGAATTTTGGACGGAAGCTACGCGCCAGGCACGATGGTCGGCGAGGCATCTTTGGCCAAGGACTTTGAGCTTAGCCGTACTCCGGTCCGCTTGGCGCTGGGCAGGCTCCAGCAGGAAGGGTGGATCGAAATCTTTCCGAAGCGCGGCGCTTTGGTCAAAGGACTGACCGGCCGCCAGATTGCCCAGCTGGCCTCCACGCGCTTCCTCCTTGAATCAGTCTCGGTGCTTGAAGCTTCACAGGCTCAACGCGAAGTGGTTGCCCAACGCCAGCAGCTTTCGATCCAGGCACAAGAAGCGGCCCTGACATCAGGGGACCTGCGTGAATTTGTTGACCTGACCATCGAGTTCCACCGTGGTTTTGTTCAGGTAGCCGGGAACGACGTGCGGGTTGAGCTTTATGATCACTTGGCTGATCGCCATCGTTTTGCGCTCTTTGCCAGTGCCGAGGAGATGCTCTCGCGGAGGGAAGAGATTATCGCGGAGCACCGCGAGTTGGTCAGTCTCATGCTGGAGAATAATGGCGATGGATTCAAAGCCGGTCTAGGTGCGCACATCTCCGATAGTGGCGTAGAGCAGTAACGAAATATACTGGGATACAACATGTATCCCAGTTTGTTCTACACTGAACTTGGGGAAGGTGCTGGCCTTTCGAGTGACGAGTAGAAAGGCGCATGCCGTGAACGAGCTGACGCGTAGCAAGGTGCAGCAGCGAACTTTGTGGGTGCTTGCCGTCTCTCAGATCTTTGGAACCATCGGCGTGGGTGTGGCCCCATCGATCGGCATTCTTCTTGCTGAAGAAGTCACCTCAAGTGAAGCGTGGGCCGGTCTTGCCCGTACGGCCAGTACCTTGGGCGCTGCTTTGCTGGGGCTTCCACTAGGAAATTTGGCGGCACGATTCGGCCGTCGATTCGCGCTGAGTAGCGGCTGGTGGCTGGCAGCCCTTGGTGCGTTATTGCTGGTCCCGGCAGCCCAATTTCAGCTTGTCGTCCCACTTTTTGCGGGACTGCTGTTGATCGGTTCGGGCTCAGCCATTAGCCTTCAAGCCCGCTTCGCCGCCACCGACCTAGCCAGCGATGATCACAAGGGTCGTAGCCTGGCGCTGATTGTTTGGGTGGGAACCATCGGAACGGTGCTCGGGCCAAACCTTGGCATCCCGGGCCGCATGATTGGCGATGCTACCGGCCTGCACGTGTATGCCGGCGCGTTCTTGATTGCGGGCGTAGCGATGGTGCTGGCGGGATTGTTGGTGTTCCTCTTGATGCGCCCGGATCCACTATTGCTGAATCGCCAAAGTGATCAGCTAGCCGGAGCCGCGCTTCCTGCCCGTCAACGAGGTGGGCTGAAGCGTTTCGCTCTCGAACTGCGTGCCAATTCGCGAGCACGCTACGCGGTGGTCGCGATCCTCAGCGCACAAATTGTCATGGTGGCCATCATGACCATGACCCCAATTCACATTACGCACCACGGCGGCACCGTATCCTTGGTGGGCATCACCATCTCGCTGCACATCCTTGGCATGTATGCGTTGGCTCCGTTGGTGGGCTATGTGGCCGACCGGTGGGGCAACCGATTTTCCATTGGGGTTGGTCTGCTGATCTTCGCCGGTTCGCTTCGGGCCGGTGGCCTGCATCCCGAAAAGATGGGGTGGATCATGACCAGCCTCATTCTCCTTGGCATCGGCTGGTCCTTTATCAACGTGTCAGGTTCCGCTCTGTTCGCGAAGGTGATCAGCAAGCAAGATCGCGCGTCGGTTCAGGGTGGGGTTGATGCGCTGTCCAACCTTTGTGGTGCCGCGGCCGCGTTTGCCGCTGGTCCGCTGATGGCGCTCAGTTCTTTCTCGGCGCTGACCATCGTTGCAGCCGTCGTTTTGCTTCCGCTGGCTGTCATGACGGTGCGCCACCAAAAGTAAGGTCAAAAATTCTCGACCAGGCAGTAGCTTTGATGACCCCAGCCCCTGCCAGCGTCCAGCTAGTCTTGCTAATGTCGTCTGTAAGTAGGCAGGAGCAGCCATGACTCACAACGAAGATCGATACTTTGACCCAATGATCCATGACGTCATGCGGGAACTAAGTAACCAATTGGTCGGACGTTATAGCGCCTGGGAAGACCAAGCGGGTACTGATCGCGAGGCTGAACACTGGCGCGCAGAGTGGCTTCGCGTTCGGAGCGAGATTCGCCAGGTCAATCCACGTAGCCAAGCGGCTATCGAAGCGAAGACCGATGAGCTGCGCCGGATTCTGCGCGAACTACCCGAACATGCGCCGAGGTTCTAATGAATGAAGGTATTTGAGCAAGAAATCAAAGCGATATCCGATCGTTAGTCGGCTGCCGCCACCAGTTGCACGCCCAGTTCACTAGCTGCCGCCTGTAGTACAGGTACCGCAGACTTAATGAATTTTTCATCCACGCGCGTGACCGGTCCGGAGACCGAGATCGCCATGGGGGTGGGTGCGCCAGGAACCGGAACGGCGATGCATCGCACGCCCAATTCCTGCTCTTCCTCATCGATGGAGTAGCCGCGTTCGCGGGTGGCTTCCACATCGGTGAACAGTTTGCCCAAGGTCGTGATGGTGTTGGCCGTCTTTGGTGGCATGCCTGCCTGGGAAACCAAACGCTGCACTCGTTCATCATCAAGTACCGAGAGCACGGCCTTGCCCACGCCTGAGTTATGCAGCATGGCACGGCGTCCGACTTCGGTGATCATGCGCATTGAGTGCGCGGACTGCACCTGAGCAATGTAGGTGACCATATCGCCATCGAGCACAGCGATATTAGCAGATTCGCCCAGCTTGGTGACCAGGTCCTTGAGAACGGGGGAAGCCAGTGCGCCAAGTTGGCGGTTGGCGACTTCGCCCAGACGAATCAATCGGGGGCCTAATGAGTACCGGCGGTTCGGTAGTTGGCGCACGTAGCCGACGCCGACCAAGGTGCGTAGTAGGCGGTGAATGGTGGGCAACGGCAGGGGAGTGTCGGCAGCTAGTTCGCTCAGCGCGGCTTCTCCTCCGGCACGGGCGATGACTTCCAAAAGCTCAAAAGCGCGTTCAACTGACTGCACGCCGCCGGTAGTGGACTTGCTGGAAGTCTGCGTCATCTTTACTCCTTTAGTTAAAGCACTGAATTTGGAAGTAGCTTACGCGTAAGTTCTACGATGCGAAATCCTCGTCCCAACAATAGCCTAAAATCAGGCATTTCTTCCACGATCCGATATTTTGCCAGCAAATATCCGTGCCCGAGGCCACAAGCACCTCTTGCGTTTTCATTTTGAGGATAATAGTATCCACTATACGGAAATCTTTTGGATGCATGTCAAAGCATCCGGATATGGAAGTACAGAAGAGCACACGAGGTTAAGGAACAACTCATGAGTATTTCAATTACCAGCATCCCCGATGTCGCAGATGCCCAGCAGATCCTCTCTGGCGATGCCCTAGCTTTCATTCAGAAACTGCACGAGAAATTCGCTGGAACCCGCAATGAACTGCTGGCAGCACGCTCGGTGCGCCGCAAAGAGTTCTCCGATGCTCGCTCCATCGACTTCGATCCAGCCACCGAATCCGTCCGCACCGGCGACTGGAAAGTCGCCGAAGCCCCAGAAGCGCTGCGCGACCGCCGCGTGGAAATCACCGGCCCTGCTTCCCCTGCCAAGATGGCCATCAACGCACTGAACTCCGGCGCCAAGGTTTGGCTGGCCGACCTGGAAGATGCTTCCACCCCAAGCTGGTTCAACGTCATCGACGCCATCTCTAACCTCTCGGCTGCCGCCCGCGGCACCCTGGCTTTCACCGACGCCAAGTCCGGCAAGTCCTACGCGCTGCGCACCGACGCTCCTCGCGCGGTTGTCGTGGTTCGCCCCCGCGGCTGGCACCTGCCAGAGAACAACGTACTGATCAACGGAGAACCAGCGGTTGGAGCGCTGGTGGACTTCGGTCTGCACTTCTTCCACAACGCCAAGGTGCTCGCCGAATCCGGCCAGGGACCGTTCTACTACCTGCCGAAGATGGAGCACTACCTCGAAGCCCGCCTGTGGAACGAGATCTTCACCTTCGCCCAGGCC